>Ga0207952_1000071_pt1 | contig 112267 bp, 120 predicted proteins | sample SubbioR12Aug_8Ca_FD_184831 | JGI IMG/M metagenome (GOLD analysis project Ga0207952, IMG submission 184831) | Serpentinite rock and fluid subsurface biosphere microbial communities from McLaughlin Reserve, California, USA - CR12Aug_8Ca (SPAdes) | ecosystem: Environmental > Terrestrial > Deep...
TTTATTCCGGCGTTTTCCTTTCGGCACATGATGCCTCCGAGGTAAATCGAACCGCGGGCCGCAGGTCTCGAGGAGAGACCGTAGGTTTCGAGCACAGCAGTGCGAGGGGCGATTCCCGGTAGGGTCACAATCGATCTTCATCCTTCCAACGTGCCGAAAATTCACACGTTGCCAGAAGGGGAAATTTAAAAAAACTGACCACAGGTGGCCAGTCTGACACTGGGCATTAGATGCAAAGACCCCAAGGACCGCACATTTGATACCAGGGAGTCCTTTCCAATTCCTCCTGACGAAGAACTTTATTAGCTTCTTTTGTCAGCTGCAGGAAGTGCGCGTGTGCCTCCGGAGTCATCGACCGCTGAGCATACTCGAGTACTTTGCAGGTTACGCACGGATTCTGAGGCATGCATCCGATTTGGTGCGTGAGACCAAGCATGATGTTCTCCGATATTGAACCCCAAACACAATACAATCATGGTGAGATAGACATGTCCAATTTGAGCTAACCAAACCTTACCAAGCTCATCAATCTCCTTCATGGACTTGGGTCGTAGCGCCTCCTTCTGCCGCTTCTTGTTATGCGCATCGAGGTGATTGTGACATGATACCCCATCATTTTTCCGCCAATATCAGAACGTTATAAAAATCGCTACCTTGTGCCCACAGATCTTCTTTTGTGGGATGCACCTCCTCCGCCTCAAGAAGCGTAAGGTTGTGTTTTTGAATCCATGTTTTCACTTCACTCGTAGTGAGCCATTCAATGAAATGCATGGGATCACTCATCGACCTACCCGCCGCTTCTGCGGGACAAACTGGTATTGAGAGTATAAATTTGGCTCCAGTTGGGGCGCTTCTTACGATCACGTCAAAACTCTTATCGGGGCTTGATGCGTGTTCAATGGAATCAAATAGAATGTACGCCTCATATCTTTCGGGTGGTTGCAAATTGTTAAAGTCGTATAAACCTAACTGAATATTTTCTTTCCAAGAATCTCCCGCAATGCATGTGAGGAGTGAAGATGAAAAATCAATCGCAGTTTTGAATTTATCGAGGAGTGTGAGTTTCGTTTTTTGGGGCAGGATGATTTTTTCAACATATAGCCCAGGTGCCCCATATCCGATGTCGACAAAAGTATTTGCTTTAGATTTAGCAACAAAGTCGGTTAAAATGTTTTGCCTCCTCACGTGATAACTTCCTTCTATAAAATATTTCAAATAAAGAGCTCCTCGCACTTTTTGATCTGCATACACTTGATTATCGTTGCTACCGTGTAAAACATCATACTGAAATAACCCCTCGAAAAAAGCATCCGAGTTCATTTTTAATCGTGTCGCCGTGCAAGTAAGTCTAGTTTTTAGATTCAGATTTTGCTCAAGCGTTTTCCTAGCCTGTTGCATTAAGTTTTCAGAAAACATAAATAAAGTATACAAAATCTACAACATCATTACCTCATCAATCTCCTTCATGGACTTGGGTTGTAGCGCCTCCTTCTGCCGCTTCTTGTTATGCGCATCGAGGTGATGGAAATTAGGATTCGTCACCGGTGGTGAAGCATATGCCTCTTTGGCACGTTCTCCTGTCTCAAGCAGTTTTGTAAGTCATACCCAAACTACTTAGTCACTTGTGACCACACAAGGCTCCCAAATGTTGTTTTTGCTACAATCCTCCTATGGCTGAACCAAAAACTAAAAAGACGACCGCGAGCGTCACTGCTTTTATCGAAAGAGTAGAGGACCCACAGAAAAGGGTTGATGCTAAAGAGCTATTGAATATTTTTAAAAAGGCAACCGGGATGAAACCGGCAATGTGGGGGGAAGCAATTGTTGGGTATGGTTCATACCACTACAAATCGGAACGTAGTGCACAGGAAGGCGACTGGATGATCACAGGCTTCTCTCCTCGTAAGGCAAACCTCACCGTCTACATAATGCCCGGTTTCAAGGGCTACGCACCACTACTAAAGAAGCTCGGGAAGCACAAAGTATCGGGAGGCTCCTGCATTTACATAAATAAACTCTCTGATATTCACACCCCTACGCTCCAGGCGATAATTCAGGGTTCGGTCAAAGAAATGCAGAAAAAATACGTCACGAGCAAGTGATAGGGCAAGGCAGTATTTTTTGGAGCCCGACGATATTCCCAAGTCAACATAGTGTAGACTGAGGCACACACGTATGTCCACCGCCGCCGATACAACTAAACCTTCGTCAGGTAAAACCCTGCGAAGGGGGGCCCGAGTGCTTATGCACTATCTGGCACCATTCCGCCGACAACTCATTGTCTTGGGTGTGCTCGGCGTCGTTTCCGCAATTGCTGCGGGCCTTGTCCCGTATCTTGTGGGGCGCTTCTTTGATGCACTGGTGAATATCACCAATCTGCCAGATGGCTCAACTCTAGTACCTATCTTCGGCTACCTCGGACTGTGGCTCATTGTTCAACTTGTGGCGAACACTGTTGACTGGATTGATGATCGTTTGCGAAGAACCATCGATACTCGCATACACCTCCAAATTCAAAACGAGGGGGTTCGCCACTTGTTGCGCCTTCCACTTTCATTTCACAAAAGCGAACGCATCCCAGAAATTCTTGAAAAATTCAACCGTGCTGGATGGATGGGTTCCAACATAGTGCAGACAATCGTCAACATCACACCCCAGTTTCTTAGCATTATTGTTGGTATTTCGGTTTCCTTTCTTATCAATCCATATCTCGCGTTCATTCTTATCGCGGGTGTCAGTGTGTACGTAGTCATTATGGTGCGAGTGGTGCGCGCCGCGGGCCCAGCCCACGAAGAGGGGATGCGCGCTTGGAGCGAAGCCTGGGGACGAGCAAGCTCGGCGGTACAACAAACAGAGGGCGTAAAGCAGGCAAGCGCGGAAAGGTACGAAGAGAAGAGTATCGCCGAGGGAAGCGAGAGGTCGTTTCAGACGTGGTTTAAAATGGAGCGCATCTGGAGCAACGTCGGGGTAGCGCAACGTATTCTCGTAATGCTCACCCAGCTTTCGATTTTTGCAGCTTCTGTCTACCTAGTCTCTCATAAGCTTATTACCCCCGGCGAATTGGTAGCGCTGAATGGATACGCACTTATGTTCTTCGGCCCGTTCGTGCAACTCGGCTACTCATGGCAATCAATTCAAAATGGTCTTACTGCTGCAGCGGAAACTGAATCAATCCTCGCCGCCCCGACTGAAATTTATCATCCAACAAGCGCTTCTAAAGACATTGATATCAAAGGTGAGATCACCTTTAGCTCAGCTTCGTTCAATTACGGCGGGACTGATAAGCCAGTGCTTTTTGATGTCTCCTTCGTTGCGAAGAGGGGTATGACAGTCGCCCTGGTAGGGGAATCTGGCGTAGGAAAAAGCACTCTTATCTCACTTATTTCGGCGTACTATTTTCCAACAAAGGGCGACGTGCTTGTGGATGGCATTAGCACTCGCAACATTGACCTTGAGGCACTTCGTCGCCAGATTGCAGTGGTTCCTCAAGAAGTTGCACTGTTCAACGACACCATCGAGATGAATATTCGCTACGGTAGCTTCGAGGCCACACACGAAGATATTGTGCGAGCAGCAGGGGAGGCTCAAATAGCAGAGTTCATTGATAAGTTACCGAAGAAGTACCAGACCATTGTTGGCGAACGGGGCGTAAAGCTCTCGGTAGGACAAAAGCAACGGGTCGCCATTGCTCGCGCACTTCTGCGTGATCCTAAAATACTTATCCTCGATGAACCCACCTCGGCGCTCGATTCACAAACGGAAAAGCTTCTCACCACTTCACTCGAAAAATTGATGGAAGGACGAACGACATTTATTATTGCCCATCGCCTCTCTACGGTACGCGGAGCGGATCTCATTCTTGTACTTGAAGGAGGAACCATCGTCGAATCAGGTACTCATAAACGTCTTCTTACAAAGAAAGGCGTTTACAAGAGACTCTACGATCTCCATATTGGTCTCCATGAGTGAAATTCTCCTTATCGACAAACCCTCCGGCATTACCTCTTTTGATGTGATCCGCCAGCTTCGCAAAAAACTTGGCGTGCGCAAGATGGGCCACGCAGGAACGCTGGATCCACTGGCGACAGGGCTTCTTATCATTGGGGTAGGGGAGTCAACAAAAAAATTGGACGAATACCTCAAGCTTCCAAAAATCTACCGTGCAGGGATTCTTCTTGGCGAAAAACGCACCACCGGCGATATGGGAGGGGAAATTGTTGAAACTGCCCTGATACCAGAGATTTCTGACTCGACCATTGCCAAAGTCCTTTCTTCGCTCATTGGCGAAACTGAACTACCAGTTCCCGCGTATTCAGCTATCAAGGTGAACGGAAAACGCCTCTACGCTAAAGCTCGCAAGAATGAGGAATTCACCCCTCCACTGCGCACTATGCGGGTGATGTCAGTAACCCTTTCCGATAGTGAACGGCAAGGGGACAAAATGGTGATCCGCGTAGAGCTCGAGGTGGGAAGCGGCACGTACATTCGATCCCTTGCGGAAGAAGTGGGCCGCCGACTCGGCTATCCAGCAACACTCGCACAGCTTCGCCGTACGAGCATTGGAGAATTCAAAGTCGAACATGCGAAGAAACTCGAAGAGATCTAAAGCTCTACCTCAGACATTTTTTGATCGAAAGACACTCGTAGTCGCACGAGAACTTCTCGGCAAACATTTAGTGCGAAAGCGAAAGGGAAAGACACACGCCTACATGATTACGGAAGTGGAAGCGTATGATGGCCACAAGGATAAAGCCTCCCATGCGTTCCGGGGACGCACCAAACGAACCGAGATCATGTTTGGAGAACCTGGGCATATGTATGTGTACTTCACCTACGGTATGCACTGGCTTTTCAATATCGTTACAGGAAAAAAGGATTACCCCGCGGCAATTCTCATTAGGGGAGTGGAGGGGATCACCGGCCCAGCACGTCTCACGCGCGCACTCCGAATTACCGGCGTAGAGAATGGAAAGAAGCTCGGAAAAATAAGTGGTGTCTGGATCGAAGATAGGGGAGTGGCGTCTCGGAAAATTGACATTTCTCGTACGCCGCGCATCGGGGTTCCGTATGCAAAAGAATGGGCGCAGAAACCGTATCGATTTGTATTAAAAAAGAAGTAGGCGCAGCCGATTTTCATCTGCTGCGCCTTTGTTCATTCTCGATTTGCCTGCGTTTCCTTTCGGCTTGTTTCTCGCGTTTCTTCGCGTGACGCCGATGAAGCGCCTGAAGGATTTCCGCTGCCCGGTGGCGTGCAAGATCTTGCAGGTCTGGCGGGATCTCACAATCCATTTCCGGTTGGCAGAAGAAGCGGAGTTCAGCATCTCCCTCCACTCGAAAATGGTAGTGCTTCCGGTAGTCCTTGCCGAGGAGAATCGCGAGGTAGAGATCGCCACGCTCGAGATCCTCAACGACTTTGATAGCCCCCGGATAGCGGCCTTCGATATCCTGGAGGTCGTCATCTGCGAGGATGTACGCCTCCAGGAACTCCGCAGTGCGACTAACGGCCATTTCGCGACCTGATCAGTTTGGCTCCCGCGAGCTTGTAGTTGTGCTTGCGGGCCAAATCCGCCTCGGGATCCGGCTGGCGAATCTCTTCGGCTTGCCGCTCCCTCCGATGCGAAGCTTGCGTGCAGATTTCCCGCACGAGCCGCGCCCGATCGGCCTTGGCAGTGATTCCTTGACCAGTCACAGCCTTGCGGGCTGCGGCGGGCATTCCGACGGTCGGGTTTTCGTTGTAGAGCTCGATGGCACGATCGACGAGATCGAGTTTTGCCATGACGGGTCTCCGCGTTAGGGTGAACTTGTTTATCTAATTATACCACATAAAGTGGTATAAAGTCAACGGAGCTGTGGATTCAGGCAAAAAGTGACTCAACGACGGCCTTAACTTCAGTCCCGTCAGCTTTGCCCTTAAGGTCTTTCATAAGAGAACCCATGAGCTTATTGGCACCCATTTTATCGGTAACGCCCATTTCAGCAGCTTTAGCCTTCGCAGCTTTTTCGATTTCTTCTCGATTCATTTGAGCAGGGAGGTAGGCTTCGAGAATTTTGAGCTCCACCTGTTCGGCAGCAGCAAGCTCTGGGCGGTTGCCCGAGGTAAATTGCACAATAGAGTCTTTGCGTTGTTTAACAGCGCGACGAATTACCGCGAGCGTTTGTTCATCGGTGAGAACCTCATCAGGCTTTCGCTTGGTCGCGACAAGTTCATTAGTTGAAGCGGTCATGAGGGATCGGATAACAGTGACTCGCACCGAGTCCTTTGCACGCATAGCGTCCTTGAGTTCCTCGCGGAATTTTTCGTGAATCGTCATGCCATCATTGTATGTTAAAATTCCTCTATGGAAAACGTCGGTGTCCTCATCGCTCTTGTCGTTCTTATCCTCGCGGGGAACGCCGCCTTTGTGTGGTACATGATGCGAAAGGGGCAGAGTGGTACAAGCGCCATCGATGCCCAGTCCCTTCTTTTGATCCAAAATCAGATTCAGGACATGAGCCGTACGCTCGATGTGCGTATGACCGAGTCTAGTCGACAAGTTCATGACACCGTGCGCACCCAGCTAGGGGAGTCGGCGAAACTCATTCGCGAAGTCACTGAAGGACTCACGAAACTCGACGAAACAAACCGCCAAGTGGTTTCTTTTGCCGATCAGCTCCAGTCGCTTCAAGACATTCTCAAGAATCCGAAGCAGCGGGGCATCCTTGGCGAGTATTATCTCGAAACTCTTCTTAAGAATGTGCTTCCGACGGGAAGCTACCAGATGCAGTACGCGTTTAAGGACGGCACAATCGTTGACGCAGTCGTGTTTGTAAAAGATAAAGTCATTCCCATAGACTCAAAATTTTCTCTCGAGAACTACAATCGCTTAGCAGAAGAGCGCGATCCTGTTGAGCGTGAGAAATTGGAGAAGACCTTTAAAGCAGACCTGAAGGCGCGTATTGATGAGACCAGTAAGTATGTAAAGCCGTCCGAAGGAACGCTTGATTTTGCATTTATGTTTATCCCGCACGAGGCGATCTATTACGACCTGCTCGTGGCTCAAGTAGGGGCAGTGAAAGTAAACACGCGCGATCTTATCGAATACGCGTTTCAGCAAAAGAAAGTGATTATCGTCTCTCCAACCTCATTCCTTGCGTATCTCCAGACCGTGCTTCAAGGTCTTAAGGCTATGCAGATTGAAGAAAAGGCGGGTCAGATTATTGCCAAGGTGGACGATCTTGGGAAGCACCTTAAAGCCTACGAGGACTACTATGTAAAAATTGGCAACGCGCTCTCAACGACAGTGAATCACTACAATGCGGGAGGAAGGGAACTCAAAAAGATTGATAAGGACGTATTAAAGATCGCGGGGACTTCCGCAGGACTTGAAACGCTTGAGCTCACAAAACCAAACGTAGGGGAAGAATAGTTGACAAAAAGTCAATTGTTGGTAGGGTATTCAGGCACCGGGTAGACCTTGTTGGGGTATAAGCCCGGCGTCGAGAAGGGTAGGGCGGTCGTGTCCTTACGTCCCCTGACTCGTACCTCGCTCTTCATCGCAAAAAGCGCAATCCCAAAGCCCTCGGGCGGCCTAGAGGCCTGAGGCGGAGGTTGGACGCCTTTGCTCACAAAAAGTCCCTCGGCAGGGCACGGATCTGCTGCGAAGGAATCAACCCCTTGGGTTGAGGATCTCGCGGCAAGGACACAGTTTCCATGCTCTGCCGAGTCTACCGCCGCACTCTTCTTTGAGCGCGGCGTTTCTCATTTAATCTTGCAAAATTTAACAATTTGGCTAATATAGGGACTCTTATGAAATTTGCAGTGATCGCAACGGGCGGCAAGCAATATCTCGTCCAGGAGGGAGATACCCTTAAGATCGAGAAGATTATGGGTACCCACAAAGCGGGGGATACTCTTACGTTTAACGATGTACTCCTCGTAGCAGGCGGAAATGAGGCTAAAATCGGCAATCCTACGGTCTCTGGAGCCTCTGTTACCGGCAAGCTCGTGAAGCACGGCCGCGCTCCAAAAGTGACCGTCATCAAGTACAAGGCCAAGAGTCGCTACTTCAAGAAACGCGGACACCGCCAGCCATTCTTTGAAATCAAAATTGAATCAATTAAGTAAAAATCCCGCATTGCGGGATTTTTACTTATTGTCTATTTTTGAGAGCATTCTTGATGGTCTCCGGATCGGAGTACTCAAGCTCGCTGCCGGTGGAGAGTCCGCGGCCAAGTGAGGAAAATTTAAAATCATGTTTAGTCGAAAGGGGAGTGAGGTGCTCGATCAGGTAGTCGTGGGTATTGTCGCCATCGGGATTTACTGAAAGCGCGAAAATGAGCTCCTTGATGATGCCACTCTCCTTTGCGAGACGCTTCTCTAAATCTTTAATGCGAATCCGCTTTTCAGGTTCTTTTTCGAGAATCGGCACCACACCACCAAGCACAAAATAGAGTCCATTAAAGAGCTTGCTTTTCTCCACATTCTCGAGATCCATATCTTTCTCGACAAGCATCAGGAGAGACTGATCGCGGCTCTCGTCGGAACAGGTAGTACAAAACGTCATCGAGCCAGTTTTTGTGAAATACCTAAGGCAGCGAGGACAGATGCTGATGTCGTTTTTGAGAGTCAGGATCAGGTCCGCCAATTCGCGCCGGTAGGAATCATTCTGCGTCAAAAGGAAATATACGAAGCGTTTTGCTTGTCGCGGCCCTATTCCGGGGAACCGTCTAAATAGTTCAGAAAGCTTCTGTATAGTATTCATGTTTGGGAAAATTGAAACTATACGATATATCGTACAGTTTGTGTTTTATATCAAAAGTCTTCTGAAGCTCCAGGAGCAGCAGGCTCAAAATCAGCAAAGGAAGATTTCTCAATCGGAAGGAAGGTGGTTTTCTTTTCGTCGAAATACAGTTCAATCTTTCCTGTTGGACCGTTGCGATGCTTTTCAACAAGAATTTCGGCAATATTCGGCCGATCGGAGTTCTCATTCATTTTGTCATCGCGGTGGATAAACATAACAACGTCTGCGTCTTGCTCAATAGAACCAGAATCACGAAGATCTGAAAGTCGAGGTTTGCCACGGCGCTTCTCAATTTCGCGAGAGAGCTGTGAGAGGGCGATGACCGGCACATCGAGCTCACGGGCAAGCGTCTTTAGGGAGCGGGAAATCTCGGTTACTTGCTGGACGAGGGAATCAGAGGCGCGAGCGCCCGTTGGAATCATGAGCTGTAGGTAATCGACGATAATAAGCGCCAGACCATGCTCGCGCTTCATTCGGCGCGCCACAGAGCGCATCTTAAGGATGTTGCTCCCTGGTTGATCATCGATAAAGATCGGTGCCTGGGAGAGTCTGTCGAGGGAGTCGCGGAGCTTATTAAATTCGTCATCGGTCGAGAGTTTCCCGGTACGCAGCTTCCAAGCGTCTACACGTGCTTCGGCTGCGAGCATGCGATCAACAAGCTGTTGGGAGCTCATTTCAAGAGAAAAAATCCCAACGGGATTTTTGTATAGCGTTGCTGTTTGCCGTGCGATATCAAGTGCGAGCGCAGTCTTACCCATGGAAGGACGTGCTGCGAGAATGATGAGGTCAGACTTTTGAAAGCCGGCAAGAAGATTATCAAGGTCACGGTACCCGCTTCGAATGCCACGCAGTTCGTCTTTGCTGTGGTGAAGACTATCAATGCGCTCCCATGCGCCGCCGAGAGTGTCGGCAATGGAAACGAATTTATGAAAGGAAGGGGAGCTTGTCACCTCGTAAACTTTCTTTTCTGCCTTATCAAGGATCTCATCGAGATCCTCCACCTCGTTGTAGCCAAGCTCGTTGATGTAATCGCCCGCTTCAAGGAGGTTACGCATCATGTGCTTTCGATGCACGACTTGAGCGTAATATTTGAGGTTGCCGGCGGAGGGAGTTGCATTTACTAGCTCAAGGAGATAGCTTTTACCGCCTGACTGGTCGAGAAGTTTGCGCTCCGTGAGATGCGTAGAGACGGAGAGCTGATCGATAGGGGAGCTCTTGCTATAGAGCTCAAACATCGCACGAAAGAGAATGCGATGGCGTTCTGCATAAAAAGATTCGGAAGAAACGAGATCAATGATTTCCGACATGCCTTCCGGGCGAAGCATGATAGAGCCGAGTAACGCCTTTTCAGACTCTAAATTTTGAGGGGGAATCCGGAGTGCACTAGAGTTACCTGCCTTGGCCATGGCCCAAGTGTAGCACTACCGGAAAACGTGCAACTCTTGCGTTCCTTTATAAGGTGTTCTTAAGCTGGGGAGAGCTTATAACTTCTTAAATTTTGGCCCTGCTGGCGTATCTTCTATCTGGTAGCCTTTTTCTGCTGCGAGAGCCCTAAGGCGGTCTGCCTCTGCAAAATCTCCCTTGCTGCGGGCTGCCTCGCGCTCCTCACTTATCGTATGAATCTCCGAAGGAATCTCCTGGATTGCTAAGCGATGTTCCTTGCCGGCGAGCATCGCGAGAAGCTTTGCGTTGCTCTCCGAGAGGCCTAAGCCCAGTACGCGGTCGAAGGCGAGGAGTGTTGCTCTTTTTTCTGGATCGGGAAGTGTCGTGTTTTTAACCGTGTCCCACATAATGGCAAGCGCCTTTGGCGTATCAAGATCGTTATTAATCGCTTCGAGGAATGCCCTAAAGAGGCCCTCATCCACGGTTCCCGACTTGGTAGGAAGATCCTCTACAAAGTGCCGGTGGAGGCGCACCAGAGCTGTTTGGGAGCCCTCCAGTGCCTCCCAGCTGAAATTCATCGGGGAGCGATAGTGCGCCCCTAGGAACCATAGGCGAAGTGCGATAGGGGATAGGCCGCGATCGATAATGTTTCTTACGTAAATCGTATTGCCGATAGACTTTGAAATCTTTTTCCCCTCAACTGTGATGAATGCGTTATGGAGCCAGAAACGAGAAAATTGCTTTCCCGTCGCGCACTCGCTTTGGGCGATTTCGTTGTTGTGATGGATCGGAATGTGATCAATGCCTCCGGTATGAATATCGAGCTGGGGTCCTAAAAAGCTCATGGCGATTGCAGAGCATTCCAGGTGCCACCCGGGAAAGCCGACACCCCACGGAGAATCCCATTCTTGCTGACGCTTGGCATTTTTCGGAGAGAACTTCCACAGAGCAAAGTCGGTGAGGTTTTTCTTGCCTGAAACCTTTTCTACTCGTGCACCTTCCTTGAGCCCTTCAATATCGATATTGCCGAGCTTCCCATATTCGCGAAACTTGCTGGTATCAAAATAGATGCCATCCTCCGTTTTGTAGGTGTAGCCCTTTTCTTCAAGCGTCTTTACAAGCGCGATCTGTTCGCGGATATGATCTGTCGCGCGGGCGAAAATAATCTTACCGCGGTTGATGTTAAGCCGGTCAAGGTCTTCGTAGTACGCCTTGGTCACACGAGTCACGATCACTTCAACCGAGAGTCCCTCCTCCGCTGCTTTTTTCTCGACTTTATCCTGTCCTACGTTCGGGTCTCCCTCGTTGTCGCCCGTGAGATGTCCTACGTCGGTGAAATTAATAACCTGTTTTACTTTGTAGCCATTCACCTCAAGAGCTCTGCGTAGAGTGTCCGCAAAAATGTAGGGGCGCATATTGCCGATATGCTGGTAGTCATAGACCGTCGGCCCGCAGTTATACATCTTGACCGTACGGCCTAGTGGCGCAAATGCATCGTCCTGCCCGGAGAGGGTGTTATGGAGGACGAGCGGAGGGAGGCTAGGGGATTTGGTGCGACTAAAAGGCCACATAGATCATAGCCATTTCTTGCGATTGAAGAAGAGCGCGGTCAACGCTCCGATGCCGACAAGAATGGCAACGATGATCCAAAAGTCATACTTTAACCCAACGATTGGACGAGAAACGGCGTCGATCTGAAGGAGCGATGTGATGATCGAGAGGGGAATCGTGATCGAAGCAATCACGGTAAGCGCGCGGCTCGTGTCACTTTGCTTACTTGAGAGAAGAGAATCATTGGTATCACGAAGTTCAGAGAGAAAATCGCCGAGCGAGAGGATCGTTGTATACACTCGAAAATATTCTCCTGAAATGGTCTTTAGGTGATAGCGGAAATCCTCGCCAAAGAATATCTCTCCTGCGCCTTCAAGCGAGGAGAGGATGTCTTTGTGCGCACGAAGGGCTTGCTTAAAATTAAGCAAATTGCGGCCAGTCGCGGAAATTGACTGCACCATCTCTTTCTCCTTCCCACTGAAGATATGATTCTCGATGACTTTGAGCTGGTCATTCATGTAGTCGAGCTCGTGATCAATTGCCTTGTAGAGTTTCTTGATCATATAGAAGAAAAGAAAGCCAGCATGGTTACCCATGTCGGAGCGATCAAGAATAGAGTTCACTTCGAAAATTTTGCTGAACTTATGGAGTGGATCGATCGTGTCGTAGCGTGTCGTGATGAGAAAATTCTTGCCGATGATGAAATCCACTTCCTGATTAGTTTGTCCCGTGTGCGTATGCTTCCAGGTAGGGAAGTGGAGGATCAGGTAAATGAAATTCGGGTAGAGATCTACCTTGGGACGAAGAGAGGGCCCCATGAGCTCCTCCGCGGCAAGAGGGTTCAGCTTGAATTCATTGGTGATATCCCGCACCTCTTCCAGCGTTGGATTTTCAAGATCAATCCAGGTCAGCTTCCCGTGGGTGTGCCGCTGAATCATAGATCTTTTTAGTGTATCATGAGCTCTACGTCGGCATCATCTCCCCGTATGCGAAAAATTGGTAACCCATTTATTCTCGGCTTGGCTCTCTTTCTGGGAGTAGCTCTTGGGGTGGGGGCCACACAGATTATTGCCAAACTCTCCGGGAGCACAGTTGAAGCGTACCCGATACGAGAAAGCGGGAGCGCCTACCAATTTATCCATCCGCTCATTGGGCTGGAGATCGGGGACAAGAAGGATTTTCTTGGATACGTACCTTTGGAGCAAAAAATTGAAGCTGTGATCGCTGAATACAAAAGGAAGGGGATTATAGACTCCGTGGGTGTCTATTTCAGAGACCTCGAAAGCGCCAAGTGGACGGGAGTCAATGAGGATGAAAAGTTTGCACCCGCAAGCCTCTACAAAACAGGTCTCATGATCGCCTACCTCAAACAGGCAGAGAATGATCCGACAATTTTGGACAGAAAAATCTATTTTAAAGAGAGTCGGGAACAGGCCCTCGGTACCCCAGACTACCCGCCGATAATTCCGGGACAATATTACACCGTGAAGCAGCTCATTGAGCACCTCATCATTAACTCTGACAATGATGCAAAGGATCTGCTGCATGACAATATGGACCAACGGTATGTAAACGAAGTATTTACCGATCTTGGCCTCGAATCACCCGATACGACTGAAGTAGGGGATTCCATGTCGGCAAAGGCCTATTCACGATTTTTCCGTACTCTCTATAGCTCAACATACCTAAGTCGCACAATGTCAGAACTTGCTCTCTCAATTCTTTCAAAAGCAAAATTTAATGAAGGTCTTGTGGCGGGTGTCCCTTCTGGAGTGGTGGTTGCACATAAATACGGCTTCCGCATTCTAAATCAAAAAAATATAGGGGAGGGAGGTGCGAACATGGAACTCCATGATTGTGGGATCGTCTATGCCGAAAGTACTACCTACTTCCTGTGTGTCATGACCAAGGGATGGAACCCAATTGATCTCAAAGAAGTAATCGCTAGTGTTTCGAAAGCGACATATGAAGAAATCGGGAAGAAATAGCTTCCCTCGCGTTTGCCCCTTTCAGATTGGTTTGAGATAATAGAGCAACGACAATGGATGATACTCCGCAACAAACGCCGAACGTTCGGCGCAGTAGTCGAGTTGTCACCACGATTATACTCATCGTGCTGGCCTTTGGAATTGGCTACCTTGTGCGCGATTCTTCTCTCCCCGCTGCTGTAGGACTCTCTGCGGGAAATACCGAGGTCACAGCGCCGCCTGGCGTCGACACTGCGCCGCTTTGGAAGGCGTGGAATTTGCTCAAAGAGAAATACGTCTCCGCAACAACCACCAAGGTGGTGAGTGAACAGGAAATGCTGTGGGGCGCAATAGAGGGCCTGGCGGCTTCGCTTAATGACCCGTACACCGTCTTTTTGCCGCCAGTTGAGTCAAAGATTTTTCAAGAAAATATCAGCGGCTCCTTTGGTGGGGCTGGCATGGAAATTGGGCTTCGCAATTCCGTCATCACCGTAATCGCACCTCTTAAGGGTTCCCCTGCGGAGCGCGCTGGAATTCGCTCGGGCGATATTGTCTATAAAATTGATGACGTCTCGACAGAGGGTCTCGCGGTAGACCAAGCTGTGCAAAAAATTCGCGGAGAGATCGGTACAAAAGTAAAACTCCTCCTGATTCGAGAAGGGAAGTCCGAGCCTTTCGAGGTCACCATCACCAGGGAGACGATCCAGGTTCCTACCATCGACACCGAGATGCGCTCCGATGGCGTATTCGTGATCAAGTTCTACCAATTCTCTGCCAATTCGCCGCAACTCTTCCGCGAAGCGCTCCGTGCATTTGTGAATGCCAACACCGACAAGTTAGTGATTGATCTTCGAGGCAATCCAGGCGGATACCTTGAAGCAGCGGTTGATACTGCGAGCTTCTTCTTGCCACCAGGTAAAATCGTCGTTCGCGAGAATTTTGGTCCGGAAAAGGATGAGGTTCTCCATCGGACTCGTGCCTACAATGTTTTCAACGATAACCTCAAGATCGTAATTCTGGTAAACCAGGGGTCCGCCTCCGCATCTGAAATATTCGCCGGAGCCCTCCAAGAGTACGGACGGGCAAAGCTGGTAGGGGAGCACACCTTTGGGAAAGGCTCGGTTCAGGAGCTTGTTCCTGTCACATCAGAATCTTCTCTGAAGGTAACCATCGCTCGTTGGCTAACCCCAAATGGCCGCTCAATCTCCGATGGTGGGCTGAAGCCAGATATCGAAGTTAAATTCACCGAGAAGGACCTCGAGGCCGGAGACGATCCTCAAATGGAGAAGGCTGTGGAAGTTCTGAAGTCCTACGGGGGCGAGCTGATCAACAATGTTGAGAACCCGTTTGAACAGAGCGGGCTTTCTCAACCAACAACCACACCATGAATCCTGTAGTAGAATTTTGGCTCGCACAAAGCGCAATATGCTGTAAAATGAGCTTTCAAAATTATTAAACCAAAATTTCACTACGGGATGAAGATAATTTTTCTAAAGGATGTCTCCGGGGCAGGGAAGAAGTGGGATGTAAAAAACGTCTCCGACGGCTATGCGCGGAACCTCCTTATTCCAAAAGGGCTCGCCGAAGAAGCAACAGAGGCTCGCATCAACGCGCTCCTTGTTCGGAAAAAGGCAATTAATCAAAAGCATGAGGTTGATCTCAATATCCTCCACAAGAATCTCGACTCGCTCGCTGGCAAAACGGTAACGATCACTGCCCCCGCAAACGAAAAGGGACACCTTTTCAAAGGAGTCCACCAAAAGGAAATCGCGGACGCGCTAAAGAAGGAATTGCGAGTCGAAATCGATCCAGAAATGATCAAGCTCGAACAGGCGCTAAAAGCAGTGGGGAATACCGAAGTACCTGTCGAAGCAGGCACAAAGAAAGTGACATTCACCCTCGCTGTGGTGGCCAAGTAGAACGCCCCTCTGGAGGAGGGGCGTTGAAGCTAGCGGCATTCACTGTAATTGTTATTGGCTTCCACGGCTTCTTCGACAAGCTGGTTGATTTCAGCCTTGCCGACGCGATGCCCGAGAAGAAATGAGAGGCTGTAGCGGCGATAGTGCCACCAAGGAATCGAGTTGTCAGCAAAGCCGTAACTCCAACCCCTTTCCCATTCTTTTTTCTCAGTTTCGCCCACGGTCGCTCCTTCGGGACACCCCTCATTGTGGAATGCCTCACCGGGGCGACGTTTGTGGGAATGCGGACGCCAACAGTATTTGCAGCGCGTACCCGCGAGTGTGGTCATGTTACACCTCCTGCTGTGAGCAGAAGATGATCAAGACCTATTCTTGATCGATTCTGCTCACATAAAGAACTGGAACACTTTACTATGAAAAATCCAAGTGTCAAGTTTTTCGGGTAACCAAAAAGCCCCTTGCGGGGCTTTTTGTTAGAGGACGTCGACAATATTTTGCTTTTTTGTCTTTCCGTTGAAAGAAATTTTGCGCTTGCTGCGAAATTGAACCTTGCCTTCGGAGAGGGCAAAAAGAGTGTGATCCTTTCCCATACCAACATTGCGTCCAGGGGCAAATTCGGTGCCGCGCTGGCGAATAATGACCTTACCAGGCCATGCGCTCTCTCCCTCATAGAGCTTCACACCCAGGTACTTGGGCTTTGAATCACGTAGGTTTTTAGCTGTTCCGCCTGCTTTCTTACTTGCCATAAGTCGTTATACTTGAGTCATGAATATACAGGAGGCAAAGGAAAAATTCAAGGGATTAGGCCTTGAAAGACTCCTCCTGCCGGCACTCATTATTGTCGTAGGAATTGCCTCCTTTGGCCTCGGGAGGCTCTCGGCACCACAAACAGGGCAATCCGGTCTCTCCATTTTCTACCCTCAAAACTACGAGGAAATGCTGCCCGTCTCCACGGTGGCGTCCGCCAACACCTCGGGGGTGGGTGCCGGAAATGACGGTCCGGTTGTTGCCTCAAAATCAGGGGCAAAATATCACTACCCGTGGTGCTCCGGGGCAAAATCAATCGCAGAAGCCAATAAAATTACGTTTGCTACGATTGAGGAAGCACGTAAGGCCGGCTACACGCCAGCGTCTAACTGTAAGGGCCTCCAATAACATGAAACGACGAATCAAGCGCATTATCATCGACCTTGTCGGTGTACTTTTTATCCTGATCGGCATCGCCGGGCTTGTATTGCCGTTCCTGCAGGGAATTCTTTTCATTATCATCGGTATGTACTTCCTTTCACTCCACAGCGAATGGTTCCGTCGCAAGGTGCAAAAGCTAAAAACGCGTCTCCCACGCCTCGGTGGCTTCATTGACGGAATGGACGTTAAGGTGCGAAAATTCCTGAACCTTCCTTTATGATTCCCGTAGTAGAATTTTGGCTCGCGCGGAGCGCAATAGAGGGACGCAATCGAAGGTCACCCCACCGCGTGGAGCTATCATTCAGGAGAATCCGTTCTAAATTATTAAGCCAAAATTTCACTACAGGATGATTGTTGTCGATGTTGAAGCATCCGGAGTCGAATACCACAAGCACTCTATCGTCTCCGTTGGAGCGCTTGATTTTGATAACCCAACCAACCAGTTTTACGAGGAATGCCGTATCTGGGATGGGGCGCACATCATGGACGAGGCGCTCGCCGTAAATGGGTTTAAGAAAGAAGAGATCATTGATCCAAAAAAGAAGACAGAGGGGGAGTTGGTCCGGGCATTTCTAGCCTGGGGACTTGAAACGACCGAGCACACACTCGCAGGACAGAACGTTTCCTTCGATCGTGACTTTCTAAAGGCTGCTGCGGGGAGGGAACACGTGGAGTGGCCATTTGCGTACCGTACCATCGACACTCATACCCTTGCCTTCATGCACATGGTGAAAAGGGGACTCAATATTCCGACCATGAACCGCCGAAGCGCACTTGATCTGGATGCAGTCCTTAATTACGTTGGAATCCCCGACGAGCCCGCACCGCATAACGCACTTACCGGAGCACTCTCGCATGCGGAGGTGGTTTCAAGGCTCCTCTACGACAAGAAACTTCTTCCTGAATTTACGCAGTTTGAGATTCCTTGGGTGAAATGAATTCAAAGTTTGTAAAAATTGTCGTGTTCGCTCCTATTGCGGACGCCGAATCCGTGCGTAAAGCGATGGGGGAGGCTGGTGCGGGAGTTATCGGCAATTACACTCACTCCTCCTTCTCTTCACGGGGAATAGGGAGATTCACCCCACAGACTGGCGCGACTCCTGCTGTCGGAGCGATCGGCAAGCCTGAAGAGGTAGAGGAGGAGAGAATTGAAATGCGATGTCCCAGGGAAATAGTAGACCTCGTGGTGGGGAAGATGAAAGCCGTCCATCCCTACGAGGAAGTTGCCTACGACATCTACCCCCTAGAGAGTTTCTAGAAATGAAGCCCGTCAATACGGATTATGAAGATTATGAATTTTAAGGCTATATAGAGCCATATAATGAAGATTGACACCCCTCTGAATTTGTCGTGAAGTATTGACAGGCATCCAATTTCATGCTAGTATATGTGTAATTCCGCGTGCGCGGGATTTTTGTTTAGCCGACGCTACAGCGTCTTTGCTCCAAACCGATCAGGCACCTGATCGCGCCAGAAACAGGTTTAGTCGCTCGTTTCTGGAGGGATCTTAGTACTCTAAAGAAAAGGCTTATTATTTTCGCACTCATCGCTATCGCGCTCGCATCAACCTTCGGTGGCTCTGATGTACAGCAAGCTGCGCAAACAGCTTCTGCCGCGCCAGTAGTCCAGATCCAAACCGTTGAGGATCACGTAGAAGCATATTTCAGTGACATTCCGATCATGGTGGAAATTGCACGATGCGAATCGCGCATGCGCCACTACAGTAAGTCCGGCGGCGTCCTCAAGGGCGAAATCGACTCGGGAGACACCGGGGTAATGCAGATCAACGAGCGTTACCACCGTGCTACTGCAGAAAAGCTCAATCTCAACATCAACAAGCTCCAAGACAATATGGTCTACGCTCGAAAGCTCTATGAGCGTGAAGGCACGACCCCTTGGGCCTCGTCCTCGAAGTGTTGGAGTAAGACTGCGGCTGCAGCTGAACTCGCTACAATTAAGTAACCGAAAAGCCCCGCAAGGGGCTTTTTGCATTTCGGCATCGAAGTACTGGTGGGGTAGGTGAGTCTAAGGCAAATCCGTGCCTGGCCTTTGTCAATAGATAAGCGTCGCACAATATATCTTTTCCGACCTATACCTGGGAGAATAAACTCCCCCGGTAAAGGTGCGGAAAAGATAGCGTCCATTGTGCGACTCGACGTGGTGAATCGCATAATAGACTTAGGCATCGGATAATTATTGGCTTAGCAAAACAAAAACTGCACTCGTGAGTGCAGTTTTTGTTGAATCTAAAATTACGGATTGCACTGGCGGCAGTTCTTCTTATGCATCACGACCTCGTAGATTGCTGCGAGGCCGAAGATGATATAGAGACCTTGAGCAAGTGTGCCGCCGAGGAGCTGACCGATCTCCCAGCCAGAGACTGCAAGGAGAAGCCAGTTAACGGCTCCGACCGCCATAAGGATGAAGGCGGCCATGTGGAGGCCTTTGTGTCCATTCATAGTAGGAAAAGAATAAAGTATCGATAATTCGACCTATCAACAGTGTACCCTTCCCCTTCTATTGTGAAGAGAAGGTAATGCACAGGAAAATTTTACAAATAGGAGAGCGGATTTAAGTACCCTTCAAGCGGCGCGATTGGGAGCGTGTAGACTTTGCCACGACAGCTTACGCTGGCAAGCGTACTCACCGATACGCCTTGTGTAGCGTATACGGTGAAGTGGAGATGTGGGCCGGTTGAGTAGCCGGTGTTGCCCGAGTAGCCCACCACTTGACCAGTGGCGACCGATTGCCCGCTGACTGCGGTGATGTAGGAAAGGTGGGCATAGAGCGTGGTAAGGCCGTTATCATGCCTAATGAGCACCCAGCGGCCGTAGGAGGCGTTAGGACAGGTCAAATCGGTGTCTCCAGTACCTACCACCGTTCCTGTAAGAGCCGCTCGTATGGGTGTTCCCGGAGAGGCGGCGATATCGATACCGTTGTGCCCTTTTCCGCCGTAGAGCTGCGGATTGGCAGTCGCGAAAGGAGTATTGCCAAAGTATTGCGTCACCCTCACTTTATCGACGGGCCACGAGAGGACCCCCGAGCCATAGCGCGGCAAACTTGTGGGATCAATGGTGCGTTTTAGCTTCGACTCAATATTGAAAAGCTCCGACTCAAATTGCGCCTTCAGGGCATTCTTTTGCGCGATGAGTTTTTGATATTCTGACTCCTTGTTTTTGGTCTCTGCGAGGAGTCGGTTCTTATCAGCACGATTGGCATCGAGCGCCTTCTTTTGATTACTTAGATCAGTGCGTAGCGAAACCAGCTCCCGCTTTTTTTGCTCCGTTAATTTTTTGTTAGTTTCAAGATCGGTCTTCAGTTTTCCAAGCTCGACGACATGATCCTGAACAGCTCCCTGGAAGGAGCTGATGTTTTCGACTTGATCCCATAGGTCAGAGAGCTTCTCTGCACCAAGAACCTTCTCCATAAGAGATCCATCCTCGATCTGGCTCATCTCTCGGAGCGTAACCGCTACCGCCTCATTATTTCTCTCAATACGAGTTTCTTTATCGAAAATCTCAAGCCCAAGCTCTTTTATCTGGAGATCGGTATTATCAATCTTTCTTTGCGTGAGATTGATCGAAGCTGTGATCTTGGAGCGACTGATATCGAGTTCTTTGATGGTGGTTTGGAGTGATTGGCGCTCCTTAGACGTAGCGTCGAGTTGTTTTTGAAATTGTGCGATCTCGGCCTCGAGATCTTTGATCTTCGCATTATGCTCTTCTATTTGAGTCTTCAGCTCCGAGGCTGTCTGCGCAAAGACTACCGGGGTAAAGAGAAGGAGAAGAACGGCGAGAAGAAATGAGAGGAAGGTGGCTGTGATTGAAAGGCGCCGGATCATTTGGAAAGCAGTGCTAGAGCAGTACGTAAACGAGCCATTACCGCATCCTTGCCAAGAAGCGAAATGAGTTCAAAAGGGTCGGGGGATTTCTCTCGCCCAGAAAGTGCAAACCGAACGGGCCACAGTACGCTCCCCTTCCCTACTTCCTCCGCATACGGTAAAAGAATTTTTTTTGCTTCGTCGATTGAAGGTTCCGGGGGGAGTTGTTCCATTAGTTGAATTGCTTTCGATAGATGGGTTGCGGTCATCTGTGGAGTATCCTTCTTCCACACGAGCTTCCCTGCGTCGACGTTTGGCGCCTCCTCGAGATAACTGAATTCTCCGTCGACGAGAAATTTTGCGGCTTCAGAGAAAGTCGCGGAGCGCTCCCGAAGAAGCTTTCGATATATAGAAAGATTGAGTGATGTATTGGGAAGAAACGCTTTGAGTTTTTTGTCGAATTCTTCATCAGAAAGACGCATGAGATGCTCTCGGTTAAACCATAGAAGCTTCTCTTCATCAAAGATTGCGCCTCCTTTCTGGACGCGCGAAAGGTCGAATTCTTTCACCAACTCCTCTTTACTGAAGAGCTCTTTATCGCTGGTCGGATGCCACCCAAGAAGGGCTAGGTAGTTAAAAAGAGCTTGGGGAAGGTACCCTGCGTCCCGGTATTCGGTGAGCGCCTTGGCCCCTTTTCGCTTGCTTAGCTTAGACCGATCAGCCCCCAAAATGAGGGGTAAATGGGCGTAGAAGGGCTGTGGGGCACCAAGTGCGCGCTGGATGAGGATTTGCCGAGGGGTGTTAGAAATATGATCATCGCCACGGACGATATGTGTCACGCCCATGGTGAAGTCGTCGACCACCACCGCAAAATGAAAGAGTGGCTCCCCAGCACTTTTCGCGATCACAAAGTCGCCAAGCTCTGTGGTATCAAACGTTATGTCACCCCGAATAAGGTCAGTGAAGGTGACCTTGGTGCCGGGATTTTTAAACCGGATCACCTCTCCCCTACTTCCCTCTTTTACTTCCTCTTTGGAAACGTACGCCGCGCCGGAATCGAGAAGCTTCTGTAAGTGGGCACGGTGGATATCTCCGCGGTCGCTTTGGCGGAAAAACGCATCATGCGTGAGCCCCAGCCACGCGAGACTTTCGAAAATATTATCTTCGTATTCCTTTTTGCTTCGATCCTTGTCGGTATCCTCAATACGTAAAATGTAGGAGCCGCCATGATGTTTTGCGTAGAGGTACGAAAAAATCGCAGTACGGTAATTCCCTGTATGGAGAAGACCGGTAGGGCTAGGAGCGAAACGAGTAACAACTTTTTGCTTTTTGGAAAATAGACCAAACATACAAATTATTTTTCATGCTCAAGTGCAATCCGAATAAGCTCCTCCGCAATCTTTCGCGCTGCATCCGGACGGGCAAACGTGAGTGCTGCTTTCGACATCTCCACTCGGATTCCCTGATTGTCCATAAGCCGATTCACTTCAGAGGCCAAAAGGTGCGGGGAGAGGTTAACCTCCTCTATTACTACAGCCGCACCACTTCGAGCATACGAGAATGCATTGGTGCGTTGGTCATGACTTACGTCCTCGGGGATCGGAATGAGGATAGTTGGCTTGCCCCAGGTTGCTGCCTCAAAAATATTGCCCGAGCCGGCACGCGAGATAATAAGATCGGAAATGCCGGCAGACATACGGAGCGCAAGTTCGTTTAAGTACGGAAACGGACGATAGCGATTGGCGTATGGGCTTTTCTCCAAAATAACGCGGGAGGTTTCTTCAACTGACTTAAAATGCTTTTCCCCCGTTTGATGTATGACTTGGTAGCGCTCAAGAAGCTGCGGAAGAGCCTCAAGTACGATGTCGTTGATGCGGAGCGACCCCTGGGAGCCGCCGAGAATCAAAATGACCGGCGTTCCTCCTTCGAGTTTGAGGAATTCCTGCGCGCCTTCCTTCTGGAGCGTGCGTAGTTGGCGCCGCACCGGGTTACCGACAAGCGCAACTTTATCCGCGGGAAAATATTGTGCTGCCTCCGGGTATGAAATCGCCACTGCTCGAGCATGCCGGGAAGCGAGCAGATTAGCACGTCCGGGTTTTGCATCTGACTCGTGGATAACGACGGGAATTCCGAGGATTCGGGCTGCTGTGACTGTTGGGAAGCTTGAAAAACCACCCTTGCTAAATACCACGTCGGGAAAGATTGAAAATAACTGCAAGAGGGTCTTCATGACACCGAAAAAACTCTTAAAGGAGTCGGTGATATTGAGGAGTGAGAAATAGCGACGCATCTTCCCTGCCGGGCTCTGGCGGAACTCAATTTCGTTTTCAAAAAGAAGCCTCTCGTCGTAAGGATCCGGCGCAACGTAATAGAGGGATGGGGGCAGGAACTTACGCTCCCGCACTATCTCGTGAATTTCCTCCGCAACAGCTATGAGCGGGTAAAAGTGACCTCCTGTGCCACCTCCCGTGAAGACGATCTTCATAGGGACAGTATAGCAGTAAATAATGGCCTAGAGCCTCTCTAAACAGAGGCTTTTCGGGATACCGAGAGGATGAGACCAACCTCTGCAAGGGCAAAAAGGAGCGCCGTTCCCCCATGGCTTATAAATACGAGCGGAAGCCCGGTGAGCGGTAGCACACCAAGTACCGCACCGATATTAATAAGCGATTGGAATGTAATAAGTGAGACACAGCCCGTAACCACGAGGGCTCCAAAATAATCGGGGGCGCGAGTCGCAATGCGTAAACCGCGTAGCGCAAAAAGAAGGAACGCTCCGAGAAGTACGAGGCAGCCGAAGAATCCAAACTCTTCCGCAAACACCGCAAAAATAGAATCCCCTATCGGCTCGGGTAGATGATTGAACTTTTGCAAACTTTGTCCGAATCCGCGACCAAAGAATCCACCGGAGCCGACCGCAATGAGGGACTGCTGGATCTGATACCCTGCGCCGAGCGGGTCACGCTCTGGATGGAGAAATGTCGTGACGCGTGCGAGCGCATGCGGATAGATCAACACAAAGCTGGTAGCCAGGACAGCAAGAACTCCCACCACAATAAGGAGATTTCGTAGGCGTGCACCGGAGGTAAACAGCATCGCGCTCCCCGCGGCCACCAGAACCACACAGGTTCCGAAATCGGGTTGGAGTATGAGGAGTACTACCGCAATAGCTGTGAGAGCGCCGAAGGAAATAAATTTGCGCCAATCAGCCAGACGCCCACGTAGAGGATTTGCAAGGAGTGCAGCGAGCGCAATTACGTAGGCAAATTTGAGAAGTTCAGCCGGCTGAAAAGAGAAAGGACCGATGAGAAGCCACGAGCGCGCGCCGCCAAATTTCGCTCCGAGCCCTGGCACAAACACCAGAAGCGATATGATGCACGCAGCGGCAAATCCCCACAGAGCGAGTGGCCGGAGAATCTTGTAATTAAGGCGCGAGAGTATAACGAGCGCTACAAATCCAAGAACTGCCCCGAGGAGAATCTGATTCGCCGCTACCGAAGAAAAGCTCGCTCCCTCGCGCGTAAGAAGTCCTAAAGAAGCAGAAGTAAAAATAAAAAACCCTGCGACCACCAAGATGGCGGTGATTATAAAAAGCGACTTATCGAGACCGCGCTTCATGGAAGCGGTGTGGCGATGAGGGCTACGATGAGCCCGAGGAAGGCAAAGATCACGGAGATAACCCAGTAGCGCATGGCGACCTTGTAGGAGGGCCAACCAACGGCCTCAAAATGATGGTGGAGCGGTGCGACACGGAATAATTTTTTACCCCGAAGCCGCTTGGAAAAAATCTGGAGCACAACGGACGCGACGGTGATAACAAGGGGAAACGCAATGATTGGGAGAACAGAAACGCCGATGCCATCCCCAAGGGTGTCGGTCATGAACGCAATGGTAGCGAGGGTGAGCGTAAGCCCCATCATGCCCGTTTCTGTCATATAAAAACGCGCGGGCGGAATATTAAACCACACGAAAGCAAGAAGTGCGCCCACAATCATCGCACAGAAAGCCGCAAGATTGATTTGGTTGTGATAAAACGCGATCGCGCTATAGGAGGAAAACATGGCGGCAAACACCCCACCGGAGAGGCCGTCGATGCCGTCGATAATTCCACCAGCGTAGATGCACAGCGTAACGAACATAAAGATAGGAACAATGAGAGCTCCGACATGGAGATCAGAGAGAAATGGAATACCGATCGATACCACCTCGAGTTTCATGTAGAGCCACCAACCGACCGCGGCAGATATTACCCCGACGATAAGAAGACGCTTTCGAAGCGACATTCCCCCCGCACGGTAATCGCGACTCCCTTTAATCTCCAAAAGATCGTCGACAAAGCCGACGAAAGCACCGGCAACGAGAGTGAAAAGTGGAAGCCATGTTTGGTTGCGACTTAGAAAGTCGAGCTTCGTGAATGAGCTCTCCGGCAAGAGTCGTGCGAGAGCAAAGAATCCGAAAATAGTGATGAGCGCGCTTGCCCACACGATGATTCCTCCCATGCGAGGAGTACCCACATCCTTCTCCGCATGGATCTGATCACGGACAGTGGTTGGCTTACCATCGAGCCCTACCTTGCCTCCCTTCTTTTTCCACGCCTTGTATTTATAAAGATAGTGAGTAACGAGCGGCGTTATAGCGATACCGATAAAGAACGCGATCGCCGCGGGCGTGATGACTTTGACGATGTTTAAAATGGGATACATGTCACTTCGAGAAATGCTCGTTCGCCGTCGATACAATCTTTAGCATATCGGTGAAGCGCCCCTCTTCGCTTGAACCAAGCACAACAGCAACCAGGGGGTGCGCTAGCCCGACATCAAATCCGATTGCGAGATTCCCTCCTGCAAGATCGGTAAAGCCCGTTTTTGACGCAATGAGCCCGGGGATGTTGGGAAGTGCGACGTTAGTGTTTTTTGCCGTGTGGGTAACCGCGACAGTAGCGTCATAGCCGAGCACCATCACCTGTGCCTTCGTGGTCGGCTCAAGGAGGTCTGCGTGGTTCGTTATAAGAAAAGAGAGGAGCGAGGCGACATCTTTGGCAGAGCCATAGGCTCCGCTTACTGAAGGCGAGGGATCGAGGCCAGTTTCATTGACGAAATATGTTTGTACCAGGTGAAGATTGCGCGCTTTGGTATTCATAAGATCCGAAAGGGTTCCTGCAGAACCACTCTTTGCCAGTGCCGCCTCGCCGAGCGCGACGGTCGCATCGTTTGAAGAAGAGATGAGTGCAAGAGAAAGGAGATCTCTCATAGTGAAGCGCTCCCCTACCCGAAGTCCACTGTCCCCATCTGCCTCAAGGCTCGTAGCAGTTATTGAAATAGTGTCAGTATCCGCGAGGGCCGCAGAAACAATGAGTGCACTCATCAGTTTTGTTAGCGAGGCAAGCGGCAGCTGAAGCTCTGCATTACGAGAGAGGAGCACTTCTCCAGTCACAAGATCAACAACATACGCAGCTCGAGCTTCCAGCGGCAAAGTATCGAAGGGACTACTTCGTGCAGGCGTCGAAGTTGCAGCTTCAATGACAGTCGCAACTTGAGTGCCGGTATCCTTCACAAGAAGGAAAACTGCCCCGAGCGCAAGAAAGGAAACGGCGCCCACCGATACGAGTGCGGCCATGGTTGAGACGCGGGATGTATTAATTTCCGGATTCATTGGTATGAGGAGCGCTCTCTTCGGAGAGGGCCTCTGCTTTAGCTTCAAATGTTTTGAATTGTTCAATCACCGAAGAATATTCTGGAAGCTCCTCAAGTTTAGAGATCCCGAGATTGCCGAGGAGATCAAACGTCGGTCGATACAGGAACTTCCGCTCGTCATTCGGATCACTGATGCGCTCGATGAGACCGCGCACCAAAAGAGAGCGGAGAATGAAAGTCGAATTTACTCCGCGAATGAAATCAATATCAGCTCGCGTAATCGGGCCTCGGTAAAGGATGATGGAAAGGGTTTCGAGTGATGCCTTTGAGAGATCCCGCTCAAGCTCCTCCTTGCGCATTTTTTCGATGAGTGAGGACACTCCCGGGGAGGTCCTCAATTCAACCTCGTCGTCTTTCACCAGAAGCGCTACACCCCGATTCTCTAGCGTCTTTGAGAGACTCTCAAGCGCCGCATTAATGGCTTCCCCACTCTCTTCAAGCTGCTTCGCCAAAAAAGCCCGGGACACCGGTTCTCCTTTAAAAAACAACACTGCCTCGATCTTTGATTCGAGTGTCATTTGCTCAATACTCTAACAATTTAGGCGCTTTTTGCACAGCGCTTCATTGACAAAACATCTAAAAATGCTATTGTAAAAGTCGATTCACAGGAGTCACTGCTATGACCGACAAGGTGAAGGCGGGTCTCCGAGGATCCGCCAAAATCATTCCGATGAAGCGCGGGCCGAAGCTCGATCCCAAACGCCACGAAGAATACCGCCAGCAGTATATGCGGTTCATCGAAGAAGAATCGGCAAAAAGGGACGGGCGTAACGTCCACCAGCTCGAAGTTCGCCGGCCACCTCAAAGAGCGTCTTCCTAAGGAAACGCTCTTATTTCTTTTAATACTTTGGGGTTCCCACTGCGCCGGTCGCAATTGCAATATCTTCAAAATGTTTGTCCTGGGTGACTGAAACGGCACCCTGCTTAACGAGCTCCAGCATTGCGAGAAAACTTACAATGATATTCACCTTCTCTGCCTTCCCTACCCCAGCAAACTCTTTGAACGAGAGCTGGAGACTGTCCGAGATGCGCTTTCCAAGGCGCTCTATCATCTCTTCAAGGCTAACTACTTTTTTAACGATGGCCTTAGGAAGTTCTGCAAATGCAGGCAGGGTTTTTAGTACATTACGTGCACACTCAAGCATAAAAGCTTTCGTCGTACGGCGATCAGGAGAGAAAACTACACTCTCATTGAGATACACATGGCGCTCCGCGAGTACTCTCTTCCCGTACTGTGCTGCGATAGGAACCCCAAGCTCCTTGATGCGTTGATAGATTTTCAAACGTGCTTCGAGTGCCGCGACATCCGCCGACTCCTCGTCAGTAAGAGAGAGATTGGGGAGAAGGGATTTTGATTTGATGAGGAGAAGTGTCGAGGCAACAAGAATAAAATGTGCGGTTTCCCCTACTGGGAACTCCTTATGTGTTTGCACATAGGCAATAAAATCATCCGCGACTTTAGCGAGAGAAATTTCATTGATGAGAAGCTTCCTCTTTTCGATGAGCGAAAGGAGAAGATCGAGCGGCCCCTCAAAAACTTCTGTTTTCGCAACAAATCCCATATTAGAAATTCTCGATGAGAGTAAGGAGGAAGCGAACCGGGGCTCCGGCGGCACCGCGCGCGAGCTCTTCCTTCGGTGCCGCCGTCATGCGGGATGCCATATCGATGTGAATCCACGGACAGTTAAGGTCCTTGGCGAATTGCCACAAGAACATACCGCCATTAATGACTCCCGCATAACGTGTATTACCAGAAGATGGGATATTAGCGACGTCGCCAAAATTTCCTTTGATTACATCTTCGTACTCGTCCCAAAGTGGGAATGGCCACATGTAGTCGCCCGATTTTTCTCCCAATATTACAAACTCTTCAATTTTTTCCTCCTCATTTGTCATAAATCCGCTCGCATGTTGCCCAAGCGCCGTAAGTACCGCCCCCGTAAGGGTCGCCACGTCTACGACAAGTCGAGGACTGTACCGCTTTGCGTAGGTAATACCATCAGCAAGGATCACACGGCCCTCTGCATCGGTATTAAGGACTTCAATTGTTTTACCAGAGAGAGATTTAAGGATGTCGCCAGGGTGGTAGGAAGAGCCGGAGGGCATATTCTCGACTGCGGGCACAATAGCGATAACATTTTTCTTTACTTTCAGTTTTGCAACAAGTGCCACGGCGTGGATCACGGCTGCGCCGCCCGACATATCCATATGCATCTCATACATCGAATCCCCCGGTTTAATGTTGAGGCCCCCCGTGTCGAACGTAACTCCCTTCCCCACCAGGACGATTGGTTTTTCACTCCCACCGCCGCGATACTCCATAATGATGAACTGCGGTTCCTCGCTCGAACCCTTGGCGACTCCGAGCACAGCTCCCATACCGAGCTTCTCCATTTCCTTTTTTCCCAGTACGGTGACTTTGATCCCCATGCCAACGGCTGCTTTTTTTGCGGCCGCTGCCAAACTCTTTGGCGTCATATCTCCACCAGGAGTATTAGAGAGTAGACGACATGCATTGACGGCTCCTGCGATAGCTTCTCCTTTTTTAAATCCCTCTTTCATTGCGGCAGGGGTTTTGCCACAGATCAATACCTCGTCTACTAAATTGAAGCCATCCTTGGGTTTGCTTTTATAGCCTGTGAATTCGAAATTTGCCATACCGAATGCTTCAGAGATTGTCGCGCCGATACCGGGGAGAGGAATGTCTTTGAGCTGTGGAAACGCGGCGGGCGAAATCTCAACCGCAATCTTTCTGACTTTATGCGCCCGCGCAACCTGAATTATGGAGCGACAAAGAATACGAAACTTGCGCAAAGAAACTTTGCCGAAGTCCCCTACTCCGAGCTCAAGAGTTTCTACACCACTACGCTCAATCCAACGCTTCCCTTCCTTTTCTGTGAGGATGATGCGCGTAAATCCCTTTGGTGCATTTTTGAGTTCTTTGTCTGTAAAGCTAAGTTTCATCTGCTGTATCGTCAGAGAATAGTAAGTCAATGCGATTCATATCACGCGGGAACACGGAAGCCTCCTTCACGTTCTGAAGTTCAAGCATACGAGCGGTAATACGTTCTAATCCGGTTGAACACCCACCATGCGGGGGCATTCCAACTTTGAAGGCCTGAAGATAGTAGGAAAATTTTTGCGGGTCCATACCGCGCGATTTCATTTTCTCAACCAACTCGTCGTAGTCATGAATACGCTGCGAACCGCTATTTATCTCAAGACCTCTGAAAAGAAGATCAAAGCTGCGAGAATATTCTGGCTCATCAGGTTTTGAAAAGGTGTAGAAAGCACGTTTCTTTGTCGGAAACTCTGTTATAAAGACAAAATCTGATCCGAGTTCGCGCTTAGCGTATTCGCAGATCTGTCGCTCATGTTCAGGCTCAAGATCAAGCTCTCCAACGGCCTTTCCGCCAAACTCCTTTTCAATAATTGCTTGAGCTTCGCGGAGGGTAAATACAGGGAAAGCTCCCTTCGGTAAAAGTGGGACGGTCGTTCCAAGTTTCGCAAATGCGTCCGCGTTTTTTTGAGATACCGCAGTAACAATGTCCCGCATAACATTTTCGAGTACCTCCATCACCTCCTTGTGAGAATCGACAAACGCCATTTCAAATTCAAGCTGGGTAATCTCTGCGAGATGTCGTGTCGTCGCGCTTTTTTCCGCGCGGAAGGTCTTCGCGATAGTCATGGCTCTCTCAAACACGCCGACCATGATCTGCTTGTAGAGCTGCCCGCTAGTCGCTAGGTACGCTTTCTTACCGTAATAGTCTGGAACTTCAAACACTGCTGCTCCCCCCTCTGCGTCTCCACCGACAAGCGCCGGGGCTTGGAAGTCAACAAAATCTTTTGAACTAAGCGAGGACCTAAACGAATCGAGGATGGTCGCCTGTACCGAAAAGATGGCGCGATCACGTTCCGAGCGAAGAGTGTAAGGCCGGTAATCGAAGCGGGTTTCCATGGTGAGATCTGCCCCCAACTCAAAAGGAATCTCTGCCTTCGAGAGGACTTGGAGTGTATTCACCTCTAGTTCAATATCGCCGTTCTCTCGATCTTTTTGCATATTTTTTTCTGGCCGCGCATTGACCTTACCCACCACAGTGACTACCCACTCCGGCCGAACTTCCTTTGCTGATTCCATCGCAGGGCTCTTTGGAAGAACAACTCCCTGCACTTTTCCGGAACGATCGCGAAAATCGAAGAACACCATTTTCCCTTGGTCACGGCGCACGTCGATGGAGCCCGAGATCTTCACCTCCTGCCCCGTTTTGTTTTTGAGATCTTTTATGAGGGTTCGTTCCATATTACAAATTGACGCCAATTTTCTCCCGAACTTCTTTCATTTTCGCGGAGGCAACCTCACGTGCTCTTTTCGCACCCGCCGCCAAAACTGTATCTATCTCTCCGTCGGAAATCGAAAGACGACGCTCCCGAATCGGCTTAAAGTGCGCATCCAGATCTTCTATGAGTGCTTCTTTGAGTGCCTTGTATTTTCCTTTATTAGCGCCATAGAGCGACTCAAGTTCCCCTTCACTCTTAAGGAGGCGGTGGATAGCGTACACATTCTCCGGTCGATCACCCGTTGAGTCTGTGACAATACTCATGACCGCCGCGATGATCTGCTCCCGAGATGCGAAAAGAGGGATAGTGTTGCCATAACTCTTGCTCATCTTTCGCCCGTCGGTACCTGGCACCACCGCTACGGCTTTCAAGATACTCTCTTTAGGAAGTTTGAAAGTTTCGCCAAACACATGATTAAACTTGCTCGCAATATCACGCGCGTATTCGATATGTTGACGCTGGTCTTCACCGACCGGCACGACGTCTGTGTCGTAGAGAACGATGTCAGATGCCATGAGTACTGGGTAGGTGAAAAGTCCCGCGGTCGCCTCCTTCCCCTTCCCCGCTGCATCTTTGTACGCATGTCCAAGTTCGAGAAAGGGGACGCTGACGAGGCAGTTAAGAATCCAAGCGAGTTCAGTATGTTCCGGGGCATCGGATTGCTTGAAAAGAGTGCCCTTCGCGGGATCAAACCCAAGTGCCATAAAGTCTCCCGCCATTTGACGAATGTTCACTTTCATAAGAGCACCGTCGCGCACCGTAGTGAGGGCGTGGTAATCAACAACGCAGAGGAAGCTCTCGTAGCCCTCATACATTTCAAGAAGCGGCTTGAGGGTTCCGAAGTAGTTGCCAATATGGAGAGCGCCGGAGGGTTGCAAACCGGTAAAAAGCCGCTTTTTAGCTGCCATGCTGAAAAGTCTAGCAAAAATGCCGCTTTTCGAGAAGTTAGGCCTTTCCAGGGAGTTCTACAGTAAATGTCGACCCCTTCCCCTCTCCTGGCGAGGAAACAAGGATGCGGCCCTTATGCGCTTCCACCATTTGCTTCGCAACATATAGCCCTAGTCCAGTGCCCATGACGTTTACTTCGTTTGCGTTCGCAGCACGCGTAAATTTATCAAACAATTTCCCAATTGTTTCCTTCGACATACCGACTCCTGTATCGGAAATAGCGACGAGTACTTTTTTATTGGACGAATCGGTCTGAACAGAGACAGTTATCGATCCACTCGGAGTGTATTTGAGCGCATTATCAATGAGGTTTGAAAACACCTGCTTCATCTTGCCGACGTCGGCATACACCTTGTGGGAAGCTTGGTCTTGTCGAACATTAACCTTAAGACCCTTCTCTTCGATGAGCGGCCGTAGATCCTCAACAACATCAGAGGCAACTTTGCCGAGATCAAACTCGCTAAGTTCATACTTCATCCTCCCCTGCTCAATGCGAGAAACGTTAAGGAAATCATCGATGGAAAGAGCCATATTTTTACTCGATTCAAAAATCCGCTCAAGCGCCTCCTTTATTCCAGGCGGAACAGCACCAAAAGATCCCTCAAGAAGAAGCGACGTATACCCCTTGATCGCGGTAAGAGGGCTTCGTAGTTGGTGCGATGCGATTGAAACGAATTCACTCTTCAATTTATCGAGTTCCTTTAGCCGAGCGTTAGCCTTTTCGAGATCCTTCGCCAATCTCTCAACTTCTTCACGGGCTCTTACTTCTCGATTAACGCTGCGCAACAGGAGAAGACCAATTATGACAACAGCGGCGAGTAATCCCCCATTAATAAAGCGTTGGAGCGTTCCTCCGGCGAGGAGTGTTTGTGCAAGTAAGAATATCCAAAGAGAGAGAATGAGAATTTCTGCGGCGATGACGTGGGCCGCAAAGAGTCTATGCTTGAAAATTGCATAGGTCACCGGCAGTACCATGAAAACAGTGAGGACCTGGCCGAGCCAGTTCAGCGTGAAGTAGCCGAGCCATGGTAGGAGAAGGTTGGTCAGCATCGCTAAATTCGAAGCCACAAGGTATCCAACCAAAAGATATGAGATCTGACGACGCTTGATGGGATCATCAAATAGCAAATACTTGCGGGCAAGGAGCAGAAGACCTAAAAGAAAAAAACCTGAAATATAAAGAGAATAGATCAAATAAAGCGGCCCAAAAGTTATTACTGGCTCGGTCCCGACATCGTGAGTGACCCCTACAATGACGTATCCAGGGATGAATGTAATCGCAAGGACAAGAAGATTTGAAAAAAGAATACCAGCAAGGTACATCCTCTTTCTAGGAACTCGCTCATCTGGAAAAAAGAGACTGAAGTAAAGAAATGTACTCGCAATGGCGGTCGGCGTCGCATACAAGATGATCGTCCACCACAGGAGATTCTCTGTGGTAGTGCGGTAGATGATCATAGCCGCGATCCACCAGACAATGAAAACGATATTGAGGGCGTAAAGCTGGTTGGCTACGAGTGTGCGTCTCTTCGCATAGATGAGAAAGCCAAGAAACGTATTGAGGGCTGCCGTTATGATGAGAAGTATCGTTTGGAGATCGAAGAACGCGAACATATATAAAGATATTGTAACACCGATGACTCATGAAAAAGAAAAGGCGCCGCTCTATAGCGACGCCAGTAAAGTCTTCGAGTATTCTTTAGTCTCCCAATCCGCTCGCGAGGTTCAGGGCCGGTGTAAGGAGCGTTCGAATCTCTATCTCCTGCAAGGGTTGCCCGAATGAAACGAGCGGTAAGGCTCCGATGAGCTCCATGGCCTCGCCCCACTTGGCGAGCATCACTGTCTTCTCAACAGTAACATCGGTGACTTCCCCTACCGCGAGATCGCCAGGGTGACCAGCAGCAGCAGCGAGGATCGTCTCTGCCAAACATGTAAACGTTACGGACGGTTCAGCCTTAAATCCAAAATCGAAACCACAATTGAGACCATTGACGCGTGCCAGGACATCAAGGACGATGCATCCTTCGCTCACGAGCTCAGGGCTCGTGTTGCGCGGCTGTGAGTCATCAATGATGACGGTTCCCGGTCTCACACTTCCCGCCTTTAGAATTAGTTGCCGTGAGTTGGTGACAACGACGACGTAGTCATAATCGCGGAGGAGCGCATGATCTGAACTGGTCTTGACTGCGGCGAATGGCGCAAGAAGATGGACTTCTCCCGCAAGCTTCCCCAAACGTTCCTGCTTCTGTGGAAGATCGAGCAGGAGCAAATTGAGTTTTTGCTTCCCGTCCCAACGCCGCTTGAGCATACGGAGTACGCCGATACCGGTCGAGCCTCCAGCCCCGAGAATCGCGACTGAAACAACGTTAGCGTCCGGATTACGAGCCGAGACGAGCATGCGCAAATAGTCGACGATGACGTAGGCGGTGTAGCCATGTCCTGTCGAAAGCCGCGGACGCTGTGCGTTACCGTTCTTTAGCTTTTCGCCATAACCCGTCATTGACGGGAGCAGGGCACCTAAGCCCACGCGCGTCACCATCTTTCGCCCAGCGAGGGTGAACATTTCCTTGATGCGCGCTCGCGTACCGGAAGGATCCTCCGCCATTTGTCGAGGAGTCCGCACGATTGAGAGCAAGTAACCGTGAAGGTGGCGTCTGCCTTTGCGGAGAGGCCCACGAGTCTTAACTGTAATGCGCGAAAGGGTAATCGGATGCACCACGCGTGCGTACCACAGAACAATTCTTTCGGCTGTTGTCTTCGGAAGGAAGTTAAACAGCCAGCGAAAAGCAGGGTACGGCCGGTAGATGTCGTTTTGCCCGTAAACGTCGGCCGACGTAAAGTTGTCGGTGCGCGGGTGAACAAGAAACGCGAAGTCCGCTCCAGCATAGAGACGCGAAAGAAACGGAATATTTAAGAGGGACCAATCGTATCCCGCCTGAAAGAGGGACCCGATTGTCTTGAGGAGCTCGCGTCCGCGAGCTCCAATGGAGCTAAGGGACATGAAGAACCTCGTTACAAAGAGCGATGTGGATGGAATACCCGCATCTGAAAGGAATTAGAGCACGAAACTAAAAGCTTGACAAGCTTACTGTCAAGGTAGCCCTAAGATGGAGGCTTTTACAACCCCTCTTCTTTGAGTTGAGCGACTAGGTCTGCTGCCTTGCGGGAGAGTTTCTCCGGCATTGGGACAGAAATTTCAATGAGAAGATCTCCCCGGCGGCTCTTTCCTTGTGGTACTCCTTTACCTCGCACACGGAGAATCTCGCCGCTGTTGATGCTCGGGGGAATTGTGACAGTAATTTTTCCATCAAGCGTTTCAACATCGTGTTTGCCACCAAGGAGCGCTTCGGAGAGCTTAATCGGGAGTCTCAAAATGAGATTTTGTCCTTCTTTGCGGAAGCGTCGGTCGGGCTCGACATGCACTTTGACGTAGAGATCTCCTGCCACTCCTGCAGCAACAGCTTCTCCAGCACCTGAAAGGCGGATCATTTCCCCATCGTCAATTCCAGAGGGAATAACGATTGAAAATTCTTCTTCGCGGCGGCGAACCCCAGCACCGTGGCATCGCTCACACTTTTCTTTAGGCATCTCTCCCCTACCATTACAGGTACGGCACGCAGAAGTAGTTGAAAATGTTCCGAGTATTGAAGACTTGGTTTCGCGAATGGTTCCTTTGCCATTACAGGTCGTGCACGTCGTCATGCTTGAACCCTTCTTGGCACCACTACCATGGCAGAGTTCACACACCGAGGTCTTGGTGAGAAGCACTTGGCGCGTAGTACCGAAAATGGAATCGCGAAATGGAACGGCCACATCAATCGAAATGTCACGTCCCCGACGCTCTTTCGCGCTTCGTCCACCAAAGAAGTCGCTGAAGATATCTCCCAAGTCAAACTCAACTCCATCAAACCCCTGACCGTTAAAGCCCTGAAATCCAGATGGGTCAAAGCCCGCACCACTCCCCGCTGAACCATAGGTATCGTACTGCGCGCGCTTCTTCTCGTCGGAGAGAATCGCGTATGCCTCGCTTATTTCTTTAAATTTTGCGTCGTCACCGCTCCCTTTGTCGGGGTGATATTTGTGTGCGAGCTTATGAAATGCTTTTTTAATTTCTTCTTTCGAAGCCCCTCGGTCAACGCCGAGGATTTGATAGTAGTCCTTTGCCATACCTGATATCATAAAACCTGGGTTAAGAAAGTAAAGCGCAACCTAGGGAGGCCTTCATGAGGTGGCGAGGCTTCAAGGACGACCGACGCGACTTCGAGGAAGATAAACGAGCAATAGGTCGTGACACTGTCCGTCGCACAATGCTTCAAGACTCCCGAGAAGGAGGCGTCGCACTGTTTCGTGGCCGCTACGTCACCGCCGAAGATCTCGAACGCAAGAAGGAAGCCCTCCGCCTTCGCCTCGCCGAAGCAGCACAGCAAAGAGTATGGAAAGCAATTTGGAATGGCTTCGTCTCCATCTTCACCAACATGCCGTTCCCCCGTTAGCAAAAGCCCCGCATTGCTGCGGAGCTTTTTCTTTTATTTATCTTCTGGTTTGTCCTTGAAATCGGCGTCGCGAACTTCGCCGCTCTTATCCTCTGGTTCTTGCGTAGATCCCGCTTGTGCTCCTTTCATAGCTTCGCCAATTTTACTTAGATTTGAAGAGAGATCCTGCGTTGCTGCCTTAATTGCCACAGCATCTGAGCCATCTTTTACCTTGCGCAGTTCCGCGATCTTCCCTTCGATCGTTTGCTTTATGTCCGCTGGTACTTTATCTCCCGCGTCTTTCAGTGCCTTCTCGGAAGTGTAGAGGAGTTGGTCGGCGAGGTTACGCACTTCAACGAGTTCTTTCTTTTTTTGATCATCCGCCGCATGAATATCTGCTTCCTTCTTCATGCGCTCAATGTCTTGCTCCGATAGGCTTGAGCGCGCTTCGATACGGATAGACTGCTCTTTGCCGCTCGTTTTGTCTTTTGCTTTAACGTTAAGGATGCCGTTAGCGTCTACATCAAAGGTCACCTCAACCTGCGGCATGCCACGTTGAGACGGCGGAATACCATCGAGAATAAAGCGCCCTAGCGACTTGTTATCCGCCGCCATAGCACGCTCGCCCTGGACAATGTGGATCTCAACGGAGGTCTGGTTATCTGCGGCCGTCGAGAATACTTGGGAGCGACTGGTTGGGATAGTTGTATTGCGCTCAATGAGTTTAGTTGCAACGCCGCCAAGAGTCTCGATGCCAAGAGAAAGCGGAATCACATCAAGGAGAAGGATATCTTTGACCTCACCCTGGAGAATTCCTCCCTGGATTGCGGCGCCAATCGCCACTACTTCGTCAGGATTGACCCCCATGTGTGGCTTTTTACCGAAGAAGGTCTCCACGGCCTTCTGCATCGCCGGCATGCGCGTCTGACCTCCTACCAGGATTACTTCGTGGATTTCATTTAGTTTAAACGGTGAGGCTTCCATTGCGCGTCGACTGATCTCCATAGCGCGATCAATAAATTCTGCTGAAAGTTCTTCGAGCTTTGCCCGCGTCATCTTTACGAGAAGGTGTCGTGGGCCCGAGGAATCGGAGGTGAGGAACGGAATGTTTATTTCCGTCTCTACCGCGGTTGAGAGCTCAATTTTTGCTTTCTCTGCCCCCTCGTCGAGTCGCTGGCGAGCAAGAGCGTCGTTTCGTACATCGATACCGCTTTCCTTCTTAAATTCTTCCGCAAGCCAGTTGATGATCTTTTGATCGATGTCTTTGCCGCCGAGGTGGGCGTCGCCATCGGTTGCTTTTACTTCAATAACGTCATTGCCAACTTCGAGCACGGAAATATCAAATGTCCCACCGCCGAAGTCAAAGACGACGATTTTTTCATCCTTTTTGCGGTTGAAACCATATGCGAGCGCTGCCGCAGTCGGCTCGTTGATAATGCGCTTCACATCGAGTCCTGCAATTTTCCCCGCATCCTTGGTCGCCTGACGCTGGGAGTCGTTAAAGTACGCCGGCACCGTAATAACCGCCTCGGTAATTTTTTCTCCAAGGCGAGCCTCCGCATCGGCCTTAAGCTTCTGAAGTATCATCGCAGAAATTTCCTCCGGACGATGCCATTCAGCCCCCATTTTTACTTCGATACCACCGTTTTGCGCTTTGCGCGTTTCAAACGGTACCGACTCTCTATCTTTCGCAACCCCGGGCTCATCAAAAGTGTGACCAATGAATCTCTTGATCTGATAGACCGTGTTTTTTGGGTTGGTGACACCCTGACGTTTCGCGAGAAGGCCGACGAGCCGCTCGCCAGTCTTAGAAAGGGCAACAACCGAAGGCGTCGTTCGCGCACCTTCGCTATTCTCTAAAATTCTCGGCTCCCCTCCCTCGACGATTGCCATCGCGGAGTTTGTGGTCCCAAGATCAATTCCAAGTATTTTTGCCATAGATGCTTTGATTACTTTTTATGCTTCTATTTTTCTTGATACTCGCCTATCTCTACTTTTGCCGGTCGCAATACTTTCCCCTCCTGTTCATACCCTCTCTGGAGTGTCTTTATAACTAGGTGATCCTCCTCTTTTGTTTCAACACTGACTGTCCGGAGAGCTTCATGACGGGAAGGGTCGAACGGTACTCCTGTTGGATCGAATGATTCTATTCCATTTCGCTCCAGAATCTTGTGAAGGCCCTTCCGAATACCTTCCATGCCTTTGCGAAAACCATCAGGCGCTTCGCTCCAGCCAGGGCTCTCGGAAGCCATATCAAACTGATCTAGAAGTGGAATAATCTCCTCGAGCACCTCATTTGCCCCAAATTGACGTAACTCCGAAGCCCTAGCATCAGAGTCCCGCTTGAAATTGACGAAGTCCGCCTTTGCCCGCTGCCAGCCGTTTAAGTATTCCTGTTTTTCCTCAACTGCCTTTTTAAGCTTTTCGCGCAGTTTCTTGAGGTTGTCGGCGGGTGAGGCCTCTTCGTCGAAGACGATTTCATCATCTCCGTTTTGCATGGGGAAATTCTAAATGAAAAACCAGGCTTGTCAAATTGCGCTACCCCGCCATCTAAGGTAAAGATGGGGTTAGACACAGAAAGGTCCTTCGATGTTCGAGCGCATACGTATACAGGATTTTGCGGATCGAACCGAAATCGATCCCGCAAAGCATCTCCAGCACACGTGGGGCACCGCCAAAGAAGTGGTGTCGTTGCGCGACCTCGTATCGTTCGAAGGCGCGCAATTCATGCAGATGGAATACCTGCGCCTCATCCTCACGCATGTCGAGGCAGCTGGCGGCAATCGCAGCCGCGTCTACGAAAACGCCAAGATCAGCCTTCAGCAGGTCTCCCCAGGATCGTTCCGCATCGGACAGAGAGTCATCGAGCAGCAGAAGTTCGTCTTGATGATGGAGAAGTTCAACGACACTCTCTTCCGCAAGTTTTGCGTTCTTCCCGGAACCGCCTACTTACCTCCAATGGTGATACTAGGAAGGGTTGCTGACGGGACTCTCGCTATCGCCCATTATGTTCCTCCCATCGCCGAGATGAATGGTGGCAGCAAGTGGACTCTCATGGACGGACTCCACCGCAACTACATCATCCGAGCGGGAGGAGGGACCACCATGGTAGTCGGCATCGAGGGGGTGCATATTCCCTTCCCTTGCGATCTTCACGACTGGGAAGAGATTCGGGTAGTCAATTCCAAGCCACCGCTCGAGGAGCGCTACTTCAATCTCCGCCCCGATCGATTCCGCGATCTGAAGAAATTCGGTATCGACGGATAAAATAAAATGCCCGCCGTGAGTAACGACGGGCTTTTCCTTTTATTGCGAGACGGAACACTGACGCGCCAATACGCTGTCGGAATAATACGTGATCCACTTCTCTTCAGAGGCGTTCATCGCCGTGTAGTACTCCGTCCGGTCCCTGATGAGCGCGGGGGGAATGCTGGCTTGATGCAAAACCCAGGCCCCAAGGAGCACCGACACCCGCCCGCAGCCATCTGCAAACGGATGAATCCTCCAATTGAGGTCACGCTCGACCCAGGCCGCCACCTCGACAACTACGCGAACCGAGAGCGTATCGAGCTTGATCGCAAGAGTGCGGACGAATTCTGCATACTCTCGTTCGAGGTCTTTCGGTTCAACTTTTTGCGGCGGAGTGGTTTCCGACTGTATTGGGTACTTGCCCTGTACCCATGTGCGATAGATCGAGGAGCCCTTTAGGAGGCCACTGCTCATCTGTATCGCGATGGAGTCCACAAACGAACGCAGGCCATGCTCGTCGCAGAGATCATTCATTGACGTCGAGTAGGCTTTTGCTGCGGCGTGGCCAAAGTTTTCCTTTACGCGCGCTGCAAGCTCGGCTCCCTCGGTCACCAAGAGAGATGGCTTCTCGGACGATGATGACGCACTTACGCCCTTTGCGGTGCGAGAGAGAGCTTGGATGTTCCCCCACACCATGTCACTCCACATCAGTCTATTCATGCGGATTCTCCTTCCGTCGCATACCCTACCAAGAGAGGACTCACCGAGCAACCGCACGGAGGTATACTTGGGGGATGGAAACGCTTCAGAGAATGAAGGAGCTGGCTAAAACTGCCCTCTCAAAACGCAAGCGTCAAGACGGAACCCCAGATTTTTTTCATGCATGGCGGGTCACTCAAATTCTGACTGAAGCACTTCAAAGCTCTGGAGAATGCACGGATGAAGAGGAGCTCCTCTCTCTTCGCTGTGGAGCACTAGGACACGACCTTCTTGAGGATACCGACACAACCGAGGAGGAAATTATTGACGTGGCAGGTAACAAGACACTCCAGTACATCAAATACCTCACCAATGCATTCGGCGACGACAAAACAGCTCCCTATGTAGCCCAGATTGAAAAGGCACCAGAGGAAGCAAAGCTTCTTAAACTCGCCGACCTCACTGACAATCTTTTGCACGGAAGCTTTAGTGTTCGAGTCTTAGGCCTTCCTTGGATGCACAGCTTTTTCCTTCCCATTGTTGATCCTATGCTCAAAATGCTTCAAAATGCAGGGTTTGAGCGTTATCCAAAAACTGCTGAATTTTTACTCCGCTCGGCAACACTTGCCAGAGCGCACCTAGCAGAAAGCATGCGGGCGGCCGAAACAGAAACCGCGCCTTGAGGCGCGGTTTTCTAACGCTTTGATCACAACCTCTCAACTTGCCGTCGCTCGTCTCGGTCGCGACCCCTACAGGATCTGTACACCTTTCGCATTTTAGGATGCTCAAGGTCTTGCGATGCTCCAAGTGTTCGCATCTCACCCGCCTCGCGGCTGCTACTGCAGCATCGCTGCGGCCGTCAAAACGAACAAAGGCTCCGCAGGGAGCCTTTGATTTATCGTTTCGACCATTGCGGCGCACGTCGGGCCTTCTTGAGGCCGAACTTACGTCGCTCCTTCGCGCGAGGATCGCGCTTGAGATAGCCGGAGGATTTCAAAAGTTTGCGAAGTTGTGGATCATATTCAACAAGTGCGCGAGCAACACCGTGGCGCACCGCATCTGCTTGGGAGGAAATACCTCCCCCGTTTACCTTGACCGTCATTTTAAATTTCTGCGGGATCGCAGCGGTGGTGATTGGAGAGAGTGCAGCATATTGCCACTCTTTCATCGGGAAATAGGCTGCGATATCTTTTTCATTGATGGAAACGCTCGCTTTTGCGGCAGGAGTAATGCGCACCCTCGCGATTGAGGTTTTGCGGCGCCCTATTCCTTCGATGTATTTTCCTTCTGACATAAATTATTTATTCGGAGACTGAAAGGCGTTTCATAGCAAGCGGGCGCTGGCGATTTCGTGGAAGCATTCCAAATACGGCGAGACGCACCACTTCGGAATAACCCTTCTTGGCGACGAGTTCGCGCATGGTTTCGTACTTGATACCGCTTGGATGTCCGCTGTACCGTACGTACGTCTTCTGCTTTGGCTTCTTCTCCGGAATCGAGAGCTTGCTGGCGTTGATAACCTTTACTTCATGGCGTACGGGAGCATGTCGACTAAAAGTGGGCTCATGCTTTCCCATGAGTTTGTGTGCCACCTCGCTCGCGAGGTTTCCCAGTCTTTTGTTTTGTGCGTCGATAAGAATTTCCATGATTTATACGAATTCAATGACCGCCATCGCTGCGGCGTCATTCCCCCGTGCCCCTAGTTTCATGATGCGAGTGTAGCCGCCTTTGCGATCTGTATACTTGCCCGCTACCGTATCGAAGAGCTTCTTGGTTGCCTTCTCGTTACCACCGAGGCGTGAGATGGTGCGACGGCGCGATGCGAGCGTACCAGATTTTCCGTACGTTACCAAGCGTTCCACAAACGGACGGAGTTCCTTTGCTTTAGCTTCGGTCGTCGTGATTTTGCCGCGCTCGATGAGTGAGATCGCAAGAGAACGAAGCAGCGCAGTTCGCTGCGAGTCTTTTCGTCCAAATTTTCTGTTGCGATCGTGGTGACGCATGGAGTTTATTTAAGGGTGATGCCGAAGTTAGAAAGCGCGCGACGGATCTCCTGAAGACCCTTATCCCCGATGCCTTCGATCTCGAGAATATCGTCTTCGCGCTTACGTGCAAGTCCTCCTACGGTGCGGATATTGGCGTTTGCAAGCGCGTTGATGGTGCGGGCGGAGAGATCGAGCGACTCGATGCGAGTCTTTAGGTACTCATTATCTACCGGCTTGTCAGAGCCCCCCATTTCGTCTTGCGGAATCTGCGGAGATTCGATGACTTCTTCTTTGAAACCGACAATCGATTTCAGCTGATGAATCATGATCTCAATTGCCTTCTCGAGGGCCTCCTTTGGCGTGATCGTGCCGTCAGTTTCGATAAACATCTTGAGGCGGTTGAAGTCCGTGCGATCTCCAACGCGCATGTTTTCCACTTCGTAGTTTACGCGGCGGATCGGAGTGAAGATGGCATCGAGTGCGATGGTACCGATATCTACTTTTTCCTTCCGAAGAATCTCCTTAGCAACGTAGCCGAGCCCTTTCTCAACCGTTGCCTCAAGCTCAAGTGATGTCTTTCCTGTGATTTCCGCGAGGTGCTGTTCGGGATTGAGGATCGTGACCTGGCCCGGGACCGTGAGGTCCTTAGCAGTAATTACCATAGGGCCTTTCACCTTAAGGGAGAGAATCTGGGGTTCATCGGTGATCATCGAGAGGCGGATCTTTTTAAGGTTGAGAAGCACCGTGATCACGTCCTCCTTGAGCCCGTCGATGGTTGAAAACTCATGCGGAACTCCCTCGATTTTTACCGAAGTAATGGCCGCGCCTGGAAGCGAGGAGAGGATGATTCGGCGAAGCGAATTGCCGAGCGTGTGACCATAACCAGGATAAAGACCGTCGATCTCGTAGGTTCCGGAAAACCCTCCTTCATCGACGATTCGCGGCTTACTTGGAAGTGCAACGTTGTATTCCATAGAGAAATAGCGATTAATAATTGCGTATAAAAATTAACGACTGTAGAACTCCATCACGGAGGCGTAATCGAGATTGCCATCCCCAAGTGAGTAGACCGGCATCCCCGTCACTTTTCCCTCAAGCTTCCCCGCATCAAGTGCGAGCCACGAAGGAGGAACATGTTGACCGATGCGCTCAGCTCCCATTTTGAAAAGAGGCGACTCATGGCTTCCCTTGCGCACGCCAATCACATCTCCCTCGCTTACCTGGTAGGAAGGGATATTCACGCGCTTGCCGTTTACGGTGATGTGACCGTGAGAAACCATCTGGCGGGCGAGGCGTCGTGTGACTGCAAGTCCGAGGCGATTTACTACATTATCTAGACGACGCTCAAGGGTGCGATGAAGCTCCGCAATGGTCTCCGTCCCACGCTTAGCAGAAGCTGTACTAACGTAGCGTGAGAGCTGTCCCTCGGTAATCCCATAGGTAAAGCGCACTTTCTGCTTTTCGATAAGCTGTCGACCGAAGTCGGAGAGCTGCTTCGGGCGCTTGCCGCGTGAGTTGCGGGCACGGCGCTCCGCAGAAAGTTGGAATTTCTGCGTTTGGGTTTTCTCGAAGACTCCAGGTCCGAGACGTTTTGCAATTTTATAGCGTGGTCCGATTTTCATATGTATTTACACGCGACGAGGCTTAGGTGGCTTCGGGCCGTTATGCGGCACTGGGGTTCGATCTTGGATTGAATTGACGTTGATGCCTTTGCCGACAAATGCGCGCATTGCCGACTCGCGTCCTGCACCAACTCCTTTAATGACGACATCTACTTCTTTGACGCCGAGTGCAATTGCTTTCTCTCCGATAAGCTCACCCACTTTTGCAGCAGCAAACGGGGTTCCCTTTTTAGCCCCCTTGAAGCCAAGTGCGCCGGAGGTGGACCACATTACCGTGTTCCCCGAACGATCGGCCAAAAGAACCTTGGTGTTGTTGTAGGTTGCTTCGATATTGAGGATGCCCTGGTCGATTTTCTTGCGAGAACCACGCGAAAGGGCGCGCGACTTCTTACCTGCGTCGACTTCTCCTCCTGCTTTTCGTGCTACGCGTTTCTTTCCCATAATTATGTCTTTTCTACTGTACGGCGACCGCTACCCATAGTTTTGCGGATATTACCGCGGACTGTTCGGGAATTTGTTTTGGTGCGCTGCCCACGGACGGGAAGGCGGCGGCTGTGGCGGACTCCGCGGTATGCCTTGATATCGCGAAGACGTTTGATGTTACCGCTCACTTCGCGCTTAAGCTCTCCTTCAATTTTGAAATTATCTTCGATTATTTTGCGCAGTCGTGCTTCCTCGTCAGCGGTGAGGTCTTTTGCTTTCGTAGTGATCGCAACCTTTGCTTCCTTCAAAAGCCAAAGAGCTCGCGGTCGGCCAATACCATACACCGCCGTGAGGGCAAACGGCATTCTCTTATTTTCTGGGAGTGTGATTCCGGCGATACGCATGTGTCGTGACTCAATCGTTAGTTAGTGCGTTATCCTTGGCGCTGCTTATGCCGCGGATTAGAGCATATTACGTAAAATTTCCCTCGACGCTTCACGAGAGAACACTGACTGCATCGTTTTTTGATAGCGGCGCGTACTTTCATGATATTTCACAAGTCTGCGTTTCATTAAACAGCAGAAAAACTGCATTGGCAGTTTTTTGGTATGTCGCAACGAATCCTTATAGCCGACGAACTATTCTTCCCTTTCCGCCATATGGATCGAGGACGACCGTCACCCTATCTCCGACCAGTACTTTGATGCGATTCATGCGCATCTTCCCGGCTAGGTAGGCTAGGATCAATTCCCCACTTTCGAGCTGTACTCTAAACAACGTATTGGGCAAGGCCTCTAGGACCTGGCCGCCGACTTCTGGCATTTGTTGTTTAGGACTCTCCATTCGTGCGAATGGGATGAATATATCAGGGCTTGTTCTCGACGTCAACTAAATCCGCTATTTTTGGCCAGAAACGCTCATCACGGAGATATCAGAACCCTGGTCGGGGAAATGGCTCTTCCAGAAGGGTCGCAGGCTAACAGTGGCTTTAACTATGGAGTTTTTGTACTGCGGGTCGTTGTTGACCAGAGTGTTTAGGGCTCCTTTTGCCTTCCCTGCCAAGTCCCGCTTCAGAGCCTCCGGATCAAAAACAAAACGAATATTTCCAGCGCCAGAGAGCGTGCCGGAAACCTTCCCAGAGGAAGGGTCCGCCCCGCTTGCGAATGTGACACTTAACTCATCAGGATTATCGAGAAGCACTCCCTCGCTCTCGTATCCGGGAACATATGTTTTTGCAAGAAATGAGGCAAGAGTATCCGCTTTGAGAATAATTGCGGTAAGGGTTGCCTTTTCAGTGACAACAGCTTTGCCGTTATTCTGTCCGGTCGGCTCGGGAACAAAGGAGACGGTCGCGCCACTTTCATACAGAAGGTACCCGGCTGGTTTCTCCGCCTGGGCTTGGGTGAGAAGCTGTTCCTTGAGTTCCTTTTCGAGTCCGTCGCGGACATTTGCCAAATCTCCTGGAGGGACGACGAGACGCTTCCCGATAAATCCACCGGTAGTCGGCGTTTTGCTCCGTGCATAAAACTTGTCGTACTGCGGGGAGCCTTTAAATCCTGGGACTGTGAAGTCGGAGAGACCGAGGTTGTACTCCGGCCCCGGCTGATCGGCGATGATATCCGTCTCAATACTTCCCGCGACATCCTGACCGTTCTGTTTATGCACTCCGGGTACCACGACAGAATTAGGAATACGGAAAATTAAACCGCCAGAGGTTTCAAAACGAGTATTTTTAATAAGCCGTTGGCTTTGGGTACTGAAGTTGTTGTAGATCACGATACGCCCTGTCGCCTTGTCGCTCGCCTGTTCCTCTCCAGAAGGTGCCACTTCACGCGTTCCGATGCGCTCGAGGGACATTATTTCGTAGGAGATCCCGTCCACGGCACTTTTGTTTGCAGTGAAAGATGCGTTATCCGCAAATACTTTTTCAATTCGCGGCGTTACGCGCACGGTTGCGCCAGCAAAGAGATACGAGAATGCGAGCGTAAGGATGAGTACGGCGACCCCAAGGGCAAACCACACTCCAGCCCCAGGTAAACGAAAACTTCGTCGCGGCGGGCGAGGTCTCTGTGGCTCTTCCGGCACCTCGGGAGCCTGCCGTGGTGACTGCGGTGGAGGAGGTGGGGGTGGAGGAGTGTTGCGCGAAGGAATAGTCTCCCCTAACGGCCGGCGCACGGGGCGCTGTCGGGGAGGAAGAATATCTTGAAGAGGACGTTTTGGTGCCATAGATAGAAGTATAACTGAATGATTATGAAGCGTCTGCCGCAATTTTCCCCACATAGAGGGCTTCAAGAGCGAGCTGTGCATCGGGGAATTGTCCGAGCTCGGCGCCATAGAGGGTTGCTAGAAATTCCGGCGTTAATGGTTTGACGATAAAAGGATCCCCGAGACTCGTGTATTGCGCGCAGGATGAATCAGAAAACACACCCGCGAACCAAGTAGAGAATTCTGGTGCCGCAACGATGTAGAGAGTCGAAGGAAGTGTTTTCGTTCCGGCGAGTGTCGTGCATGTTTTCGCAAATGAAGAAAGGGCTTTCACTCTCTCCTTCTCAAGATGCGCTTCAAGGGCTTTTTCCTCTCCCGTGGAAGCACGCATCGAGGTTGCAAGCAGATAAAGAGAAAGGGCTTCCTCTGGGACTGTCTTTCTGGAAGTGGTAATGCCTCGGAGGAGATGGTTAGTCCCCATTGGGGTCGAAACTGTTTCGCGGATTACGTCTCCTTCGACGAGCGAGACTTCGGTTACCTCCTGCTCCACGTTGGCAATAAGGTAATTGTCGGGTTCGGGGAAAAGAGTCGAGAGCGATTTGAAATACATGAGAGAGGCGCTGTGAAATGCAGTCACCTTTCCAAGAGAACGATACACCGTGTCAAAAACACTTTGAAATACTCCTGTTGAAACTACACTTTCATAGAGTGCGACAGAAACGGTTGATGCTTTTTTTCCATGTGGCTTCCCTGTTGGGTAGCCGTTGAGAAGTACCTGAACAGGGCGATGTTCAATCAATTTTGGTTTGTGTTCGATTTGCTCACCAGAAGTTACTTCAGCTGATGCAAGAAACTCATCAATGGCTCCCTTGTTGAGCCCCTCGAGCATCGAGTCGGTCACGGTAAAAGGTTTCTCTTCCACCACAGTGCTCACCTTGGTGCGCGAGAGGTACCATGGGGCACCAAAGACTACGTGTATGTCTTCGACACGCCCTCTTCGCTTCACCACCTTCTCGCCGAGTGCTTTTTCAAGATCCTCTACCGCGGCCTTCAGAGCCTGCTGCATGGAAATAACAAAATGCTTGAAATCAATAGTATCCATAAGCGCCATAGGGTGACGCTTGGCGTAGAGAACTGACATCGGGGAGTGGTCGCCTTCCTTAGTTGGCGAAGAAACAGTGAGAAGTGCTGCGGCAACGGAGCCGCTTCCTATTTCAATAAGGGCAGTTAGTTTTTCGCTCGAAGCTGGCCCTAGCGAAGAGAACAAACGCATCCTTCCATTATACCCGACTTTTAGGCTATTACCGCTTTAATGCGTCGCACACCTGCGGATATCGCCTCTTCTTTCTGAATTTTAAATTTCTTGTCGCCTTCTCCGAGCACGCTTGTGTTGGTGACGTGGGGACCTCCGCAAAATTCGAGTGAATAGTCTCCTACTTTATAGACGCGCACCTTATCGCCGTATTTTTCTTCAAATAGTCCGATTGCCCCACGCTTTTGCGCCTCCTCCATCGGGATATCTTCGTAGGAAACCGGAAGAGCCTCCGCAATGCGAGCATTCACGATTTCCTCCACCTTCTTTTTTTCCTCATCGGTCATTTTGCGCGGGAACGCAAAATCAAAACGAAGCCGCTCGGGAGTGATATTACTTCCCTTCTGGAGCGCCTCGGGACCAAGTACGTCGCGAAGTGCTTTATGTAGAAGGTGTGTGGCCGTGTGGTACTTCACCGACATCTCAGAGTGATCTGCCAGACCCCCCTTAAATTTCTGCTCCGACCCGGCACGGGAAGTCGTCTGATGTTTCTGCATTTCACCTCTATATCCTTGTATATCTACCGACAATCCTTTTTCTTTTGCTAACTCAAGAGTGAGCTCCACAGGGAATCCGTAGGTGGAAAAGAGAACAAAAGCGTCTACACCGGAAATATTCTCTGTAGCCAGTTTCGCAAACTCTTTCAAGCCCGACGCTAGCGTCTTTCTAAAACGACTCTCTTCCTCAAGAATCGTTGCAACAATTTTGTCATGAGATTTTGAGAGCTTCGGATACGCATCTTCATACACTTCAATAATTTGTTCAATAATTTTCCCGACCGCTTCGCTTTTTGCGCCGATCTTGTCCATGTGTCGAATCGAACGGCGGATCAGACGTCGTAAAATGTAGCCCTGTTCCGTGTTGGAAGGTACAACACCGTCTGCAATCATAAAAACGGCACCCTTAAGATGGTCCGCCACGATACGAAATGATGCCTGAAGCGCAGTGTCTGAATATGAAGTACCGGAAGCAGATTCAAGTTCCTTAATGCTGCCAAATAACGTGTCGATAAGAAAAACATCCCCCTCGTCAACAGACGCAGCGGCAATGCGTTCAAGCCCACCGCCGAAATCTACGTTTGCTTTTGGAAGTTTTGAAAAAGAGCCCTCAGCATTCTTTATGTACTGCATAAAGACGGAATTCCCGATCTCCATAAAACGACCGCAATCGCAGTTAGGATGACACTCTTTCCCCCACTTAGGATCATGTGGGGTTCCAAAATCATAGAAGACCTCTGAATCAGGCCCTCCAGGCTCGCCTGAAGGCATCTTTGAGGGTGCACCGGATCGCGACCACCAATTCTTTTTTGCATCATACGCAAAAATGCGTGCACCCTGCATTCCAACCTCGTATCCATTTGCTTCGGAACCTATAACGACATCTTTTGCATCAATTCCTTTTGCAGCGAATAACTCCTTCCACAAAGCAATGGATTCTTCGTCCTTTGGGATACCAAGCGCCTCATCACCCATGAATACGGTAACGTACATTTTCTTTGGATCGAGTCCGACCACTTCAGTTAAAAATTCAAAAAACCAAGGAAGCTGCTCTTTTTTGAAGTAGTCCCCGAAAGACCAGTTCCCGAGCATTTCAAAAGTTGATGTATGTCGATTGTCACCAATCTCTTCGATATCCTCCGCTCGAAAAGCAGGCTGCACATTCACAACGCGAGTCCCTTGAGGGTGGGGTTGTCCGAGAAAATATGGGAGAAGAGGTTGCATTCCTGAGCCCACAAAAAGCGTCGTTGGGTCATTATCTGGGACCAATGGCACAGGCGGAATAATCGCGTGTCCGCGCTTTTTGAAAAATTCGAGGTATTTAGTTCTAACCTCGGAAAGCGTCATAATTGCGATTCTACGCTATTTTTTGAGCGCAGGAAACGTCCCAGCGGCAGCAACAGCCAATCTGTCGGGGTGAATATACTTTTTTATAACGCGATCGACACCCCCCTTAGTGACTTTTCCGATTTTCTCCTTCCAGTTTGAAATCTGTGAAAGTTCGTATCCATCGTGAAGTGTGGTGAGCAAAACGGCAGCAAATCGAGTGGGAACGGCGAGATCGATAAGATATCTCCCCGTAAGCTTCTGCTTTGCGTCGCGTACTTCCTTTGGCGTGAGACCTTTCTCTACCACGTCCTTTAATACCTCTGCGATTGCTTCCTCGCCTTTTTCCAAGAGGTTCGGCGCGAATGTCGCCCACACAAACCAGTGCCCGTCGAGACGGTCAGAGAGACCTGCGAGATACGAGTAGATTCCGTAGGTGAGGCCGCGCTTTTCGCGCACTTCCTGAAATAGTCGAGCGGAGAAATCAGATCCGAGCACTGCCATGAGAACGGTGAGTGGGTAGTAGTCGGCGTGAGATTTTGCAATGCCAAGCCTTGCGCCGAGGAAAATATCGACGCTCGTTTTGTGCGGCACATGTATTTCCTTGTAATCCTCACGAGTTGAGGCCTCGGCCTTTAGCGTATATGGCTTTACAGGAAGTCCTTGCCAGGAAGAAAATGCCTTTGAAATCGCACTTTTCCCGACATTGGCATTGAGATCTCCAACCGCCACAAGAAGAAGTTCTCCTGTTGTGCGAACACCTTCCCAGAATGAGACGAGATCCTTTCGAGTCGTTTTCTTCAGGGCTACCTGAAGTTCATCGGGGTGCGAAAGAGCGTTCGGATGCTCTTTTGAATAAATCATTTTCGAGATCGCAACGCTTGCGAGGTTTCTGGTGTCCTCCTTTTCTTGAAGGAGCATAGTCGCAAGGCGCTTCTTGGTGGTTTCAAATTGTGAGCTTGGGAAAAGAGGCTCATTTAGCATCTCGCTCAAAAGCCCCACTACTTCGCCAAAATGCTTCTTCAAACACTGCACCCCGAAGATGAGGTGGCGACCCTCGTGCGAGAAGGAAATTTTTGCACCTCGATCATCAAGAAACTCTTGGATGTCCTTTTTTGAACGCTTCTTGGTTCCCTCATCAAAAAGCATACTCGCGAGGCCAACCAATGTGCGGTGTTTGGCACTTACTTCACTTCCCAGATCAACACTTCCGGTCAAATACACTACAGCTGGCAATCCGCCTTCTGAAAAGAAGAAGCGGACGCCCTTGTTGATACGGAAATGCTGAATTTTAGGGTGGATGGATTTCATGATTGCGCGCCAGTACCGATAAAATGTCCGGAGGTTTCCGCGGATTTGGTGAAGTATTTTGCCGTGACCTTCTGAATCTTCCCGCGAGTCACATCCTGGATCTTATCCAAGAATGTCGCGAAGAAGGTCCAATCCCCAAGTGCGATTGCTTCGTTGAGAACACTTCCCTCTTTGTAGATTCCATCACGAAGAAAGGCGAGCTCGACGAGAAGCTGCTGTTTAGCGCGCTCAACTTCCCTATTACTGGGGCCTTTTACCGCGAGATCCCTGTAGGTATCCTCAATTATTCTTTGCACCGTCTCGTGTTTGGTGCCGTGCGTGAGGTAAGCGTATGTGATGAAAAGCCCCGGATCATGGAACGCAAAATCAAATACCATCACGTCTGCAGCAAGACCGCGATCAACAAGGGCTTTGTGAAGTCGACTCCCCTTTCCTCCCGAGAGGATCTTCGAGAGTACCTGGAGTGCATGCGTGTCGGCATTTCGCCCTTCAGGAACTTTGTGTGCGACAGCGACTAAGTTTGTCGTCTGCCCCTCGCGTCTTACTTCCACGTAGCGTGGCCCCTCTTGCGGCGGCTCGACGGTGTAGACAACAGGAATAGGTTCCGGCGCTTTCGGAATTTCATCAAAATACTTCTTAGCGAGCTGCAACGCTTTAGCCGAAGAAATATCGCCGAGTATCGTGAGCGTCGCGTTATTAGGCCAATAGAACGTGTCATAGAAATGCCGCAGTCGCTCCACGGGAACATTTTCGATATCGCTCTTCCAACCAATGGTCGGGTGATGGTACGGATGCGCATGGTATGCGGTCGCCCAGATCTCCTCGTCGAGAACCTGCATCGGGTCATTTTTCCCGCGCTCATATTCATTGCGCACCACCGTCATTTCGGATTTAAGATCATTCCCCGTGAAAAGCGCCCCACGCAAGCGATCGGCTTCGATTGCAAGCGCGAGCTCCACATGCTCTTTCGGAACCACTTCCCAGTAGTTGGTACGGTCCATCCACGTGGTCGCATTTAGTTTTGCTCCAATGGTGGAGAGAAGCCTGTCCGCCGTCTTTCCGTTTTTCTTATTGAATTTTTTTGAACCCTTGAAAAGAAGGTGCTCGAGAATGTGGGTTGCCCCGGTGTAACCCGCCGCTTCGTTGCGGGAGCCCACGTGGAACGTGATCATCACCATAATGACTGGGGCGACCGATTCTTGTCGGTGGAGTATTCGAAGCCCATTAGTTTCCAGGCGGTATTCGCTAATTCCGCCTTTAGTTTGGACATATTTGACGCCAACTGGCAGCGCCTTTTTTGCCTTCATGGGGCGAGTATACAGTCTCCTTAGCGGCTCTCAAAGCCTGTTAGACTATTCCCTATGGACTCGCAGAACGTGATTAAAATCGCGCCGGAATGGAAAAAACTCCTCACGGAAGAGTTCGGGAAACCGTACTTTGTCGAACTCACGGAAAAAGTGCGTGCCGAGTATCTTGGCGAAAAAGTGTACCCTCATCCGAGCAAGATTTTCCGAGCGTTTGAGCTCCGCAAACCGGAAGATATTAAGGTGGTGATCCTCGGACAAGATCCCTATCACACACCAGGGGTTGCCGACGGACTCGCCTTTTCGACACCCTCGAAAAATCCCGTTCCGCCATCGCTCCAAAATATGTTTAAGGAGATCGAAGCAGAGTTCGGCATCAAGGTTGAGAAAAATCCCGACCTTACTAGGTGGGCCGAGCAAGGAGTCCTTCTTCTAAATGCTTCCCTTTCAGTGCGTTCGGGTGAAGCCAACTCTCATGCTGACTACGGCTGGCACCAGTTTAGTGACGCCGTGATCAAAGCAATTTCTGATAAGACCGAGCATGTCGTATTTTTACTCTGGGGCTCCTTTGCAGGAAAAAAGGAAGCTCTTATCGATTGGGATAAGCATTTAGTCTTGAAATCTGCACACCCTTCTCCCCTTTCAGCGCACAAAGGCTTCCTGGGCAACAATCACTTTAAACTTGCAAACGAATATTTAGAGAAGCACGGTCGCGGCGTCGTTGATTGGAAGTAAAAAAACCACCCTTTGTTAGGCGGCGGTTTTGGCAGCGGGGATAGAGGCTTCGACCTTTCGGTAGTCGCTGATGTGGAGGACTTCGGCGGGCTTGCGCAGCAGCACCGCGGTGCCGCAGTAGACACTGCAATAAAGCGGCGTTCCGACGTATCGGAAGTTGTACCGTCGCGGACCTCCCGTCTGGTGATCCTGCTTGCAGTAGGCGTACTGGCAGACACGCCAGTCATCGGGTAGCCGATTATTGAGCATGGCTCGCTCCTGTTTCGCTAACACCATACAAGCACACCCGTTTGAAACAAGCGAACGGATATTTAGAAGGGATGGGCCGCGCAGCAATTGATTGGGAGTAACTCCGATTTTTTTCCACTATACCGAGAACTGCACCAATAACGGTAGGTGGTCTGAAATCTCATCGGGAATGACGCGAAAGTCATTCACAGTAATATCCTGGCTGAGAAAAATATAGTCGGCAAAAGGTAGTTTTTCGCGATTTTTGTAGTAAGAACTTCTTGTAGTAGTAAAAGGACTTCCATTCATAAGATTTTTCATCGTCCTCTCTAGAGTACGTATGGCGTTTGTATCTGGATTTAGATTAAAATCTCCCACCAGAATCTTTTGGGATCTTCCCGAAGCTAAATGTTTTCCCAATCGCTTAATTTGAAGGTCTCGTTCTGGAGTATCTTGTTTATGTGCGCCAGGAACCCCATGGAAGTTATAGACACTAAGATTGTGATCTTTGATTGAGAGATACTGCACAATTCTGGGATAATATGCATTGCCGCTAGGCATCTTGAAATGCGCGAGGTCACTTGCCGATAAAATAGTTGAGGATCCAATTTCAGATATTTCCAATTTCTTTTTTACAAAAATCGCTAATCCGGTGCCTGTGATCTGGGGAGCAAAGTGCCCCGTAAAATCCGGTAACAATCCTTCAAATTCAGCAAAAAGATTTAGACGCGTTTCGGGAGCTTCCATAAGGTCGGGTCCGGCTTGGCTATATACCTCTTGAAAGCAGAAAATATCGGTCTCAGATCGGTTCTCTTTTAAAAAAGAGGACAGCTCATCGAAAATTCTTCCGCCCCAAGTATTGAGTGTGATCAGTTGCATTGAAGTTCTTAGTGTTTCTTAAGCTGTGCTTTCCGCTTCGAGTTTGAGCTTTCTGCGCTTTACTCCTTCGCCGCCACGATTGTAGCCTCCCATTTTCCCGTCGGAGCGGATCACGCGATGGCACGGAATGCTCGGGTTGTAATTAGTTGAAAGGATCGAACCCACCGCGCGATGCGCGCCTGGGCGTCCTGCGATAGCGGCAACTTCTTTATAGGTAAGCGTCTTTCCTGCCGGGATCTTTGCCACGATTGAAAATACATGACGGGCAAAATCCGTATTAGGAGTCGCCCTCTTAGAAGAGGCTCCCTGTTGGCTCTGCTGCTTGAATCGTATCTTTTTCATTCTTTTTTGTTTTAGTCTTAATAACTTTTTCTGGGACTTTTGGAGTGTGGTTTTTCATCAGTGCCTTCCCTGCTGCTTCTCGGTACTTACAATAATCGCAATCCGCTCCGGGCTGTGGTGTGACATCGGAGTCGAGGCATGTTTTAAGCTCGACAAGAACACCATCCACCCAGTCGGTTGAACCCTTGTAGGGCACGAGGGTGAGCTCAAAATCAAGACGACCATCGAATGCCTCACGATCTTTTGTCGCGTTTGCATACACCCAATAGCCGGTGTCGGAAACGGTAAATCCGTTTTGCCGGAGGAGCCACTGATAGATCTCTAGCTGGCGCTTATAGCCGCGGTGCCAATCCTCATCGAGCGACTCAATTTTACCGTCCTTGCTGGTTGCTTTGTAATCGATAACGATAAGTTCATCTTTTTTGTTGATCCAGATGTCATCCACTCCCCCGCGTACTGTGAGTCCCGTCGCTTTGTGCACGCACTTTACTCCATTTCGCAGCGCATCTCGCCATTCATCCATGCGCGCGTGCTTTAGGGGCACTGCGTCGAGTCCGTAGGCTTTAGCAAGTGGATGTTGCGTTCCGTCAGCACGGTGGGTATCAAATTCTTTCTTGAGAAGTGCGTCGACTGCGGAGTTGAGATTGAACGGGAAGCCAGGCGGTCTTGCAACACCCAGTTTGTTATCGACATAGAAGCAGCGGGGACACTCCATAAAGAGATCGATTTTGGAGCGTGAAAGTGTCCAGCGAGAGCCACCGTAGCTGTAGTCGGGATTACGATTGGGCTTGTAGAACTGCGACATTTGGCGAGTATACCACGATACGAAAACCGCCCCGAGTGGGGCGGTTTTCTTATTTTTTCCGATGCGTTCCTGCGTCGTGTTCGATGTAGTGGTGCTCGAGCCTCCAGAGAACAGTGAAAATAAAGAGGACGAGGAATGTCGCGAAGATGGCGATCTCATAGAGTCCGAGTCCTACTGCGACCCCGATACCTGCCGAAACCCAGATACCCGCAATCGTGGTTATGCCTGCTCCGAGTCCGTCCCGATGTGTCATCGCGATCCCCGTGCCGATAAATCCGATACCAATGACAACGTTTGCCGCAATAAGAACAGGGTTAAAACCAGGGAGTGAGATGTAGAAGGTATTGAGGATCTCACCCAGCGAGACAAAGAGACATGCGCCGAGAGTAACAAGCGCATAGGTTCGCATCCCGGCGTTTTTGTGCGCCACGGTGCGTTCGATGCCGATAAGCATCCCCAGAACCGCCGCTATAAAAAGCTTTACGAATACGAGGAGCGACGGGTCTGCGAAGCTGAATCCCATTTATTTAGCGACTTGCACCTCCGGAGGTGGTACGGAAGACTGCCTGGATCGGAGCATCTCCTTCCCCCGTGACGACCGGGTCGATGTGGTAGTCGAATGTATTGTTGCCGTTGTCGTGGTAAATAACGACGTGATACGCAGTGTCAGGGATCGTGGAGCGGATAAGCTGCACTTTTCCACTTGCGACTCCAGAGCCAAACCACCCTGCGCCGAGTATATTGCCGAGTTTTCCGTTTGCATCATCATGCACCGCAATCCACGAGTCGGTCGGGAGATGCGCAATGATATCTACCATGTTGCCTGCAGGCTGATCGTAGGCAGTCACTGTGTACTCACCCTTGCCTTGAATCGATGGGGTGGCAGCATTCCCAGAAGTTTGGGTTCCTCCGGTTGTTTGCGTACCGGACGTGTTTGCCGTATTCCCGCCCGTTCCCGTCGTTGAGGCCGTATTATTGCTGGTAACAGAAGATGTCGTTTCCCGCATATCATTCACAAAGTACATTGCCGCTCCGCCAATAAGAAGACCGATAAGAAAGCCGATAACCGTTTGTTGGGAAATTTTCATGACTTTATTCTACACGGTGCGAAATGTTGCACAATGCTTTCGCTTCATCAAGGACGGCGGTCAATTTTCCCCGCTTGAAACCTAGCTCTTCGAGCCTTTCCGGCCGGCGAAGGACGTCCCTGCAGAGGACTATTCCACCCCCGATAAGGCGCATCCTTTCTCCCCTGTTTAAAGTCGCAAGTGCGGTGATCGGAAAGATCGCTGTTTCCTCGATGAGGCTTTGGAGATTGCCTTTCGCAGGATAATTCCACGAAATAAGAGAGAGTCCGGCACAACGTCCGTACTCAATCGCTTCGGAGGTAAATTTTGTATTTGTGATCAGCCAATATTCCGAAATTGTTTTCCCCCCAAACTGCTCAAGCGGACGATCTTTAAGATCCTGGTGACGGCTCTCCACGTACAGAGCAACTTTTAGATCGCTTTTGATACCGAGTTCGTTGTGGAATTTCGCCTCGGCGCCGATGACGACGCCGCCTTTTTCCGCCAAGAGGTCTACCTCATGCGTCACGCACTTCCCCCGAAGAAGCTGCCTTGTGGCACCGTTCCATCCCTTCGCGCGGAAAATTTCTGCCAGAAAATCCTCAAAAGGAAAACCGGTGGGGCCAAGTTCAAAGACCGCACGCTTCATCGAATAGCGGCTCGCAGCTACCAACTCCGATTTACGCAGAAGCTCAAAGGCGTGCTTGTAGATCGCTCCAGAGGGAGTCCCCTCTTTAAGCTCTCCTTCGATATGCCCCGCGATGGTCTCGATAGAATGGACATTGGCTCCCGCCTTTCGGAGAGAATTTTCTAGCTTGGTGCGGACAAACGGCTCTAAAGTGCCATCGGCCTTTTCAATAAGGACCCCGGTGGAACCCTTCATAGTTAGAACGTGAGTTGGGCGAGAGACTGCACTTCAGTTGCTGCAGCAGTCATGCGTTCGCCATTAACTAGCACTCGTATGGGTGCGTTGGCACCCTCCGACTCGACATAAAACGTACGGGGGACTTTTGCGGTAATGCACTCGCCGGTTGACTCTTCAAGACTAATATCGATGGTGAGAGGATCTCTCTCTGACCCCTCTGCATACGTATGAACGAGCGTGCACGTCGAAGGTACCTCAATGCGTCCCAAAACGTGGTACCCACTTTGATCGCGAAGGTATTTTAGAAGCACCGCATCAGGACCTACCGGAGAGTTATTTTCTGCCGACAGACAGATGGAAAATTTACAGTGGCTTGAGAACACAAAACCAAGCGCAATCCATGCGAAGAGAAGAATTAGAAGAATGGAGAGAAGGATCGGGATGAGCCGAGAAATATGCATTGCCACTTAAGTATACGCCTAAGCGGAAACACCCGCCCCTGCCTTTTCCACACTATGAAAGTATGCCTCCACCTCGACACACTTCCCCATCATAGATGACCAACGACTGCCCTTCGGGAAATACCACTCCTCTCTCCTGCGGAGAGAGCGTGAGGCTCTTCGCGGTTACTCCTACGACTTTAAAACGAAGAAGAGACTGGCGATAGCGAACACGTCCCATGATGATATCTCCCTTTTTCGGCGCTTCGCCAATCCAGTTAAGAGCGTTTAGATACACCTCGCCCCTCGCCACCGCCTCAATGTTTGGCGCGACGGTAAGGACATTCTTTTTTGTATTCTTCGCTACAACATAGAGCGGCTCCCGTACGGGAGTGTTCTCGGAGCGACTAAAACCATGCCGCTCTCCGAGCGTGAAAAGGTGCGCCCCGGGATGGCTTCCGATTACATTTCCTTCGACATCGCGAACCTCTCCCTCTTTTTCTCCAAGGTAGTGCGTGAGAAATTCTTTAATATCAATGGTACCGACAAAACAAAGCCCTTGGCTGTCCTTTTTGGTGGCGGTAGGAAGTCCGAATTGTGCTGCGATCTCTCGCACTCTTTTTTTCTCGAGTGCCCCGACTGGAAAAAGAGTCTTCGCGAGATGTCCTTCGGTCAGGGTGTACAGAAAGTAGCTCTGGTCCTTGCTGCTGTCATTCCCTGTCAAAAGTTCATACCGCCCGTTTCTTTCCCGAATGCGCGCGTAGTGGCCCGTCGCCACGTAGTCTGCCCCCTGCCGCATCGCCTCGTCAAAAAAAGCGCCGAATTTAATCGCTCTGTTGCAAAAAATATCCGGATTCGGTGTTTCTCCGCGCGCGTATCCGGCGATCATGGTGTCGATTACTTCCTTTTTGTAGAGCTCGGTGAAATCCATCGTTACGAACGGGATTCGAAGCTTTGCCGCAACTCGCATCGCATCCACGCGATCTTCCGTTTGAGAGCAGCCCATAAAATCGGGCTGCCACACGCGAATGAATACGCCCGTGACGTCGTAGCCTTCTTCTTTAAGCAATGCGGCAGAAACGGAAGAATCTACTCCTCCCGAGAGGCCGACATATACTTTTTTTCGCGCTGCTTCCATGGCGCTACCCTAACAAATGGATGGTCTGCTGCACAATCTAAGGAATGTAGCGCTCTTTATTGCGTTTATGGAGTTCAAAGGTTGCCGCGTAGTGCATCTCTCCGTCTTCATCCGAGAGGTAGAAGTAATACGGCGTGGCAATAGGGGTCACGGTATTGATAATCGCGTTAAGTCCAGGATTCGTGATCGGTCCAGGTGGAAGACCTTTGTGGGTGTATGTGTTGTAAGGAGAATTGAGCGCGAGGTCATCCAACGTGAGGTCTGCACTTCCTTTGCCGATTAAATATTGAAACACGGCGTCCACCTGAAGCGGCATCCCCTTATCGAGACGCTTCCATAATATCCCTGCGATGGTGCGACGTGTTTCATTTGTGCGAGCCTCTTCTTCAATAAGGGAAGCCATGATGATCACGTCATCGAGATCTCGACCGTAGGCGGCGATTTGAGGAGCAACCTCTTTCAGTTGAATCTCAAAATTGTTACGCATGGTTTCTATGACGGTGTCCGGCGAGGCGTTTTCGTAAAAATAATACGTATCAGGAAAAAGATACCCTTCAAACGGTTTTGCTTTTGCAATAAAGGCCTCCGCATCAAAATCGATGAGGAATGTATCGAGCATTCCTGCAATCTGGGTGACGTTGGTTCCCTCCGGGATCGTAATTTTGCGCAACTCTACCCCATACGCGCCGCTAATGAGTGAACGAGCAACCCCGAATACATTTTTTGGTGTATGGAAAACATAATCGCCTGCGGTCACTCCACGCGAGCCGCCAAAGATCTTAACCAACACTTTGAGCATTAAAGAAGACCCTACAACGCCTTTTTCCTCGAGTTCGTTTGAAGCCTGCGAAATAGAGGTTCCTTTTTGTACGCGTACAAGCGTATCGAGCGGAAAATTACTAGGCGCTGCCGCGAATACTTGCCACAGTGCCGCGACAAGGAAAAGGACACCGAGGAGCGACGCGAGGAGGAGTCGTCGACGGCCACCCCGGAATCCATCAACGCTAAAGAATCCGATAACTGAATCAAGTAATCGCTTCCGCATAGGCTATATAGGGAGATTTGAAGGAGCCTCCCCGCGGCGGGAAGCAATGCGCTCGACGGTCGGTGTCTGAATCGTAGAGCTTGGCAAATGGTAGAGGGTCGCGAGCTCCTCTGTGTTGAGAATCATAGGTTGATTTTTATAGGGGTAGTGGAAATATGCGCGACGAATGTAGGCATCAAATTGTTTCTTTTTTACGTAGGTTCGATATCCAAACCATTCCTGCCACGGGTAATCAAACCCGAAATCGCCTCCGGAACCGGAGAACCCATTGAGGCTCGGCGAATTAAATTGTTTAAACGCGTTCACGCCTGAATAGATGTGCACCAGCGAGAATTTCTCAAGAGTAGCGAGGTACATGAAACGGATACCTACATCAAATTGGAGTTTACCGACACTGCGCTCGATAGCTTTCATTGTCTCGCGCTCCCCCTCGGTAAAGAGCGGGAACCCGGCACGCTCCGCTCCCGTAATAGCATCCGTGTACGTGGTTGAGGCATTTTTTTTCATCTCTTCGATGATTTCGTCTGCCTCATCGCGGAGCCCCTTCTTCCCAAAAATGGTTCCGGGAACGTGCTTCTCGTCTTTATTTTGGCGAATCATGAGCTGAATCCACATATGCTCCCCCGGGCCCACCGCACCTAAAATTTCCATGAGGTGCGCGAGCGGGTCCACTTTAAATTCCTCCTTGGGATCTTTATCGAGTCCGTAATCGATATAGGTCTTAATGGGGTACGCATCGGGCTTTGTGAGTTTGTACTCGCAGCTCCATAAATTATGCTCCTTGATATTGAATGAAACGTACCGTGTGTAATCTTCTACTTCAAGGATTTCTACTTCGGGGAATTGCGCATAAAACTGACTTTTGATACGCGGTGCAATGATGGCACGCGTCCAAATGTAAAAATGGATCTTCCCTTCAATCGAGACAAGTTCTAGAGAAAACCACGGGCGAACCTTCCCCTCGATGTAGCGGTTTATCCAGGTGGTTTCCCCCGGCCCAAGATGAAGCCCTGCCAGTACTGCCTCCATGGCGAGAGGTGATTTGGTAACTTCACGCGGAATACGAATCTCAAGGAGCACATTATTCTGTGCGGCGATGTAAGAAGAGCGTTTGTAGTTGAGCCACAGGTGCCACCCGATACGCAATAAGAAAAATGGGAGCCACAGTGGAGCGAGAGCGATGGTGAATTCAATGCCACGGACAATAATGATCGGCTCCCAGAAAAGAAGAATGAAAAAAAGAAGGAGACCGAGTATTATCGCGACATAGAAAGACTTTATGCCGGTTTTTTCGTAGAGCCATTCGATCAATGCATGCATAAGCGTTCTTTTATCTTACCGCGAAACAAAAACTCCGGGTATTCCGGAGTTTTTGCTACGAGAGGGCGTATTTGCCGTCTTTTGTTTTTCGAAAAATTGAGGGGTCCTGAAGATTGACGACGATTGTATTGTCTTTCACGTAGCGCTCCTTCTTTACCTTATCGATGACCTCGTCGCGGGAGAGTGGGCCAAACTTCTTAATGACATCTTTAATGACGTCTTTGACGACACCAGCAGAGTACCCCCATTCCTTAAGAGCGTAGAGACCTCGTCCAACGAGCACAAAGCGCGCGTCTTTAATGAGCTCATTGTGGGTGGTTGCTTCGTGAGCACGTTTGTTGAAAAGGCGCTCAATCGCTTTCGCGACTTCGCGGAAGTGCATTGGGGAGCCGTGTCGTTTGATCGCGAGATACGCATAATCGCGCATACCCTTCACTTTAACGTTCGGGGAGTGTGCCCTCCCCCACTCGCCCAAGGGATTACGTCCAATGGTTTTGCTTGTCGAGAGCCATCGCTTGATTACCTCGGCGTCTTTGTATTTCTGATTGAGCTCCTTCACTTCGGTGAGGAACGTATCGATAAGCTGCCCTTCCGGGATGAGCTCATCGTCAGAGAGTTTTTCGTAAAGGCGTTTCATTGAGGTACGGACCTTGCGCTCAAGCTCCGGGTCAATGACCCAGCAGGTTTTGCACTCTTCGTTTTCCTTCATTCGAGTGAATTCCTCGCCAAGAACAAGAAGGAGGAGAATATGATTGCGAGTACTCTCCTCTTTTGAGAGGTGCTCCAAAAGCTCTTCCTCGGGAACTATAGTTCCCATGGAGTCGATTATCTTGTGGATCTCGAGAAATGCGTCCTTTTCTTTCTTAAAGACGTCAGACTTTTTAATGGTGGCAATTGCGTAGTTTTCGATTTGGCGGACACGCTCCCTGGTGATGTCGTACTTCTCGCCAATCGCTTCAAGCGTCATCCGATTTGAGTCAGGGCCAAGTCCATAACGGCCAATAAGCACGTCGCGTGCTCTCTCGGGAAGAGTCGCCAAAAGACGCTTCACGACCTGCTTTGGTTTGATGGTTAGTTGCATACCCTTCCCAAATTACGAATCTATCGGCTAATTTGTAGCATTCACCCTACAGTGCGTCAAGAGGTCTGTCAAGAGCTGGTCAAAATGTTCATCACGCGACCCGGAACATAGATAATCTTTGAGACCGTCTTTCCTGAGAGCCACTTCTCTACCTCGGGGAGCTCCCTCGCTTTTTGTTCAATTTCCCCCTCCGAGACCCCGACAGGAACCGAAACGGTGGTTCGCATTTTTCCATTTATTTGGATTGCGATGGTGAGAGTCTGTGACTGTAGTTTTTTAGGGTCGTAGGTGAGCCACGGCTCGCTCTGAATCGAGCTCTTCTCTCCCAAATCGCTCCATAATTCTTCCGAGAGATGCGGCGCGAAGGGTGCCAGGAGTTGAAGCAGTGTTTTGTACGCCTTTTTCGGCACACTTTTTTCCTCACTCATGCCATTTTGGAAAATCATGAGCGCAGAGACGGCCGTATTCATCTTCAGCACCTCGGTATCTTCGCTCACTTTTTTAATCGTCTGGTGCATAAGCGTTTCAAGTGTGGGGGTCAGGGAAACATCTGAAACACGTTCGTGAAGCCCTGCTACCTTCTCGAGAAATCTTCGTGCACCGACGAGACTGTCCGTCGACCACGCAATTGCCTGGTCGAAAGGTCCCATAAACATCTCATAGACTCGGAGCGCATCCGCACCAAAACGCTCTACGATGTCATCGGGATTGATGACATTGCCGAGCGACTTGCTCATTTTTTTGCCATCCTCGGCGAGGATTACGCCGTGAGAGGTTCGCTTTGCGTAGGGTTCGATGGTCGGAACAAGTCCTTCGTCGTAAAGAAATTTATGCCAGAAGCGAGAGTAGAGGAGATGGAGTACGGTGTGCTCCATGCCGCCGTTATACCAATCAACTGGTGTCCAATACTTCAGTTTTTTCGAATCAGCAAACTCTGCATCGTTATCTGGGTCGCAGTAGCGAAGGTAGTACCAACTTGATCCAGCCCAGTTGGGCATCACATCGGTCTCACGTTTTGCGGGACCTTTGCATTTCGGGCATGTCGTATTCACCCACTCTGTAATATTCGCGAGAGGTGATTCCCCGGTGTCGGTTGGCTGATACTTTTCAACCTCGGGGAGCTCCACTGGAAGATTCTTCTCTGATACAGGTTGCCACCCACATTTTCCGCAGTGAATCATCGGGATTGGCTCCCCCCAATAGCGCTGGCGTGAGAACACCCAATCTCTCAATTTAAAGGTAGTTTTGAGTTCACCCTTAACTCTATGGGTAATTTTTTCTTTTGCTGAATCACTTTCTATACCAGAAAATTCTCCTGAATTTATGAGAACTCCTTTTCCAGTAAACGGATGCGGCTCGTTGAAGAATCGGTCCACCCAGATATCGTATTCGGAGCATTTTACATTCTTATCTGCCGCGAGCTCCGCCCACGTGAGCCACTCTGGTACGTGTTTTTCCCTTTCAGCTTCGGATATTTCATTTTGCTCTTCGCTTCCTAACTCAAACACCATTGCGGTAAATAGAGCTTTGCGGTTCTCCCCTTTATGATTTGCATAAAAATGCGATTCAACGGGACCACCCAGAGTTCTTTTGTAGACAACATTCGTATAGCCTGTCTCTTCGAGAATTTCCCGTTTGGCTCCTTCGATCGGATCCTCTTCCTCTTCAATCCCCCCGGTAATGAACGTGGTCCAGGGAAACTTTTTCCATTTCAAGCACAGTACTTTATTCGTTTTTGGATCGATCACGATCGCCTGCACCGCCTTGCGCTCAACAGTCTTCTTTCCCGGGATTGGCGGATCGTGAACATCAACAACTTTTGGAATTATCACTTCCCTGATCTGCAGATCGAATTGCTTTGCAAACGCATAGTCGCGGTCGTCGTGTGCTGGGACTGCCATCAGTGCTCCGGTACCGTACGTAGCAAGTACATAGTCAGCGATAAAAACTGGGATCTCTTCCTTATTTGCCGGATTTACTGCCGTAACACCCTTTAGCTTCACGCCGGTTTTCTTTTTTGTCTCTGCAGTGCGCTCAATCGCCGTTTTCTTTTGCGCTGCGACAACATAGGCAGCCACCTCATCACGGTTTTTGATGGGGAGTTTTGAAATAGAAGGATGTTCCGGAGCCAGTACCAGGAATGTTGCACCGAAGAGCGTATCGGCTCGTGTTGTAAATACAGAAATATTCTCTGAACTTCCTACGATAGGAAAAGCTATCTCTGCCCCTTCAGATGGCCCTATCCAATTGCGCTGCTGCACTTTGGCTCGCTCTATATAATCAACGGTATCGAGATCGTCGTAGAGCCGCTTCGCATATTCGGTAATTTTAAGCATCCACTGCTCCTTGAGACGCTGCTCCACCGGTGTGCCGCAACGCTCACACTTACCGTCTACCACTTCTTCATTGGCGAGACCGATCTTATCTTTCGGGCACCAATTGATAGCGGTTTCTGCCTTGTAGGCCAAACCTTTTTTGAAAAGCTGCAGGAAAATCCACTGCGTCCATTTGTAGTATTTTGGATCAGTCGTGTTGATCTCGCGCGACCAATCAAAGGAAATGCCGAGACTTTGAATTTGGCGCCGGAACGTATCTGAATTTTCTTTAGTTACGATCCGCGGATCCTTTCCCGTCTTCAGGGCATAGTTTTCCGTTGGGAGTCCAAATGCATCCCACCCTATCGGATAGAGGACATTAAAACCTTCCGCTCGACGCTTTCTCGCGATGATATCGAGTGCAATGTAGGGACGCGGATGACCTACATGGAGACCCGCACCAGAGGGATACGGGAACTCAATAAGTGGATAATATTTTTTCTTCTTTGGGTCGTCGGGAGCCTTGAATGCTCCCTCCTCATCCCACTTCTTTTGCCACTTTTTTTCAATACTTTTGTGGTCGTAGGATCGCATAGATTACTCGAGCGTAACACAAGACCACGCCTTGGTAAAAATGCAAAAGACCTCCTTGCGGAGGTCTTTTGTTGTTACTTTTGGAACGGCGGATAGCGATCTGGATCAATAGTGCGATCAAAGCAGACAACTCCAATGCCGTGACTCCAGTTTTCATTTTCAACCCCGTAGGCAACCGGCCGAGGCATATTTCCTATTTTGTCTTGGCCAACACTTTCCTTGTTGAAGGCTGCGCAGAGCTCGAACGAGAGAGCGCCGGTAGTTCTGTAGGAGTAGAGCTCACCGGTCTGTGGATCCCGTGGGGCAACAAATCCCTGAATTGGATCCTCAAGCTCAGTAAGGTTTGCCGGGAGTTTCTGTTTTTGCTGCCAGTAGGAGACGATTTGCCACTGAAGATTTTGTAGATCGCCTACTTTTTGCGCATCGAAGCGAAGATCGCGCTGCGACATTGGGGAACCAATGACAAAGAATCCTCCGATAATGCATGCAAGAATAGCGACTGCAGCGCCATAGCCGACCGCTCGTGCTCGCGATGGGTAGCGATTCCAGTAACCCCACAAATCAGAGAGAAAATGTAGGAATCCGGCGCCGATCACGAGAAAGACGACGACCACCTTCAGAATAAAACGCGTCGTGAGGTCTCCGCCGAGGAACGTATTGATGAGCGTAATGAGGTCCGCTGCCAGCGTGATGCCTGCAATAAAGAGCGTGAGATAAAGTGCCCAGCGACGAACCCAGATGTCCGCGCGCGTCGGATCAGAAATTATTCCTTTGCGGATGATGCGCATGAGCACCAAAAACAGCGGGAAAAGCACAATGAGAGACGCCATCGCAAAGCGAATCGAACCGGAGTACGGATCTACGTAGTAGTTGAGAGAATCTGGAAACGCGTGATCGATGTAGTTAAAAAGGAGCGTAATAAAAGAGACGACGCTTCCGTAGAGGGTCGCCATCGCCGCAACCCAAAGGAAAAAATCCTTCGGAGTAACTCGTGGTTTTGTGCTGGTTGTGTCCATGAGGATAGTTTACATGCAAACGGGGCTATTGATAAGAGATGGAAGTTCTGCTGTAATCGCTGCCAGTTGCTAGGGAGATTATCCGTGAAGGAAGGCTTGAAACGCAAACTAGCCCGCAATCGACTTCCTACGTCCCTTCCTACCGGTCGGCACTTCAGATACAAACCGGAAGAGATTATCGGAATTCTTCGTCAAAAGAAGCCGACGCCAGCGACCTACGTCGTCACACGCGGATTCCTTCGCACGGGACTTTCAGGTAAAAAACCTATGGCTGCCGCATTCATCCTCGAACCGCGAGGATGGTGGCGCGGAGGTCCGCGCTGGAGACTTGCTGTGTCCAAGGAAATCCTCCGAGAAGGAGTGCCTCCCCGTCTCGAGATTGATGACGAAAGCGGTTCGATAACCTTTCATGCCTAAACCAAAACGACGCCTCAAGGCGTCGTTTTTTCTTTATGGAGTTACTACGATAGTGCCTACGTGGTCTGGCTTGTTGAGATTCCTGTAGCCCCACTCTCCGGCGATGGTGAATACGTACGTAAACGTGCCGCCGCGAGCAACGCTTTTCCCTTGATCAAAACCTGGGTTTGGCTGCCCCGGGATGGTTGGGACCTGTGCTGAAACAAGGCGCATACTGCCGGAGCTATTGTTCGTAAAAGTCACGGCCTTGCCTGCTTTTATTTCAAGACGCGTCGGAGAAAATCCGGAACTGGTATAGGAAACTGCAACACCAGGGGCGGGAGCAGGCGGTTGGGTGTTGGTCGATCCACTTGCTGATCCAGATCCTGTCGAAGCCGCTGCTGCCGGCGGAGGAGTCGTCGATGTAGTAGTTGCGTCGAGGGTAGTGTCACTTGGAGCGGCCGAGGAACCGAAGAAATACCACGAAAGCGCGATCACCAAGAGCGCAATAATGCCGACACCTATCCAAATGTTTTTGGTCTGTTGCATGGTAAGAGTTATGGGTAATCGCTCCTTTAGTATATAGCTACGCCCTTCTTTTGTCGTCAACCGCTTCCCCACCGCAAAACCCCCGAATATATGGGGGCTTTGCGGTCACAGGGAGGCATGGTGGTTATCTGCGAGCAGAGGACCCGGTAGAAGTTTTTAGGGAGGTAGTTTGGTTTACTCCACCAGAGATGCCGCTCTTACTTTTCTTTGCGATGGAGATCTCGCCCACCTGAACATCAGAGAGATTAAATTCTGTGACACCCTTGCAGTACATATTATTGATTTTCGTCTGCGTCGTGTAGTAGACGAACCCAGTTGGATTAGTCTCTCCCCATGGCGTGAGAATATCTTCCGCGTGCGTCCTTTGGAATCGCATGAGGGCCGCTAGTGTGCTGCTGTCATAGGTGCCATTCGGAGTGATTGGTTCGTTCGCAAAGTCTCGCAGGAAGAATTGGAGTCGACGCACTTGGGTCGGATCGTTTGAGGCACCCGGCTTAATGTAGCTGCTGATGTAGGCTGCACACTTTTGAGGCTCGGCGGGTCCAGTTGAAACGCCCAGTACTTCTCCCTTTACTACTTCTACCGTCGAGGAGGCGACGACCGGCGTCATGTCGAATGCGTATTGATCCATGTAGTTGTTCGTGCGCGCAGTAAGACGAGCGGTGTTGGTATAGGTTCCAGGATTACTCGAGGTTCCGTACTGGATCGTGTAGGTGAGCTTCAATTCGTCGCCGGAAGGAATCGTATCGAGGTTCCACGAGCGAGTGTAGACAACCTTTCCATCGGGATCAGTCAGAGTATCCGTGAGCTTGCTCCTGTACGCTTCCCCTCCGTTATTTTTAATTACGAGTTTGTAGTCAACAGATCCCGGCGTAGTCACACTTTCGCTACTCACCGTTTTTTCCATGGTGATCTTCGGATCTGGAGTCCATACGCCGCGAGGAGCTCCGACCCCCTGATTCACCCCATCCCAAATATTGATTGAGAGATTCTCGGTATTGTCATCGAGGTTACCATCCGCTCCAGTGGTCGTTAGAGTGGCGATAAGAGGTACCGTTACACTTTCCCCTCGGCCTGGTACCCCCGCCCTAGCAGTGTAGACAAAGTCTTTCACTTCACCTTTACGAATGGTGCCAAGATTCCAGGAGAGTGAGGTTTCGCTCTCCCCCTCAACGCTGTCGAACGCTAGATAATTCTTCGGGAATTTTGCGGTGAGTACGGTATTTGGTGCGTCAGAGTTTCCATTGTTCGCCACTGTGAAGCGGTATGTAACTGCCCCTCCTGGAGCAGTTGGGTTACTCGTCTCCGCCACCCCTCCGATCCATAGATCAGGACCTCCAAAGGAGAAGTTCCCATTCCACCCCCCAAAGATATTAAAGATCGCGAAAATCCAGTTCTGTCCGATCACATTGCTGTTCACAAGATTGAGAATATTTGCAGAGGCGAATGCATTTCCTGTCGTGATCGAGGCGGTACCGCTCGCGCTTGTTGCTTGATTTTCTCCGGTCAGCGCATACACACCGATGTTGTTATTAACCGTCGCATTGTTGTTATTGGAGACTGCGAGAGTTGAATTTTCATTCGAGGTACTTGGGGAGAGCGGGGAGAAATCTCCAGAGCCGCTCACGATCGCGATTCCGGTAGGAGTTTTAACCCACGAGAGTCCCTCCGGAAGTCCCTGGACCGAGCCGGTCCATGGTCCGAATACGTTGAGGAGGATGAAAACCGTAGTACCTCCAATGAGATTGGTGTTGATTTGATTCACGGTCGTCGCACCTGCCCCAGCGTTACCGGTGGTTATGAGCGCGGGAGTGCCCGAAGCGTTGTTACTTCCGGTTGAAGCCGCGACAGTTGTTGAAGAGGTGACGTCGGCAACGTTATTGTTATTGACTGACATATTGGCGGCGCTTGACCCCGCACTCTGGTGCTCCATAAGCTTCTTGAAAAAATCTGCTCCAGGAAGAGTGATGTCGCCGAGAAGATCACCGAAATTATTGAGTGCGAGAAGCAGATAGTGGGAATTCAGGAGATTGGTATTAATGACGTTGATCACGTTCGCGGAAGCATATGCATTCCCCGTTGCGATCGTTGAGGTTCCCTGCCCGTTCGCCCCGTTTTGCCCACTCATCGCCTGCACGAACATTGTATTGTCGAGCACCGCACCGTTTTCGTTTACTACATTGAGTGATGACCCGCACGAGTCGAATGAGCACGAAGGAGTGCTTTCCGAATTTCCGAAGAAATATGAGAGATCAAGTCCGCTTAGATCTATCCCTCCCCCATTCCCGAAGAAAAAGTTCAGGAAAGCAATGAGACCGGATGAATTGATGATATTCGCATTTATAACGTTAATCGCGTTTGCTGAAGCGAATGCATCTCCTGTTTCGATCGAGGCGGTGCCGTCTCCACCGGAGGCGGTATTGTTCCCTGTCCCCGCGGTCGTTGCGGAGTCATTTGTCGTCGTTGCGTCGTTGGTATTAACAACCGTCGTCGAACCGGTTTCCGAGTCGAGTATGTTCTCGTTAATTCCGTTTTGCGTATCAGTACTTGCGACAGCATCGCCAGTTGTGAGTGATGCATCACCCTCGGGAGAGCCCTCTCCGGTCCCCTCCTCACCTTCTGAACCCTCTTCAGAAGGAGCTTCTACAGATGAAGTTGTTGCAGGTTCTTCCGGCGGTGGTGGAGGTGGTGGAGGAGTTGCCTCGGAGGACACGGGAGCGGAATCTGCTGGAGGTGCCGCATCTTCAGCCTGCGCCAATCCCCCGAAGAGGAAGGCTCCGCAAAAAACTGTTAGCACCAACAGAGCCGCACCTGCAAACAAGAACCGAGATTGTGTGATTGTGTTCATAAAATAGTTAGTTATCCCTCTCGGAGACCTCCTCATGAGAAGGGCTCATGAGAGGGAGGGAGCCAGAGGCTCCCTACCCTCACCTCACAAAGGATTAGCGTCGAACGCGGATCAAGTTCGTGTTGAGAACGTTGATTGTGTCCGTGTGTGAGTCCGAAGCTCCCGTCACGACGAGTCCGCCCGCAGCACCTGCGCCGCCATTGCCACCCATTCCTGTCGAAGAGTCTTCCACTTCTCCACCGCCGTTGTTGATGTCGCCACCACCGCCAGCATTGCCACCCGTTGAACCTGCAGCACCGTTCTGTCCGGTCATCGCAGCTGCTACGTCCACGTTAGTGAGAGAGAGCGAGTTGGTAAGACCGATGGTGACCACAGAGTTGTCGTCATCCATATCTTCCGGTGCATTTTCACGAGCGACTTCAATGTCATTCGTGTTAATAGCGTTAGCTACTGCCGTACCGGCTGAAGCGTTCCCGGTGCGTACTTCGCCACCGAGCCCTCCGTTTCCACCGTTGCCGCCGTTCCCCGTAGCTGAGCCGTCAACATCGTCGCCACCATTATTGATGGTGCCGCCGAGCCCGCCCTGTCCACCGGTTGAACCCGCAGCAGAGTTGTCGCCCGTTGAAGCAGAGGCCGTTGAGACGTTGGTCACGACAGCGCTATTGCTGACTCCGATCGTCACCTGACTATTGTCGTTGTCCATCGCGAGAACCGGGAGTGCTGCCCCAAGAAGTGCCAGAGTTGTTGCTGATGCAAGAATTTTCTTCATAGTTATACTTTTTACAATTCCGTTAAAGCTGTCGTCGTGCTTCCGTACGGCAAGCGCGACGCCAGGGTATCGACCATTCGTAAACTGCCCTCGCAGTTCACAGCAGAGAATCCAAGCAAACATTTCTTTGCTGTACACTGCGCGAAATAAAAAGAGCGACGTGCATAACTGCCGTTGCCCCGTAGAAAGTCTTTTTGGGCGAGAGCAGGTGCACTCGCTGGTTTTCCCAAACCGCGCCGCGCGTCTTTTTCCTCGCGGTGCCGCTTCAGGGTAACGTAGCGGCAGTGAAGCAATCGTGAATAGTTGCGCTTCTTGTGTGGACAAGAAAAAACGCGCACATTTTTCATGGGCGCGCCTATAATTTTCTAGGTATGAAATCACGGTGGGCCCAAAAAGCCTGGGAAAACCAGCAAAAGCTGGAACTTTTTGGGTCCGCCGCGAGCTCCTACCAAACGTTTTGGGAGCTGCAAAACTTCCGCTACGAGTGAGAGTGTAGCGAATTCCTAATGAGCCGCTGATGAAGCCGCCCTACACAATGGCAAGTCCTGCGACAGAGAGATAATAGGAGAGCCACACGAGTCCTCCAATCACGCAAAGCGCAAGGACCCCATAGAGAATGTTTTTTGGATACTGCACACGGATCTCGATAGCGATCGTCAAAAGAATGATGAGTGCGACAAGTCCGGCAAGCACGTAGTACACATACCGAAGTGTTTTATTCGGCTGCGTCAAAAGTCGGGCCAGGAAAGTCGACTGCTTTTGTACCGAAGTGGTGCCCGCCTGTGCCACAGAACTCTCTAGCTCGAGAGGGGAAGCCTTCACCGCAATGAATGTCGGCGTCTGTTCGAGAATTTCATGTTCGGATGAAGGAGCAACAGAAGTGGAAGTTGTTGCTTGTGGGGGCACAGGTACCTCCGTGACTATCGGGGTCGTCGATGCACCAGAGACGGTTGAGCTTCCAGGTGGAGTGGTTTCTATATTCTCCTCTATATTCTCACCATTGCCCGACGCAGCGGCTGTTGCCGCAAGCGGTGCCGAAATCGGCGCTGGACGCCCAAACATTTGAACCACAAAAATAGTCGCCTGGCCGTTGTACACTCCCTCGGCGGTTGCAATACCGATTTCGGTAAAATTACCATTCACGATATTGGCGCGGTGGAGCGGCGAGTTCATCCACGCAACGTCGATGGCAGAGGAGTCGGTGAAATTGACCGCCAGATTTTCTCCCGCATATGAGAATTTATAGCCGGCAACTTCAAACCAATGCCATGGAGCCACCCCGCCAGGACTCGTATGCGCGAAATAGCTGTTACGTGCCATATCGTTTGCTTTTTCTTGCGCTGCTACGGTAAGGAGCGGATTTACCGAAAGCTGTCCGATACCAAGCTCGGCCCGATTACCGTTAGTAAGGTCCACAAGTACCGCGGGCAACACGCTCGCAAGGAATTCCTCCGAAAGGAGAACGAGCCGACTCCCGACCTGGGAACCCACAAAAAGGAGGAAAGCTACCAGGATAAGCGCGGTAACGCCATATCCTGTGAGGAGCCCCGGTTTATAGGCATTGTCTCGATGCGGGAGAAAATAGTCACGGAGCACCCGGATGCTCGAGCGTCGTTTCATAACGCCACACTACTTCACAATAGGCAAATTGTCACGGCAAAACCGTTCTCCACAGCTAGACTCTGGGGGAGCACAGTGTTTTAATGGCCTCATCATGCCTGTTAACCGAGCACCCTCCTCCATCCCAACTGTTGTCTCGGTAATAGTGCTCATGCTCATCATCGGGTACGCGGTGTATCAAAAGATCGAAGACAAAACCGAACCCGCGACCACCAATCCTTTTAACTCAATCGCGTATCTCACGATTGCAAAGCAAGAGGAAGGACATGCGCCGGAATACACACTCGACATCGAATACCCAGAATTCAAAGGGCTCGGACAAACAAAAGACGACGCGCTCAATTTTCTTATTGCAACGACTGTGAACTCGGTGATTGCCGCCTTTAAAAGCGACCTCGCCGCCGCTGCTATGGGAAGTGCGAGTGGTACACCGCAGTCAGCGCTCTCGATCCGCTACAAAGTTGAAGAAGCGAGCGATAAAATCGTCAGCATCGTTTTTGAAAACTCCGCTTACAGCGCGGGAGCAGCACATCCCAATAATTTTGTTTCGACGTTTAATTACCGGGTCGATACCGACTCGCGATTTTACATTGGTGACGTTTTCAAAAAGGATTCCGACTATCTTACTGCCATCGGCCCCCTCGCGAGGGAAAGGCTTTTAGCAAATCCGCAATTAGCTGGTGCCATCACATCAACCTGGCTCTCTGATGGAACTGCCCCAAGGGAGGAAAATTTCAGTGCCTTTAGCCTCACTTCGCAAGGCCTCACGCTCTACTTCAATCCGTACCAGATCGCAGCGTACGCTGCCGGGGTTATCGCGGTTTCCATTCCTCTTTCAGAAATCGCGACCATAGCCGATCCGGCCGGGCCTGTATCGCAACTAGGCAATTAACGTCATACTATAGAGGAGTATTAGCCGTAATTTTCTATCATGAATAAAACTATTCTTCTTGTCATTGCACTCGTTGTAATCCTCGGCGCTATTTTCGTTGTATATCAAAAAGCAGAAGCTCCGACCGATGGCCCGCAAACCGGCACACCTCCCCCACCGCCACCGCCTCCACCGGGAGGGAATGCTCATGACGCAGCCGCAAAGGCAAATCTCATCGTTGTTGATGCGCCCCTTAGTGGCTCCAAAGTAGTAGCTCCTCTTACCGTCAGCGGCAAAGCTCGTGGCACATGGTATTTCGAAGCATCGTTCCCGATAAAACTGGTGACCGACTCCGGTGCAATACTTTTCGAAGGTCCGGCCCAGGCGGAAGGCGAATGGATGACAGAAAACTTTGTCCCCTTCAAGGTTGTGCTCACATTCCCGATGCAGCCAGCCGGCTCGAAAGGCAAGCTCATCCTCACCAAAGACAACCCTTCAGGGCTTCCGCAGTACGACGACTATCTGGAAATTCCCGTTACTTTTTAAATGCCTAACCAAGCTCTCGATTCACTTCCCGGAAAACTCTTGAGTGAGGGTTCCTCGTTTGGTGTATACATCTATTGGGGCCTTCTCATTCTCTTTGTCGTCTACAGCTTTGTGCTCATCTATCATTGGGTACGCTTTGCGCCTAAAAACCTAGTAATGCTTATTGCAGCTACTCTCTACGCAGGGGGTAGTTTGATCTTCCTCGCTGGACTCCTTGGCTCACTTTCACTATAAAAGTATGAACTTACACCTCGATAGCACCGAGCGGATAGTCTTACAGGTTCGTAAACATTGGTTTATTCTCCTTCGCGATCTCTTCGCTGTCGCGCTCCTCTTCGCAGCTCCGTTCGTACTTATTGCTGGACTTTTGTACTTTGCGAGTGGCAATCCGCTCCTTGGCACTATCGAAAAAATTCCAGCCTCTGTCGTTTCCTTTGCGATTTTCGCATGGCTTCTTATGTTCTGGATGAAAGCGTTCGCCATCTTTACCGACTACTACCTCGACGTCTGGACCATCACGGATCGTCGCATTATTGCCATTAATCAGCGCGGCTTTTTCAATCGCGAGACAAGTTCTCTTCGCATGGAGAAGATCCAGGATCTCGAGATCCATGTCGCCGGACTTATTGAAACCCTCCTTGATTTTGGGGCACTTAAAGTTGAAACCGCTGGAGAAGATCCAGAGCCGTTCACCATCAACGGTATTCCACGCCCAAAGTGGGTCAAAGAGGAGATTCTGCGCATTTACGATCCGAAAGTAGACCGGCAAACGAGGGAGATTTCAGGGGTATGAAAACGGCGCCGCGGGAGCGGCGCCGGACAGACTAGATAATGAGACGATCCGTAAACTCGCTGCAGTTGCTGCAGGTGTCTAATCTCATGCCGAAGCTTACTTTTCTCTCGATGGGCGCGTTGCAGCAGAGACTCCTCTCGGCCTCTTCGGTAGAAGCCGGCGGCGCAACCACTCCCTCGGATTTCCCAGAGCGGGGTGCGTCGGTAACAAGCTTAGGATCAGGCGGGGTGGTGCCTGGGAAGATGTAAATTTTTGCCATGTGCCCTCCTAGCTCGTACACTACTTCCCCTAAATCTCCTGCGCAAGAAGCGAAAGGAGTTGTGGTACGATAGGCAAATTATGGCTTCGAAAAAGGCTACTTCCCTCTCGACCGATCCGTACAAGGGAGTTCGTGATTTCTATCCAGAAGAACAGGCAGAACTAAATTACATTCTTTCTGTCTGGAGGAGTGTCTGCGAGAAATTTGGCTACCAGGAATACCATGCCTCGATACTTGAGCCGACCGAGCTCTACCACGGTAAGACGAGCGAGGAGATTGTTAATGAGCAGACCTACAACTTTAAAGATCGCGGTGATCGAGATGTGACGCTGCGCCCCGAGATGACCCCATCCGTTGCTCGCATGGTGGCCGCAAAACGAAAAGAGCTCCAGTTCCCACTGCGCTGGTACTCAATCCCGAATGTCTTCCGTTATGAGCGCCCTCAACGAGGACGGCTGCGGGAACACTGGCAACTCAATGCCGATCTTTTCGGGGTCTCTAACCTTGAAGCGGAAGTCGAGATTGTCTCACTTGCCTATTCCCTGATGCTGCAGTTCGGCGCTGAAGTCGACACCTTTGCGATTAAAGTAAACAGTCGCCGCGCCGTTAATGAGCTTTTTGCCTCGTACAATCTCTCCCCCGTGCAACAAAAACAGCTCCGCCTCCTTATCGACAAAAAGGATAAACTGAAGGACTTCGAAGCACAGGTGGAAGCGCTTGTAGGCAGTCCCTTCTCCTTCCCCACTACCGCTCCCAAAGATGTAGTCGAGATCATCTCTAAGCTGAAAGCGATTGGGATCGAGAACGTACTCTATGATTCGTCTCTTATGCGCGGTTTCGATTACTACACCGGCATCGTGTTTGAAGTCTTCGATACCGATCCACAAAACCCTCGTTCGCTTTTTGGCGGCGGCCGCTACGATGAGCTCCTCTCGATTTTTGGCGTCGACCCAGTGCCGACGGTAGGCATCGCGATGGGCGACGTTACTGCGCGCGATTTTCTCGAAACGCACAACCTTTTGCCGGAGCCTTCCTCAAAAACAAAACTATTTCTAGCGACTCTTTCCTCTGAATTCGTTCCTGACGCACAGCGTTTGGGAGCGACACTGCGGCTTAAGGGTCTCACCGTAGCGGTAAACCTCACCGATCGGAAAATCGGAGATCAACTGAAGTACGCCGACAAGCTCCGCATTCCGCATGTAATTGTCATCGGCGCAGATGAGGTGGGAAGTGGCTCTTATAAGCTGAAGGAACTTAAGACAGGCGCGGAAAAAACAGTTACCAGTGAGGGAATCATTGAGGCGCTCGCCTAACTATTCCCTGTATGAGAACGGTCGTTTTTGACATTGAAACAAGCAACGATTGGACGTGGGGTATTCCCGACCTTACTAAGCTCGATATCGCCGTGGTCGCCATCCACGATTCCGAAACAAACTCATTCAGCAGCTTCGAGCAAAGCGAGCTCGGCAAGCTCTGGCAAATTCTTGAGAAGACCGATGTGCTCGTCGGGTACAATTCCGATCACTTTGATATTCCAATCCTCAATCGCTACTACCCGGGCGACCTCACCCGCATCAAAAGCATCGATCTCTTGAAAGAGGTGAAAAATACTATCGGGCGCCGCCTCAAGCTCGATAATCTCGCCCAGGCAACGCTCGGGCGCGGAAAAATAGGCGACGGAGCCCAGGCGGTTCAGTGGTGGAAAGAAGGTCTCTACGAAAAGGTAAAAGAGTACTGTATCGATGATGTTCGCATCACAAAAGAAATTTACGACTACGCTCTTAAAAACGGGACGCTAAAGTACAAGGATCTGACCGGGGCAATCCAGGAATTTAAAATAAAGACTTCAGAATGGAAGAAAAAAGAGGCGGTTGCGATGACGCATACACTACCGTTTTAACTTGACAGAAGTTAGACATATTCTATTGTCTCGTCCAGAGCAACAACGAAAGGTACCGATCAATGCGCGAACCTCTTCTCATTGCGATTGGCGGGGCGGGAGTGCTCCTCGGCCTTAGCGTAGGGCTTCCCGAAAAAGTATCCTCCTTCACCAAAGTGGGTACGTGGACCATCGTCTATGCCATCGCGGCGTTCATGCTGATGGTTTTCGTCGTTCTATGGAGCCGCATCCTGACGAGTGCCCTCAAGGACTTCCAGGTGGATGACGACATTGCGGCAAGCGTTGCATGGCTCCTCTTCGATTTCATTATACCGGGCATCGTCCTTGCGCTTGCCATCGGCCTCGGACGGCAAGCAGCCGCGGTGGTGGGCTATCAAGAACTTCTCAAGGTCTACTTAATAAGTGCAGCGGCGCTGGGAGCCTATACCTTCTTAAGACTCTGGGCCGATGACTTCTTGAAAAGCAGGCCCTAAGAATCCGACCAATCTCTAAAAGTTCGAATCCTCGGGCGCACCTATCGTGCGCCCTTTTCTTTTTCCACAGTTTCTCAGTGGTTGTCCACAGGCTACCCACAGCGTTATCCGGAACTTAAATTTGCTTTGCTCCGCTCATTCATAAATGCTTCACTACCCCTCATTTACAGTTATTTGTAGTTTGCGCGACGAGAAGGTTCCCAAAACAAATATAAGGGGTCAGCTAGTTCACCTCCGGGTGCCCTCAGACTCCATAACTTATATCTGGGAACGTTTTCTCTCTAGCAAACGGCCTTACAACAAGCGCCCCCTTACCCGGGGCCTTTGTTGTTATATATAGACAATCCCCAACACGAGGAGCGCGAGTGCAACGCGATACCAGATAAATACCGAGAGTGTGTGCGTGCGCAAGAAGCGTAGGAGATAATGAATCACCGCAATTCCAACCAGAAAGGACACGAAAGATCCGAGAAGGAGTTCCGGCCCGATAGTCGCTGTTGCTCCAGTTTGGAAAAGTTCGAGCAATTTTTTTAAACCAGAACCAAACGTAATTGGAAATGAAAGAAGAAATCCAAACTTTGCCGCGTCAGCGCGGGTAAGTCCGAAAAGAAGCCCTCCTGAAATAGTTGCACCGGAGCGCGATACCCCCGGCACGAGGGCAAGACACTGGAAAAGACCTACAATGAGGCCTTTTTTGAGCGTGAGGGACTCATTTTGCTTGGCGTAGCGCTCGGCTACCCAAAACAATAGCGACCCGAGGAGCAGCATCACCGCCACAAGGGAGGCGCTGCGAAATATCGTTTCCATTTCTTTCTCAAGAAGTAGTCCCGCAATAATTGCAGGAATTGTGCCGAGAACAATTGCCCATAGAAGCGTTTTCTGTGGAGCCTCGACACTCTTTCCAGTGACCATTTTAAAGAAGCTCACGAGAAGCTGCCAGAAGTCGCGCCAAAAATACACAAGCACCGCAAGCGAGGTTGCGAGCTGCAGTACCGCGTCTACCGAGAGACCAAGCGTAGTATTGAGATGGAGGATCTCCCGAGCTAGGATCAAGTGGCCGGAGGAAGAGATCGGCAAAAATTCAGTAAGCCCCTGAACGGCGCCAAGAATTATCAATGCTACATAGTCCACGTTAGATTTTTGAATTTATCACACTTCCCCGCGTCACGTTTGGGAAACCTCGCGGAGCCGTGACGACGGCGAGCGGAGTAGATTTTGCAGCAGCAAAATAAGCGTGTTTCCAAAACGTGACGCAAAAATTATGTTACAATCCTAGCATAACCATTTATCTATGCCGCCAGAAACATCACAACCTGCGCCACAAAAAAATCTAAGCATCCCGGTCGCAATCGTTCTCGCTGGAGCCCTTATTGCCGGAGCCATTTATTTTGTAAACAAAGGAAACACCGCCTCGCCGACTGTATCCGGTAACAATCCCCCTACCGCAACGCTACGCGCCATCACCTCAAGCGACCACATCCTGGGAAACCCAAAAGCGTCAATCGTCATAGTTGAATACACGGACTTAGAGTGTCCATTCTGCAAGAGTTTCCACGCAACGATGCACACCATCATGAATGAGTTTGGTGCTGATGGAAAAGTTGCCTGGGTTGTGCGCAACGCTCCTATTCCGCAGCTCCATGCGAAGGCAATGCGTGAGCACGAAGCAGCAGAGTGCGTCGCAGAACTCGGCGGAAATGAAAAATATTGGGCCTTCATCGACAAAGTATTTGCCATTACACCTTCAAACGACGGTCTCGACGCGGCCCAACTTCCAAAGATCGCTGGGGAAATTGGTATTGATGCTGCCAAGTTCCAAACCTGTCTCAATAGCGGCAAGCATCAGGCAAAAATTCAGGCTGACTTCAACGAAGGACTTGCTGCCTCTGACTCCCTTGTTGGACCCAACCAATTCGGTACTCCGTTTAGCGTGATGATAGTTGGCGATCAGAAACTGCCGATCTCTGGAGCACAGCCCCTCACTGCGGTTCGAAGCGCGATCCAGTCGGTTCTCGCAGCTCAAGAAAGCACTGCTCGATAAGCCATATTCGAGCTCGAAAAGCGACGATACTTGACGTATTGCCGCTTTTCATGGTATAATTGAACCCGAAATTAGTCTGAGCAACGGAGGGAAAAACCATGCTCAATGTCAACGCAGAAGCCGCCTGGATCTCATTCGGATTCGGAGGCCTCATGGGACTTATGGCCATCGTACTGCCCTTCTGTTGGGCATCGCTGTGGCGCCAGAGCGGTGGCGGGTTTGCGCTCGCCTTCAATCTGTTTCTCGGGGCCCTCTACCTATCGATCGGCCATCTCGCCCTCAAGGCGGGAGAAGTCTCCGCCCTCGATTGGCTCTCGGTGAATTTCTACAACATCGAGAAACTCCTCGACGGCTACGGCGCCTACATCACTCGACCCGAGTCTGGCCAGATCATGCTTTTCTTCTTCACCATCGCCGGAGTGCTCTGGGTCATCGAGATGGTGGGGTTGCTCTGGTACAGATTCCGCCGTTCCTACTGCAAGAGGCTCGGCCTCGTCGCCTAGCTTCGCTCTATCGCTTGCTACTTGCTACCGCCCCCGGTCACTCGCTGACCGGGGGCGTTCTACTTTTAAAAAGAAAAATCCCTAGTTAAGTCTAGAGATTTTGAGTCCTGACGTTTTTGTTTCGATAAGGCGGAAAAGCTCTTTAACTTCTTGGAATTCATTCCGACGGTCTTCATAGTACGCTTTTCCAACCGTGAGTATGAGTGCGGGACTTTCCTCAAGTTCTTCTAAGGAGCGTTTGCCCACAAAGAGTTCAATGCGAAGGAGATCTCGTGCCAGCGTATACTCATTGCGCTCTAGGTCGCTTATCGCTCTTTGATGAAGCTCTATCTCTGCGATAAGCCTTTTCTCTCCGCGCTCTTCGAGGCCCTTCAGTACCTTTGTGAATTCTTCTGGAGAATAGGTTCGTTTTTCCATCTCTTCCTGCATCCTGACGAGTGCAAGGAATGTCCGCTGTTGAGGAGGATCGTGTCGCTGGGCGAATAGCTCTTGTATCCTCTTTAGTCTCTTTTCAAAATATGCGCGCACACGGGCGCGCAGGGCATCTTCCTGCATAACGCCTCCCGCGGCCAGAGTGTCTTCTTGTCGGACTATACTCTCCCCCTCCCCAAGTAGCAACGAGACTTTTTCAATCAACTACAAGCCCGAGACGATACACCGTAAGAGAATCCTCTCCATCGAACATGTCAGAGGGATTAGGAAGATAAATGCGGGAGCGGCCAATCTCCTCTGTGGCATCCCGTAGAAGCCGATGGAAAAGAGCAAACTCATCCTTAAGCCTCTCGAAATCAATGACGTAGCGGCGCATTTGTGGGGAGCCGTCGGCGTTTCGAGACTTTTTACATTCGTGGACTATGAAGCGCTTTACCTCCTTTCCAAACGTCTCCCGTACCGTGTAGTAGTTAAAAAGCGCCTGAATAATAAAAAGCGACTTTCCCGCCCCCGCAGGGCTGAAGGAGTCAACGAACTTGTGATCAACAATATCAACAGCATTTTTATTCCCCTTCGAGACAACCACAAGATCAGAAACTGCCTTTATAGGAAGTAGGAGTCCATCCACCTTAGCGGTCGCCTTCACCTCAACACCTAGCACGTCGTACTTCGGCGGACGTTCTAAATAAAAGGAAATCGCCTGAAGGTAATCCTTCTCTATCAAAAGCCTCTTTTTCTTTTTTGCGAGCTTTGACTTGGCTTTGCCGAAATTGATTTCGAAATCGGGGAAATTCTGCAAATACTCGAGCCCCAGATCGATTGCCGCGGTTTTTTCAAAACCACCGTAAAAATGCTCGAGCGCTTTATGTCCCGAGCGACCCACAAGTGAGGATGGCGAGGAAGGAGTATCGTAAATTTCCTCAACGTAGCGTTTGTACCAGGCCAGAGGGTTTCGCAAAAACGCGAGAAGGGAGGAATGGCTCCAATGCCTGATCGGATACGGTGATTTTGGCTCTAACTTTGGACCTTTCACGGCCTTAGTATATCAAGGTTTTTGAGGTATTGACGAATGGCCTTTTTATGTGGTATAATTGAAAGCGAATCGCTCCTAGTTTCCCGCAACCCTCACTGATGAGAAGGATTCATCATGTCGGACCACTGTCTCGTCTGCCCAACAAATCGTCGGCACGAATACTTCCCGACGGGAGTCGCCGCTCTCATCGCCGCGCTTCCCTTCGCGCTCATCGCGTCGATCATCGTGATCACGCCGACCTCCTACTGGCTCGGCTGGACGGAGATCCACCAGATCCTCTACGCGATCTACGAAGCAGGCCGAGTGTTCACGATCTACGAGCTCGAGCTCCCGGGCATCGCAGCTCTTGGGTGGCCGCTCTACCTCGGAATGGCCGTCGCTTCAATCCTCTACTTCGGTCAGTGGGCCGTCTGGTACCTATTCATCAGGGACTAGCACCCACCTCGCTCCCTCCCCTACTTGCGCCGTCACCTTGTGTGACGGCGCCTTTGTTTTTTTATAGGCTTTTTTGCCCCAATTTGTTACAGTGCTTGCGGAATTGCACACGGAGAGACGGACAATGTGCGGAATTACCGCCGTTTACAACGCGCCAAAAGCGGCAGAACTCACCTTCCTTGGCCTCCACAATCTCCAACATCGTGCTATTGACTCGGCCGGCATCGTGAGTAGCGACGGGTTCAACCCGTATCGCAAATGCGGACAGGGGGTTGCAAGGCAGGTATTCACCAAGGCAGTCCTCGACCAACTCCATGGCCGCGATGCTCTCGGCCACATCCGCTACCCTACCGTCAACGACAAAGAAGACCGGGACTCCGCCCAACCCATCATCGGCTACTATCGCAACTCCTGGTTCGCCCTCGCTCACAACGGCAATCTCACCAATACGCCGAGACTCCGCGAGACTCTCCACGAGCAACCAATGGCGACGACGCTCGACTCGGAATATATTGCTCGTCTTCTTACCAAATTCGGCACCGGGGATCTTAAGGAGGATCTCGCTCTGGTCCTCAACCTTCTGCGTGGCAGCTTCAGCCTTGGGATGCTCTTCCCCGACCAGCTCATTGCGGCGCGCGACCCTTCGGGGAATCGCCCGCTCTCGTGGGGAAAGTTGGGGGACAGCTACATCCTCTCCTCCGAAACCGTCGCGCTGAAGGCGCTTCGGGTGAGGGAATTTACCGAGATCGAACCGGGCACCATGGTTTCCTTTAGCAAGAAAGGCGTCAAGGTGCATCGCTTTGCCGAGGCGAAGCTGAAGTTATGCCGGTTCGAGAGCATCTACTACAGCAACCCGTCGAGCAAAACGTTTGGTGAGAGCGTGCGGCGCTTCCGAGTACGCCTCGGGGAGGCCCTTGAGAAGAGCTCCCCCGCCCCAGGATGCGATCTCGTGATCCCCATTCCTGATAGCAGCAATTTCATTGCTGAAGGGTATGCCGCGAGCGGCCGCTCCGGCGCTCTTTCCCGAGACATCGGGCGAAGCCATTACGTAGGTCGCACGTTCATCGAAGCTGATCAGGTGCTTCGCGACGCTCGGGTGATCCAGAAGTTTTTCTTTGACGACGAGGTTGCTGGAAAAAAAGTGGTGCTGGTTGACGATTCCATCGTACGGCTTACCACACTTCCGGAGATCGTGCGTCGGGTGCGAGATGAAGGAGCCAAAGAGGTCCACGTGCGAATCGGCTCTCCGCCGGTAAAACACCCCTGCATCTATGGGATCAATACACCAACTTATAAGGAATTGGTGGCGCACGAAAATCCGATCGACAAGATTCGAGAAATGTGTGGGGCCGACTCACTCGAGTTCCTCTCGATTGAAGTACTCCGGTCTCTCTCTTGTGAACCTGACAATTATTGCTACGCATGCTGGACGGGAGAATATCCCCTCCCGCAACAATAGCGCTCCATTACTGGAGCGCTTTTTTCTTTATCGGCACCGTGCTATAACACCTCGAACCTGTTCATAAAGGATTCCCATGGAAAGAAGCCACCGCGGGCGATCCTTTAAGGATTGCCGCAGACGCAGAGTCTATATTCGAAGGCTCGCGCGAAAACTTGAATTCTCATCAGCGCTCCTAAAGGCAATAGTGACCGAGAAGACTGCGACCCTCTGGCACATGGCCTTTAGCGAGAATGAATACGCCGCACACTATGCGGTTTCGATACTCGCCATGCACGCGGATGAGGTGTGCCGAGGCCTTGCCGCGCACTGCCCGTATGTGGCGCCGGAAATTCAAAAAAAGCTCTGCTACGATCCCTCTCTTGAGGTGCGTCGCGCTCTGGCAGGGAACGCACACAGTATCCCCGTGATTCGCTACATACTTCTCATGGAGGAAGATTCTGCGGTGCGCATCGCGGCGATCTACAACAGCTCGGCAACTAAAATTGAGATAATCTTTGGGATCTACGATCCCAGTGAAGAAGTTCGGGAAGTGGCTGTTGGGGCGACCTTGCGATTTGAACCACTCTCCCCCAAGGAGTACAAAACGCTTGGCGAGGACACGAGCTGGCGAGTGCGCAGAAAGGTACTGGAACTCTCGACTTCTTCGTTGGAGCTAGTAAATTCCTTCGCCAACGATCCACAGGCGGAGGTGCGAGAAGCCCTGGGCAGATCAAAATTGGCGACACTCGAAACGCTCCTGATCTTACGGGACGATCCCGTTCCCCAAGTGAAGGGCTACGCCCGCATGAACATGAAAGAGCGTTTCCCCCAGGGAAGCTCGGAAATATGAAGCATCTTAGGCGCTCATAGAGGCGCCTTTTCTTTTTCCAAAGCGGTGGTAAGATTTCGCAGAACAGAAAAAAGAGGAGCCTGTCGTGAAAAAATGTGCCGCACTGGTCTTTTTAGTCCTGATTCTCTTGTCCCTTGATGCGAGGGCACAAGGGTGGATGTCCCAGGAACGTGGAATGTCCATGACCGAATGGAAAGACGGCCAGGCCACCGTGATCTACGCGAGGCGCGTGACGCGGGCAAAGATGCCGACGAATAGCCCTCGACGGTCTGGCATCGAGCGCGTCGCCGAGGTCGTCCTCGTCACAATTGGCAAGGAATCCTGGACCTGGACGAGTGCAATGGAATTCGTCGTCGAAGTTTGTGCTCCGAAGTCACATTCCGATGCTGCCGTGTCAGAGTGCAAATATTTTCCAAAGTTCACCGTGATCGATGACTACCGAAGGAAGGGTCGTGAGCTCCTCAAATAGCAAAGCCGCTCCAAAATCTGGAGCGGCTCTTTTCTTTAATAGCTTTTCAGTCTTCTCGATTTCTCGTGTGTTCGAATCTTTTCGAGCGCCTTTGCTTCAATTTGGCGAATACGTTCGCGGGTCACGCCAAACTCCTTCCCCACCTCTTCGAGGGTGTGATAGATCCCGTCCATAAGGCCGTGACGCATTTCAAGAATTTTACGCTCCTTTGGTGAGAGATCGTCGAGGATCTCACGGATCTGGTCGGCAAGGATGCGACGAGAGGTCTCCTGCGAAGGCGAGAGAATTGTTTCGTCCTTGATGAAATCGCCGAGCGTTGACTTGTCATCGCCGTCATCGCCAACCGGATTTTCGAGTGAAACAGTGTCCTGATTAATCTTTTCAATATTGTAGATTTTCTCGACATCGACTCCCATTTCGTTCGCAATCTCTTCTGCCATTGGATCCCGCCCAAGGTCTTGGGAAAGGCGGCGTACCACCTGCTTGTACTTCGCGATGGTCTCCACCATGTGAACCGGAATACGGATCGTGCGGCTCTGGTCAGCCAAAGCACGCGTAATAGCCTGGCGGATCCACCAGGTTGCATAGGTTGAGAATTTGTAGCCCTTGGTGTAGTCAAACTTGTCGACAGCCTTAAAGAGCCCCAGATTCCCCTCTTGAATGAGATCGAGAAGGGTGAGGTCGGGCGAGCGGCCCACGTATTTCTTAGCGATAGAAACGACGAGACGAAGATTGGCACGGGCAAGAAGATTTTTTGCTTCCTCCTCCCCTTCCATCACGCGCTTCGCAAGCTCGCGCTCCTGCGCTGCGGTCAAAAGCGGGTACTGACCAATTTCGCGCAGGTACATCTGGATCGAGTCGTAGGTACTGCTGTCTCCGCCGCGCTTGTAGACGTTTTTCTTATCCAAAAGCTCGTCTGCTGAAGTGTCCTCGAGCATGCCGCCCCCTTCGAGCACGTCGATGCCGGCTGCATTAAATTTTTCATAGAGTTCGTCGAGGTACATCACATCATCCTCGATGGTCGGGTACTCTCGCAGGATTTCATCATAGGTGACATAGCCGCGCTCGCGCCCTTTAGCAAGAAGTCGCTGCGCCTTCACCTCAAGCTCTTTCTCCTTTTTGGAGAGCTTCTCCGGAATTTCGGCCTTGCGAGCAGCGCGCTTTGCCATGGAAGCCTTCAGGCTCGCCGCGGCGGCCGCAGCAAAACCGCGCGGCTTTGGCGCTTGTTTTCGGAGATTCTTTTTCACTTTTTTCTTGGTGACTGGCATAGATTTTAAAAAGTGTCGCGGCTAATTTTCATAAGTTTATCAGAGACGATTTTTGACTCGGAAAGGAGCTCCTGCGATATCCCCTCCTCTCCCTTTGCCTCGCTGACACGCAACTTGTTAAGGAGTTCCTCGAGTCGCGTACGCAACTCTTCTTCTTCTAGACGTACCAACAGGTCTTTGATATCCCGGTCGAGGTCTTCCGAGGGTCCGAAGAGCGCTTCTGCTTGAAACACGAGCTCCTCCCCCTGCATCTCGGCCCTTTTTGCATATGGTTCGAGCCGCTCTCCGAAGATTTCTTGTAGCTTCCCCTCAAGCACTTTAGGGTCAGCACGTTTCCCCTCCTCTTTTTTTTGCCAGAGGATAATCCCGAGGAGGGCATTCAGTGCCGCGCTTCGCGGCTCGACTGGCGTGTCTTTTGAGAGAGCGGGTCCCTCAACGGGGTTTTGCACCGCTAGGCTTTTCCGCAATTTTTCTACCTCGTCCCGAACAGGTTCTTCCGACAGATGAATTCGACTCGCAACCTTGCTTATGAAATGCGCCTGATCTATACGATTATCGATAGCGGCGAGAAATGGGAACACTATTCCCTGCACTACGAGTCGGAATTTCCGCTCATCATAGCCCTCTTTCTCGAGAATGTCGAGGTAAAAATCCACCACATGTTTTCCTTCGCGAACTGCCTTTTTGAACTCCTCTTTATCCTCCTTGAGGAGATCCGCTGGATCGAGCTTCCTCGGGAAATGCGCTACTTTTACATTCATGCGAAGTGAGAGCGCAATCATTGCACCCTTCCCTGTTGCAGCAACTCCGGCGTTATCACCATCGTAGGCGAAGAGAATGTTGTCCGAGAGACGACGGAGGAGCTCTAGCTGCTCACGGGTTAGCGCTGTTCCCGAAAGCGCCACCGTATTCCCAAACCCCGCTTGATGCGACATGAGGAGGTCCATTTGCCCCTCAACTACCAACGAGAAGTTATATTTGCGGATCGCAAATTTTGCCCGATCAAAACCGTAGAGCACGTGCGACTTGTGGAAGATGGAAGTCTCCGGTGAGTTGAGGTATTTCGGAGCCTCATCCCCTTCCTTACCAGGGAATAATCTTCCCGAGAACGCTATGACCCGACCCGAGGAATCAAAAAGCGGAAACATGATGCGCCCACGGAAACGGTCATAGGACTCTCCTTTCTTTTTTTCAGACTCCTTGGTGATGCCCGCCGCAAGGAGTTCCCTTTCGGTAAAGCCTTTTCCTCGGAGATACTTCCCCGACTCTTCCCAAGTATCCGGTGCATAACCAAGTCGCCAAGCTCCAATCGTTTTATCCTCAAGCCCTCGTTTACGAAGATATGCGCGCGCTGTTTCATTCCTCCCTAGATTCCCCTCAAAGAATTTTGCTGCCTCCTCCATAAGCGCAAAAAGTCTTTCGCGCTCACTTTTCTTTTTTGGATCCTCCGGCCGAAGCTCTACCCCCGCCCTTGTGGCGAGGAGCTTCAGCGCACCGGTAAAGTCGAGCCCCTCAAACTGTTCAACGAACGAGAAGATGTCCCCCTTCGCGCCACAACCGAAACAGTAGTAAGTACCACGGCCGGGCGAGACGAAAAAGGACGGTGTTCTTTCGTTGTGGAACGGGCAGCGCGCCTTGAAATTGCTTCCGGCGCGCTCCAGCTTCACGTATGAAGAGATAACATCCGAAACGGAGAGTCTTGCTTTGATTTCTTCAGTCGAGGAGGACATTACGTTTAGTATACTCCCGCCCCAATTCCCCTTTTACGGGCGCTCGCGCACTTCTTCTTCTCGAGGAGCCACGTCAAAACGTGATACTTCCGGGGGTCGCATTGCTGCGACACGGCGGTTTTCCTCCTCAATCATCTTTGCTTTCTTGCTGCCTGCGAAGCCAGTTCCGGCCGGGATAAGGCGTCCAATGATGACATTTTCTTTCAGCCCGTGGAGCTCGTCGATCGAGCCGCGTACCGCAGCATTGATAAGGGTCTTCGTGGTGTGCTGGAAGGATGCTGCGGAGAGGAAGGATTTGCGTGAGAGTGCAACTTCAGAAATTCCAAGGATTATCGGGTCTGCGGTCGCAACTTTTCCATCGCGATCCTTTACCTCGCCGTTTAGTCGCGCGAGATACCATTCTTCTACAACGTCTCCCGGAGTGAGCGGGGTGTCCCCTGCGTCTTTGACTTTGCGGCGAGAGAACATTTGTCGCACGATCACCTCAATGTGCTTGCGGGAGATGGTCACGCCCTGGAGCTCGTAGATTTTGTTGGTTTCCGCAATGATGTACTCTTCTGCCTTTTCCTTGCCTCCATATCGGAAGAGCTCGGAAATGTCAGCGGAACCGTCGGTGAGGAGTTGCCCTTTCTCAACCTTTTCCCCCACCTTTACAAGCGGCATGCGGCGGAAGTGAACTGGGTACTCAATTGCTTTTTTGCCTTTCTTTTCTCCTGCATCAGGGAGAACGATGATCATTTTCTCCTTACCATCGTCCTTTATTTCAGAGACTACTCCGGCGATGTGAGAGATCATGGCAGGGTTTTTTGGAGCGCGCTTTTCGAAGACTTCTTCAACGCGTGGAAGGCCCGAGGTGATGTCGCCGCCTACCGTCGCAGTTCCTCCAGTGTGGAAGGTACGCATGGTGAGCTGGGTTCCTGGCTCGCCAATTGCCTGCGCAGCGATAGTACCGATTGCCTCACCGAGGTCGATGATTTCTCCGGTCGTGAGGTCAGATCCGTAGCAAGCAGCACAGATACCCCGGAGATTCTTGCAGGTCATTGGGGAACGTACCGCAACAGCCTGGCATGAACTTGCCTCAATATTTTTTGCGTCGCGCGGTGAGATGAGATGCCCTTTCTTAAAGAGCGTCTTGCCATCTACCTCAATTTCAGCCGCGGTGACGCGCCCCTTCAGTGTTTTAGCGAACGGAATTTCAATTCCGGATGCACTGCGGCGAGAGATAGTGATACCTTCCTTCGTTCCGCAGTCCTCCTGCGAGATCGTTACGTCTTGTGAGACGTCGAAGAGCTTGCGGGTAAGATATCCTGCCTTTGCGGTTTGAAGCGCGGTGTCAGCAAGACCTTTACGGGAACCGTGGGTCGTCACGAAGTATTCGATCGGGGAAAGTCCCTCTTTCATGGAAGTTAGAATCGGGAACTCGATGATCTCACCCTTTGGATTTGCGATAAGACCCTTCATGCCGGCCATCTGGGTGATCTGCCCCAAAGAACCGCGAGCGCCAGACTGCCACATATCATAGATCGGCCCGTTTTGGTCGAGGGACTGCGGGATCAGTTTCTCAATCTCATTCTTGGCGTGGTGCCAGATTTCAATCTTGAGGCGCTTCTTTTCCTCGTTCGAAAGAAGACCCTCGCGGTACTCTTCGTCGATAGTGTCCGCTTTCTTCGATGAATTTGCGATGATGTTGTGCTTTTCGGCGGGGATAGCGAGATCGGCGATAGACCAGGTAATACCAGAGTAGGTGGTGTACTTGAAGCCGAAGTCTTTGATTTTGTTGAGAATTTTCGGGATCGAAGGAATGCCATATTTCTCGATAAGATCGTCGATGAGTTGGGTGAGGGATCGCTGCTTGATCTCGTCGTTCATGTAGGCGTAATCCGATGGGAGCACCGAGTTAAAGAGAAGGCGCCCAACGGAGGTCTCGAAGACTTTCCCGTCGAATTTGGCGTACTTTTCCTTGCCTTCTGTCGGCATCACTTTGATTTTTGCGCGGAAGCCCACCACCCCGTAGTCAAAGGCAGTAATAGCAGCATTCGGGGATGGGAAATACTTACCCTCGCCCACTTCCCCTTCGACGATTTTCGTCATCCAGTAGCAACCGAGTGCGATGTCGAGCATTTTCGCCGAAACCACAGCGTCTCCGGAGCCCGGCTTAAGGATGTTCCTGTTTGCCGACATGATCTCCTTGGCCTCGAGCTGTGCTTCTTCAGAGAGAGGTACGTGCACGGCCATTTGGTCGCCGTCGAAGTCTGCGTTAAATGCATGACACACCGATGGATGAATCTGGATTGCGTTACCTTCGATGAGAACCGGCCGGAATGCCTGAATACCTTGGCGGTGAAGCGTTGGTGCGCGGTTGAGAAGTACGTGCTTGTCTTTGATTACATCTTCGAGAATTGCCCACACTTCGGGAATTCCCTCTTCAATAAGGCGTCCTGCCCCGCGGATGTTGTAGGCAAGTTCACGAGAAAGGAGCTCCGCGATCACGAATGGTCGGAAAAGCTCAAGTGCCATGTGTTTTGGAAGTCCGCACTGGTCGAGCTTGAGATCAGGTCCGATGACGATGACCGAGCGGCCCGAATAGTCGACGCGCTTTCCAAGAAGGTTCTGGCGGAAGTAGCCCTGCTTTCCCTTGAGGTAATCGGAGAGCGATTTCAGAGGCCGGCGCTGTGCCTGGCTCATCGCCGAGAACATTGTATTGCCGTGGCGAATCGAGTTGTCGATGAGTGCATCTACGGCTTCCTGCAAAATACGCTTTTCGTTGCGGAGGATCACTTCCGGAGCGTTAATTTCTTTGAGTTTCTTGAGACGATTGTTGCGGTTGATGACACGGCGGTAGAGATCGTTAAGGTCCGATGTTGCGTGGCGTCCGCCCTCGAGAGCCACCATTGGGCGAAGTGCAGGCGGGGTCACAGGAATGCGCACCATAAAGGTCCACTCAGGGCGAACGCCCGCGTTGATCATGCCACGAAGAAGGGAGAGACGTTTTGTGAGCTTCTCTTTTTCTACCGAGCCGGCCTTTAGAAGCGCTGCCTCGAGTTCTTTGACGAGCTTAGGGAGATCGAGGTTCTGCATGAGCTGGTAGAGTGCTTCCGCTCCAACTCCCGCTTCAAAGAGTGTGCCGTATTTCACCGAGAACTTGTGGTAAGTCGCCTCATCGAGCACACGGCCCATGACAAGACTATCAATATCAGTTTTTGCAGTCGTGAGAAGTTCCTTGAGGCGCGCCTTGGTCTTGTCGTCTTTAGCGGACTTAACCTTGGTCTTGTATTCGATGTCGAGGTCACGAAGCACACGCGCTTTCTCCTCATTATTTACGCGCATGACGATGTAGCCCGCAAAGTACACGATACGTTCTGCATCCCCAGAAGAAATGCCCAAAATCGCCGCGATGCGGCTTGGTACCGAGCGAAGGAACCAAATGTGTGCCACAGGAGAAGAGAGTTCGATGTGGCCCATGCGCTCACGTCGAACGATGGAGCGGGTGATTTCAACTCCGCACTTTTCACACACAATTCCCTTGTAACGAATGCCGCGATACTTTCCGCAATAACATTCGTAGTCGCGCTCCGGACCAAAAATCTTCTCGTCGAAAAGACCGTTTTTCTCCGGGCGTTGTGTCCTGTAGTTGATGGTTTCCGGCTTCGTGATCTCTCCAAAGCTCCACTCCTTGATGCGCTCCGGGGAAGCGAGCCGCAGGGTGACGAGGTCGAAGTCTGAAGTATCGAAGGTTGGTTTTTTATTAAGCATGGTTTTGTTTCTTAGATCCTTCAAGCGAACCGGAGCGTTTCTTCAGTTCCACATCGAGTGAGAGCCCCCGCAGGTGGTTTAAGAGCACGTTAAATGAGGCAGGTAGATGCGGCATCGGAATTTTCTGTCCTTTCACGATTGCATCGAATGCGGCGGAGCGACCCACGATGTCATCAGATTTAATGGTGAGCATTTCTCGAAGCGTATACGCCGCGCCGTAACCAAGAAGTGCCCACACTTCCATTTCTCCGAAGCGCTGCCCCCCGCCTTGCGCCTTGCCGCCAAGCGGCTGCTGCGTGATGAGCGAGTACGGACCGATCGAGCGCATGTGAATCTTGTCTTCCACCATGTGATGGAGCTTCAAGATGTACATGTAGCCAACGGAGATATCCTGGCTGAATCCCTCTCCGGTGCGACCGTCATAGAGTTTCATTTTGCCGGTTTCTGCAAAGCCTGCGGCTTTGAGCTCGGTACGGATCTCTTCCTCAGTTGCTCCCGCAAATGGCGGAACGATAGCCTGGTAGCCGAGAGTATTAGCAGCAAGTCCAAGATGGAGCTCGAGAATTTGTCCGAGGTTCATACGGCTTGGAACGCCAAGTGGGGTCAAGATCACGTCCACGGGGCGGCCATCCGCGCTAAACGGCATATCCTCTTCTGGAAGAATCTTGGAGATAACACCTTTGTTACCGTGGCGCCCTGCGAGCTTATCGCCAACCGAAACCGCACGAAGCTGTGCCACCGTGATGTGAATGCGCTTGATAATGCCCGAGTCGAGCGAGTCGCCTTTTTCTCGGGAGAAGATTTTCACTCCGATCACGCGACCGCGCTCGCCTCCCTCAAGACGAAGCGAAGTATCTTTTACGTCCTTTGCTTTCTCGCCGAAGATGGAGCGAAGAAGACGCTCTTCAGGGGTGAGCTGTGTCTCTCCTTTAGGAGTTACTTTACCGACGAGGATGTCTCCTGGGCGTACTTCAGCACCGATGCGAACGATACCGTCCTCATCGAGGTTGCGAAGTTTTGCCTCACCAACATTTGGAATGTCGTGGGTTGTGACTTCAGGACCAAGCTTCGTGTCGCGCACGTTAACTTCGAATTCTTTGAGATAGATGGAGGTAAATTTGCTGTCTTTGACGAGTCTTTCCGAGAGAATGATGGCGTCTTCGTAGTTTGCTCCGCTCCAGCTCATAAAGGCGACCCGCACGTTTTGTCCGAGGGCGATCTGTCCCTTGTCCGTTGAAGAAGTATCTGCAAGAAGCGCGCCTTTCTTCACTTTCTCGCCAACAGAGACGACTGGGCGCTGATGAAATACGGAAGAGTTATTGGTGCGAGAGAAGGTCACGAGGGGGTAGCGGTTCTCCTTTTTACCCTTCACAACGATCGCCCGTGCATCAACATAGGTAACGACTCCCTCTTCTTTAGAGAGAATAAGGCGTCCAGAGTCACGAGCGGCTTGCTCTTCGACTCCAGTCGCGACGATCGGTGCTTCGGGGAGAATGCAGGGAGTTGCCTGCTTTTGCATGTTGGAACCCATGAGTGCGCGGTTCGCGTCGTTGTGCTCGAGGAACGGAATGAGGGATGTTGCGATAGAAAATGCTTGATTGGTGGCAACGTCGATATAGTGCACGCTCGTTCGGTGCACAAGTCCAGGCTCTCCTTTGATGCGAACCTCAACCATCTCATCACTAATGAGTCCGTTTTCGGCGACTCCTACAGCAGCATGGGCGATGTTAGCGTTTTCCTCTTCAAGCGCATTGAGGTATTTGATCTCCCCGGTCACTTTCCCGTCTGCAACTTTTGCGTATGGGGTTTCGATGATGCCGAACTCATTGAGCTTTGCGTACATGGAGAGACGGAGCACCAATCCGATGTTCGGACCTTCCGGTGTGTGGATCGGGCAAAGACGTCCGTAGTGGCTTGGGTGCACGTCGCGGACTTCAAAGCCAGCGCGCTCCCTTGTGAGACCTCCGGGGCCAAGTGCCGAGAGCGTGCGAAGGTTCTCGAGCTCGTCGAGAATATTCTCCTGCTGCATGAACTGCGAGAGTTGGTTCGTGGTGAAGAATTCTTTAATGGAAGCCTGGAGTGGACGAGGATTGATGAACTGCATCGGAAGCGTCGTATCGCTCTCAACGGTACTCATGCGGTCCTGGATATTGCGCTTCATGCGAGACATTCCAACACGCACCTTCTGCTGGAGCATCTCTCCGATATAGCGCACACGGCGGAATCCGAGGTGGTCGATGTCATCAGCCTGCGCACCTGGAGTTGCGTTGAGTTCAATGATATTGCCAACAACCTTTACGAGATCATCGAGCGAAATCGTGCGGCGAGAAAGCTCGCCCGTATCGAGAGAGCGGTTAAAGCGCTGATTAAAGCGGTAGCGTCCTACCGGGGAGAGGTCGTAACGCTCCGGTGAGAATATAGAGTCAACATACTCCTTTGCGTTTTCTGGTGTTGCGAGATCTCCGTCGCGGAGCTTCTTGTGGATCTCAACATAGGATTCCTCAACCGTTTTAGCTGGATCCTTTGCAAGTGTCGCGGCAAGTACGGCTTTTGATCCCGCGGTTCCCTTCAAAAGAGAGATCATATCCGAATCGTATCGAGCTCCAAGAACACGCAGAAGTGAGGAGACCGGGAATTTGCGCTTACGGTCGATTTTTACATAGATTGCGCCATCCGGCTCCGAGTCGATCTCAACCCATGCACCGCGTGCAGGGATGATTTTTGCGCCAAAATAACCTTTGCCCTTCATTTCCTCTTGGGTAAAGAAAATACCGAAGGATCGGGCGAGCTGCGGAATGATGACGCGCTCAACACCGTTGATGATGAACGTGCCATGCCCCGTCATCATAGGAAAATCAGCAAGGAAAATTTCCTGCTCTTTGGTACTCCCTAGCGTTTTGTTTTTGAGCTTCACCCGAGTGCGTAGAGGCGCATCGTAGTTCAGCATTTTTTCCTTCGCGTAGAATTCGTCGAACTTTGGCTCGCCGAGTTCAAAGGAAACAAACTCGAGGTCGAATTTCTTTCCCGAGTAATCGGATATAGGAGAAAATTCTTTAAAAATTTCTTTGAGTCCCTCCTTAATGAGCCAGTCGTAGGAAACTACCTGTGGCTCGACGAGATCCGGGAGAGGCGCAAGGGGCTTTTTAAATCGCGCAAAATATTTTCGCGCACCAGCTTCCGCTTTCTGCATAGCGATTGAGTTATGGGTAACGTCACCATTGGCAAAAACGCAAAAAATGCCAACGCGAAACACTCTCGAAGTTAGAGTGTGTGACTATTGCTTTGTAATGAGACCGCCTATTACACGATAGGTCGTAACTCAATCGCGGTGTAACTCGGTAGAGGTAGTATACCCATCTCAAGAGATTTGTCAAACCGAGGCTATTAAATAAAAAGGATACCGCGGCTAGCCGCGGTATCAGGTGGGGGTGAAACGAATGTGTTTGGAAAGTTGAGACTCGTGCCTTGTCGAGCCCTACCTCTGGCCCGGCCTAGACAGAAGCCTCTGCTTCACCCGCGCATACGTCATGCGCTGTTGCGCCTGACGCTTTGCTTCGCTTTGTGCGAAGTCTTTGCTGGCAGCCTCCTGGAAGTCGAGCATGCGATCGATCGCTTCCAGCTGATGCCGTAGTTGTAACCGGCGCACCTCTGCGACGATTATCGTCTCGCGTTGCAGACTCATCGTTACCTCCGTAGATTCCTCCGTGTTGCTCTACGTGCCCTCTTCGGAACATCTGCGTGCTCCTAATTTCAAATATTCATCTTGTTTTCATATTTAGTCAACTGCCGAAAAAGAAAGTGCCCGCACTCCGATCTTTGTGGGATCGAACTGCGGGCACTGGGGGCCGGGCGATGTTGCTGGCGTTTAGCGCCGGTAGTGGCCGCCGGCGAAGAGCTGGCTGGCGCTCTTGACGCCGCGCTTGGTCATCTCGGCGATGATGGAGGCCGTGCTGACGCGATGCTTCGCGGCGACGAGTGTGACTTCTTCCATGGCTTTGGCCGACATGATAGTTCCCTCTTGTTGTAGAGAGTATTGAAAGGGATAGGCCACATGGGCACTATCAGACGATCCCTCAAGGTACCGTCCGTTGCTAATAATACACTATATTTGCTAATTTGTCAATAGTATGGCGTAGCCTATTTTAGGCCGGAATTGCGCCGCTTCCAGGCTTCGATATTGGCATGGTGCCCCGAAAGAAGAATCTTAGGGACTCTGTATTTCTTCCCTTTATGAATGAGAACCTCCGGGCGTGTGTATGTTTCGCTACTTGAAATACGTTCATCCTCGAGGGATTCATACTTTCCTAGTACACCAGGGATATAACGCGCGACAGCATCCACGATCGCCATCGCGGGGACTTCCCCACCCGTGAGGATGAACGGGCCCATAGAAATTTCTTTTGCCTTGAGAATTTTTTTTACGCGCGCGTCGACTCCTTCGTAGTGTCCGCAGATAATCACAACATCCTTTTTTCCTTTTGCGAGCTTCTTTGCATACGCCGCATCAAACTGCTTCCCTGCAGGAGAAAGGAAAAATACTTCCGCCTTCTTCCCCTTTGATTTTGAAATTGCCTTCTCTGCAGCCTTTACCACAGAGGCAGCTTCAAGCACCATCCCAGGCCCTCCGCCGTACGGGCGCTGATCAACACGGCGCCATTTGTCGGGCGTAAAATCGCGCGGGTTGTAGTAGGAAATTTTTATTTTTTTATCTCTTTGCGCCCGCCCGAGAATTGACTCGTCGAGATAGGCACGCATTGCGTCGGGGAAGAGGGTGACGATATGGAAATGCATCATAGCTAATAACCACTAGGGTATAGGGTTTAGGGCAGATTGGCAAAACCGAGGCGCTTTGGTAGCGTTTCAAAAGACCAGCAACCGGAGACCTACCAATGTGTGTCGGCAACGCTACGAATTGCCCCTACCTAACGCGAGAAGAGCAGCTTGCCCAACACCAGCTCGAGGAGCGAAAGCTCCCAGGAGGGTTCGATCATCCTCTGATCGCAACCATCATCCGCAAGGTTGTCGAAGCGAATCTCATGACCGAAGCCGAGTACCGCGAACGTACCATCAAGGAATACAACGATCATGCGATCCAGGGTGCTCACTATGGTATTGACGGACCCCTAGCCGAACGTCAGTACGCGCGAGGTGAGGTGCACGTGGTGCCACCACGTGATCCACTCCTTTCTGACGAAACCTGGCAGGCGGTTCTAAAGGTTCTTCAGGAGAATCGCTTCCATAGGTTCCATGAGAAAGCGGTGATTTGCTTCGCTCCCCTTCAGGAACTCCGCGAATGGCCGGAGTTCGAGGAGTGGTTCCCCAGAGCCCTGCTTGAGATACCGAAGCGCGATCCGGGTTTCCGCAGCCCCCACTGCATGCTTTCGGATTCCATCAAGATACTTTCTCGGCTACCAATCATCCCGAGTCTGATCCCGGCGTTTTACGACGAAGGAATGCTGACCTGTGTGGCAAAGAATCGTGTCGATTACTTTTTCGCCAGTCACTGGAACGAGAAGGACGGACGTCTCACTTCGCCATACACCGCAGAGATGCAGTACTTCCTCGAACTGATAGATGTTCGGGGTCACGCTCAATTTGTGAGCGCGGTGCAGTCGTGGCGTAAGACCAACGAATTTCATTCGACGCCCTCAAAAAATTCCCGGCGCGGAAAGAGGCAGCGAGTAAAAAGGGCGCGCAACATACTCCGACAAATGAGACGGGTCCATCGCGTCCAACATCACGGCGCCATGGTTAAATGGATTCTTGCGACACTCAAACGTCACATGCCAGAAACTCCCATCGAGAAACTGGCTGCCTGAATCGAACGCAAAAGCCGCCTGCATAGCAGACGGCTTTTTTCTTTGATCAGGATTCCTTAGTGGCTAGATTTTAAGATCTTCCATCGCCTCGTCGATGGATTTCATCGTACTTCCAGCGGCTTTGGTGCCTCCTTCTGGTTCATTGATTTTGAGGTTGACGCGTGCGTTGTTTTTCATACCGACGACGCGAAGCAAGGTGCGGATCGCCTTGGCAGTGTTGCCCTGGCGGCCGATAATCTTTCCCATATCGGCAGGGTTTACGTCGAGCATGAGGAGAACTCCCATCTCATCGACGCTTCGGCTAATTTTCACATCGCCGGGATTGTCGACGAGTGCTTTGACGGTGTATTCGAGAAATTCCTTATCGAGTTCTGCCATACGGATATTTTCTATTCTGGCGGATAATTCGACCGGCAGCACGTAGGCTGCGCAGTAATATCGACTATATCATACGCAACAATAAGGGTCGACATTTATACCAAGCGCGCCCGCTTTTAGCGGGCGCGAGCGTGTAATTATTCTGCTTTTGCGGGTTCCTCGGGAGCGGGAGCCTCCCCGCCAGAGGGCCGGTCTCCGCCAGAGGCGGATCTGTCCTCGGGCACGACGCCTTCGGCGGATGCTGGAGCGGCAACTGCCACCTCTGCTGGAGCTACTTCGCCTTCCTTTTTAATGGGAGATTTTCGAGGAAGAACGTTTCGCTTCTTTCCTTCGATGATTTTCTTAGTGATGAGAAGGTTGTGAAGGGTGTCCGAAGGCTGCGCCCCCATAGAAATCCAGTATTTGATGCGATCTGCATTTAATTCTGTCGTGTGAGTTCGAGGGTTATGGTTCCCGACGATCTCGAGAAATTTGCCGCTCTTGGGACCATTGGTGGAACGGGTAACCACGACCCTAAAAGAGGGGTCGTTGGTGCGTCCGACGCGCTGAAGGCGTATTGCGAGCATGGGCAGCAATGTAACAGAAATTCGAAGGGGGGTCAATCCTGTAGCAGATTTTAGCGAAACTCCTCGGTGGAACGAATCAAATTTAGTGACAAAATTTTTATCGCAAAAATTCACTACAGGATCAATAAATATAAAAGAATGGCCGGCACGCGCGTAGCGTACCGGCCCAGTTTGAGATGCAGGGGATGCGGACCCCACTGGCGCCAGCGAGGCAGATCCGAGCAGCGTGAGCTCCGAAGAACTCAGACTGCCTTATGCGAGTATATTCCTCTCACCCCTATCTGCAAGCGACTCAGAAAAAAAGAATGCCGGTCGAACACTATGAGGAGCGCGCGACCGGCGAGTGAGTATTACTCGGGACCTACTATGCCTCCAAGATAAGGAGAGATGGATGGCCTCGATCCGCGACCGAGACGATACATCTCCTTCTTTTTAGCACGGAAGCGTTTGCCTTCAAATATGCTATACTCGCCTCGATGCGTAAGCCGCATTCTCCTAAATTCTCCCGAGGCAGAGCTGCCTCCAACGGAAAAGCCAAAACCGAGTCCCTGACAGGGATTATTGATGTTACCCGCCGCGGGGTCGGCTATTTCACTGTGCAAGGTCTTGATCGCGACATTGAAATTGCTCCCGAGCAGCTCCACCGAGCTCTAAATGGCGACACCGTGCGCATTGAAACCATCGGAAAACGTTATGGCCGCAGCCAGGGCAAAGTGGTTGAGATACTTGAGCGTGCGAAAGAGAAATTCGTGGGTACCGTGCGTCGCGAGGAGGGAAAGACGCTTCTTTACCCTGATGATCGCCGCATGTATACCCCAATAGAGATTCACAGCACGGAGAAACTAGAAAGTGATTTTAAAGTTGCTGTAAAAATTGTTGGCTGGAATGAGGGCGAATACCCGGTCGGGGAGCTGCTTGAAAAATTTGGCAAAAAGGGCGAGCACGAAGCGGAAATTGCCGCGATTATATTTGAGCAAGGTTTTGAAGCTGGCTTCCCTGCCCGAGTTGAGGAAGAGGCAGAAAAAATTGGAAGAGAACGCGACCAATTGATGGAAGAAAAAACAAAAGGACGCCGAGATTTTCGTACGACTACGACATTCACCATCGATCCTGTCGACGCAAAAGACTTCGACGACGCTCTTTCGGTAAAAGAATTGGGGAATGGAGATATCGAGGTTGGTATTCACATTGCGGACGTGTCGGCATTCTTGCCGCTAGGAAGTGCGACTGACGCAGAAGCACAGAAGCGCGGCACCTCTATCTACCTAGTAGATCGCACCGTGCCCATGCTCCCCGAAGTGCTCTCCAACGACCTCTGCTCCCTTAACGAGGATGTGGATCGACTCACCTTCTCTGCAGTGTTTGTGCTCTCCCCAGAGGCTGAAATAAAAGAAAGGTGGTTTGGGGAAACGGTAATCCACTCCCACAAACGCTTTAGCTATGAAGAGGCGCAGAAAGTGCTCGACGAAGGCGCAGGACCTCACGTAAAGGAGCTTACAATTTTAGAAACGCTTGGTAAGAAGTTGCGCGAAGGGCGATTTAAGGAAGGTGCAATTGAGTTTGACCAGGAAGAAATCAAATTTACGCTCGACGAGAAGGGTCGCCCGATCGGGATTCGTAAAAAAGTTCGCCTTGAAACCAATCTCTTGATTGAAGATTTTATGCTCCTCGCTAATCGCGAGGTTGCGGAGTATGTCTACAACCTCGGTAAAAAACTCCCCGAGGCGAGACGTACTTTTGTGTACCGAATCCATGATGTACCGAAAGCGGAGAAGCTCGAGGAGCTTGGCACTTTCTTGCGCGCCATTGGATATGAACTCAACACTAATAAGAACGTTACGGCAAAAGACATCAATCGCCTCTTTGATCAGCTCGACGGAAAGCCGGAGGAAAACCTCATCAAGACCGCCACGATTCGCTCAATGGCAAAGGCTGTGTATGCGACTAAAAACATCGGCCATTTCGGGCTCTCCTTCCGCTACTACACACATTTCACTTCTCCTATCCGTCGTTATCCAGACGTCATGGTTCATCGGATCCTGAAGGGACATCTCAAGGGGAATCCCCTCTCTGCGCAGGAGCTACAACTCTACGAACGACTCTCGATTCAATCCTCGGAGCGCGAAGTTGCCGCCGCAGAAGCCGAGCGTGACTCTATCAAAATGAAACAGGTGGAATACATGTCGAGCAAGATCGGACAGGAATTTGATGCCCTTGTCTCTGGCATCGCAGAGTGGGGAATGTATGTTTCCGAAAATGAGTCGAAGGCCGAAGGACTTATTCGCCTGAAAGACATTAATGACGATTACTACGTCGCCGACACCGCGAACTACCGCATCGTTGGAGAGAAAAAGAAGCGTACCTTCCGTTTGGGGGATCCCATTCGCGTAAAGCTGACTGGAGCGAACCTCGACGAGCGCACTCTTGATTTTGCCCTCGCCTAATAGCCCCAAGCCTCCCTATTTCTCGGTATAAATAAACTAGCCATGGCTGGTTTATTTATACCTACCCTAGCGGGGAGTAAATGGAAATAAAAAAAACCGCAGGTTGTGGACCTACGGCTTTAGTCACGCGGCGACGGGAAGTGGAAATGTGATTCCGCGGCGCTTCTGTTCTTCTTCGACGAACTCACGGACCCAAAGGGGTATTTCATGCTCATCGAGAAGGACCGGGCCATAATTGTGACGATCCCAGGTTTCCTCCTTGGTGACCACCAATTGCCCATCTTCCATGGGGCCGGCTTTGAAGCGAGCTCGGTCCCGGAAGCGCTCCAGCACAAAGAGGACATAATGCCCCAGAAGCCTCTGCATGTCTTCCCCCTACGATGCGCGGAGATTGTACGCAAACTTTACCGGATCCGGCACTCCTTCGTAGCCGATCTCATCCCATTCCCGATCCTCCGGCGCGTTGGCACGACGACGAAGGACTTTGGTGCCACTTCCAGAGCCAACGATTTTGAAGGCGTAAAAACCTACCGTCAACACCACACCAGGTTGGTGGGATATCACTCGGCTCTTGTCCGAGTCACCGAGATGTTTGTCCATAGGCGCGTCCCTCACATATGTCCGTATCTGTTGTAGCGCGAAGCACCTCTCGCGTCAAAGCTACTTAGCCACCGCGACCGCCTCGTCAAATTTTACCGACAGGAGCTTACTCATGCCGTCGCCAGCCATCGTAACGCCGTAGAGAATTCCTGCGCGGCTCATCGTCTCGCGATTGTGGGTGATAAGGATGAGCTGGGATCTCTTTGAGAGATTCTCGATCATATCACCGTAGCGACGCGAATTAGCCTCATCGAGTGCGGCATCTGTCTCATCGAGAATAAGGAATGGCGGCGGGTTTACCTGACTCATAGCAAAGATGAGCGCAATCGAAGTAAGGGCGCGCTCGCCGCCGGAGAGCATGTGGAGACCGCGGAGGCGCTTGTGGGGGAGGTTTACATTGATCTCAATTCCCTCTTCAATTTCTTCCTCCTCATCATCTCCACCATGAAACCCTTCCTCAAGCCCTTCGAGCAAATTGCGCCGGCGCTTTTTTTCTTTCGTAATCGAGAGAGACGCGGTGCCGGCGCCAAACATTAAATTAAAATAGGTATTGAATTCTTTATTGATCTTCGCGATACCAGCAGAAAACTCCGCCTGAAGTTTGATGTTGAGCTCCTCGATTAACTTTTGCAGTGCCTCCGCTGAAGCTTCCAGATCGGCAATTTCTTTTTCAAAAAAAGCATCCCTGTCTTTTACCTCCTTAAACTCTTTCATAATTTCTTCCCCCGAACCTGCGCCGTATTCTTCGAGTCGGATCTTGATCTTCTCAATGCGCTTTTTACGCTCCTCCTGGACTTTCCTCTCCTCGTCGGAGGTAGCTTCAATGCGTGCGGTTTTGTAGTCGAGAATGTCACGCCCAACAAGGGCCCCTGCCTCGCCTAGTTCGCGCTTCCACTCTTCGCGTTCAAGTTTTAAACGCTCCTCGCGGCCAGAAATACTCTGGAGATCAGCTCTGATTTCGGCTTGTTTACCGGCAATTTCAAACATATGCCGCTCTGCCGCACGACTCTCATCAGCTACCGCTTCAATTTCAGCTTTGAGTTTCGCATACTTTGCCCTCACCTCTGCCTCGTGCTTTTGTGCCTCGGCAAGCTTCCCTTTCACCTCCAGCTCCTCGACTTCTAAATGGGAGAGGCTCTCTTTGCTCCCCTCGGCGCTCTCTCGAGATCCTTCTCGCTCGCTTACGAAGGCACGTACATAGGAGAGAATCTTTTTTACAATGTCGCGTAATTTCAAAACATCTGCGGATTCAGCCTCTCGCGCATCCCCTTCAATCCGAGAGAGCACTTCGCGCAGTTTCTTCATTTCTACCGTTACCACCTCGTCTTGTTTTGCTTTCTTTTGTGCCTCCTCGAGCCGGCGCTTCTCAAAGAGAATCTGCCCCTCGATGCGACCGAGTTCACGCCCTATTTTCTCAACAGCAACTCGTGCGGCTTCGAGTGAGTTTTCAAGCGAGAGCACCTCTTTGCGTTTCTCATCACCTGCGGAAGATTTGGAGAGAACGGTCTTTGCCTTCTCAAGTTCTTTTTGGAGCCGTGCCAATTCCCCCTCCGGAGTTTTGCGGTCAAGCTTTATTTGGTTTTCTCCGCCGGAGAGGTAGTCATCCTCGCGCTTGAGATATTCCAAATACAACCCCTTCAGTTCATCACGCATCGACGCTGCTTTTTCAATCCTCTCTACCTGTTTTTCAAGAAATTTAAGATGCGGGCCGATTTCTTTGCGCAGAGTTTCCACCTGCTTGATATTCTCTTCAGTTTTCTCAAGTTTACGTTCACTGTCAGCACGTTTGTATTGGTAGATTTTGAGCCCAAGCGCGTCCTCGATCATTTCCCGCCTCTCGGAAGGGCTTGAGGAAAGAATCCTGTCTGCCTCACCCTGGGAGATGATGTGGTGCCCCGTCGAGCCAATGTTCCCTTTTGCGAGAAGCTCGACAATATCGCGAAGCCGCGCAGAAGAACCGTTGATGAGGTAGTCATTTACTCCGTCACGATGCACGACACGCTCGAGAGAGAGTTCATCGAAATCGATATCGAAAAGGCGCTTCCGGTTATCAAACACGAGCTTCACGCTGGCGCGATTTGCTCGGTTTTGATTCCCTGTTCCGTTGAAAATGAGGTCCTCGCCTTTCTTGCCGCGCATCGATTTCATCGACTGCTCTCCGAGCACAAAGCGAAACGCCTCTGCGACGTTAGATTTTCCAGAGCCGTTCGGACCTACAATCGCGGTGATTGAGCTCCCGAATTCAAGCGAGGTCTTTTTTGCGAATGATTTAAAGCCAGAAAGCTCCAGCGACTTCAGCTGCATTCCCTTCATTGTATCAAGAAATCAATGCCAATTCTTGGCCTCAAGGGCTGCCTGGGCAGCCTCCTGTTCCGCTTCTTGTTTGGAGCGTCCTTCCCCTTCCGCAATGAGGGTATTTTCAAGATAGACACCGATGGTAAAGCGTTTGTCGTGGTCAGGTCCTGCCTCCCCGAGGGTTTCGTAGGAGGGGGTCACTCCTTCTTTTTCTTGCGAGAGTTCCTGAAAGCGGCTCTTCGCATCCTGCCAGAGGCGCTTTTCAACAATCTCATCAATCTTTGGAAGCAGTATCCGGGAGAGGAATTCACGCGCCGCTTCATAACTCTGGTCGAGGTAAATCGCCCCAACGAGTGCCTCAAATGTGTTGGCGAGAATAAACTGGCGTGCACGTCCTATGTCTTTTGATTCTCCGCGACTAAGAAGGAGGTAATCATTCACTAACAACTCCGTCGCGACGTCGGAGAGCGAGTTCGTGTTAACGAGCGCCGAGCGGTACGCAGTGAGGTCGCCTTCGGTTGCATCAGGATATTTGTGATAGAGAAAATCTGTAACGATAAGTTCGAGCACGGCGTCGCCTAAAAACTCGAGACGTTCGTTGTGATCGAGTGTAACCTCACGATGTTCGTTTAAATAGCTTCGGTGAATGAAAGCCTGCTTGAGTAGCTCGATGTTATTAAAAGTAACGCCGAGTTTCCCCTCGAGTTTTCGAAAATTTTCTTCCATGGTGGGAGTGTAATTATGCGCGATCCTTTCTGACGAGGATGTTGATCGCTTTAGTTATGAGCGGCAGTATGTCGTCGTAGAAATTTAAGCCCAGGATATCAGAAAGCTTGAACCATTTTGCATCATCCAGTCCCCCGGTCTTCTCGAGAAGAATGTCATGATAAGCGCTTTCAACGAGAAAATAGGATACTTGCTTTCGGATTTTTCCTACCTGCGGCTGACTTGCAATGTACTCATTGTCACCGAGCTTTTCGATGACTTTTGTTTTGGTGAGGCCGATTTCTTCTTTCACAACGCGTAGTACTCCAGATTCGAAAGTTTCTCCCTCCTCCTTGAGATGCCCCTTAGAGAGCGTCCAGTGGCCGAAGATATCGTGGACCAAACCGAGGTAAATGTCTTCGCCGTTTTTTGCGTACACAATTGCTCCCGCGAGCCGCTCGATGGGCATCTTTTCATACGGAACCTCGTTTTTCTTTTTCTTGCTGGTTTCTTCCTTGCCAGGCTCCCCTATTTCCTTATACACCGCACCTAGTACTCCGTTGACGAAACGACCGCTGTTTTCCCCACCAAACGTTTTGGCAAGCTCGATCGCTTCGTTTATGGCTACCTTTGCAGGCACCTCTCTCCTATCGGAAAAAAGGAGCTCAAAGAGTCCCAGGCGCAAAATATTACGATCAACAGGAGAAATTTTGTCGATCGGCCACTCGGGAGCGGCCTTTTCAATGATAAGGTCGAGGTCGTTTCGCTTCTCCAAAACCCCACGCAGGAGGTTTTGCATAAACGAAGCATCCCCAGCTTTTGGGGCAAACTCCTCGACGTTCTTCTGGAGCGTTTCTTCGGCTTTCCGAATTTCCATAGCTCCAAAGTCCGCCTCAAAGAGGGTTTGCAATACTACACTTCTTGAAAGGTGCCTATTGGCCATTCTAGTGCCACGTAAGGAAGCTCAAAACTTTGAGCTTCCTTTGATAGCGCTAGGCTTTGCTGGCCTCTTGATCCGCTGGTTTACTTTCAGCCTTCACAGCCTCATTTCGAGCTGCTTTTTTCTTTTGGATCTTGACCGCACGAGCTGCCATGTCGACGACGACACGCCCACGATACTTTCCGCAGGCCGCGCATACACGATGAGGAATCCCCATGGCTCCGCACTCCGGGCAGCGTGAAAGACGCGGACCTTTAAGCGCGTGGTGGCTTCGGCGATTTCCCGTGTGAGCACGGGTGTGGCGCATTCGTACGACCATAGGGGCACATTAGCAAATGAAGTGTGAATCCGCAAGGAAATTTCGAACAACAAAAAAAGCGGCACTCTGTGAAGAATGTCGCCTATGCTAGACCAGTTGCTCTTTCGGATTTTCGTGAGCCCTTTTGAGCTTCAGAAAGATCTCGCCCTTTCTCGGATCCTTCTCCGGATCGACAAGGAAGATCTTGCAAAAGCCTCTGCGGGGCATACCTCCATTGTGCTGCACGAGGTGGCATTCTTGTTTGGCGCCGTCGGCGGCAAACAGAGGGAACCACATGCACAGATCACAAATGGGGATATCGTGCGGATCGACGCCGCCGTAAAGAGCGGCGAGGAGGTCGCGGATTTCTGCCACTTCCGCAAGTAAAATTTTCTTTTTGGTCCGACCCGAGCATGGAGTCGGTGGCTTGGCAGAGAGCTCCTCAACGATAGAATCAACGCCCATTAAGACCCTCCATGAGCGTTAGGGTTACGCGAACGAGAGCGGAACGGTTTGGCACAAAACTACTAGTACCTTTCTCACCCTACGCCTGGGGGCTTTTTGCGTCAACCGTCATTGTGAGACCGTGCTTACCCGCAAATTTTTGCAAAAAACTCTTCCGATGGATGGGTGAAATGCCATGGCGTTTGATTTTTCGATAGTGATCTTTCGTTCCGTAACCCTTGTGTATTTCAAAATCGTAGAGAGGATATTTCCGCGCAAGACCAGTCATCCTCCGGTCTCTCGTAACTTTTGCTGCAATCGCTGCGAGCGATATGACCGGCTCAATATCGTCCCCTCCTATAATAGTGCGCTGTTTATCGAATTCCTGCGGTGCACGTAATCCCCCGTCGAGAAGAACTAGGCATTCCGCTGCGGGGACTTCGAAACGCTCGAGACATCGACGAATGGCTTTGTGGACCGCAAAGGTGATACCACGTTTATCAATAATAGAGGCGGAAACAAACGAGACGCGGTACGTGAGTTCCCCAGCACTCTCAAGATGCCGGAGAAACAAAAACCACTTCTCGCGAAGGGGTAAGGAAAGCTTTTTTGAATCTCGCACACCTTTCACGAGGTCTATGTTGAACTCGATTGGAATCAACACTGCACCGACCGCGATTGGCCCCGCAAGCGGCCCGCGGCCCGCTTCATCGATGCCGATGATGTAGCGGTACTTGGTGGTCGTTTCGCTTTGTTTCTCCATGGGTTCGTTTTTAATTATATACTACAGGCATGTCTTCTCGCTTTATTCACCTCCACACCCACAGTCACTACAGTCTCCTTTCCGCCCTCGCTAAGGTAGATGAGCTTGTCGCGGCAGCCAAAGAAGACAAGATGGACGCGATTGCGCTCACCGATGCGGGTAATCTCTACGGCGCGATCGACTTCTATAAAGCTGCGAAGGCAGCTGGGATCAAACCCATCATCGGGCTCGATGCGTATGTTGCACTGCGAACCAGGCGCGACAAAGAAGCTCGCATCGATAACCGACGATATCGCCTTGTGCTCCTCGCAAAAGATCTCGCCGGCTACCGCAACCTATTGAAATTGGTTACCGCTTCCTATTTGGAGGGTTTTTACTACAAACCGCGTATCGATCGAGAGCTCCTCGAACAACATAGTGACGGGCTTATCGCGATTCTTCCTTCCTTTTCCGCAGAAACGTCGGACGCACTCAAAAGTCATGACGTACCGCGCGCAAAAGAAACACTTTTGTGGTACCAAAAAATCTTCGGCAAAGAAAATACCTATTTAGAGATTACTCATCATCCAGAAATTGAAGGTCATGAGGCGCTCCAGCAGCAGATTATTAAACTCTCTGCCGAAACAGGCGTACCGCTCGTTGCTGCGCATGATGTGTATTATCTCTCCCCCTCCGATCGTCTTGCGCGGGACACCATGGTGCGAGTACAGGGAGCGATGGCTGCGGAGGAGAGGGCGCAATCCGGCGGGCAAAGTGGCTTCACTGATGATGAAACCGATTTCTCATTTATAAACCAAGAAAAGGCGCTGGAGCTTTTTAAAGATACGCCGGAAGCGCTCGAGAATACCGTAAAAATCGCCGATGCCTGTAACCTCGAGCTCACGCTCGGTAAATGGATCTTCCCTGGCTACCCAACTGATGCTGGCGGCTATGAAAAGCAACTCGCAAATCTCGTAGAAGAAGGAATCAGGGAGCGTAAATATCCTCGCAGCAAAGATCTTGAGGAACGCATCACGTATGAACTCTCCGTCATTAACGGTAAAGGCTTCGCCCCATACTTTCTCGTCGTTGCTGACCTTTTGCGCTTTGCCAAAAAGAACGGAATCCTTACCACAACCCGCGGTTCCGCGGCGGGCTCGATGGTTTCCTATCTCTCCGGCATTACAAACATTGATCCGATGTTCTACAAACTCCCCTTCCAGCGCTTCCTTAATCCGGAGCGCCCCAAAGCTCCAGATATCGACATGGACTTTGCCGACGATAGGCGCGACGAGGTGATCGAGTACGCACGAAAAAAATACGGCGAGGATCGGGTGGCACAGATCGGTACTTTTGGTGCGATGCTCGCGCGCGGCGTCGTGCGCGACGTCTCGCGCGCACTTGGTCACCCGTATGGACTTGGTGATCGCATCGCGAAACTGATCCCTATGGGTTCTCAAGGATTCCCGATGACGATTGAGCGCGCGTTTGAGATGGAACCTGAACTCGCAGTTATGTATAAAAAGGAGCCTGAGGTGCGCGAGATTATCGACCTCTCAAAAAAAATTGAAGGATGCGTGCGTCACATCTCCGTGCACGCCGCAGGGGTCGTAATCGCGCCAGAGCCCCTCGTTAATTTCACTCCTCTCCAATTCGATCCAAAAGGCGGAAAACTTATCACCCAGTACGACATGTATTCGATCACCGACGAATACGGGGGCGTCGGGCTTCTGAAATTCGACTTCCTTGGCATCAAAAACCTCGCGATCCTCGCAGATGCGGTAAAGCGCGTGAAGTGGAACCGTGACATCACGGTTGATATTGAAAATGTGACTGTCGATGACCAAAAGACTTTTGAGATGCTCGCTCGTGGCGAAACGATGGGACTTTTCCAACTAAACGGAGACGGGATGACCCGCTATCTGAAAGAACTGAAACCTTCAACCATCTACGACATCAACGCCATGGTCGCGCTCTACCGCCCGGGGCCGATGGAATCGATTCCGCAGTATATTGAGCGCAAACACAATCCCCATCTCGTCTCGTACCTCGACCCTCGCATGAAAGAGATTCTCTCCCAATCCCACGGCGTGGTGACCTACCAAGATGACGTGCTCCTCATTGCAGTTACTATCGCCGGCTACTCCTGGCTTGAGGCGGATGCCCTGCGCAAAGCGATGGGTAAAAAAATTCCAACGGAAATGGAGGCGCAGCGGGAAAAACTTATCGAAGGAGCTGTAAAAAATGGCCTCACTAAAGAAAAAGCGCAACGGCTGTGGAAACTGATCGAGCCGTTTGCTGCGTACGGATTCAACAAAGCGCACGCTGCAAGCTATGGCCGTGTTGCGTACCAGACCGCCTATATGAAGGCGAACTTCACCGTGGAGTACATGGCCTCCCTTCTCACCGCAGATTCTGGCGATGTCGATAAAGTTGCCGAAGCAATTTATGAATGCAAGCGACTTGGAATCGCGGTGCTACCGCCAGACGTCAATGAGAGCTTCAGCGATTTTACCGTCGTCAAAAACACCTCCGGCAAAGACGAGATTCGCTTTGGGCTCACATCCATCAAAAACTTTGGCGAAGGGGTGGGTCAATCGATTATCGAGGAGCGGAAGAAAAATGGCCGCTTCACTACGCTCGCTAATTTTCTTGAGCGCGTTCCCGACAAAAACCTCAATCGTAAATCGCTCGAATCGCTCATTAAGTCCGGGGCACTCGATGCATTCGAAGAACGTGGTGTCATGCTCCACAACATTGATACCCTCCTTACATTCCATCGCGAAACCGCAGCGCAAGCCGTCGGGCAAGATTCTCTTTTCGGTTCAATGCCGACAGCCTTCGGTCCTGCGCTACGGCTCGAAAAAGCAAATCCGCCGACCGAGGAGGAGCGCCTCGCGTGGGAAAAAGAGTTACTTGGCCTCTACGTGTCCGGACATCCGCTTGATAAGCATCGGGAAAAACTACAGAAACGCGGCACCGATATTGCCAAAATGAAACTCGAAGTTAAAGAAGGGATGGTCACGGTCATCGCGGGACTTATTGAAGAAATACGACCCGTTCTCACGAAAAGCGGTGAATCAATGGCGTTTATAAAGGTTGCCGACTTCTCCGACAAGATCGAGACTGTGCTCTTTCCTCGCGTTATGAAAGAATATCAATCGCTCATAATTGCGGAGAACTGCATTGCCATCAAAGGCCGACTCTCGGGGCGCAATGGTGAGCTCTCCATCATTGCCGAGGCGGTGAAAGCGTTGTAGGATCTACGCGGCAACAGAAGAGGAAGTCATGCCGACGAAACGACAATTCCATGAATTGCGTCGCACGAGCCGCGAACTTGCTGAATGTCTCGTGAGGTGTCCTCGGGAGTCGCGGCCGCTTCCGTATGCGCCACTGAAGCGCCTGCTCTCCTTGTTTACTCCTTCGTTCATCGCGCAGGCATCCATGGACAACCTCAAGTGGAGACTCGCGGGCCGCGAACATTTCCGCGTTGCGGGCGTGAAGAATGCGGCCGGTGGCGATGTTGCTCCGCTCATGCTAGATCAGCGACGGCGGCTGCAGCGAATTCTCTGGCGGGGCGGAAAACTTTCGACTCTGAAGTATGCTGCTGCCTTCTGCTTTCTTCTCGAATCGGTGGCGAAGGAGGTGATCAATACTCCTTCAACCCGAGGTATCCGCATCGTGGGCTAACGAAATCTTACTAACGAGATCTTGTAGATAACTACGCCACGGGAATAATCCTGTGGCTTTTCTTTTGCATAAGTGAAAAGGCTTTACAGAGGGAGCTCCATACCAAAATTCCCTTTTGCTCAAATACGGCTTCGTTGCTATGATTTTCCCCATGGCAAAGAAACAGGAAGAAACTCCTTTCAAGAACATTCCGGCCGCAGATGCTCTGGAGCGCGACCATAAGAAGCTTGGTCGCGAACTCGAACTCTTTACCTTCTCCGATACCGTCGGTAAAGGCCTGCCGCTTTTTCTCCCCAAGGGCGCGGCGATTCGTCGTGAACTCGAACGTTTTATTGTGGATGAGGAAATTAAACGCGGATACCTCCATGTGACCACTCCCGATATCGCAAAGCTCGACCTCTATAAAAAGTCAGGTCACTACCCTCACTACAAAGAATCGATGTACGCCCCCATCACGATTGATGAGGAGGAATTTATGCTCCGCCCGATGACGTGCCCGCATCACTTTGAGATGTTTCTCTCCCGACCCCACAGCTATCGCGAACTCCCGATGCGCATTGGAGAACTCGCAAAACTGTACCGCTACGAGCAATCCGGAGAACTCATGGGGCTTCAACGGGTTCGCACGTTTTGTCTTTCAGATGCCCACATTATTTGCGCCACCGAAGAACAGGCAATGGAAGAAGTTGAAGGGGCGCTCGACCTCATCGAATATGTCACTGGCGTATTCGGTCTCGTCTACGGAAAGGAATATCGCTACCGCCTCTCGCTCGGTGATCGAGCGGATACCGAGAAGTACCATAAAAATGATGCTGCCTGGGAAAAGGGCGAGGATCTGCTCCGTAAATTGATGCAAAAACGCGGCAAGGAATTTTTTGAAGCAAAAGGGGAAGCTGCGTTCTATGGACCGAAAATCGATATTCAGATGAAAAACGTTAACGGGAAGGAGGATACCGCTTTCACCGTGCAATATGACTTCTCAATGCCGGAGAAATTTGATCTCTCCTATGTGGGCGAGGATGGTAAAAACCACCCTGCCTTTGTGGTGCATCGCTCCTCCATTGGTGCAATCGAGCGCATTATGGCGTTCCTCATCGAGCACTACGCGGGTGCATTTCCTCTCTGGCTCTCCCCCGTTCAAGTCAAAGTACTTCCCGTCTCCGACAAACAGATCTCCTATGCCAAGGAGGTTGCTACAGCGCTTCGCGATGAGGGAGTCCGGGTAGAAATTGATGAGCGAGGTGAATCGCTCGGCAAGAAGATCCGCGATGCGAAGCTCGAAAAAGTTCCCTATCTTGCGGTTGTCGGGGATAAGGAAGTCGCGGCGAACTCTGTGACGCTCGAACACCGTGAACGCGGAAGCGTTGGAGCCCTCACCCTTCCGGATGCTGTTTCGAAACTTAAGGAGGAAATCAAAAATAGGAACTAACCAAAAACCCGCCGGTAAAGGCGGGTTTTTGGTTTACATTGAGAATTCGTTGACGCGTCCCACAGAGTGGTTATTCGTATGAATCCTCTTGGCGAGCGCAAGCGCTTTAGTAAGCGCAAGCTTCACCTGGGTTTCGCGATTGGTGTATGTATAGTCCACCGCACACGTGAAGATTGAGATTAGCTCTTCAACCATTTCCTTGTTCCAAGCTGTGAAGCTTGCTGCGAGTTCTCCGGAGAGAACGCGACCTTCCTGACGCGCTCGATAGAGTACGTCGAGTTTAATCGCTGCATCGCACACAAGTTTCGAACCATCGGTACCACGAAGTGCGCTGAACGCAGCTTCATCATTTCCAGTGGCAATTGCTTTGAGGAATGCTCCCGAAGTATCGAGTGTCGCGCTGCGGAATGTTTCAACATTCACATTGCGCATAGTACTCGCTTTCGGCGCAGCCCCTGCTGCTACTTCAGGCTGAATCGGAGAGATAACCGGAGCAGCCTTTTGAGGGGCGGCAGCGGGTTTTTCAACGAGGCGAAGTCGGGGCATTGAAGATCCTGGCATCGTTTCGAATACAAGGACGCCATGTACTTCCCTTTCTGCAACCGTCTCGTTTTGTACGACTGGCGCGCGTTCTACCGGTGCCTCGTAGGCAACTGTCGGTGCAGGAACGACGATGCGCTCACTGATGACGCGTGCTCCCGAAGCGTAGGCCAAATTCGGCTGTGCCGGAGTAAGGCCGTTAAGGGCAGCTCCGAGGAATCCGAAGATTCGAGATCCCCAACCTTTCACCGTAAGGAAGTACGTAATGACCGCACTCCAAAGAACGATGAGGGTAAGGAAAATGACACGAGCGACAGGACCGCTACCAAATCCGGTGTACGGAATTTGAGAGAGGTAGAGAAATGCGAGTGGCTGGCTGATTGGTTTGCTAAGAAGAACAACGTTCGGAGAGAACCCGCCGCCGCAACCTTCAACGCACGGTGGTGGAGGTGGTGGAGGAGGCGGTGGTGGGGGTGGTGGTGGCGGAGGTGGTGGTGGCGGAGGTGGTGGTGGCGGAGGTGGTGGCGGAGGTGGTG
>Ga0207952_1000072_pt1 | contig 109992 bp, 92 predicted proteins | sample SubbioR12Aug_8Ca_FD_184831 | JGI IMG/M metagenome (GOLD analysis project Ga0207952, IMG submission 184831) | Serpentinite rock and fluid subsurface biosphere microbial communities from McLaughlin Reserve, California, USA - CR12Aug_8Ca (SPAdes) | ecosystem: Environmental > Terrestrial > Deep...
CGGCCGCAAACACGACGGCCCTCCGGGTGCCAAGGCCATGTGGATCGGCTTACAGCGCTTGCGCGATTTTGTCATCGCTTTAGAGGCGCAACAAGATGTCGCGATGAGATGTGTATAACGATGAGCGCTCCGCGTGGGAATGCAGTTTGAACCGCTTCGCGGTTCGGGGGCGCGATGGAGTGTCATATTCAGGTTCCCACGCAGAGCATGGGAACCATAAGCGGGAGCGTGTTGGGCTCCTTGAGCCTATCGTTTCATCAAGCCCAACAGGCCTTTCATCAGCACTTCCGGGGTAGGCGGGCAGCCCGGAATGGTCATATCCACCGGGATGACATTGGCGACGGCGCCGCAACTGGCGTACGACTCGCCGAATTCGCCGCCGCAAGCCGCGCAATCGCCGACTGCGACCACCCATTTCGGGTCGGGCGTGGCCTGATAGGTACGTAGTAGCGCGGTTTGCATGTGCCGCGACACCGGGCCGGTCACCAGCAGCACGTCGGCGTGGCGGGGGGAGGCGACGAAATGGATGCCGAAGCGTTCGATGTCGTAATAGGGATTGTTCAGGGCGTGAATCTCCAGCTCGCAGCCGTTGCAGGAACCGGCGTCGACTTCGCGGATGGCGATGCTGCCGGCAAATTGACGGTCGATATGGCGTTTGATTTCCATGCCCAGCTGTTCCAGTTCGTTATCGTTCACATGCTCCGTGCGGGAACGCCGCTTGACAGGCTCGGTAACGATGCCGGTGGCGAGGATTTTCTTAAAGAGTCTCAGCATGGCCGTTACCTATAAATCGTTGCCCGAATAGGAGCCGTTGACGGATTTGTTGCAGACCGGAAAATCCGGGACGATATTGTTCAGCACCAGTTTTTCCAGGGCCGGCCAATTCAGTTGGCTGGGATCGCGCGGATAAAAACGGCTGATGCTGTTGTCGGCGCCGAAACGTACAAAACTGACGATCTCGCCGCGCCAGCCGTCGACGATGCCCAAACCGGTACTACCCGCTGCTGGAACCTGCCAGTCGGCGGCAATCGCGCCGGGTTGCAGCAATGCCATGAACTGTTCGATCAATTTCATCGAGGCCATGATTTCCTTGTAACGTATCCAAAACCGCGAGGCGATGTCGCCCTGGTTTTCTAAGGCCACTTTTACCGTGACTTGGTCGTAGGGCGGGTAGGGCGCATCGCGACGCACGTCGAAATCCTGGCCGCTGGCCCGGCCGACGTAGCCGACGGTGCCGAAGGCGGCGGCGATGTCCGCGGACAGGAAACCGGCGGTGTACAGGCGGTCTTCCAGCGACGAATTCAGGTCCAGCGCGGTGATGATGTCCGACAGTTCTTTTCTGAGTTTGAGGTTATCCGCATTGAAGGCGGCGCAATCGGCGTCTGATATATCGTTTTTGACGCCGCCGGGCACCACGCAATCCATCAGCAGGCGATGGCCGAAAATTTTGGCCTGGGTACGCAGCCAGTCCTCCCGCAGGCGGCTGAATTGCATGTGCGCAAAGGTGAAGGCGACGTCGTTGCAGATGGCGCCGATGTCGCCCAAATGGTTCGCCACCCGCTCGCGTTCGGCCAATATGCCGCGCAGCAAGGCCGCGCGCGGCGGAACGTCGATGCCGGCCGCCTGCTCCATGGCCATGCAGGCCGCCCAGGCGTGGCCGGCCGTGGTGTCGCCGGACACCCTGCCGGCCAGCCGCGCCAGCGCTTCGGGCGATCTGCCCTCGGCGATTTTTTCGATGCCTTTATGCACGTAACCCAAGCGTTCTTCCAGATTCAGGATCAGCTCGCCGACGGCCTGAAAACGGAAGTGGCCGGGTTCTATGATGCCGGCGTGTACCGGGCCGACCGGAATTTCGTAGGTACCGGCGCCATGGGATTTAACGAAGGCATAATCCGTGTCCGGCGGTGTGACCGCTTCCGGTTGGCCCTGCGCGGCAAACGCCTTGCGCAGCGGGTATTGATGTTTGTCCCAGGCTTTATGCCGGGTCCAGGGCCGATTGTCCGGATGCCCGATGAATTTGATGCCGAACATATCCTGAGTGTGGCGCTCGCTGCGGTTGGCGGCCGGATACACCGTAGCTTGGCTGGGCAACTCCGGCTTGGCAAGGTCGATGTGCGTGTGTATCTGCAGATAAACGCCTTGTTTTTCAAACAGGGCATGCACGATAAAGCGATCGCCCTCTTGCTCGGCCCACCCGGCGGACCAGCGCAGCCGATGGGTCATGGCCGATTCGGCCAGCTTTTGCCAGTGGCGGCCGGCTATTTGCCAGAGCGAAATGTTATTCGTAGCTTGGCTTTGAGTTTCGATTACCACACCGGCCGCATCCAGCGCCCGGCTGAATGTCTCAGTCCAGTTTAGAGTGCTCATAACGGCATACTCCCGGAGATTAACAGTGTGGCCTGCGAAAACCAGTTGGCCAGAAAGTCGGGTATGGCCAGACCCAGCCATAACACCAGCGCCAGATGTACCATCACCGGCCATAGATTGGCCTTGATCGGCAATTGGCCTTCCGGTTGTTCGCCATAGACCATGGGTTGAATATGGCGGAACAAGCCGGCAAAGGCGACGCCTATGCCCAACAACAGCAAGGGCGCCAGCCAGGGATAACTGTGCATGGTGGCCAATAACACCAGAAATTCGCTGGTGAACACCCCGAACGGCGGAAAGCCGGCGATTGCCACGGTGCCTATCAACAGGCCCCAGCCGATCTTGGGCTGGGTTTTGATCAAGCCGCGTATCCGCTCCATATTCTGAGTGCCGGCCAGTTGCGCGGCATGGCCGACGGTGACGAAGATGGCCGATTTGGTCAGGGAATGTACCGTCATGTGCAGCAAGGCGGCCAAGGTCGCCAGAGGGCCGCCCATGCCGAAGGCGAAGGTCATCACCCCCATGTGCTCGATGGACGAATAACTGAACAGGCGTTTGATGTCTTTTTGCCGATGTAGAAACAAGGCGGCCACCAAAAAAGACAGCAGGCCGAAGCCCATCATCAGCAAACCGGCCAGATTGCCCTGGGTGGCGCCGTCGACCAGCATTTTATTGCGCACCACGGCATACAGGGCATCGTTCAATAATAGGCCGGACAATACCGCCGACATCGGCGTGGGGCCTTCGGAATGGGCGTCGGGCAGCCAGTTATGCAGCGGCACCAAGCCGATTTTGGTGCCGTAGCCGATCAGCATGAATACGAAGGCAATTTCCAGAATTTCCGGATTCAATTGCCGGGCATTGTCGAACAGCACCGACCACAGCAGGGCGTTGTCGCCGTCGCCGATTTGCACGGCGGCGTAATATAGCAAAATGGTGCCGAACAGGGCTTGGGCGATACCGACCCCGCACAGAATGAAATATTTCCAGGCCGCTTCTATCGATTCCGGGGTGCGGTACAGGCTGACCAGCAATACCGTCGCCAGCGTCGCGCCTTCCATAGCTACCCACATCACCCCCATGTTGTTGGTGGTCAACACCAGATACATGGCCAGCATAAAACCCTGATACATCGAGTAGTAGAGTTTCAGGCGCTTTTCGGTCAGCTTGCCCAGCTGTTTTTCGTGTTCCATGTAAGGCGCGGAAAAAATCGCCGTGGTCAGGCCGATGAAGGCGGTCAGCACGATCAAATAGACATTGAAGGAGTCGACGATGAAGGCCTTGCCGGCCGACAAAAGGGTACCGTTATTCAGCACGTTTATCGCCAGCCAGACCGTCGCCGCCAGCGTGACCGCATTGAAGCGCACGTTCAATCGGCCGGTCTCCTGCCTGTGGCCGGCAAAGGCAAAAAACAGGATACCGGCGAACGGAATCGATAACACCAGATAGGCGGCAATCATTGGTCTACCTCGTGCAGACGGTTCAGGCGGTCGACATCCAGCGAGTCTATGCTGGTGCGGATATGAAAGAAAAAGATGCCGAACAGTACCGCCGCCACCAGCACGTCGAAAGCAACCCCCAGTTCCACCACCATGGGCATGCCCTTGGTGGCGACGATGGCGGCAAAGAACAAACCGTTTTCGATAGCCATGAAGCCGACCACATGGGCCACGGCCTGCCGGTGCGAGATCATCAGCAACATGCCCAGCAATACCACCGACAGGCTGAAGGCCAAGGCATTCAGCATGATCGCCGACGAGGTTTGCACGATGGGATGCAGCACGTAATAGCTGAACACCATCAGACCGGCCCCGCCCAGCATCACGGCGGTATTGTTTTTCAAGGCTTCGACATCGCGGTGCATGTTCATCAATAGCACTTGTCGCCGCAGCATCCAGGGGATGAAGATCACCTTCAGAATCAGGGTCAACATCGCCGATATGTAAAGATGGGGGCTGTCCAGGCTGTAGGCGGCCAGTGCCGTGGTCAGCGTCAACAGCAATCCTTGCAGCGCGAACACGAAAATCAGCCGCAATAAACGGCCCTGGCCCAGCATCAGAAAGGAGGTCAGTCCCACGAGGGCCGCCATCGACAAAATGGCTTGGGTATAAAAATCCTGTTGTTCGATATTCATCAGCGCGAGGCCTCCAGAATGATGTGGCTCAGCATGCCCAGCAAGCCCAACAGATAGGCGAAGCTGAGGTATTCCTGCACCCGAAACAGGCGCATTTTCGCCACCAGGGTTTCCGAGATGGCCAGACAAACGGCCAGTACCGCCAGTTTGCCGCTAATGGCCAGCAAACCGTATCCCAAGGCGTGAAGCGAAAAATCCCGGGCGATGCCCCAAGGCAAAAAGATGTTGGCGATCAACACGCCGTACAGCATCAATTTCAGTTGGCTGGCCCATTCGATCAGCGCTAGGTGCCGGCCGCTGTATTCCAGGATCATCGCCTCGTGGATCATGGTCAGTTCCAAATGAGTGGTCGGGTTATCGACCGGAACCCGGCCGGTCTCGGCAATGGCGACCAGAACTAACGCAAACATTGCAAAGATAAACGAAGGCCGCAGCACCAGACCTTCGTTCAGCACATGCGCTATCGCCAGCGACAGGTTGGTGGTGGAGGCGGTCATGGTCAACGTGAAAACCGCCATCAGCATGGCCGGCTCCGCCAAGGAGGAAATGGTCATTTCCCGCGACGCGCCCATGCCGCCGAACGCGGTGCCGATGTCCAGTCCGGCCAGGGCCAGGAAAAAGCGGGCAAAGGCGAAAAAACCCACCAATACGATCACGTCGGCGCTGGCGGCGGTGGGCAAGTCCACCGCAATCAGCGGCACCACCGAAGCCGCAAGCACCATGGCCGAAAAGATGATGTAAGGCGAACGGGTGAAGATCCAGGAGGCGTGTTCCGCTACCACCGGTTGTTTGCGTATCAATTTCAGCAGATCGCGATAAGGCTGCAGCAGGGAAGGCGCTTTACGGTTTTGCAAATGGCATTTGCACCACTTCAGCCAGCCGCTCAACAGTGGAGCCAGCGCCACGAACAGCAGGGTTTGGATAACGGCAAGTAACCAGTTCATAGGCTGACCACCCAGAGCATGACGATTAAGGTAACAAACGAATAGCCCAGGTAAACCCGGATATTGCCGGTTTGGATACGGCCGACCAGCCGGGCCGCGGCATTGATGCCGTGAGCGATGGGTTGATACAGCTTGGGCCAGCTGTGGTCCTGAACCTGCAAGCGGTAATGGATGGCCGCGACATCCATATCCTGCGCACCCTGCATATCTTTGTCGATTTGTTCGTCTATCAGCCAGACCTTGGCGAAGATGCGCCGGAACGGCATGGTAAAGGCGCTGCTGCTGTATTGCATGCGCGCGTTCAAGCCGCCGAAGCCGCAATCCCAGGCGCCCGAGCGGCGCATGCTTTTGGTGTCCGGATTGCGCCGCAAATACCAAAAGGTAAAGCCGGTGGCGATCAGTACGCCAATCAGTACCAGTACCGGTGAGTATGATGCCTTCTGGACCGATACCGGCGCCAGCCACATCCAGCTCAGCAGGGTAGCGTTGGGCAAAACCTGGCCTATGAGCTGCTTGGCGACAGTGTTCAGCGCACCGATGATCAGCGTTGGAAAAATGCCGAAAAAGAAACACAGGCCGGCCAATAACTTCAGGGCCAGCAGCATGCCTTTATTCTCCGCTTCCTGGGCTTTCTCGCTGTGGCGCGAACGCGGCAGCCCCAAAAATATCAAGCCGAACACCTTGACGAAGCAGGCCGCCGCCAAGGCCGCCGTCAAGGCCAGGGCCGCGGCCGACACAGGAATCAGGCTGCGCAACACGCCATTGTCCAGTACATCCACCTGCAAGGCGGTCTGGAAGGCCAGCCATTCGGAAACGAAACCGTTAAACAGCGGCAACGAGGAAATGCTCATGCAGCCGATCAAAAACAGGAAGCTGGTTTGCGGCATGCGTTTGATCAGGCCGCCCATGCTGTCTATATCCAGGCTATGAACTTGGTGCTGCAGTATGCCGGCGCCCAAAAACAGCAGGTTTTTGAACAAGGCGTGGTTGAAGGCATGCAACAAGGCCGCCAGTAAACCCAGGGCCGCCAGTTGCGGGAAACCGTTGGCCAAGAAAATCATCGCCAAGCCCAGCACCATGAAAATGATGCCGATATTTTCCACCGAACTGTAGGCCAACAGGCGTTTCAAATTGGGTTGCATCATGGCGTACAAAATGCCGCCCAGGGCCGAGATCGTACCCAGCACCAATAACACCACGCCCCATTGCCATTGCGCGTCGGCCAGTAAATCGAAACAAAAGCGGATCAGGCCGTAGACGGCGACTTTCAACATCACGCCGCTCATCAAGGCCGAGATATGCGAGGGCGCCACCGGATGCGCTTCCGGCAGCCAGACATGAATCGGCACGATGCCGGCCTTCATGCCGAAGCCCAGCAAGGCCAGTACGAAAGCGATGCTGGCCCAGCCGGTCGACAGATTGGCCTGCCGCAAGGCATCGAAAGTGAGCCCGTCGCTGAAACCGGCCAGCACGCCAAAGCCCAGAATGATGGCCAAGGCGCCGACTTCGGCCATCAGCAGGTACAGAAAAGCCGCCCTGCGGTTGGCCGGATTTTCATGCTGAAACGCCACCAGAAAATAGCTGGCGACCGACATCAGCTCCCAGGCGATCATGAAAAAGAAGGCATCGTCGGCCAACAGCACCAGCAGCATGCCGGCCACGAACAGGCCGGTGAACAAACCCAGCACCGCGAAAGGGTGTTTTTCTTCCTGGTAAGTCTGAACATAGCCCGGCCCGTACAGGCTGACGGCGCTAACGGCAATGCCGACGATCAGAAAGAAAAAGCCCGACAGGCCGTCGAAACGCACATGCCAGGGTAGCCAGGGCAAGCCAAGGCCGATTTGATCGGTAACCGCGGATTGGCTGACGAGTGCCGCGCTGCCGGCCAACACCGCCAATAGGCCGGATATGCCCAACAAGACGAATACCGCTTGCCGCAGCCGAATGGGATAGCGGCTTTCTTCAAGCAGGCCGACCAGCGGAATCCGGCCGGGCTGGCGGCCGGGAAAGCGGGCCGCATAACGCAAGCATAACGACTCCAACAAGGGGCGCCGGTGGGTCATTAACGCCAGCAGGCCCGAAGCAAAGCTGAACAACACGGCGGCATACGCCGGCATCAAAACCATCATCTGATTCGCTCTAAAGGCTGAGATTGGCAAAAATACAATTCGGCCGCCTATTGCCGGCCGATCCGGTTAAATCCTGGCTTGACGGACAATATACAGCCAATCGGCCGGATGGGTATTGCATGCGCGGCATCGCGAGTGCCGCCGCGATGCCGGCATCGGGCGCGCCGGCGTAGGAATGATTCATCACAATGTTGCTCGTTATATAGGTTGCGGTAAATCCAATACAGCAAAGTCCGAGCCAACCGGCGGAATGGCCGGTAACACCGCTAGCCTGCCTGGATTTGTCCGTCCGCAAGGCCGATGCCCGCTCGTTTACGGCTTATTTGAACCGCCTTCGATGGTTGCTTTGAACCGGCAGGACGGGCATTCTCGGCGGCCGCGATTTTATTAGGCGATTGCCAAGAATAAATATACCCGAATGGCGCCGGATTTTTGTTTGGCTACAAAGTGCGAAAAAGGGCGCAGGGTTGCGCTATGTAACCTTTTTTGAGCCGCGGTAGAGGGACAAAAAGACCCGTCAGTGGGGTATGTTTTTCGCGGGAAATCGCCTTAAGGTTATTTGCATTCTGATATTGGAAACCTGAATTTACCGCAAGGGTCGAATCCGCCCGATTTGTGCAAAATATTGTTGGTTTGCGGGGTACGGAATCGGCGTGTTCTGTGCAAAATCTGGTAGGAATTTAACAGTCGTAACGGCCATGAGCGGACCATCGCGCTTCGGTTTTAGTGTCCGCAGTTGAATGGATAGCCGTCTGATAGTGTTTATTGCACGTCTGGGCTGGTCGTGCGAAGCCTACCACGTCAAAATTGTTGTAGCGTCAAATCAGCGTTAGCAGAATCTAAGGTGTAGGCCTTCGCATCTTCGATCCCATCGCGGCTACTTGCCTTGCCATCTAGCATCATGGATAAATGAAAAACTTGTTTGCTCTATCCAAACTCACTACGTTACGATTTATTTTAGACTCATCTTTACTCCGATTAAATTCTCGGTGCATTCTGACAACGTTGGGCCTGGGAAGGAGTCCTTGTCGTCAGCCTAAAGCACTAGAAACGGACGGACGGAATTGGCTTTTCTGTTAATCATTGGGCTTATAATCCCTAAATATCAATTATTTCTTTGACGGTTCATTTTAATGGCAAAACTGGCTCCATGTAAGACGTGTAAAAAAGAGGTGTCGACCAATGCAAAGAGTTGTCCGCATTGCGGAGAAAGTCAGCCCACACAAAAAAAAGGCGGGGGGTGCGGCACAACTATCTTTCTTTTGATTGCGGCAATTTTTGTCTTTGGTTTGATAAACAGCGGTAATAAAGACCAGCAACTTGCTAATTCATCAACAGATAAAGCCACAACCAACTTGTCTGAGTTCCCTAAAACATCACAGCCTACCGAAAATGCAAAGTCCCTTATAGACAAAGAAGAATTATTAAATGATGAATGTAGAGGCGGTAACGGTGACGATCCAAAAACAATGGCTGCTTGTGACGAGCGAGATAAGGTTTTTAATAAGCTAAAAGAAATCGGATGGTGCTGGGGACCAGATGACGCAATTGGCGCTGATAAAAAATGGATACCGTGTAACGATGCAATCACTAATGGAAAAAAAGATGCTAGTCAAAAAGATCAAACCCATAACCCAGCTTCAAAACAAAAAACTAATCAAGTAAAAATTGATTGTTCGTTGTTTGATGGTTATAAGTTAGGTATGACTATTGATGAGTTCAAAGCTAATTATTATAAATTATATCAAATAAACGATCTTATAGAAAAATCTGACATGTCCTTATCAAATGGAGATAGAACTTATAAAGTATCAGCGCCTATTATAATGAATATGCATCAAGTCGATGCTGACTTCAGTTTTTCACCCAATAAAAAGTTATTCTGGATAAGTGTCTATATTGAACCGTCAGATTTCAATGATATTAAGAGCTATTTAATAAGTGTATTTGGAAGTCCAGAAAAAAGCACGGCTCCTGATTCGTATGAATTATGGCCTGAAACATCAAGCAAAGGTCGAATTATTATGCTTCAAGCTGTAGATAATGTTGGTTTAGCCACTAAGCAATACCTAATAACTCATGGAAAGGCGAAAATGGGAAATATCGTCTTATCGGCTGGAAATTCATGTCAGACCAATTGAAAATAATCTATTAGTTATGAAAAAAGACTTTCTTGACTATCTAATCGCATTCGCCCCTATCATCATAGCGTGTTTTGTTGCTTGGGTGGGTTATCAACAATATCTAACTGCACATCGAAAACTTCGACTGGATCTCTATCAGAGACGCTTTGCAGTGTATGAAGCAACGCTTGCATTCTATCAGGCGCTTATTGATTCAACCGAGTCAGAATCAGATGCTTTTATAACAATACAAAAAACCTTCATCAGATGCTATCGAGAGTCACAGTTTCTTTTTGACAAAGATTCTGGAATCTACCAAATCCTTGATGAGTGGCATACCCAATCATTCAAAATCACTGGTTTTAAGCAGCAAGGAAAAGATATTGTTAATGACCCGAATGCTTTATTAAATATGAACAATGACCACATGCAGGCATTGGTTTATTTCAATACCGCTATCGAACAACTTGAGCGTAAGATTGAACCATACCTAGACTTTCGGCGAATCGTGTAAGCCGTTATGTTTTATCCTTGGCTTTCCGTAACAAGATGCGTCCAGATAATAATTTTTCTGGTCTGTTTTGCTTCTTCTGGTTGTGCGCTACAAAATAGAAATGCCTTATTTCATCCGTCACAACCACAAACGTCGCTGAAAGGGGCGTTAAGTAGCAATGATTTTGTTTATAGTTTCGAAAATGCTGCTTCTTATGATTTCGGGTTTTTAGCTCCTATGCCAAATATCCATGATGAATGCAATAATCATTACAAACGCGAGAAAGACAGGCTTTATGAATTAAGAAATGGTCGTTGTATGGGAGGTGAAACTGAGCTGCCATGCAATGTAAAAAATGACAGACAAAGAATTGATGATCTTTTAAATAAAGAATTTAATTGGGAGCTTTTATGTCATCGACAAATAGATGACGCCAAAGCAGATGCCAAGGCAAAAATAAAATTAGAAAATATTAAAAAACCAAAAGCAGTAAGAACGCCTACGCTTAAAAATTATAATTTGCCTAAAATACTAGGTTTACCCAGTGTTTTTCCAGAAAAATGGCAGGATTGTACGCTTTATTTCCAAGATGCAGGGGAAATTCTTCACTATATGGTTCAGCTTGGAGAATCAGAAGCTAGTGGGAATATGTTTAGGAATAGTTACGATAAAGAATCGCGAGCTAATTCAGCAAGATTTTCAATTAATGCAGTACAAACGCAAACAGAATTAATGCGTTGGTATACTGATTGCCGAAAGCAATCTGATAATATAGATGAATAACTTTTAGCGCAATAATTGATGATGAATTTCGTTGGGTACTAATACCCTGCCTTATGCAATCTCGAAGAACGGAATACAAGCCATAGCAGACACTGGAATTTTAAGGCGATGCCGGCTTAGGGTCGGCAAGAGTCGTTCAGGTTTCCAACCCACTCTGTGCTTTAGCCGAAACGCCATTTCCAACCATCTGCGTGGAAATGGCCGGGCAGGTTCAAAACACGAAACCAACCTTATTTTGCAAATAGCCTTTGTTAAAAGTCTTGACAATAGCTGCTAAGGCCGTAAGGCGGAACGCATCGCGGTTCCGCCATATTGGGCGGATAGCCTAACGGTATCCTCCGGAGCTCGAGAAGGGCGGAACCGGTTTATCGGGTTCCACCGAAAGATACTTTTCTAGTCTGATTTGGCGGAACGCCTGTCGGCATCCGCCCGCGGGCTGTATATCATCGGTGTTAAATAACAACGACCGAAATTGATCGAATTGTGGTCATTGAATCGGATTGAGTGACAGACCGCAACGGCTTCCAACCCACTCTGTGCTTTAGCCGAAGCGCCATTTCCAACCATCCGAGTGGAAATGGCCGGGCAGGTTCAAAACACGAAACCAACCTTATTTTGCAAATAGCCTTGTTAAAAGGCTTGACAATAGTCGCTAATAAGCTCTAGGCTCAGTTGACCTTGCAGCCGCCGGAGTACGCCATGAATTTCATACGAGTTGGTTTTTTAGGTGCAGTTTTATCGACTTGCTGGGTTGAGCATGCGGGGAGCGTCAGCATCACGCAACGGGCCGGCAATAACTTTCGTACCGCCGCGAACAATCAGGAATTCACCCTCAACAAATCCAATGTGAATGCCGACGATTTCGGCCTGCTGCGCATCCACGACTTCAATGCCAAGGTGGAAACCCAGCCGTTAGTGGTCGAAAAGGGCGCCGGTTCCGACGATCTGGTGATCGTCACCACCATGAAAAACGAAGTCATCGGCATCAACGCCCGTACCAATGCCCGCGTCTACAATGTCAAACTGGGCCCGGAAATCAGTTCGCAGGACATGGATATGTGGAAACACACGCCTACCTGGGGTATTTCCGCCACCCCCATTATCGATCCGGCCACCGATACCCTGTATGTGGCCGCCTGGTTGAAAAAAAATAACGACAACCGTTTTCGCGATTATTGGGTGTTTGCGCTGAATCCTTTGGACGGCAGCCGTAAGGCGGAGCCGGTGCGGATATTCGGCCAATCCCAGGAGGGCAGCGGTTGTTGGTTTAACGACGCCGGCGCGGTTTACAGACAGAATAACCAGACCAAGCAATACGTTTATCCGAAATTGCGCGCCGGGCTGGCGCTTACCGAAAACCACGGGCTGGTGCTGGCGTTCGCGGCAAACGCCGAATCCTTGCTGGGCGGTCGTAAAAATCCGCACGGCTTCGTGGTCGCCTACGATACCCGCGGTTTGCTGGGGCAGGACGGGGTTTCCCGGCAGCCGGCGATATTTTGCGCCACCTCGTTCAACAGCTGGGGCGCCGGCATCTGGCATGCCGGCGGCGCGCCGGTCACCGAAGCCGACATGATTTACGTAGCCACTTCGAACGGCACATCCAACAACGGCGATGTCGATCTGGCCGAAAGCATGATCAAACTGCGGTTCAAGCCCGGGAGCGGCGGCGCGCGGCCGCTGCTGGAAAAAGTCGATTACTACAAGGCGTTTTTGGACGAACGCAAGACCGGCGGCGGTTGCCTGTGGCAGGACAATAATTCCGAAGTATCCTGCGGACGCGGCGGCGCGGGCAGTGCGGCGGCCGACTGGGATTTCGGCGCGGCGGGGCCGATGTTGGTGCCGGGTTCCAGTTTGCTGCTGCAAGGTACCAAGGACGGGATTATTTATTCGCTGGATAAATTCAATCTCGGCAAGGACGATAGATTTAACCGGCTGTTGTCCAAACCGCCGCTGGTGGCGTCTTATTATGGCGGCGATATAAACCAGAATTGGGACAGGGCTCAGCATTTGAATCGGAGCTTGCCGTGTCCGGCGTCCGGGCATAGCGATCACGGCTGGTTTGTACCGTGCGGGGATCCGGAAAACAACAAGATGCACCATATCCATTCGTTGGCATTGGCGCAACGCAATCAGACCGGCGGCATCGTCTATGTCTGGGGGGAAAATTCCCGTTTAAAAAGCTACAATTTTTCCACCCTGGACAGCGAGCTGCCGGCTTTTCGGGCCGAAGGCGAAGATATGGCGTCCGTGGGTTACGAGTCTCCGGGCGGCATGCCGGGCGGGCTATTGATGGTGTCCGGCAAACCGTCCGCCACCTCCGGTTTTCCGCATGCGATCGATTTCGGTTCGGCGATTCTGTGGTCGGTATATTCCAAGTTCGGCGACGCCAACAAGGAATTTGCCGAAGGCCAACTGGTGGCTTACGACGCCACCACCATCGAACCCGGGAATCGCATGAAGCGATTGTTCCGCACCGGCGACGATAACAGCGGCGGGCTGGGCAAAATGTCCAGAATGATCCCGCCGGTGGTGGCCAACGGCAGAGTCTACGTGATGATTTACCGGATCAATACCGGCGACTGCACGGTACCGGATAATCAGTTAAATGTGTGCAGCCAATTGAAGGTGTATGGCTTGAAATAATGCCCGCCGCCGGCCGGTTCAAGGGCTGTAAACGGTGTGAAACAGGTCGTCCGGATTTTGCAGCGTGCCGCCGGTCCAGCGCCGCAGCAAAGGCTGTACGGTTTCCGGATGGTCCCGGCAAATCAGATGCGCCGCCGCCTGCACATGCTCCAGCAATTCGCGGTCGCGGTTGAGGTCGGCGATTTTGAAGGGGATTTGGCCGGTCTGGCGGTTGCCGATGATTTCGCCCGGCCCGCGCAATTCCAGGTCTTTTTCGGCGATAACAAAACCGTCGTGGCTTTCGCGTAATATGCCCAGCCGCTGTCTGCCGGTTTCCGACAGCGGCGCTTGATACAGCAGCAGACAGTAACTCTCCAGGCTGCCGCGGCCGACCCGGCCGCGTAACTGGTGCAGTTGGGATAAGCCCAAACGCTCCGGATTTTCGATGATCATCAGGCCGGCGTTGGGCACGTCGACGCCGACTTCGATCACCGTGGTGGCCACCAATAAATCGCACTCGCCTTGTTTAAAAGCCTGCATCACCGCGTCTTTGTCGGCGGCTTTCATGCGGCCGTGCACCAAACCGATACGCACGCCCGGCAGGGTTTCCTGTAAATAACGCGCGGTGTTCTCCGCCGCTTCGCATTGCAGCTGTTCCGACTCTTCGATCAAGGTACACACCCAATAGGCTTGGCGTTTTTGCCCGGCCCAGAGGCTGATACGGGCTATCACTTCGGCGCGGCGCTCGGACGGAATCACGCTGGTGGTGACCGGCGTGCGGCCGGGCGGCAGTTCGTCTATGACGGAAATATCCAGATCGGAATACTGCAGCATGGCCAACGTGCGCGGAATCGGGGTGGCGGTCATCACCAGTTGGTGCGGCACCTTACCTTCGGTTTGGCCTTTGGCGCGTAGGGCCAAGCGTTGCTGGACGCCGAAGCGGTGTTGTTCGTCGATTATCACCAAGCCCAGTTTGTGAAAATTGACGCTGTCCTGAAACAGGGCGTGCGTGCCTATCACCAGCCCCGCGCTGCCGTTTGCCATGGCTTCCAGCGTGCCGGCCCGGGCTTTGCCCTTGATTTGTCCGCTTAAAAAAAATACCGGCATGCCGGTGTGGACAAACCACTGGCTGAAGTTGCGGAAATGTTGTTCGGCCAGTAGTTCGGTGGGTGCCATCAAAGCTACCTGAAAGCTCGAATTCAGCGCGGCCAGCGCCGCAAGCGCCGCCACCAGAGTTTTGCCGGAGCCGACGTCGCCTTGCACCAGTCTCAGCATGGGGTGAGTCTGGCTGCAGTCGGCCTCGATTTCGGCAATTACGCGCTGTTGCGCAGCGGTGAGCCGAAAAGGCAGTTCGGCCAGAAAACGCTGTTTTGCCGCGCCGTTTAAAGTTAACGCCGGGGCTTGCCAGGTTTTGTAATGCTGTTTGCCCAGCAACAACGCTAGATGATGGGCCAGAAATTCTTCGAAGGCCAAGCGTTTTAAGGCCGGTAGCTTGCCGTTGGCCAAACTCTCCGCCGACAAGGTGGGGGGCGGGCTGTGCAAGGTGAGCAAGGCTTCAGTCAAGGTCGGATAATCGTATTGTTGCCGGACGGTTGCCGGTAACCAATCCTTCAACGCGCCGGTATCACTGAAACACAGTTCCAAGGCCTGCGTGACGGCCTTGCGCAAGGTCGATTGGGTCAGGCCTTCGGTGAGGGGGTAAACCGGCGTCAGGCTGGTTTCGGTAGGGTCGTCGCCGGCATGCAGGATGCGGTATTCCGGATGAACCATTTCCAGCCCGTTAAAACCCATGCGAAGGTCGCCGAAACAACTGAGTTGCGCGCCAGGCTTGAGTTGCTGAATCTGTTGCACCGAAAAATGAAAAAACCGCAACGACAGCAAGCCGCTGGCGTCGCCGATGCGGCAGATCACGCTGTTGCGGCCGCGTTGCGGGGTGTCGACGTATTCCACGCTACCGCATACCAGCGCGGTCATGCCGGGCGCCAGGCTGGCGATGGCCGAGACGCGGGTTCTATCCTGATAGCGTTGCGGCAGATGGAACAGCAGGTCTTGCAGGGTATGGATGCCCAGTTTTTGCAGGCGGGCGGCGGTCTGAGAACCGATGCCCGTCAGGCGGGTGACGGGCAGTTGGGCCGGTTCTCGCTGTGTCATACCGAGAGGCGTTGGGCGTTAAATCGCCTGAACTAGATTAGTAATATTCTTGACGTAATACCATGACAGCATCCATTTCCACGCCGGCGTCCTTGGGCAGCGCCGCCACCCCGACCGCCGCGCGGGCGGGGTAGGGCTGTGTGAAGTATTCGGCCATGATTTCGTTGACGATGGGGAAATTGCCCAAATCGGTCAGAAAGACGTTGAGCTTGACGATGTCGGAAAAATTACCGCCGGCCGCTTCGGCCACGGCCAGCAGGTTGTCGAACACCCGGCGGATTTGTGCGGCAATGTCGCCCTCCACCAGTTGCATGGTTTCCGGATCGAGGGGAATCTGGCCGGACAAATAAACCGTGCTGTCGACCTTGACGGCTTGCGAATAGGTGCCGATGGCTTGCGGGGCCGAGGCGGTGGAGATGATGGTTTTAGTCATAATCAGGCCTTGATGCGGGTAATTTTTAACACAATGGACAGTTTTTTCAGCTTGCGAATGATGTTGGCCAAATGCACCCGGTCGCGGACGGCCAGCGTCAGCAGGTCTACCGATACCCGGTCGTCCTGGCTGACCACATGGATATTTTCGATGTTCGAATCCATGAACGAAATCGTCGAGGCGATGGTGGCCAGCGAGCCGCGCTGGTTTAACAGTTCGATACGGATTTCGGCCGGAAATTCGCCGGCAGCGTCCGGACTCCATTCCACGTCCAGCCAGGTGGTTTGTTTTTTTCTGACTTCATTGCTGTTGCGGCATTCGTGGTGGTGCACCACGATACCCTTGCCCGGGTTGAAAAAGCCGATGATGGAATCCCCGGGAATCGGCCGGCAGCATTTGGCCAAACTGACCACCATGCCTTCGGTGCCCTTGATGATCAAGGGCGACTTATGGCGTTGATCGTTATCGTCGAGTTTGAGGCCGGGATTATTGCCGATCTGACCGATGTGTTTGGCGACCAGAAACGGCATGCGGTTGCCGAGGCCGATATCTTCCAGCAAATCGTTCATGGAGTGTTTTTTCATCGCGTGCAGGACTTGCACGATTTGGGTGTCGTCGACTTGGTCGAGCTGAATGTTCAGACTGAGCAGTTCCTTTTCCAGCAAGCGGCGGCCCAGATTGATGGCTTCCTGCTGGTTGAAGTTTTTCAGATAGGCCCGGATGCAACTGCGGGCCTTGGCGGTGACGACATAATTCAGCCACAGCGGGTTGGGCCGGGCCCAGCTGGCGGTAATCACTTCCACGGTCATGCCGTTTTCCAGCTTGGATTGCAACGGCACTAGTTTTTTGTCGATACGCGCCGAGATGCAGGCGTTGCCGACGTCGGTATGCACCATGTAGGCGAAGTCGACGATGGTGGCGCCGCGCGGCAGTTTGATGATCTTACCCTTGGGGGTGAACACGTAGACTTCCTGAGGAAACAGGTCGACTTTCAGGTTGTCGATGAATTCCAGCGAATCGCCGGCGGATTTTTGAATTTCCAGTAAATCGCGCAGCCATTCGTTGGCGCGGGCCTGTATGGTCTCGCTTTTCTCGTTATCCGATTTGTACAGCCAATGCGCGGCGATGCCGGATTCGGACAGGCGGTGCATTTCGTGGGTGCGGATCTGGATTTCTATGGGGACGCCGTAAGGGCCGATCAAAATCGTATGCAGGGATTGGTAGCCGTTGGCCTTGGGCAGGGCGATATAATCCTTGAAACGGCCGGGTATGGGTTTGAACAGGTTGTGCACGCAGCCCAGGGCCCGGTAGCAATCGTCGACCTGATGGCAGTAGATGCGGAAGGCATAGACGTCGAACACATCGGTAAACGAGATTTTTTTGTGCAGCATTTTTTGGTAAATGCTGGCGATATTTTTTTCCCGGCCGGCCACCGTGCAATCCATGCCGGTTTCCTTCAGGCGGTTTTGAATCGAGCTCTGGATGGTGTCGACGATTTCCTTGCGGTTGCCGCGCGACTTTTTCACCGCATTGTTGATGGCGGTGTAACGGTTGGGGTAGAGCGCCTTGAATCCCAGCGATTCCAACTGGTGGCGCATATCGTTCATGCCTAGCCGGTTGGCGATGGGGGCATAGATTTCCAGGGTTTCCTTGGCGATGCGGCGCTTTTTGTCCATCGGCATGTTGCCCATGGTTTGCATGTTGTGCAAGCGGTCGGCGAGTTTGACCACGATGACCCGCAGGTCCTGGGCCATGGCCAAAAACATTTTCCGCACATTTTCCGCCTGCGCTTCGGCGCGCGAGCGGCTATCGATTTTGGACAGTTTGGTGACGCCGTCGACCAGTTCGGCGACTTCCTGGCCGAACTCGGCGGCGAGTTGTTCCTTGCTGACCGGGGTGTCTTCTATGACGTCGTGCAGGATGGCCGCCATGATGCCGTGGGCGTCCATGTGCATGCTGGCCAGCGTAATGGCCACCGAAACAGGGTGGCAGATATAGGCTTCGCCGCTTTTGCGGAATTGCCCGGAGTGGGCCGCCGCGCCGAAGTGATAGGCGCGGACGATGTTGCCGATATTTTGTTGGTCGAGATAGCCGTGTAAAATCTCGCGGAGCTGGTGGAGCAGTTTTTCTTCCGGATGCTCTACCTGGGGCAGGGGCGAAGGGGCGGCTATCTCGGTCATTGGCGGAATCAGCCGATTTCCAGATGGGTGTCGGACACGTGGCCGCTGCGGTGCAAACGCTCTATATTTTCTTCGGTGACGAAGCCGGCCGCGATTTCGCGCAAAGCCAGCACGGTGTCCTTGTCTTTTCCGCGCGGCAAGAATTCGTCGGCACCTTTTTCCAGTTGTCTGGCCCGCTTGCCGGCCAATAAAACCAGTTTGAAACGGTTTTCAATATTTTCTAAACAATCTTCAACGGTAACACGTGCCATTTTTGAACCTTTTTGGGAATGGGTGGATGAATCGAACTAAACGTAACAGCCGATAGCCGTAAGTGGCTATTATAATTGAAAAAGGACTGTGGTAGCCACTTGTCAGGCTTATGAACAAGCAATAAGTTCACCAGCGGCGGGCAATAAAAAGCCCGCATAAAGCGGGCTCGTCCTTATTATTGCTATTATTATGTTGGACGTCTGCCAGCAATGGCAGTGTAGTCAAGCAGTTACTGTTATTGTTGTTATTATGCGCCTTAGCTACAGGCCGCTTCCCTCCCCTCAAAGCCATGGTCTATTTATGTTTAGACCTTGTGCACTCCTATAAGGTGGGCAGAGTCTATGTGAAAAAAAATGCGATGTCCATCAAAAAAAGTAAGTTTTCCTCGCGAATTAGTTTCGGGCCGAAATTAACTTGTCGAAACAAAAACTTGTGAATATCGCTATTTTCTAATGCTTAGTCTCGTTTCTTTTTCATTTCTTCCCATTCGCTCAGGAAAAAATTTAAACGCTCATCCAGGATGGCCTGCATTTGGTAATTGAGATTTTTTTCCTGTTTGGCCAAACGGATTTGCAGGATGGCGTCTTCGGTTTGTCCGGCGGCGAAATAATGTTCGGCCATATAGCGGTGCGATTCCGCCGGTTGCTTCAGCTCGGCGTAAATTTCAGCCAGGGTCTGATAGTAAAACGGCCGTTCTTTTTGGTTGTCCGACAGGCTCAACAGTACCTGCTTGGCTTGTTCGGGTTTGGCGTTTTTTAGCAGGGAGCGCGTGTATTCGATTTTAATGGCGTCGTTGCTGGGAAAGTTTTGCGTCGCCTTGGCAAATAGCTGATTGGCTTTATCAAGCTCGTGATTTTCCACGGCCGTGCGGGCCAGGGCGGCGATATATTGGGGTTGGTTAGGGTATTGCGCCGCCAATTGTTGAAATATTTCGCCGGCGGCCTGGTACTGTAAATTATGCAAATGGACCAAGCCGATGCCGTAGCGGGCGACCGCGCGCTGTTCGTGGGTGCCCTGTTGCTCCAGAGCGGAAAAATGGTTCAGCGCGGCATTTTTATCGTGCGTGGTCAGCGCATATAATTTGGCCTTGGTGAGCAAATAACCCATCGAATCGGGATATTGCCGGTAGGGGTAGGTTTCCGCCCGGCCGCGGGTATCGGCGATCCGGCTTTCGGAAACCGGGTGAGTGCGCAGAAACTCCGGTACGCCCTTGCCGTAGTAACGGGTGGATTGCTGCAGGCGTTCGAAGAAGGTCGGCATGCTGCGCGGGTCGAAACTGGATTCGGCCAAGGTTTGCATGCCGACCCGGTCGGCTTCTTTTTCGTTGTCGCGGGTAAAGTTGATCTGAAATTGCACGCTGCCGGCCTGCACCGCCATCAGCGCCGCCTGCCCCATGCGCGGAGACTGGGTGCCGATTAAAATAGCGGCCAAGGTGGCGGCCACGGTGGGAATCGACATTTTACTGGCGGCTTCGATTTGCCGGTAAAGATGGCGTTGGGTGACGTGGCCGATCTCGTGGGCCATGACCGAGGCCAGCTCGCTTTCGGCTTCGGTGAGCAATATCAGCCCCGAATTTACGCCGATATAGCCGCCCGGGCCGGCGAAAGCGTTAATGTTGGGATCCATCACCACGAAAAAATGAAACGGGGTGGACGGGTTGTCGCTATGCGCGACCAGTTGCCGGCCTATGCTTTGAATATATTGCTGTATCTCGAGATCCTGGCTGATTTCCGTTTGCGAGTGCAGGTTGCGAAAAAAAGACGCGCCGAATTCCTGTTCCTCAATGGGTGAAATCAGTGCGCCGGAGGAATCGCCCATGTCCGGTAGCTGGATTTTTTCGATTTCGACGGCGCGGGGCAACGCGGGGAACAAACTCAAGGCAATGGCTATTGTTAGGGCGGATGATTTCATGGTCAGTAGGGCGTGCCGGAGTCGATGGGGTTGTGTGCTAAGGGTATAACCGGGAAATTCAGGCCGGCGTGTTATGCTGATAACGATATGATCAATTATAAGTGATTTAGTTTAAATACCTCATAAAGCCATGAAATATGCTATTCAAGTTAACGCCGCTCCTTATGCGTCCAATGCCGGTTTAGTTGCGCACCGCTTTATCCTGGCGGCTTTACGGGAAAACCACCGGATTGCGCAGGTGTTTTTTTACCGGGAAGGCATTCAGCATGCATTCCGCCATGCCTTGCCGCCCGATGACGAAACCAATTTAAACGCGATGTGGCCGCAACTGGCCAGGGAATTCGGTATCGATTTGGTCGTGTGCATTTCCGCGGCCCAACGGCGCGGCTTGTTATGCGAGGACGAGGCCCGGCGCCAGGGGTTGGCGGACAATCAGCTGGCCGACGGATTTCGCATCGCCGGCTTGGGTCAGTGGTTGGAGGCAAGCCTGAAAGCCGACCGCTGTCTGGTGTTCGGGTAAGCCGTCATGAAAAAATATTTGTTTGTGATGCGCCGCTTGCCGCATCTCACCAGCCACGTGCAGGAAGCCTTGGACCAAATGTTGACGACGGCCGCCTTCGACCAGTCTGTTTCGGTGTTGCTGCTGGATGACGGCGTGTTCCAACTGAAAGCCGGGCAAAACCCGCAAAACATGGCGTTAAAGAATACCGCGGCGATCTTTACCGCGTTGGCGCTCTACGAAATAAAGGATGTGTTTGCGGAAGCGGAATCGCTGGCGGACAGAGGCTTGGGAACGGATGACCTGATATTGCCGGTTCAAAGCATTCCGCGCGCCGCCGTCAATGAACTGATGCGGCGCCACGATGTGATCGTGCCGGATTAAAGCCGGAAATTTTGCCGGTTTTAAGCTGCCATCGGCTAAAATCGGCGCGGACAACCACCTGTTAGGACTGTAAACATGGCCGAGGAATTTGAAGAGAAAAGACGTTATTTCAGGGTTAACGACAACATCAGTTTGCTCTATCAAGTTATTAACGAAGCGCGGATTAAACAACTTAGCCATGTTTCCTACGACGTTTTAAGCACCTGCAGCCTGACCGCGGCGCTCGATGTATTGAACCAGGAAGCGGCGGCCCTGGCCCCCAGGCTGGACAGGCGCGACCCGGAAATGTTCGAGTATTTGAAAATTCTCGATAATAAGATCAATTTGATCGTGCAATCCTTGAGCCCCCGGCAGGATGACTTTTCCGAACAGGACAAACGCGAAGTCAGTTTAAGCGCGGCGGGCGTAGCGTTTACCAACGACGTTGCGCTACCCATCGATACCTTGCTGGAGCTGCGCATGGTGCTGACATCCTGCCTGGCCGTCATCGTGGCCTATGGCCGGGTGGCGCAGTGCAAGGATATTTCCCAAGACAACGCCGAACACCCCTATGCGATTTGCGTCGAATACGTCAATATGAAAGAAGAAGACAGGGAACTGCTGATCAAGCATGTGATTAAAAAACAAATGCAGCAGTTGCGCGATAAAAATGCCTAACGTTGCCCGCGGCTGTTTGGGCCGGTTTTAAAATCCTTATGTCGATTTCCGATCAACTGATCCGCTTGCTGCATTTGTTGGCCGACGGCCGCTTTCACTCGGGCACCGAGTTGGCAAGGGCGTTGGACGTCGGCCGCTCGGCAATCTGGAAACATTTGCAGGCGCTGGATGGTTTAGGCGTGGAGTTGGTGGGGGTAAGCGGCAAAGGCTATAAATTGCAGCGGCCTTTGCAATTGCTGGATCGGCAACATATCCTGGACCAACTCGGGCCGCGGGCCGAAGCCTTGATTTCCGAGCTGGAAATTCATCCCGCCATCGCCTCGACCAACGGCCATTTGATGGAACTTGCCCGGCATGTCCCAGCCGCCGGCAGAGTCTGTCTGGCCGAATACCAAACAGCGGGCAAGGGCCGCCGCGGCCGGACCTGGATTTCGCCGTTTGGGCATAATATCTACTTATCCGTACTTTGGTGTTATCAAACCGGGCCGGGCGCCATTGCCGGTTTGAGTTTGGCGCTGGGCGTCGCCGTGGCGAGGGCCCTGTCCCGGGCCGGCGTGCAAGAGGTAGGCTTGAAATGGCCTAACGACATTTATTGGCGCGGACGCAAACTGGCCGGCATTCTGATTGAAGTGTCCGGAGAAAGCAGCGGCCCGTGCCATGCCGTGGCGGGCTTGGGTTTGAATCTGTATTTGCCGGAACGGCAGGCCGAGCCGATCGAGCAAGCCTGGGTGGATTTGCGGCATATTATGGGGGAAGAGGTTATGCGGCAGCGCAACCGGTTGGTGGCTTTACTCTTGAACGAAATACTGCCGATGCTGGCCGATTTCGAACAACGGACCCTGCAAGGCTTCATAGACGATTGGCGAAACTTCGATTGCATGCGGGGCAAGGCGGTAAACGTTTTGATCGGCGAACAGGCGTTTGCCGGGATTGTGCGGGGCATAGACGATCAGGGTTTGTTGTTGCTGGAAGATCATGCCGGCCGGGTACGCGCGTTTGCCTCGGGCGAAGTCAGTTTCAGGCCGGCATGAACATATTGCTGGACATCGGGAACAGCCGCCTTAAATGGGCCGTCGAACAACAAGACCGCCTGCATGAAAGCCAGGCCTGCGATTATCGCCGGCCGGAGTTTTTAACCGATCTCGGCCAAGCTTGGCAGACTATCGGCGTGCCGCGCAATGCGGCCATAGCCTCGGTTTCCGACAAACAGGTATTCGATAGCCTAGTCCGACTGGTCCAAACGCTGTGGCCGCAATGCCGGTTAGTGATACCGCAAGCCTCCCGCTCGGCTTTTGGGGTCAATAACGCTTACGAACAGCCGGAAAAGCTGGGTATCGACCGCTGGTTGGCGATGATAGCGGCCCACCGGCATTATCCGGGCAATATTTGCATCGCCGATTGCGGCACCGCTGTCACGGTCGATGCGCTGCAAGCCGACGGCAGGCATTTGGGCGGCCTGATCTGCCCGGGGTTGAAGCTGATGAAGCAAGCCCTGGTCGCCAATACAGCCGATTTGGCTTTTACCGACCGGGTTTATCATACGGCGTTGGGCGCGGCGACGGATGCGGCCATTGCCAGTGGCGTGTGCATGGCCGTAACCGGCTTGATAGCGCAGGCGCTGCATAAACTGGATGCCGGCTACCGCCTGTTGTTGACCGGCGGCGACGCCGCCTGCATCGCGCCGTCGTTAACCGTGCCGTATCTGCTCGATCCGGACTTGGTGCTGAAAGGCTTGTCGATTTTTTGCCGGGAGGAATCGAGTTCGTGAAACCGCTGTTTTTTCTGCTCTGCGTGTTGAATGCGGTTTTTTTGCTGTGGCAATTCCATGCCGGCAAACTCGGCCCCGCAGTTGCGCCCCAGGCCCGGTCCGGCGCTAGCGTGTTGACGGTCGAAGAATACGGGCGGGCACAGAGGGGTTCTCAAATTTCGGCCGTTGTCCAAGACGGCGTCAAGCGCTGGCAACAGGCCGAAATCGAAAATATAGTGGCCGATCTGCGGGGGCCGCAAGACTATATGTCGCCGGCCAAAATAATCGATAAACCGCTTAAGCCGCGGCCTATCGTTACAAAGGCCCAAGCCGAAAAACCGCTGCCGCCGGTACAACCGGCCATTGTGCGCAAATGCTTTGAAGCCGGCCCTTTCGCGGACGAGGCCGGGGCCAAAAAATGGCTGGCGCAAAAAGCCTTGGTCGGCAAACAGCTCCTGGCAAGAGACAAGCTCATCGGCAGCGATTTTCAAGTCTATTTTCCGGCCGCCAAAACGCCCGAACAGGCGCGCGCCGACAAGTTTTTCTTACAGGAAAAGGGCTTGTCCGATATTTGGACGATTCAAGAGGGCGACAAAAAAGGGGGGATTTCCCTAGGGGTTTTTAACGATAAAGCGCGGGCGGTTTTATTTAAAACCCAACTGGCCGCCCGCGGCATAGCGGCCGAAATACGCCAGCGCGACAAGACCCAGGCGCAATGGTTTGCCAGGCTGATGCTGGACAAAACCGCCTTCAAACAATACGAGTCGCCGGCGGTTAAGCTATCGCCCTGTCCGGCCAATTAGGCCTGTCCGGGAACGGAAAACATTAAGCCCGCGTAGGGCGGAAGCCGACAGGCGTTCCGCCATTTTCGGATCGGCTTACCAGGTTACTCCGGATGACTTTCGGATACGGGAAACTTTGCCGAGAAACGACGGTTTTCAAATGATGGTTGATGGATTTGGCGGAACGCCTGTCGGCTTCCGCCCGATGGAGGCGACATGCCGGATTATCGGCGGTATCGGGTGCCGGGCGGGACGTATTCTTTTACGGTGAATGAACGACGTTCCAAGGTGCGCGCCGCCAAAAGCGAACGGGGCGTGTGGCAACGGCGCTTTTGGGAGCACGCCATTCGCGATGACCGGGAATACGCCAGCCACATCGGCTATTGCCATTGGAATCCGATGAAACATGGTTTGGTTCGGCGAGTCGCCTATTGGCCTTATTCGTCGTTTCATCGCTATGTCAGACAAGAATTATTGCCAACTGATTGGGCGGGCACTGATTTCAATGGTGACGACGAATTTGGAGAGCGTTCTTTATGAGGGAGGGATTTGTACTCCGTCCTGAACGTTTTATACAACATCCATACCTGCGGTGGATTCGCCGCAGATAGCCACCTGAATTTATCATCAAGCGATTTTTGCTTTTACGCCCCAATTACATGTTGCATTTACTGACCAAATGGCATCCAGAGGATGACCCTATCTCCAGAGAACAGGCAGAAGTATTGTTTTCGTTAACGGCTGGAGCGTTAACGGAAAAAGCGATGGAAGGCTTTTTGGTGGTATGCTCGCGTTTTGTCGATGAACTCGGCGATCACCGTACCGCCGAGCTGGGGCAGATATTTCGCACCGATCGCCCTGAAGGCAAGCGGGCGTTGGTTGAAAGCCTCGAATTCATGACCGATTGGGTGGGCGGCATGGACGGCTATTTGCGGAGCTATCCGGTCACCATCATTCCGCCCAGGCCCGCATTTCCGCAATTCAAAATACTCGGCATCGACACCTTGGCGCCCAGGCTTTATCGTGTGCTGGATTCCAACGCCGTAGTCTATCCCAGCGATGAGCCCATCAAAGATTATATTCAACGGACCGGCCGTTTACCGGCGATGCCCAAACAAACCCGCCCCGTCCGCCGCACCAAGCCGCGCTTTCACTGGTGTTCTTACGAAAAATGGGCCTGTCCCGAAACGACGAGGGAGGCGCTGCAAATTTTGCCCAATTGGAGCGACTGCCGGTTAAGAGCCAACATATTGACCGAGCATGTTAAGAAATCCGCCTTCGTCGCCTTCAATGGCGACCGGCAAGACCCAACCGACAATAAACTGAAATTTTACAAATACTATTACGAACCCCTGACGCAGGATCATCCGCCACATATAGGCGGCGGCCCGCAAATCGCGCTAGACGGAGCGCCCAAGGTCGAAACCTTGGAGCAATGGCATCCGGTAAATCACGCATGGGAAACGATATGGACGCATCCGAAACGGTAACTTTGAGCAGGCAATCAGATAATGGCGAAAATGAAGAGAAAGCTGGTTTTTATAATGATGGCTAATGTATCGACTAGGCTTTTGATTCCGATCGTCGAGAAGGCTTTGGTCAATAAACAGCAACTGTTTTGATGGCTGCATATCCCTGAATTGCATATCATATTCAGCCCTAATTTTTCAAAACAAAATTCTGATCCACTTGGGACCGAATTGTACGTCAGCTTAAGGAAAACAACGGACAGTCGCATTGTATTAAAGGCAACGGCGGCTTGGGTCGATAGCAGCAGTTCTCAACCCATCGTATCGGGCTTTCGCGGGCGTAACGATCCTGAATTGTTACCCCGATACGTTGCGCGAAACCTCCATGCCGCATAGGGGGCCGCCGTCAGGCGCATCGTTCGCGGACGCTGCCCCTCGCAGGGCTCGGCGCAACCTATACGGTTGCTCGTCTTATCTCGTCGTTGGGTTTTCAGGCAAAAAGATTGCTGGCCGATGCGATGAACAGGTAATAGACGATGATGCGGGGAATTCGAAATAAGATCGAAGCGGTCAGGACCGTCGTCCATTTAACCTGCAACGCGCCGGCTGTCCAGCAGGTTACCGAATAAGGCAGCGGCGTTGCGGCGCCCAACACAATGGCCCAGAAACCGTATTTTTGAATGAATTGGCGTTGTTCTTGATTGAACTGGCCGAACAGTTTTTGCACTACATTGAAATGCGACAGCCAACGCCCGATACACCAGCCCAGCATGCCGGACGCAACCGATACCACACTTAAAATCGATACATAGAACAGCCAGCGCTCCGCTAAAGCGCTGTGGGCAATTACGACCAGAAGAATGTCCGGCGAAATGGGCGTTACCAGCGTGTCGGTGACGAACAGAATCAGACATAAACCGGCAAAGCCGATCCGTTCGACCACCCAATTGGTCGCAAAGCGCATTTGCTCGTCATACCAATAGCCGAGCGCGGCCATCACGGCCGTCAGTAATAGTATGCCGGCCAGCGCCTTAAATAAATTTTCCTTGAGCATCGGTTGTTTTTTACTAAATGATCTGGCTACGGGGCATGGCTAAACCGTTTGCTGCAGGCGAAATCGCTGCACAGGGCGGGTTCATAGTGATAACGTACAGCAAACCGCACCCGGCCGCCATCACAATCACCAGCGAGACGAACGTTGCGGATCACCGGCATGTTGGGCGGCGACAAAGCCCGTCCGGCTTTGATTCCGATCGTTGCCGGCGATCCAGGACAAGGGGGGCATTGCGTACTTTGTTGGGCGTTCCAATTACCCAGGAGCCAAAAAGGCACGCGATGTGTGCTGCTAGGCCGAGTTGTCAGGTCGGGTTGGCGGCGGCGTTGTGGGCTAGTGCGGTTTCAGCATTGGCCGGCCCCGGGCGTCAAAAACAACAACTCCGATCACGGCGCTCGTCGCGGCTAAAGCCGCTTCCATCAAAGGAAATATATTTCGGTAAGTTCTTTATCGACCAAATCTTTAGCGCGCCCCGCCGAACCAATGCTGGGTGCGTTTGCAAAAACCGACCAGGGCCAGCATCAACGGCACTTCGATAAGTACCCCGACCACGGTGGCCAGCGCGGCGCCGGACGACAGGCCGAACAGCATCACGGCGGTGGCGATGGCGACTTCGAAATGGTTGGAGGCGCCTATCATCGCCGAAGGCGCGGCGTTTTCGTAGGAAAAGCCCCATAGCTTGGCGGCCGAATAGGTAATGGCGAAAATCAGCACGGTTTGTATCGCCAACGGAATCGCAATCCATAAAATCGTCAACGGATTGGCGGTAATCACCTCGCCTTTGAAGGAGAACAGCAACACCAAGGTCAACAGCAAGGCTAGGATGGTGATCGGCGTCAGCACGTGCAGGAATTTTTGTTCGAACCAGTCCAGGCCTTTATGGGCGATGATCCAACGCCGTGAATAGAAACCGGCCAGCAACGGCAAGGCGACATAGATACTGATGGACAACAGCAAGGCTTCCCAGGGCACCGGCAATTGGCCCACGCCCAGCAAAAAGCCGCCGATCAAGCCGTAAAGCAACAGCATCGCCAATGAATTGATCGCCACCATCACCAGGGTATGGCCGGCATTGCCCTTGGCCAGATAACCCCACACCAAAACCATCGCGGTACACGGCGCCACGCCCAGCAATATGCAGCCGGCCAGATAGCTGCGCCATAACGGCACTTGCAGCATTTTGACGCCGTCCTGCAAAATGACAGTACCGGAACCGTATTCGCTGCCGACCGGCAAATCCAGGCCGAACGGCATCTTCACCAAATCCACCGCGTCGGCACCGATCAGGTTTTGAAACAAACCGCCCAGGAATAAATAGGCAATCGCATACATGGTAAACGGCTTGATCGCCCAGTTGACGACCAATGTCAGGCTGACCGGTTTGATGCTCTTGCCGGCCTTGACCACCTCGGCGAAATCGATCTTGACCATGATCGGATACATCATGAAAAACAGGCAGACCGCAATCGGGATGGAGACGACCGGCGCGCCGTTGACGTTGATGCTCATGCCGTCCAGGGTCTTGGCGAAATCCGGCGCATAAGCCCCCAGCAAAATGCCGCCGGCGATGCATAAGCCCACCCAGAGGGTCAGATAACGTTCGAAAAAGCCCATATCGTGTGGTTTGGCTGTCATGTGTTGGCCTCGTTTGCTTCGTTTACGGTGAAAATCAATGTGGAAGCGACGCCTCTATGCCCTTTGGGGTAATCGTCGCGACGATGGCGTCGCTGCCACAAGATTATGTTTTATGTTTCGGGGTAATGCACCGGCTTAGGGTGCGCCGTCGGAAACCGACGGTTTGCAGCAAGCCGAAGCCTGCTCCAGCTGTATGACTTGGTCTTCGCCGAACATCGGTATCGAACTCAGGGAATGAAACGCCTCCCAGGCGATGCCTTGCGGGTCGACACTCCAGTATTTATCCGACTGTACGTAACAACAGGCCGCCTGTTTTTGTTCGGCAATCGGCAAGGCGGCTGCGATCAGGCCTTGTTGCACGGCTTCCAGTTCGTCACCGGATTCGACCTGAATGCCAAGATGATCCAATCCCGGCTGGCGGCCACGATTGGAAATGGCGAAATTGACGCGCGGATCGTCCAGCAGCCATTTGGCGTAATCGTTTTCTAATACCGTGGGTTGGCTTTGGAACAAGGCACTGTAAAAACGAATGTTTTGTTCGAGATCGTCGACGGCGATGTGTATGTGCAGGCGTTTCATGATAATGGCTCCTCGGAGATTGAATGTAAGCCGGGCGATGCCGGCATGGCGCCAAGGTCATCGATTCGGTGTTTCAGCGTGATGGCATCCAGCTTGTGCAGCGGCAAGGCGCAAAACAGCTCGATGCGCCGTTTCAGTAACAAGTAGGTGTCGAAAAACAATTTTTGCACCCGATCTTCATCGGCATAGAGCATGGCCGGGTCTGCCACGCCCCAATGCGCGCGCATCGGCTGGCCGGGCCAGACCGGGCACGGCTCGCCGGCGGCTTTGTCGCAGACGGTAAACACGAAATCGAAGCGCGGCGCATCGGTACCGGTGAATTCCTCCCACGACTTACTTCTCAATTCAGTCGTGTCGTGATGCAGGCCTTGCAATAGCTCTAGCGCCATTGGATGTACCATGCCGGCGGGATGACTGCCGGCGCTGTAGGCGCGAAAGCGGCCGCCGCCGATTTGATTCAGTATCGCTTCGGCCATGATGCTGCGCGCCGAATTGCCGGTGCAGATGAATAAAACCCGATAGGTTTTTTCGGTCATCTCACTGCCCCGCGGGAAACCGCTGCTCGCCGACTAGGGCCTGTAAGCGCTCAACCCCTATCGGTTCGTGTTGCAGCAAGGGCACCACGGCATAACGCTGCGCATGTTGGCTGGCGACGGCGTTGATTTCCCGCAGTTCATTGGCGGCCCGCTGACGCAACAAGGGCGACGTGGCCTTACTGGCCGCGACGCTGGTGTTGACGATCCAGGCCCAAGCCTCGATGCCTGCCCGTTTCAGGTCGGCCTGCAGGTTGGCGGCTTCCAGTACCGGCGTGGTCTCAGCCAGGGTGACGATCAGCACCTTGGTGCGCTTCGGGTCCTGCAGCCGCATCAACGGCGTGGTGTAGTGCATGCCGGTCGTGTCCATCTGTCGGCTGATTTCGCGGTGATAGGCACCGGTGGCATCCAGCAGCAGCAAGGTATGACCGGTCGGTGCGGTGTCCATCACCACAAACTTGCTGCCCGCTTCGCGGATGATGGCGGAAAAAGCCTGAAACACGGCGATTTCCTCGGTGCAGGGGGATCGCAAGTCTTCTTCCAGTAGCGCCCGGCCTTGATCGTCCAGCTTGGCGCCTTTGGTTTGCAAAATATGCTGGCGATAGCGTTCGGTTTCCAGATGCGGGTCGATCCGGCTGACCGTCAGATTATCCAGCGTCCCATTCAAGGTTTCGCTCAAATGCGCGGCGGGGTCCGATGTGGTGAGATGAACCGGCAGGCCGCGATGGGCCAATTCCACGGCAATGGCCGCAGCCAGGGTGGTTTTACCGACACCGCCTTTGCCCATCAGCATGATCAGGCCATGTTGGTCTTTGGCTATTTCGTCGACCAGCTCGGACAGGCCGGGTTCGTCCAGCTCCAGTGGCGAATCGACATCGACTTCGGCTGGTGTCGGTGTGTCGTCGAATAATTGCCGCAATGCGCTTAAACCGACCATATTGAAAGGCTTGAGCATAACGAAATCCTGCGGTAGCGCTTGCAAAGCGGCGGGGATGGCGTGCAGCGCGGTTTGCTCGCGTTCGTGAATGGCTGCGGCCAACGGGTCGGACGCGGTTTCGCTTTGCGGCAGGATGCCATTGATGACCAGATGTTGTTGCGACAGTCCAATCGCCGCCAGTTCTGCATGGGTGCGGGCGACTTCCCTTAACGTGGCTTGTTGGGCGCGCGCGACCAGAATCAAGCGCGTGCGCCGGCTATCGGCCAGGGCGTCGACGGCGGCCTTGTATTGTTCGCGCTGTTTTTCCAGGCCCGCCAACGGTCCCAGGCAGGACGCATCGCCTTTGCCGGCTTCCAGGAAGCCGCTCCAGGCGCCGGGCAATTGCAATAATCGTATGGTGTGGCCGGTCGGCGCGGTGTCGAACACGATGTGGTCGTAACCGGCGGTCAGTTCCGAATCGGTCAACAGCGCGGTGAACTCATCGAAGGCGGCGATTTCGGTGGTGCAGGCGCCGGACAGTTGTTCTTCGATGCCTTTTACCACCGTTTCCGGCAGTACCCCGCGCACCGGGCCGACGATGCGATCCCGATAGGCCTGAGCGGCGGCTTGCGGGTCGATCTCCAGCGCCGACAGACCAGGAACTTCAGCTATTGGCTTGATTTGATTGCCGATGGCCATGCCGAAGACTTGGCCGACATTGGATGCCGGGTCGGTGCTGACCAGCAATACCTTGCGGCCGGCGTCCGCCAAACGAATGGCCGTGGCGCAGGCGATCGAAGTCTTGCCGACGCCGCCTTTACCGGTAAAAAACAGAAAGCGCGGCGGATCGATTAAGTAGTTCATGGCGGCCGGATGCTGCTTTGCCATCAGCCGCAGCAACCGCCGGATTCGACGGGCTTCTCGTCAGGGGCACTGCCGCAGCAGGCCGTAGCGGCAGGCTTCTCGTCCGGAGTGTTGCCGCAACAGGCCGACGCGGCGGGCTTATCCAAAATTCGGCCGGCCAGCTCCAGCATGTTTTTAGCCGAAGCCCGTTTGACCATGTCGCCGATTTCCACCGCCTGTTGCATGGCTTGGTTGCTGACGCCGAGCTTGCGGGCCTTGTCGTAATGGAACTTGAAGCAGGGTTCGCAGCCGGCGGCTATCGCCGCGCCCAAGGCGATCAATTCCTCGATCTGCTGGTTTAATGGCTTGGAAACGGCTGAGTTTAGACCGGCCCATTGCAGCAGTTCGTCGCGCGTGGGATAGCGGCCGGCCAATGTCAACGCGCCGTCGACTAACACGACCGGCAAGGCTTCCGCGCCGTAGGTCTCCAAAAACGCTTTGACGACCGGATTTTCCGCAAACGCCATCGATTGCTGGGCCAGGTTGAAACGCTCGATTTGCGCGCCGTTTTGCTTGGCCCAATCCAGGTCGGCGGAAAAATCCACCAGTTGCTGATCGACGTCCACACCGCAGACGCCGGTGCTGCAACACAAGGCAGGATCGAAAATTTGAATAGTGCTCATCGCAAACTCCCGAAAATCAAGGTAACAAGGTGCCGATACGGTCCAGCTCGGCTTTCAGGCGTGCCGGATCGTTTTTTAATTCATCCAGCGGCAAGGCCAGGAAGGTCTCGATGCGGTGGCGCAAAATGCCGTAAGCGGTTTCGAAAGCGGCTTTGACTTCCGCCTCCGTGCCTTCCGCGTGCGCCGGGTCTTCCACGCCCCAATGGGCGCGCATGACCGGGCCGAGATAGGCGGGGCAGGTTTCGTTGGCGGCATTGCCGCAGACGCTGATGACGATGTCCGGCGTCAGCGGCAGATCGTTCCAGGATTTGCTGTAATAGCTTTTCGTCGAGATGCCTTTTTCTTGCAGCAAGGCCACGGCGCCGCTGTTCAAGCGGCCGATGGGCTTGCTGCCCGCGCTGATGGCATGCCAGCCGGCGGGGGCCAGATGGTTGAAAATGGCTTCGCCCATCAACGAGCGGCAGGAGTTACCGGTACATAGAAACAAAACATTCATGGCGGATGGCTTTTGGAAGTGGAGGCAAAATCAGTCGCTATCGCAACAGCCGGACGTTTTACCGGCATCGAGACACAGTTCGGGATGCCCCGTGCAACATTCGGCCGTCAGATAATCGATCAGCGCTTGCATGACGGTTAAATTGGCCCGGTAACGCTGGAAGCGGCCTTCTTGGGTGACGTTGACCAAACCGGCGTGCGTCATCGCTTTCAGATGAAACGACAGGTTGGTCGGCGGCAAAGCCAATTCGCTGGCGATTTCCCCGGCGACCAAGCCGGTCGGCGCGTGTTTGACCAATAAGCGAAACACGTCCAGGCGGATGCCGGATGACAGCGATTCGAAAAGCAGGGTGGCGAGTTCTTTATTCATGTTAATACTCTACAACTATAGTTGAAATGTGTAAATAAAAATTTCCAGCTCGGGCAACAATCCTGAAATACGGTGATGTTATTTTTGACGAAACCTTGAACCGGAAATGGCTTGGCCGGGTATCGCTTCCCCGGACCGCTGCCTAGGCATCGGCCAAAGGCGGTGGGTTGGCGTGCGTTTGCCAGATGCTGTTGATGTCGTTGGCCAGGGCCATGGGGTCGAAGGGTTTGGGAATCAGGCCCAGAACGCCCTGGCGTTTATAGGCTTCAATTTCGTGATTTTGAATTTTGGCGGTCATGAAAATAGCCGGCACTTTTTCCAGGCCGGGCAGGGCGCGCAAGCGGTCCAGGGTTTGTATGCCCGTCATGCCGGGAATCATCATATCCAGTAAAAACAGATCGGGCGCAAAGGCCTGGGCTTTTTCCAGGGCTTGATAACCGTCGCCGCATACCTCGAGTTCGAAGCCGCCGAGCATTTCCAGGGCCATTTTCGCAACGGTCTGAATGTCCGGGTCGTCTTCCACGTACAAAATTTTGACTAGCTTGTGGCGAGGTTGCGGCGGGACGTCCGCTTGTTTAAAAACCAAGCGGTTGCTTTTAAACTCGTTGAGGTAAAAGCGGCGGTTGAATTCCAGGATATTGGGAATGGTGCGGGTGGTGCCGCAAATCGAGCAGTTGTATAAGGGTAATAAACCCTTGGCCCATTGGCCGGTTTGGTGGTCGACCAGTTCGAAAACCGACCGCTCCAAACAGGAGGGGCAGCGTAATTCGGCGCCGCTGGGTACCGACAGGTCATGCGCGGCGATATCGTCCAATGCAAGCTGAGAGTCGGGGAAATCGAGCGCTTGCTCCAACAATATTTTTACCCCGATTCTGTATACCTGCTCCGAAACGGTTTTGCACCAACGGACTTCGGCATGCAGTTGTTCCTTGGGCTGAAATTGATTTTCCACGATGATCAACAGTCGCTCCCCGACCGGCAGCGCCTTGATGACATCGAACGACAAGCCGGAAAAACTCATGTCGTGGCAAACGGCCTGGTAAATTTTAGCGCCCATCGCTTCGACGTAATCGTCCTGCAACGGCGAAAACATCAAGTCGATACCGACACAGGGAAAACGCGGCTGTTTTCTGGGCGTCATCATTTTATCGCGGCTTTAATGGTTTGAATCAGCTTGAAGTTGCTGGTGACGGATTTAACCAGTGCCGCGCTGACTTGGCTGGCCACGCCTTCTCCCACGTCTTGGGCGGAAAAAATCACCACTTTGGTGTGCGGGTGGCGCTGCCTGATTTCCGGCAACAGGGTCAGGCCGCTGCCGTCGGGCAGGCCCACATCCAGCAGCACCAAGTCGAACTGTTGCCGGCTCAATTGCTGCCTGGCTTCCCGCAAACTGCCGGCGGCCACCACGTCGGCGGTATCCGTGAGAATCAGTTCGACGATCTTGCGCACATCGGCTTCGTCCTCAACCTGCAAAACCAACGGCCGCCGGGAATGCCGGGCGGCCGATTGGATACCCTGGACGGCGTCGATCAGCTTTTGACTGTCTATGGGTTTTTGCAGCCAATCCACCACGCCTTGATTGATGCAGGTGTTGTCGGCGTATTTTTTATTATCGTCGACGGAAACGATCACCACCGGGATATCATCCCCCTGGTTTTGCAATTCCTTCAGAAAGTCCAGTCCGGACTGCCCCGGTAAAATAATATCCAGGGTGATCGCTTCGTAATGGTTTTGCTGCAATAACTGTTTGGCCTGGATGGTGTCATAGGCAATTTCGGCGTTGAAACCGGCATCGAACAGAATGCGTTTAATCAGGTGCGCCACATCGGGGTCGTCTTCGATAATCAAAATTGTTGCCGCGTCGGCGGGGTCGATGGGCAATTGTTCTTTAATGTCGTTGATGGACTGCAAGGGCAAGTCGACATGAAATGTGGTGCCCGCGCCCTCGGCGGTTTCCACGCCGATTTTGCCTTGGTGTTTTTCGACGATGGCCTTGGCTATGCTCAACCCCAGGCCGGTGCCGCCGGTGTGGCGTTTGTCGCTGCCGTCGACCTGAGAGAACTTGTCGAACAAGCGCGGCAGGAACTCCCGCGGAATGCCGGCGCCGTGGTCGCTGATACTGATGCGGGCAAAGCCCGGGCGGAGGTTCAACGACACGTCGACCGTGCCGTTTTTCGGAGAGAATTTGGCGGCGTTGGACAATAAATTGTTGATGACCTGGATTAAGCGGTCCGGGTCCGCATTGACCTGTACCAGACGGTCGGCGGCGTTAAAGGCAAACTGTATTTGATGTTCCACCGCATAACTGCTGCAATCGGTTATGGCTTTCTCGATCAATTCGGCCAAAACCAGGCGCTTGAAATCGAAGCGCAGATGGCCCGATTCGATTTTTTCGATGTCCAGAATATCGTTGATCAGCAGCAGCAGGCGCTCCGTGTTGTTGGTGGCGATGGTCAATAAAGCGTTCACTTTGTCCGGCAGGGGGCCGCAAAGGCCGCTGTTGATCAAGCCCAGGGCGCCGCGGATCGAGGTAAGCGGGGTACGTAATTCATGGCTGACGGTGGATATGAATTCGTTTTTCAGGCGTTCGATTTTTTTGCGTTCGGTGATGTCCTTGATCAGGCCGGTAAATTGCAGCTCGCCGTCCTGCCACATCTCGCTGACGGCCAGTTCGATCGGAAAGGTCGAGCCGTCCTTGCGTTGCGCCATCACTTCGCGGTCGGTGCCGATAATGTGTTTGTGCCCGGTGTTGATGTAGCGGTCCATGTATTTGTCATGCTCGTCGCTGTGGGGCTGGGGCATCAACATATTGATTTTTTCCCCTATGACTTCGCGGGCGGGGTAACCGAAAATTAATTCGGCGGCCGGATTGAAGGTTTTGACGATGCCTTGCCGGTCTATGGTGATCAGGGCATCGCTTAAGGTATTCAATAAGGTGTGATGGCGGATTTCCCAATTTTTGATTTGGTTTTGCAGGTCGTCGATGAGGCTGTCTGTCGTCATAAGGGATTCCGAGCTGAATTATTCCAAGGAGAGCGGCAATTCTATCCAAAACGTCGAGCCGTCACCCAATTGACTGTCGAGGCCGATGCGGCCGTTCATCAGTTTCAGCAGCTGGCTGCAAATCGACAGGCCGATACCGAGGCCGTCTATGCCCAGCTGCGCCGCATTTAAACGCTCGAATGCTTCGAACACGATCTCGGCGTCCTCGGGGGCGATGCCGATACCGGTATCGGTCACGCTTATTCGCAACATATTGTTGGCGCGTTGTTGCATGTTTATCCATACCTGACCGGCGGGTTTATTGTATTTGATGGCATTGGACAGCAGATTGGCCAGGATTTGTTCCAGCCTGCGCCGGTCGGCCCGCACGTAAACCCCGGGTTGCGGCGCGAAGCGGGCGTGCACGCCGATACCGGTTTCGAGTCCCAGCATGGCGGCATTGGCGGAGGCCCGGTTCAACAAGGGAAGAATATCAAGCGATTCGCTATTCAACGTGAAGCGGCCGGTTGCCAGTTGCACTTGTTCCGCAAGTTCTTCGATCATGGCCAGCTGGGTATGGCCGGCCTTGACAATTTCCTTGACCATGTCTTGCTGTTCGGCATGCAGGCCGCCGTCCATTTGCAACAATTCGCTAAAGCCCAGTATCAGGTTGAGCGGCGCTTTCAATTCATGTACCACATAGGTCAGGAAATCGCTTTGCGATTTACGTAGGCGTTCGGAGCGCTGCTGGGCGGTTTTCAGCTGCTGGTGCAGGGTACGGATTTGCTCGAGCCGGCGTAAGCGGTAGGACAGCTTTTCCAGCAGATAACAATCCGGATCGGTTTTGCGGATGAATTCGTCGCCGCCGCTGCCCAAGGCGCAAAGCTCCTGGTCGATGTCGGTGCCCGTGGTTAAAAACAGGATGGGCATGATGTTATGGCAGCAACACTGGCGAATGGCTTTCGCCAGTTCGATGCCGCTGCAATCCGGCATATAAATGTCCAGAATCAGCAGGTCGGGTTTGAATGCTTCCAATACCTCGAAAACGCGCAGCGGTTCGTTGAGAACCCGGCTTTGATAACCGGCGGCCCTGATGATGCCGGCTATGTATTCGGCACCGATGGCATCGTCATCGACTATCAGGATCTTTTGGCGGGAGGTGGGGGTCAGGTATTGGGCGACCGTGTCCAGTAAAAAATCCCGGTTTACGGGGGTTAGCCAATAATCGCTGGCGCCCGCCCGCACCGCTTCCAGTCTGGATAAGGTGTCGCCGCGTTCCGACACGAAAATCAGGGGCGGGAAATCCTTGATATCGGCTTTGAGTTTATGGATGCCGGGCTGGCCCGTACCGGGGCTATTCAATGCCGCGTCCATGATAATCATCGAGGGTAGCTTGCGCTGGTTGCCGATGCTCTCGGCAAATGCTTTTAGATCGGGCTGGCGGTTGATCGAATAGCCGTTTTCGCCGAGTACGCCGGCAAACCATTCGGTTTGCGGATTTTCCGGGGCAATCAGGCAAATGGCTTTATCGTTTTTGCCGATGGTCGTTTTTGCCAAATAGTAACTATCGATTTGGTTAACATTTGCCAGATATTGCTGGATGGCGGTTTCCAGGCGGCCGAATAAAATAACGATGATGCGTTGGTTTTCATCCCTCGAATCTGTCGATTCCTGCGCATAGCGGTTTTCCAGATTGCGGGCCAGTTCGCTGATGTGATTGGCTTTGAAGGTGCCCGCCAAACCCGCCAGGCGGTGTAGCGCCTGGCGCAGTTGCGTGGGATCGCCGCCTCCCGGTTGTCGGGTTTGATTGTGGTATAAGGTTTTAATTTCCTGAAAACGCGCCGGCAAATCAGCGGCGAATTTTTTTCGCAATACCTCCAATTGGCTGACGAACTGCATTTTTGGACTCCGCGTTTCAAGCAGGCAAGGTTAAAAATGGTTTTTTAGACGTATATTTAAGGAAGCTCAGATTAAGTCCTTCGATAGTCTCGGGACGAGCGCTAAGTTGTTGATTCCGTTCGCGGTGAGTGTGTCGAACCGTGAGCGGAATCAACTTGTTCGGAGCTTCCTTAAGCGGCGCCGGTTAGGTTTTGAACGTTAACCCCTTTAGATTGTAGTCGGTTTTTGCTTACATGGTTTATAGTCTGCAGTTGGGCTGTTAGAGACTAGCGTTCGAACCGGCCGCTAGTTCGATTTTATTTTGGCAAGGCAAATTATGACGGAAAGCGCGGAGAGTAAAGCGGAATGAACCGGGACGAATGCTATGTGTTCAATGCGGATAGTTTACATTTTTGTTGGGTGACGGAAGCCGCTTTGCAACGCTTGGGCTATAACCGTCAAGAATGCCTGTCGTTGCCGGTTACCGAGGTTTTTCCGCGGCTGCAGCGCCACGCCTGTTTTCAGGCCTTGCTGGCGGGCGAGGAAACCGGCGTGGTGTTTGAGGCCCTACAACAACCCAAGCAGGGAGCGCCTAGCGCGGTGTTATTGCAGCTGGAATATTTTAGCGATCGGGAGAACCGCTATATTCTCGCCAAGATCGGCAACGCCTTGCCGGCCAGCGACCCGCAACAGCAATTGCAATTGAGCCAATTCGTGATGGATAGCGTCTCCATCGAGGTGTATTGGCTGGATAGGGACGGTTATATCCGTTATGCCAATCGGCAGGCCTGCCGTGCCTTGGGCTATAGCCAGGCCGAGATTTTGCAATTGCGGATCGGCGATGTGGATCCGTTATTTCCTCTTCCTCTATGGCATAAGCATTGGGAAGAGCTGAAGCAACAAAAGTTGATCTATCTGGAAACCCAGCATCGAAATAGCGCCGGCAAGCGCTATCCGGTCACGGTAATGGCGAATTATGTACGCCTGGGCGAGGCGGAATATAACATCGCTTTTGCGCGCGATATCAGTAAAGCCAGGCGCAATGAAGCGCGCTTCAAGCAATTGGTGTCGGTGGTCAATGTGATTATTTGGTCCTGTAACGCCGATTTGGTTATCGACTACATGTCGCCGCAAGTGAACGATATAGTGGGGCTATCGCCCGAGGATTTCATCGGCCGCGAACTGAAAAGTTTGGCCGAGTCGGAGCGCTTCCATCCCGGGGACCGGAGCGTAATGCTGGATGCCTTGGATGGCTTGCAAAGCCGGGGGGCCGCCGTCACGAATCTGCAGCATCGTATAAAAAACGCGGACGGAAACTGGCAATGGATGGGCCTGAATATGGCGGCGGTTTTCGACGATAACGGCGAATTGCAACAAATAGTGGGTTCCGTGCATGACATAGGCTTGCAAAAGCAGGAAGAAAATCGACTGCTGTCTTTAAATGCCGAGTTGGATAAACGGGTCCGGCGGGAACTGGAGAAAAATCAAAAAAGCAATCTGCTGTTGCAACAGCAAGCCAAATTAGTGGCAATGGGGGAAATGATAGGTAATATTGCCCATCAATGGCGGCAGCCGTTGAATGCCTTGGCGGTAATCATGATGAATCTGGACGATGCCCTGGCCCACGGCGAAGCGGACAAGGAGATCATGCATCGGGGCTTGACGCGTTCCCAGGAAATCCTGTCCGGCATGTCGCGCACCATAGACGAATTTCGCGGCTTTTTTAAAAACGACAAATACCTGATCGAAGCGGTATTGGCCGAAAGCATCAATACTTGCATGGGTTTATTGCACGCCAGCATGGTTTATCATCGCATTAAACTGGAGTTTGCAAACGCGGACTGTCCGGCGCGGGTAATGATTCAGGTCGGGGAATTTTCTCAGGTGTTGTTATGCTTGATCAACAATGCCAAGGAGCAAATCCTGGCAAAACATATTACAAACGGCGAAATCAAAATCGGTATAGAACCGGCGGAGGCCTGGGTGGCGGTGCACGTTAGCGACAATGCCGGCGGTATCGATGAGGAAAATCTGCCGAAAATTTTCGATCCTTATTTTACTACCAAGCCGGACCGCACCGGCCTGGGGTTGTATTTCAGTAATCTATCCATACGAGAAACCATGAACGGCCGAATCGAAGCCAAAAACCGTGAACAGGGCGCGCGGTTCAGTGTGTATCTGCCGCAAACCGCGGCTAGGGAGCCCGGATTATGAATTTGTCGCAAACCACATCCATGCCGAACAAGCATTCCCTGGAAGGCTTGACCATTCTATGCGTCGAGGATGGCAAGGAGGCGCGGAATCTGTTGGGTATTTTTTTACGCCGCCAGGGCGCCCGGATCATCGAAGCGGAAGACGGTGTGCGGGGGCTGGCGTTGTATCGGGAATATCGGCCCGACATCGTTATTTCCGATTTCAGGATGCCGAAGATGGACGGCATGCAAATGTGCAAGGCGATACGCGAGTCGGGAGACGACTGCACGCCGATCATTTTCCTGTCGGCCCACTCGGAGGTCGAGCTATTGCAAGAGGCCATGTGTCTGAGCGCAACCCAATATATCGTCAAACCGATCAGCTTCGATCAACTGACGAAAGCGCTCGGCGTCGCGACCGAAAAATTGGGCGCGCAAAGGGTGATTAACCACAGGCTAGATCAGTTGCAGGAAACGGTTAGCGATTACCGCTATCAACATCAGCGTATCGAACACTACGTCACCCAATTGGTCGGCGACAACCAACATCAGGAAGCCCGCGTCATCAGCCGCTCAAAAAGCGCGATCAGCGGCGATTTTTACTGCATGGAGGCCACAAAGAATAGTTTGTATGTGATGTTGGGGGACGGCATGGGGCATGGCTTGGCGGCTATTCTGCCGGCCCTGGATTTACCCCGGCGTTTTCGGGAGTTGGCGGCCCATGAGTTTAGCCTGCCGCGGATTGCGGATGAATTGAACCAGACTCTGTGCCAACGCGGCATGGGAGAACATTTTGTCACCATGACTTTGTTGTGCATGGATGCCAAACAGCATCGTTTGGAAGTGATCAATTGCGGGAACCCGCCGCTGTTGGTATTTACGAACGAAGAGAGGGAGCCTCGGAAATTTTCGTCCAACCATGTGGCTATGGGTATTGTGAGCGGCGATGATTTCTGTCCGGAATTGCAAGTTTACCGTTGCAATGATCCCGCAAGAATCTATCTGTATACCGATGGTTTGCCGGAGACATTGGATGCGGACGTCCCCGGCGTTTCCATGCGGCAATGCCTGTCGGCGATGGAACAGGGCCAGTACCGGACGCTGATGGAGGATATCGCCGGGCTGTTGGAACAAGTGCCCAAGGAGCGCCGTCAGGATGACGTGACTTTACTGGAAGTCTTATATAAACCCGTGCCGCGGGAAGAGGAGCCTCTTACGCACGGGGCGGAAACCTCTCAAAACCGGTCCGTTGGGGCGGCCGCTTATTTTATGCCGGACCAGCCGGACCTGAAGTGGCTGTCGGTGTTGTATGTGGAAGACGATCTCGATGCGCTGGAGCATTTGACCCGTTACCTGCAAAGGCGGCTGGGGGCCGTGCATGCCGCGGCGAATGCCGCGCAGGGTTTGGATTTATTCAATCGCTACCGGCCGCAATTGGTCATTACCGACATGATATTGCCGGACGGCGACGGCCTGCGGTTGATTCAAAAAATTCGGGCCATCGACCCGGCGGTGCCGGTGATTTTGATCAGCGGCATGACCAGTTGGCAATCCCGGCCGCCGCTGATCGAAAATCTGATGAGCCTGCAAATCAACCAGTTTTTGGTAAAACCCTTGCAAGGGGATAAATTGTTGAACGCCATCGCTAATTGCGTGCGGCGTACGGAATATTTGCATAAACTGAAGCTATCGTCGTCGGTATTCATGACGTCGCCGTTGGCCATTACGATTACCGATAAAAACCGCAATTTCGTCAGCGTCAATCCGGCGTTTACCCGAATTACCGGCTATACCGATACCGAGGTGTTGGGTTGTAATCCGAAAATTTTAAGCTCGGGCAAGCACGATAGCGACTTTTACCGCAAAATGTGGGAGGAGCTGGATAAACAAGACCGCTGGTCCGGCGAAATATGGAACCGGCATAAAAACGGCGAACTGTTTTTGGAGTGGATCAACATCAGCGTGATTCGGGACGAGAACGGCGAAATTTGTAATTATGCGTCGGTATTTGCCGACATTACCCAGCGGTTGGCGGCCGAGGAAAAAATGCGCTATCTGGCGCATCACGATTGCCTGACCAATCTGCCCAATCGTTTACTGCTGAACGACCGTCTGAGTCAGGCTATTTTGCAGGCCCAACGCGAAGGGACGGTGTTGGCCGTGATTTACCTGGATATCGATCATTTCAAAAATATTAACGACACGCTGGGGCATAGCGTGGGGGACGAGTTAATTCTCAGTGTTGCCCAGGCATTGCAGTCGGTGGTGCGGGAGGCCGATACCGTCAGCCGTTTGGGCGGCGATGAATTCGCGGTTTTGTTGCCCGATGTCGGCAGCACCAAAATGGCGTCCCGCTTGGTGGCCAAAATTTTTATGGCGTCCAGCAAGACTTATCAAATTGCCGGGCGGGAATTGCGCATCACCTTGAGTATTGGCGTCAGCTTGTACCCAAAGGACGGCGAAAATTCGGCCACATTGCTGAAACATGCCGATAGCGCCATGTATCTGGCCAAGAAGGAAGGTCGCAATAATTTTCAGTTTTTCGATAAATCCCTGGAAAACCAGACCGAACGCTACATGCTTATTCAACATGGCTTGCACAATGCGCTCAAACACGGCGAACTGGCTATTCATTATCAGCCCAAATACGCGCTTGACCGGCAGAATATCGTCGGCGCGGAAGCTTTGTTGCGTTGGTTCAGCCCCGAATTGGGCGCCGTGTCGCCGGCCGAGTTCATACCGATCGCCGAGGAAACCGGCTTTATCGTGGATATAGGCTGTTGGTTGATCAATAAAGTGTGTAAAACCATGGCGGCATGGCAGGAACAGGGGGCGACGCTGGCGCCGGTGGCCATCAACGTATCGCCGATTCAGTTTCACCGCGGCAATCTGCACAGAACCTTGTCCCAGGCCATTAACAGCTATGCCATCGATCCGGCCTTGATTCAGATCGAACTCACGGAAGGGGTGGTGATGAACAAGCAGCAGAACACCATCGAACTGCTGCATTCCATTAAAGGCTTGGGCGTGGCCATTTCCATCGACGATTTCGGTACCGGCTATTCCAGTTTGAGCTACCTGCGGCATTTACCTATCGATGAAATCAAAATAGACCGCTCGTTCATCATGGAGATTACCAGTCTACAGAGTTTGAGCGATACCCGTTTAACGGCCATTCCCTTGGCGGTAATCGATTTGGCCAAGAACCTGAATATCAAGCTGGTGGCGGAAGGTGTTGAAACCGAAGTGCAGAGCGATTTTTTGAGGAAAAACGGCTGTAATATCATTCAAGGCTATTGGTTCAGCAAGCCCGTGGATGCAGACGCCATGCTGGTTTTTTGGCTGCGGGCCAAAAATTCAAGCTAACGCTCATGAAGCCGGACATCGCCCAGGGTGAGTTGCTTGCCGCCGTCGCCTGTCCAACAAGCAACCGCGGGTGTCGCAAACCGCCTAGAATAAGGATGGAAACAACTTACCGAAATATATTGCCTTCGTAGGAGGGGCTTTAGTCGCGATGAGCAGCGCCTTGATCGGGCTAAAGCCCCTCCTACCGGCAACCATCCCTGAAAATACGGGAATGTTATTTTTGACGAAACCCTTACGTTCACAGTCAGGCCTCGGTTGTTCAGCGTTTACTCCTTTCCGCCGCCAGCGCTTCATGGCGAAGATCCACATAATTACTGCCCACCCACTTCCAAAACATGGCGGCGGATTCCGGATCGCTGCTCAGCAGTTTCAGCGCCACGGCGCCGTTGCCGCTAATGTCGGTAATCTCCGCTGCGATGTCCACCGTATCCTTGTTCTGGACGATGCGTTTGTCCGCTTCGAAGCGCAGGGTTACGCTTTCTCCGATACGAAACACTTTATCCGCCTTTAAGCCGCCGAAAGATGGTAGGCGGTATTCCGCTACGGATTGGTAAGGCAGTACGTATTCCGCATGCCAGCGGAAGGGGGGGCAGTTAATGGGACCGCTTTTTTTCGGGAAATGTATGGTGTAGCCGTCGTCGACCCGGGCTTTCACGGTGCCCTTGGTATAAATCTGGTGGCAATTGGTCAGCACGGTATCGCCGGGTTCGAAGCGAGAGTTGCCCGCCGCCCGGGCGGAAGGGTTGTACAAGCCAAAAACACTCAGTAACAAAAACAAAATAAACCGACTCATAGCGCACCTCTTATTTTAGTAGTTATGGTGCTCGAGTCTGGATTGGGCGGATGCGAATGTCAAGGAGGGTAAATGGAGTCTCATTTAAAAAAATGCTGCTGCCGGGCCTTGGTGTGAAATTGGTCGATGCTGGCGATCCATTCGCACCCCGCGGGCGGCGATTTCGTGCGATTAAACCAGTATTCGGCGCCCGCCCCGGCCAGCCAGATTTTGGCGGCGCCGGTTTCGGCAAACTCGGTCAGTTGATCGAGTTGAATCAGGGTTTGCGCTTCCGGCGGGTTCTTTACCATGCCCAGCACTATCACGGACGGCTTTAAATGCCGGCAGGCGTCGATAATATCCCGGCTGGGCAGGTCCGGCCCGACATAATAACAAGTGTATTGCTGGGCCGCCGCCACCAGGCAGCCCAGCAAGATACCGAATTCGTGGGGTTCGCCGCTGGGAGTGGCAAACAGCATCGAAGGGTTTTGCTTCGAAGGTTGATGCAGATTGTTCACCATGGTCAAGACGATGCGTTTTACGCAATTGGAGAACATGTGTTCCTGGGCGATATTGATCTTTTCCTCGTGCCAGAGTTGGCCGATTAAATGCAGCGCGGGCAATAAAACGTCTCTGGCATAGTCCAAGGGTTCGTAGGCCAGTTGAGCGCGTTTTAACAATTGTTCGCAGCGTTCGATGCGGTAATTTTTTAAGGCATCGACCAGCTGATTGAACAAATTCGTTTGTTGCTGGTCGTTCTGTTCGGGTGATTGATGCTGGTATTGACGCAATTGTTCGCAGGACAGGTTGGCGATTTTACTGATGGCGTGACCGTTTCGAGTCAAATTAACTAACAACTTAAGCTTTTCCAGATCCAATTGGGAATAGGACCGGCGGCCGTTCTCGCTGCGTTTGGGCGTAATGCAATCGTAACGCCGCTCCCAGGCCCTCAAAGTTTCCGCCGTCAGGCCGGTTAGTGATGTGATGGCTTTAATCGAATACATTTGTTTATGTTTTGTACAAAAATTAGTTTGACAAAAATTATACGGCATTGTATCTTCGATGCCAACTTAATAGTTAACCCGGGAAAAACCCATGTCAGCACTCTCCGCAGCAGTTACCGAAACGGCCAGTCCCGCCAGCGAGTCCGAACCTGTGATTCTGGCTTGCCGCGTTGAAAAAGCGCGCCGGCAATTATTGGATTTGTTGTTGGAAAACAACCAGGTAGCCGGTTTGATTGTCAGGCAGTTATTATTGGACTTAAAAAAAGGCATCGACTATTCCGACATATTGCTGGTTAAGAACAATGACGATTACAAGGACTCCTTGCACCGATTCGTAGCCGAGGTTGCCAAACAAGACGCATTTTTCGACAGCTTGCTGGACGATGTCAGACCGGTTAACAGATACAATGTTGTACAAGATTATAGGCTTGTACAGGATTTAAGCCAGATGCCGATTGAACGGCTGGAGATTTCGCCGGCGGCCTACCGGATTTTGCGGGGTCTGCATTTTCTCTCTGTTTATCTGATTGAAATCAGTGAAATTGCCGAAAATAAACTGGGGCTGTTGGGAGCGCTGGAGCCCGGCTATAAGGCGCGTTTGCATGTTTGCAGGTACGGGCTTAAACGCCTGCGCCAGGAAATGATCGCCAGCAATACCGGTTTAGTGGCGTTTGTGGCGCATAAATATAAAACCGTTTCCTTAAGCTTTGACGATTTGATGCAGGAAGGCATGGTGGGCTTGATTAAGGCGGTGGACCGTTTCGATCCCGAGCGGGGGAATTGTTTTTCAACCTATGCCATTTATTGGATCCGGCAAGCCATTTCAAGATTGATCGTCAAGCAAGATAAGGTGGTGCCGCTGCCCGTGGCATTGGCGGAGAAATCCTCGCCCATCTTCGAAGCGATGCGCAATAGCTATTTGCAACACGAACGTTGGCCCACATTGGCCGAATTGAAAGCCAGTTGCGATTTGTCGGAACAAGATATCAAAACCATCAGCAGCTATTATCAATCCACCTATATGCAGGACGCCGGCGCCAACGAAGACGACGACGGCATGTCCATGATGGAAAAAATGCAGCAGCAACAATTCAGCCTGCCGCTGGAGGATTTGATCGATACCGATCTGGTCAGTTATATGGACAGGGCGGTGGCCACCTTGCCGGAAAAGCAGGCCGTTATTCTGGCCATGCGCTTCGGCTTGAAAAATCATACCGAAATGACTTTGCAAGCAGTCGCGGATCAGTTACAAGTGACCCGGGAACGCGTCAGGCAAATCCAAAACGAAGCGTTGCAAAAATTAAAACAACAATTCGGGTTTGACCTTATGCTGTTTTTGGAACCAAAAGATACTTAAATACTCTGTATTTTTGTTTCGAATTCGGAAATACCCCATTTTTGTTTCGAACCAAGAAATAATGTATCTAATTAGGCAAGTATTTGCTAAAAATAACAACGAATGCCGAGCTTAGGCTATCTACGCAACAAGAGGAGTGACTATGTCTTCAGAAAACCACAATACCGATAAACAAACGCCGCCACCGGATTGGAAAATGGAGTTTGAAAAACAATGGAAAGCCATTTCCGATAAAACGGTCGATTTTTACCACGAACATGAAAAACTGTTTTCCCTGTCGAAAATCGCCGGCGTATTGGGCGGTTCATTGGTATTGGGCTGGCTGATCAGCGGTATTTATATTATCGATCAAGGTAATCGCGGTGTAGTCACCCGTTTCGGCGCGTATACCGAAACCACCCTGCCGGGCCCCCACTGGCACATTCCGCTGCCGATCGAATCGGTCGGCGTGGTCAATGTCGAACAACAACGTTTCATCGAAGTGGGTTATAGCGATGCGACCCGCGTCAGCAAGTCTTCCGTGATTCCGCAAGAGTCTTTAATGTTGACCAGCGACGAGAATATCATCGCGGTGCGCCTGGCCGTGCAATACCAAATCAACAGTGCCAGGGATTATCTGTTTAATGTTAAAAGCAACGAACATACCTTGAAGCAGTTGACCGAAAGCGTGTTACGGGGCGTGATCGGCCGCAACAACATGGATTTCGTCTTGACCGAAGGCCGTAGCCAAATCGTGGCGGAAATCAAGGAAGAGATCCAGGAAGCCATGGACGAATACAAGGCCGGCATTATCGTAGCCAGCGTCAATCTGCAAGACGCCCAGCCGCCGGAAGAAGTACAGGGTGCTTTCGAAGATGCGATTCGGGCCCGGGAAGACAAACAACGCCTGATCAACGAAGCGGAAGCCTACAGCAATGAGATCATTCCCAAGGCGCGCGGCGCGGCTTCCCGTATTTTGCAGGAAGCGGAAGCCTATGCGGCGGGTAAGGTGGCGAAAGCCAAGGGCGAAACCGAACGTTTCGATCAGCTGCTGGTGGAATACGAAAAAAGCCCGGCTATCACCCGCAAACGCTTGTATCTGGAAGCCAAGGAAAAACTCTACAGCTCGACCAATAAAATCGTGGTCGACACCGACCAGCCGCCCGCGCTTTATATGCCGTTACAACAAACATCCGCGCCTCAAACGGCTCCCAGCGCGGCGGTTAGCGAACCTGAATCGCATATTGAGCAACATAGCGCCGACAAAAACCATGTGCGCAGCTCGTCGTCTAGTGAATTACGTCCCAGCAGGAGCAGATAATGAACAAAGCACAAGTCGTTTTTCCGGTCAGCCTGGCTTTTTTAGGCTTGGCGGCTATGTCGGTTTTTCATGTTAACGAGCATGAAAGAGCCATCCTGTTTCGTTTGGGCGAAATCGTTACTTCCGACTTAAAGCCCGGACTCCATTTTAAGACCCCCATCATCAATAATGTCAGTACGTTTGATGCGCGCGTGCTGACCTTGGACGCCAAGTCCGAGCGTTTTCTTACCTCCGAAAAGAAGAACGTTATTGTCGACTCTTTCGTCAAGTGGCGAATCGGTGATGTGGGTCTTTTTTATACCACGGTCGGCGGCGACGAGTTTCAAGCCAATTTGCGCCTCGACCAGATCATGAAGGATGCCATGCGCAGCGAATTCGGCGTGCGCACCATCAAACAGCTGATCTCGGAAGACCGCAGCGAATTGCGCGATACCTTGCTGGAGAAATTGTCGCCGGCGGCGCAAAAATTCGGTATCGAGCTGATCGATATCCGCATTAAACGCATCGATTTGCCGCAGGAAGTCAGCAGCTCGGTATTTCAGCGCATGCGCGCCGAACGCGAACGGGTGGCGCGGGAATTCAGGTCGCAAGGCGCCGAAAGCGCCGAATTGATCAGCGCGGAAGCCGACAAGCAAAAGCAGGTGATCGTCGCCAACGCGCAACGGGAAGCGGAGAACCTGCGCGGCCGCGGCGATGCGGAATCGGCCGAGATTTATGCGAAAAGTTTCGGCAAAAACCCCGAGTTTTATGCCTTTTACCGCAGCCTGCAGGCCTATCAAGCCTCATTTGAAAATACTCAGGATACCTTGGTGTTAAAGCCGAATTCCGATTTTTTCAAATATTTCTCCAGCGAAAAATGAGTTAGGAGAACCTATCATGAAGAAAATTTTATTTTTTGTCGTCATCGTCGCGGCGATCGGGGTAGTGGTGTCTTCGATATTCAATCGAAACATGCCCGAATACGACCCGCATTACGAAATTTCCTATTCCGACTTTATCGAGGATGTGCGGAATAAAGTGGTGACCGAAGTGGTGGTCGATGGCAATTATGTGGACGGCAAACGCAATAACGGTACCCGCTTTGCCACCTATAACCCCAACGACATGCGCATGATCGACGAGTTGCTGGAGTACGGCGTCAAGATCAAGGTCGAAAAGCCCCAGCCGCCGTCTACCCTGATGAATATTTTCATCTCCTGGGCGCCCACTTTATTGTTGATTGCGGTGCTGGTGTATTTCATGCGCAAGCAATCTCAGATGGCGGGCGGGCGCGACGGCCAAATGGGCTTTGGTAAAAGCCGCGCCAAATTGATGGAAGAAGACCAAGTCAAGGTGCGGTTTAAAGATGTCGCCGGGGTTGAAGAAGCCAAGGAAGACGTGGTGGAAATGGTCGATTTCCTGAAAGATCCCGGCAAGTACGAAGCGCTGGGCGGCAAAATTCCGCGCGGAGTATTGATGGTCGGCCCTCCCGGCACCGGTAAAACCTTGTTGGCGCGGGCGATTGCCGGCGAAGCCGGGGTGCCGTTCTTCTCCATCTCGGGTTCCGATTTCGTGGAAATGTTCGTCGGTGTCGGTGCCTCCCGGGTGCGGGACATGTTCGAACAAGCCAAGAAGCGGGCGCCCTGCATCATCTTTATCGACGAAATCGACGCGGTCGGCCGCCAGCGCGGCGGTGCCGGCATGGGCGGCGGTAACGACGAGCGCGAGCAAACCTTGAACCAGTTGTTGGTGGAAATGGACGGTTTCAGCGGCAATGAAGGCATTATCGTCATCGCCGCCACCAACCGCGCCGATGTGCTCGACAAAGCCTTGTTGAGGCCGGGCCGCTTCGACCGTCAGGTGCAAGTCGGCTTGCCGGACATCAAGGGCCGCGAACAAATCCTTAAAGTACACGGCGAGCGGGTGCCTTTGGCGGATGACGTGAATATCACCGATTTAGCGCGCGGTACGCCGGGGTTTTCCGGTGCCGAATTAGCCAACCTGATCAACGAAGGCGCCCTGTTCGCCGCCCGCAACAATAAGCGCGTGGTGACCATGAACGATTTGGACAAAGCCCGCGACAAAATGATTATGGGAGCGGAGAAACGCACCATGGTGATGAGCCGCGAAGACTTGTTGATGACGGCTTACCACGAAGCCGGCCATGCCATTGTCGGCCGCATGGTGCCTGAGCACGACCCCGTATATAAAGTCAGCATCATGCCGCGCGGCGGTGCGTTGGGTATTACCATGTTCTTGCCGGAGCGGGACCAGTACAGCGCCAGTAAAGACAAATTGGAAAGCCAAATCTCCAGTTTGTTCGGCGGCCGGATTGCGGAAGCCTTGATTTACGGTAAAAACAAGGTCACCACCGGCGCCTCGAACGATATTATGCGCGCCACGCAGTTGGCCAGAAACATGGTGACCAAGTGGGGGCTTTCCGACAAACTCGGGCCCATGGATTATGGCGACAACGAAGGCGGTTATATGGGGCCGCAGGCCAAACCGATGTCGGAAAAAATGGCGCAAACCATAGACGAAGAAATACGCGCCGTTATCGATAGCAATTACAACCGGGCGGAAACCATTCTGAAGGAAAATATCGAAATTCTGCACAACATGGCTCACGCGCTGCTGGATTGGGAAACTATCGATAAGTACCAGATCGATGAGCTGATGCAGGGAAAAACCATTGCGCCTCCCGAGCCGGAAGCCGAACCGGCGGTAGTGGAAACCCAATACGAGTTAGGCGGCGAGCCTATCCAGGCCATTTCCCAAGAGCCCGTCATGACCTCATAACCGTCCTCCTCTATATACCCTCCCAATGCAGTACTCCGGGAGGGTATTTTTTTACAATAAGAGGTATCAACCATGAATACCCGCTCTTTATCTCATGCATCGTTAAATATTCTGCAAATCGTTTTGCAGGTTAACTTTAACGCCTCCGTCATAGTCATTTTGTTGGCCAGTATATTGTCTTTGACGGGTAGCGAATTCTTTTTCGAAAATACCAGCGATTTATACGGCCCCCTGGCTAATAATTTACGCTTGGTATTGATATATCTGTGTTTGGTGCAAATAGCGGTATACGGCTTCCATCAAGTCAGCAGCAATTACACTGCCATCGTGGCGCTGGGCGCTTTTTTATTGCTGCTGATTTTATCCGTGGAATACTATTCAACGGTCAATCAGGTCGAAATCGATGAAAACTATCAAAAAGTATTTTTATATGCGGGGTTGTCTCATTTATTGTACGGTGGAATTTGCGTTTTTAGGGAAAAGCGGCTAACGGAACCTGGCTAAATAATTTTGAAATGGTGAAGCCATGAATAAGTTAATTTAAATAAGCTGCACTTTAAACATTTTTCAACGATAAATGTCCTGGAAGATGGCGGGTAATGACGATGAAGTTTTTTCAGAAACTATATTGCTCGAGTTGAAAATGTTCGGTTTTAATCTGGGGGATTGTCATGCATTTGAAGTTACCGTTTGATTCGACCAAACCGGTTGTCGGCGAGGCCAGTATAGAAATAGATAAACCGCTCCCCGATGTATTCGCTTATGTCGGGGAACGATTTTTCGATAATTATCCGAAATGGGCCGTCGAAGTGGTCAAATTCGAGCCGCTGGACGGCCATAAGATGTTTGTCGGGGCAAAAGCAAAACAAGTGCGCAAGGATAACGACACCGAAATCGAATCGACTTTTACCATCACGGATTTTAAACCGCATGACAAATTAATTTTAATGGGTATGGATCAGCCTTATAAGCACAGTTATATTGTAGATGCCGATGACCAAAAGAAACCTACCCGTCTGACTTTTCGCTTTGAATTACTGGAATTGGAAATCTTCATGCGTCCGTTTGAAAAACTGATTCGTTATGCTATCGAGGACGGTGCCGAGAATACCGTGGAAAATATAAAAAATCTGATTGCCATCGAATGCAATTGACAAGTATAAAAAAATAGACTGAATTGGAGCGCGAGCATGAATTTTATTGTTGATAAAGACTCTGGCATTATTCCGCAAGTATTGTCCGCTATTTTGGACGAGTGCGTTAACGGCGTTACCTTGGCCGATCCGGATTTGGAGGATGCGCCGATAATATACGCCAATAAAGCATTTGAACGCTTAACCGGCTATTCTCAAGAGGAGATCGTCGGGCATAACTGCCGCTTTCTGCAAGGCGAGGATAGAGAACAACCCGCCCGGTATCTCATCGCCGAGGCCATGAAAAAGCGGGAGGGCGTTGAAGTGACTTTGCGCAATTATAAAAAAGACGGCACATTGTTTCATAACCATTTAAAGGTTATTCCGCTATTCGATAAAAAAAATCGGGTTATTTATTATCTCGGCGTGCAGTATGATATTACCCGGCAAGTCGATGCCAATAACGAAATAAATGCATTGACCGAGCTATTAAACGCCGGTCAAAAATAATGATTAAGCGGTTTTATAAATAGGGGCGGCGCTATGGGGGCTTTGGAACATGCTGGAAAGGGTGACATGGCTTTTACCGGCGCTCTGTTCGGGTTGGCCATATTGGCATTTATGATATTGCTAGCCATGGAAAAATTTAAACCTTATAGAAATTTCACTCAAAAAGTTTATAAGGAATCTATTGTTACCAATACTACTGCCTTTCTAATCAATAATGTTATTTTAACGATTTTAAGGGCGTCTTCCTTGTTTTTGGTGGCGCAACAATTTTCATCCATTGGCTTATTAAGCGGCTTGGGGAACGGGCCGGTAAAATGGTTATTGGCGTTCGCATTTTTTGATTTGGCTATCTATGCATGGCATGTAGCCAGTCATAAATATGAATGGTTATGGCGTTTTCATAAAGTGCATCATAGCGATAAAAGCTTTAATGTATCCACGGGGTTTCGTTTTCATGTATTCGACCTGTTACTTGAAATAGTCTATAAATGCGTATTTGTAATTGTGGTCGGAGTCGATGCTTATTTGGTATTGTCAATTGAAATAGTGGAATTATTCTTCATATTTTTTCATCACGCCAATATTCGAGTGCCGAACGAGCAATTGTTATCGAATTATATTATTACGCCTTGTTTGCACCGTACCCATCATTCCACTTTGCGCATGGAGCATGATAGCAATTACGGTATTGTCCTGGCTATTTGGGACCGGATTTTCGGCACGCGCAAGGAATTGGTGCCGGTCAATATCGGTTTGGATTTGATTGAAGCCGAAAATTTTATTCAGTTGTTTTCGCTGGCTTTTATAACCGAGCGTAAGTTTAAACAATTACTGGGTTTGATACCTAAAGGCAAAAAGTAACTTCACGCTGGCATTGTTCGGTACGGCCCAACCTGCAGGTAAATTCGGGATGATTATAAAAACAGATAAAACCATCCCCGCGAGCGAAATCACCGATCTTTTAGTGTTTCAACAGCGGCGAAAAATTATCAAGGCCTTATTGGCGGGCGCCTTGCTTCCTGCCGGTATTGTCCCGGTTTCGGCGAATACAGAGCTCCAGCCGCGGTGGCCGGAGCCAACGGACAGCACTGACTCCGGCGGCTTAGGCCCGATAACCCCGACCGAGTTGGTCAAAAACTACACCAATTACTACGAGTTTTCTTTTAATAAAGAGGACTCGACCGAATTGGCGCAAAGGCTGCCGACCGCCAATTGGACGATTGAAATCGGCGGCGAAGTGGAAAAGCCGGGCCATTATCAGTTGGAAGATATATTGAGCCGGCAGACGCTGAGAGAATACGTTTACCGCTTTCGTTGCGTCGAGGCCTGGTCCATGGTGGTGCCGTGGGTCGGTTTTCCGTTGGCGGAGCTCATCAAATGGGTCAAACCCTTGTCCGGCGCCAAGTTTGTTAAATTTACCTCGGTATATGACCCGGGTAGCATGCCTAAGCAGCGTATCGATGCCATGCTGAATTGGCCTTATGTGGAAGCATTACGCATCGACGAAGCCGTGCATCCGCTGACGATTCTGGCGGCCGGTATGTATGGGGATGTACTGCCCAAGCAAAACGGCGCCGCCTTGCGTTTGGTGGTGCCTTGGAAATACGGCTTTAAAAGCATCAAGGCCATCGTTAAAATCGAGTTGCTGCAAAGAGCGCCGATGACGACTTGGCATGAGTTCGCGCCTTCCGAGTATGGGTTTTATGCCAATGTCAATCCATCCGTACCGCATCCGCGCTGGAGCCAGTTCAGCGAACGCCAACTGGGAAGCGGATTTTTTACCCCGCGCCGTCAAACGGAGCTTTATAACGGCTATGGCGAGCAAGTCGCTTCTTTGTATAGCGATATGGACTTACGGCACTTTTACTGATGTGGCTGCGTATTAATAATGCATGGATAGCGATTTCAATAGGCTGTTTGCTGCCCTTGTTTGGGCTGTTATTGGATATTGCGACCGATAATTTGGGCTCAAATCCGATTCAAGCTATTCATATTCGCCTGGGGGATTGGTCCTTGCGTTTTCTTTGCCTCACGCTGGCCATCACACCCATTCAAACCATGACTAAATGGCGGGGAATGGCTGACTATCGGCAAATGCTGGGCTTATACGCCTTTTTTTACGCCACCTTGCATGTATTGGGCTATTTGTTTGTCGATCATGCCGGCGAGTGGGGGGTAATAGGGATCGATATTGTCCAGAGTTCGTATATCTGGTTCGGTGTAATCGCTTATGTTATTGTCCTGTTGCTGGCGATTACTTCGCCCAAATCGGCTAAAAAACGCTTGGGCAAAAACTGGAAAAAACTGCACAGGCTTATTTATTACGCCGCCGGTGCCGCCGTTATTCATTATTTTTGGCAACTTAAAGGTAATTTGTTTCAGCCTTTGTTTTATCTGACCATCGTTGTATTTTTGTTGGGATTTAGGGTTTTGGTTTGGCTAAAAAATCGGCAGTTGGCAAAATTGATGCTGCCAAAAGGGCGGCCGATTTCGCTGGAAGAAAACGACTGATCTTGAATTAAGTTTTATCGGAGCGCGCCTATGTCAAATAAACCTATTTTAATTACCGGCGGTACCGGTTTTTTGGGCAGTGCGTTGACCTTTAAATGGTTGCAGGAAGATCAACCCGTAACCATTTTCAGCCGCAGTGCCGACAAAGTGCAGAGGGCGTTCGGCAATCGGGTTCAGGCCGTGACACGAACCGAAGACTTGCCGGACGCCTCCAGCTATAGAGCCGTGGTGAATTTGGCGGGTGCGGGAATTTTCGATCAACGCTGGAGCGAAGCGCGTAAGCAGGTACTGCGAGAAAGCCGCATCGATTTTACCCGGCAACTGGCCAACTGGATTAACCGTTCCGTTAGCCCGCCGGATGTATTGATTAACGGTTCAGCTATCGGTTTTTACGGCGACCAGGGCGATGCATTGCTGACCGAATTAAGTTCGCCCCAGGTCGATTTTTCCCAGCAATTATGCGCGGATTGGGAGCAGGCCGCGCTGCAAGCCGAAGCCGGCGGCACGCGGGTTTGTCTGATACGCACAGGCTTGGTTTTGGGACGGGATGGCGGATTGCTGAAACGCATGTTGCTGCCGTTTCGTTTCGGTTTGGGCGGACGCTTGGGCCGGGGCGATCAGTGGATGTCCTGGGTGCATATACACGACTGGCTGGCAATTGTGCAAGCCATGATAGACAATCCCACTATGCGGGGGGCTTATAATGCCACGGCGCCGATTCCGGTAACCAATACTGAGTTCAGCAATTGTTTGGCCGGGGTTTTAAACCGGCCCCTGTTGTTGCCGCTGCCGGAATTTGCGTTGAAATTATTACTGGGCGAAATGGCCGCGCTGGTGCTTGGCAGCCAGCGCGTGATTCCGCAACGGCTTTTGGACCAGGGCCACGTATTTGAATTTACCCAACTCGATGTTGCCTTGCGCAATCTGCTGCTCCCCGCCCAATAATCACCATGCTGATCGACAGCCTCTCTTTATTATTTGCCTTTACTTCTTTCATCGCCTGGTACGAAGCGTTGTTGGTGGGCTTGGCGTTCGCCGTTCTGATTTACGCCATTACGCCCCCGCCTTTGCCGGAATGGGAAGAACGCACCCCGCCGACCTTGTATTTTTATCTGCAATGGAGCTGGCTGGGCTATTTGAAATTAAAAGATGCGTTCTGGCCCTTCTTTATTTTTTTTAACGGCATCTTGTTTTACATCGACTATCGGGTGCAAGAAGGCACGTTTACGGTAGCCAGTTGGGTAACCATGCATGTGATTATGGCCATGCCGTTGATTTACTGGACCGGCGCGGTATGGCGCTGTTCCAAAAACAGTTCCAGCCGCATTTGGCCCAGCGTGGCGCGCTGGCTGACGGTGGCGGCCTATTGCGATTTGGCATTGCGTTGGGTGATTTATCAGTATTACCCCAATATTTTGTTTAACTGCCAGCAAATGATCATTCATTGGGGCGATTGCGTTTAGTCCGGCATGAAAAAACGCTTTGCAAAATCCCTGTTTATTTTTCGCCGCGACTTGCGTTTATATGACAATGCCGGCTTGAATGCGGCCTTGCAGCAGTCCGAACAGGTATTGGCCTGTTTTATGTTCGACCCGCGCCAAATCGAACAGCATCCCTATCAAAGCGGGCCCGGTTTGCAATTTATGCTGGAAGCCTTGCAAGACTTGCGGCAGCAGTTTCAAGCGCAACAGTGCCGACTGGGTTTATACCATGGGCAACCCGAACAAATTGTCGGCCGTTTGCAACGGGAACAGGCTATCGAGGCGGTGTTCGTCAATCGCGATTACACCCCTTTCAGCCGCCGGCGCGACGCCGAGTTGCAAACCTTTTGCGAGCAACGGGGGCTGGCTTTTTGCAGCCATGCGGACGCGTTGCTCAATGAGCCGGAGCATGCCCTGAAAAGCGACGGTTCGGCATATCAAGTATTCACGGCCTTTTATAACCGGGCCCGCTTGCATCCGGTCGCGTTGCCGCAAGGCCTGGCCGATGGACAATGGCTTGATGGAGAACAGCACACCGATCTGATTTCGCGATTACAGCAAGTTCATCGCAATGCCTTGCCTGGCGGACGGCAGGCGGCTTTGCAACAGCTGGATGAGTTATCAGGGTGCCGGGATTACAGTCAACAACACGATTACCCTGCGCTGTCGGCCACCAGCGATTTGTCCGCCTATCTCAAGTTCGGCTGTTGTTCGGTCCGGGAAGCCTATTATGCGATGGTGGAAAAACTGGGAACCGAACACCCCTTGTTGCGGCAATTGTATTGGCGGGATTTTTTTACCCATATCGGCTTTCATTTTCCGCGGGTGTTCGGACATGCCTTTCACCAACGTTACGACAACATAGCCTGGCGCAACGACAGGGACGAATTCCAGGCCTGGGCGGAAGGGCGGACCGGCTTTCCGATCGTCGATGCCGGCATGCGGCAGATGAACCGGACCGGCGCCATGCATAACCGGGTGCGCATGATAGTCGCTTCGTTTCTGGTCAAGGATTTGCAGATCAGCTGGCGCTGGGGCGAACGTTATTTTGCCCGGCATTTACTGGATTACGACCCTTGCGTGAACAACGGCAACTGGCAATGGGCGGCCTCCACCGGCTGCGACGCCCAGCCTTATTTCCGGATTTTCAACCCTTGGCTGCAGCAAAAAAAATTCGATCCCGATTGCGTGTATATCAAATACTGGTTGCCCGAATTAAACGGCTATGCGCCGACGCTGATTCATAACTGGTTTAAACAACCATTGGCGGGCGCTTATCCGCCGCCGATGGTGGAACACGGTATACGCAGCGAGCGGGCCAAGCTGCTGTTTCAGCAAGCTGGCCAACAACTATAGGTGTACTATGCGGCGTTTTTTATGTTTTGTTGCGGTTTTGAGTTTGGCGGCTTGCACCGGCATACCTGAAGGGGTTGAGCCGGTAACGGGATTCGAACTGAGCCGTTATTTGGGCACCTGGCATGAAATCGCCCGGCTGGATCACGGCTTCGAGCGGGGTTTGACCCAGGTTACCGCCGAGTACAGCCTGCGCGAGGATGGCGGCGTCAAGGTGCTGAACAGCGGATACAACGCCGAGGAGCAGCAAAGGCAAACGGCCGAAGGCAAAGCTTATTTCATCGGCAGACCGGACGAGGGTCGCTTGAAAGTGTCGTTTTTCGGACCTTTTTATGGGGCCTATAACATCATCGCGCTGGATAAAGCGGCTTATCGGTATGCGATGATTGCGGGCCCCAATACCGATTATTTGTGGATTTTAGCGCGTAGCCCAAGCCTGGATGGTGCCGTATTGCAATCTTTGGTGGAAAAGGCCCAGGGGTTGGGTTTTCCGACCCAGGATTTGATTTATTTGCAACCTCAACCGTAAACACCAATATGGATAGTATTTTAGTAGGCATCAGCAGTTGTTTGCTGGGCAATTTAGTCCGCTACGACGGCGCGCACAAATACCACAGTTACATCGAACGCACCCTGGGTCAATATTTCCGGTTCAGAGCCTTTTGCCCCGAAGTGGAAGCCGGCCTGGGCGTACCGCGTCCGGCCGTGCAGTTGCGGGACATCGGTTCGCATATCCGGGTGGTGGGTGTCAAGGATCACAGTCTGGATGTCACGGAAGCCTTGCGGGAAACAGCCGAAAAACAAAGCCCCTGGCTGGATGGTTTGTGCGGCTATATTCTGAAGAAGGATTCGCCCAGTTGCGGCATGGAGCGGGTCAAAGTCTATAAAAACGACATACCGGCCCGTAGCGGGGTAGGGGTGTTTGCCGACTATCTACAGCAACGGTTTCCGACCCTGCCCATCGAGGAAGAAGGCCGTTTGGGCGATCCGGGCTTGCGGGAGAACTTTATCCAACGGGTGTTTGTGCGCCACCGTTGGCGGCAAATGTGCCAACGTCCGTTAACCGCCCACGGCTTGATGCGCTTCCATAGCCGGCATAAATTGATTGCCATGAGCCACGAGCAAAATCGGGCCAGGGAATTGGGGCGGCTGATTGCCGAAGTGCGCGCCGATAATCTCGATGAGATTGCCCAACGCTACATTACCGAATTAATGGCTTGCCTTAAGATCGTCGCCACTCGGGGTAATCATGTCAATGTGTTGCAGCATATTCAGGGCTATTTAAAACGGAGTATCGATAGCGACGATAAGCAGGAATTGGTGGATACCATCGAAAGCTACCGTCAGGGTAACGTGCCTTTGATCGTGCCGTTGACCTTGTTGCGGCATCATTTTCGTAAACAGCCGGATGCCTTTGTCGACGAGTCTTTCTACATGACCCCGCATCCCGCCGAATTATCGTTACTCAACGAAATATAAGCTGGCCGTTATACAATACGCACTTTTACCGTCGTCTTTTCGATGACCCGATTTTCAAATAATTATAAAACAGGAACCCGCAATGGAAACCGTGCAAAAACTTGTGCCTTTTTTTGAAGAATTGCTGCAACAGTGGTACCAATTGACCCTGCATAATCGGGAATATGCCATTTGTCTTGCGGTTTCCGTGTGGTTGCTGACGGCTATTTTTTACAGTATTCGGATCGGGTTTTTAAAACGAAACATTGTCCAAATCAACAAAGCCAAGGACCAGACCCAGGCCGGTTTAGACGAAGCCAATCAACAGTTGGCAACTTTGCAACAGCAATTGGCGGAAGCCGCGGAACGGGTGACGGCTGCCGAGCAAGCCGCGCGGGCCGAGTCGCAACGTGCCGCGGATAACGAGTTACGCTTGAATACAAGCAATCGGCTATTGGCCGGCAGCTTGGTCAACTTGGTCGATTGTTTCGAATTGAATCTGCATAACTTGCCGGCGGCCGACGCGGAAAATCTGTTGCCGGAATACGAAGCCGTAATCGCCCGGGTTGCCGACCGCTTTCAGAATGAGCAACAGGCCAAAACCCAGCTGCAATTAAACCTGCATGCCGAAACGGCCAAACTGGCCGAGAAGGACATGCTGATCGGCAGTCTGGAAAATCGTTTGGACACTCAGACCCAGCAACTGGTCAAATTGGAATTGGCCGTCGAACAATACGAAGCGGCGCAAAAACAGTTGGAGCAGGACAAACTGCAACTGGCGCAACAACTGCAACACCGGCATGCGGACGTGCCGCGCCAGCAAGCGTACGAAAAACCGGCAGCGGCGGCGGCAGTCGCTCAAGCGCCTGCCCAAACGGCGGTTCAACAAGCGCCGGAGCCGGTTAAGCCAGTGGAAAGCGCTGAAAAGCTGCCGGAAACCGGACCGGTCTCGCCGGCAATTAAACCGGAACCTGCCCCTGTAACGCCAAAACCGCAAGCCGCTGTTTCAAAAGCGTCGGCGGCGGAATCAGCCAAACCGGCGGCGGGTCATAAAATGAAGGGTCTGTTCGGCCGGGCGATGGATAAATTCTCCAAAATGGACGAAAAATTGGGTAGTCCGGGCAAGGCCGTTATCGAAGCGGAAGCGGCCGAAGTTGCGGACATGCCGGCGGTGGCCGAGGCAAGGGTCGAAGCCTTGGAACAGGCCGAGCCGGTTAAAAATACCCAACCGGATAAGGGCTTAAACGACAGGTTATCCGGTTTGCTTGGCGGTTTTAAAAAATCTCCGCCTCAGCCGGCAAAAACGGAGGCCGAGTCCGCATCGGCTCCGGCCGCCGCGCAAGAAACCGAAGCGGAAGCCGGGAAACCCGCCGTTAAGGCAAATAAAGCCGCTTCGCAGTTGAGCGGATTGTTCGGTGGATTCAAAGCTAAAAAATGATGCCTTTGTTAAATTCCGGCTAACGGCCCGCCATTTTCCGGACGAGTAAAATAGAAGCCGCTATTCCTTGGGATCGGCGGCTTTCGATGACCCTCATGAATCCTTTGCATTGCTGGCAATGAAGTCGGCAATTCGCAAGGCTAGCGCCTGGATAGTCAACGAAGGCGCTTCGCCGCCTCCGCTACTGGGGAAAATGCTGGCATCGGCTATGTATAAATTGCTCGATTCGTGCGCGCGTCCGCAAGCGTTGACAACCGAGCTTTTGGGGTCGTTTCCCATTCGACAGGAACCGAATACATGGGTGGCGCTGAAATGGTCGTAGCTGCCGAATTCCTCCACCAAACGGCCGGCGCCTGTCGCTTCTATAATTCGCCGGCATTGCTGGGCCATGAAGCGCAAACGCTTTAAATCCATTTCCGTTAACCGGGAACGGATGCGCGCCAGGGGTAAGCCGAATGCATCGGTTTGCTTGGTGTCAATATCAATACGGGTTTCCGGGTTGGGCAGCATTTCACCAAAGCTGGAGACCGATACCGCGTGGCCAAGCGAGTTGCGAATCCCGGCCTTTAATGCGGCTCCGAAACCAGGAACAATTCGTCTGGCATAGTTGATAGGCCCCGTCAAACCGATTTCCTGGGTAGAGGAGGTAAATCGACAACCGCCGACCACACCGGGGATGGCATCGGGCGCATTGAAATCCCAACAAATGGCGTCGGCGGGCAGGCCTTGGAAACTATCCGCCGATGTGTCCAGCATGCCGGTGCTGACCCAAATCAGGGAGTCCATAAAATTACGGCCAACTTGGCCATTGCTGTTGGCTAGACCCTGATTAAACTCACGATTTGCCGAATTTAAAAGTAAACGGGGGGTTTCCACGGCACCTCCAGCCAAAACAACAATAGGGGCCTCCAATTTTTTGCTGGTTTGTTGGTTTTCGATAACGTTGACCCCTGTTATGCGTCCGCCGGGGTCGCTGATCAAACGGGTTGCCACTGTTTCGGCTGCAATCAGGCAACGCCCAGAGTTTAAGGCATGACGGATAAAGGTAACATCCGCCGACCCCTTGTCGCCTATCGGGCAGCCGTAACCGCAGTTGCCGCAATAATTGCACGCCGGACGGCCGTCGAAAGGTTTGGACAGGGCCGCCCGACTATTGGCTTGCCAGCGCATGCCCAGCAGAGGTCCGGTTGCGGCTATGCGGCGGGACGCCTTGCAAAACGGATGAGCGGGCAATGGGTATGGTTGGCTGCGCCAGCGGAACGGCTGGTCGTCGGGTCCGGCCACGCCGATCAGATTTTCGGCAATGACATAATAGGGTTCCAGCTCGGCGTAGCTGACCGGCCAATCGGCCCCAACACCATGCCGGCTATAAAGGTTCATGGCCTGCGGATTTAGCCTATGCGCTTCGCCGGTATAATGCAAGGTACTGCCGCCTATACCGCGGACGTGATGGTAGCCGGAGCCGGCCACGGCTCGCACTCTAGTTCGATTCAGCGGGCCGGCCACAAGGTTCCATGAGCGTAAATTTTCCCATTCAGGGGATAACGAGGCACCGATGTCGAAGCTATATTGACCTTTCGAATGCGCTTTGTAAGGAAATTGCGCCATTTCCCAGCCATCGGTGTGCAGCCTATAGTCGCGGTCCGGCTGATAACGGGGGCCGGCATCCAGCATCAACACGTTCAAACCATGCTGAGTAAGCCGCCAAGCCATGGCCGCGCCAGCGGCCCCGGCGCCGATAATGATTACGTCCGCGGATTTCACTTTTCGACGGCGGCGGGATAACCGAGGTATTGGGGCGGACGGTTAACGGCCAATCCCGCCCATGACCGCGAGTCGGCATAATAAAGTTGTACGGAACGATCGCGAATTTCATGAAAAAACACCCGCGGGCCGGATTCCCAATCGGCTACGCTCATGGCTTGCAACAGTTGCTCTATTTGGGCGGTATTCAGCGCGCTCAAAGCACCGTAAGTTTGTTCCAGCCAGCCGCAGCCCTGAGAAATCAGCCTGCCCAGAGTTGCATCCCGTTGCGCGATTGCGAGAAGTTGACTGTGTACGGACAATGTACTGGCGGCGGGAGTGAGATCGTCCGCGGGAAGGATGCTGTCCACCAAGATGCGTAGGGTGTCTTCATGGCGGGAGAGTTCGTAATCTTTAGCGTCGGTATCGGAGAATTTACCCAGCCAAGCGCCGCACAGTATGGCAATGCTATTCAGCCAGCGGCGCCTGGACCAGAGGTTATCCTTTGAAAACAGCCCCCCTAAATAGCAACTCATACCCAGCGGAGAACTTAAGCCGGATTAAAGACGCATAAACCCGTCGCATTATTATAGGTTGAGTTTGCCGGGCAGCTAATAATCGTGTTTCTGCTGGGTTTATCGTATTCGCCCAGGGTATTGATAATGAAGTAAGGTTCCCAATGGTTGCTATCGGTAAAGTTATAATCGACGCCGAGATTAGAGAACGGCCCCTGGGCGCCTATGCCGGCGAATAAACCCTTGCTGAAATCATAGCCGGCGCCCACTTCGCCCTGGATATTTTCTTGGCCGTTGAAGTATTTGACCCGCAGCTTACCGGGTTCAAAGCCGTTAAAAATATTGAAGCTGAAAGATACATCCGCGCCTTGGGCGTTCCCGCCAGTAGTGACTTCGGCATGGCGATAGCCGACCACGATCGCCGGGGCAAACCCACCGTCCAGGGTCCATTTCAAACCGGCATAGCCGTTATCGACACCTACGGTTGATGCTCCTGAAGTCGTAATGGTTGGCGTAACAGACGCGAAGCCGGCCACGGCGGCCGGAACACCGAGACAGGCCAATAGCCCGGAAAAATAAAATACATTTTTGAAAGACATAGAGTTATCCCTAATTGACGGCAATGGCGGCATGATAGCAAATAACTCGCCTAACGAAAATTCCGAGTAGGATTTAAGGTTTCGCGGCGGTTAGGTTAATGTGAAAACGTTTACTCGGTTGTAAATATTACATGAGTAAAAAAAGCCGCGGCTTCCGGTAGAAACCACGGCTTTTTACAAATACCGTTAAAACCGGTTATTAATAGACATCGCGCACATAACGTTTGTCCTTTTTCAGCTGGTTGACGTAATCGACGGTTTCGGTGACGGTTTTGTTGCCGTGGATGCGGACCACGTCGTGCAAGGCCTGGTCGACATCCTTGGCCATGCGGTAAGCGTCGCCGCAAACGAAGAAGTAGCCGCCTTGCTCCAGCCAAGCGTATAACTCGGCGCCGTTTTCCAGCATGCGATCTTGCACATAGATTTTTTCGGCCTGATCGCGGGAAAAAGCCAAATCCAGTTTGGTCAGCAGGCCGCTGGTTTGCATGGCTTCGATTTCCTCGCGGTAGATAAAGTCGGTGGCGGCGTTGCGATCGCCGAAGAACAGCCAGTTTTTACCGGCGGCATTGCGGAATTCGCGTTCCTGCAGGAAGGCGCGGAACGGCGCGATACCGGTGCCGGGGCCGACCATGATCATCGGTAGACTATCGTCGTTGGGTACCCGGAAATTATTGTTGGGGGTAAAGAAAATTTTTACTTCGCCGCCTTCGCCGGCCAAGTCGGCCAGATAGGTCGAGCAAACGCCTTTGTGGTGGCGGCCGTGAGCATCGTAGCGCACGCTGGCGACGGTCAGATGCACGCTGTCCGGATATTTTTTACCGCTGGATGAAATGGAGTAGGCGCGGTGTTGCAGCGGCTTGAGCAAGCGTAAAAACTCGGCTGCGGAAAATTCGACGGCGGGGAATTGCAGTAGTAAGTCCAGGGTGTCGCGCCCCCACAAATAATCGTTCAGTTTGTCTTTGTCGCCCGCTCTCAGCAAGGCATTAAGATCGTGATCGCCGGAGCGTTTGGCGATTTCTTCCAGCAGTTCCTTGCTGGGCAACTTGATTTCAAACTGCGTGCGCAAGGCCTCCGAAAGCTGCATCAATTCGCCGTTGACAGGCTCTTCTTCGTTTCCGCTGCAGCCCAGGGCCGTTAACATAGCGGCGACCAGTTCGGGGCAGTTGCTGGGGATCACGCACATGGCGTCCCCGGCTTCGTAACTCAAGCCGGAACCGGCGATCGAGATTTCGTAATGGCGGGTTTCCTTGGATGAATCCAGTGCCGTGATAATACGGTTGACGCTGAGTTTGGCCGGGAAGGGGTTTTTCCGGTTATAAGCGGATTTTGCGGCATGGCTTTCGGTATCGATGACCGCCACGGTAGCGGCGCCTTCCGCCATCAGCGGAATCACTTCGCTGAGCCATTTTTCAGCCGGCGATTCGAAGTCGACATCGCAATCGACCCGCTCGAACAGGCGTTTGCCGCCTAATTCCGCCAAGCGGTTATCCCAATCTATGCCGGCTTGGCAGAACAAGTCGTAGCTGGTATCGCCCAAGGCCAGTACCGAGTATTTAAGATTTTCCAGACGCGGGACATCGTCACCGTTGGCGGCTTCCCACAGCATTTCGGCATTATCCGGCATGGCGCCTTCGCCGTAAGTGCTGGTGATGATCAGCAAATATTCCATTTTAGCCAGTTGGCCGATTTCCACTTCGTCCATGCTTTTAACAAGGGGGTGCAGGCCGTGGCTTTTGGCCCTGGCGGCGGCATCGTTGGCCAGCGATTCGGAATTGCCGGTCTGGCTGCCGTAAAGAATATGCAGAATACGAGCATCGGCTTGATTAATGCTGCCCGCGCTATGCAGCATATGGCTGTGCATGCCGGCGAAAAAGCCGCTCAGCCAGGCGCGTTGAGTATCACTGTAAGGGGCGTTTAATGGGATAAAAGGTGCTTTCATTTATTTACCAACTTTGAGCCGATTCTGTGCGGATCGATCACTATATATTTCAACGTAGGCTGGGTTGAGCAGAGCGAAACCCGGCAGAGGTTATTAAGCCGGGCCGCGCTTTCGCTTAACCCAGCTTACCTAATCAGTTTATTAGGCTGCTTCGTTTTCCAGCATGTCCTTGACTATGGCCATGCTTTCCAGGCTTGCCAGGTTTTTATCGATGGACGGTAACCCGGCCAGGGCCTGACGGTTGAGTTTGTCCTGTTCGATGATCCAGGCTGTAGAGCCGATGGAATAGATGCTTTGCACGTCGCGCAGCATCAGGGTGGTTTTGTAGTCGTTCAATCGTTTTTCCGCCATCAGGGTCGCCAGCTGGCCGTCGTCGTATTGGCTATAGGCTTCGCGGATATTCTTGATCAACGCGTCCTGCAGTTTGCGCGGTCTGTCCATCACCAATTTGCGGGCGTGTTTGTCGATCAGCGCTTCCGTCAGCGGCTGGCCGGCTTTGTCCAGTTGGTCCTTGGCAATTTGTTGCGCCTTGTCGATAACGGCGTAGCTATTGATCAGCTTTAAGGTCAATTCGCTGTCGATATCGCCATAGCCGGGGATGGCGCCGTTAAATAACGTGGTGTTATTTTTATAAGCCTGTTTGATCAGCTCGATTTGTTTCTGCGCGTAAGCCACGGATAATTCCTCGATCATGGCCTTGCGGTCCATGGATTGGCTGAGGAATTCCGCGGTTTGGGTTCTGTTCAGCCACAACGGCAGCGCGAATTTGAAATGCTGGCGCTCTTCGGGCCAGTTGCTCAGAATGGTTTTGGCTTTTTCCGAACCGGTGTGCTCAATGTGTTGCTCCAGCATGTACAGAACGAATTGTTCATGGCTGGCGGCCGCCTCGGAGCCGTCGGCGAGGCTGTGTATGCTGACGGAGGTTTTATCGTACAGGTCCCGCAGGCGGTTTTCCGGGTCGTACTGGTAGGCGTTGCCGCCGGACATACCTGTGCAGAAACCTTTGCCGAAGCCGCCCAGATTCAAAACCGCGCCATTGATCATGTATTCGCAGCCGAAGTCGCCGACGCCTTCCACAACGGCCATGGCGCCGGAGTTGCGTACCGCAAAGCGGTCGCCGGCCTCGCCGTTGATAAACGTTCTGCCGCCGGAAGCGCCGAACAGCGCGAAGTTGCCTATCAGCACGTTTTCGCCCGGTTTTTGGGAACCGCCGCCGGGCGATTTGATGACGATAGTGCCGCCGCAAGCGGTTTTACCGACGCCGTCGTTACAGGTGCCGGTGTGTTCCATGCGCATGCCGTCGTTGTTGAATGCGGCATAACTTTGTCCGGCGGAGCCGTGGGTGCGGACGATGATGGTGTCGTCGGCCAGATAGCGGCGGCCATGCTGGTTGGTATAGATGATTTTTGACGCGGCCAGTTGGTCGGCATCCAGGCCGTACTGCAATAAACGCTCGATGTCGATGGCGGTTTGTCCGCCCACCGTTTTGTTGCGGTTGTTCAGTTTGAATTCGTCGCCTTCGACGACCACCTGTTTTTGGCCTTGTTCGAATAGGGCCGTTTTGACTTGGGCGAAAATTTTGTCGTCAATGGCAAAATCTTTTTCCAGATAAATCGGTTTTTCGATTTTAATTTCCTGGATTTCCGCCAACAGTTTGTGCAGATGAATTTGACCGACCATGCTGGAGTGGTTGATTAAATGCAGCAATTCGGTTTTGCCGCGAATTTCCCGCAGGCTGCCGTAGCCGAGGTTGGCCAGGATTTCACGCACTTCATGAGCCAGATTCATGAAAAACTGGGCCAAAACGCGCGGGTCGCCCTTGAATTCTTCATGGGCGGTGGTCAAGCCGGCCGGGCAGCGGATGTTACAGTTTTTCGCCATCACGCAGCGCAGCATCATCAGCGCGGTAGTGCCGAATTCGAAGGAGTCGCCGCCGAGTATGGCTGATTTGACCACGTCGACGCCGTTTTGGTGCGCGGCGCTGCAGCGCAGCACGACTTTGTCGCGCAAGCCGTTTGCGGCCAGCGCCTGATGCACTTCGGCGATACCGATTTCCGGCGAGCGGCCGGTGTTTTTCAGGCTGGTAACCGCTGCCGCGCCGGTGCCGCCGGTGTTGCCGGCCACGTTGATCACATCGGCGCCGGCCTTGGCCACGCCGACAGCGATGGTGCCTATGCCTTCGGAAGAGACCAATTTGACCACCACTTTGACGCGGGCGGCCTTGGCGTCATGGATCAATTGTCCCAAATCCTCGATCGAATAAGTATCGTGATGCGGCGGAGGGCTGACCAGCTCCACTTTGGGGGTGCCGCCGCGCAGGGCGGCGATTTCCACCGAGACTTTAGGCGCGGGCAATTGACCGCCTTCGCCGGGTTTCGCGCCTTGGCCGATTTTGATTTCGATTTCTTCAATGGTCGGATCGGCCAGATAGCCGGCCCAGACGCCGAAACGGCCGGAGGCGAACTGTTTGATTTTGCTGGAACGCAAGGTGCCGAAGCGGCTGGAATGTTCGCCGCCTTCGCCTGAGTTGCTTTTGGCGCCGGCGATATTGGTGCCTTGCGCCACGGCTTCATGGGCTTCGGCCAATAGCGCGCCGTGGCTCATGGCACCGGAAGCAAAGGTGGGCGTAATTTCGTGCGCGGGTTGCACCTTGTTCAGGTCGATGGCGCTACGCGCCGTGCGCAGGTTGTTCAAATAGTGGTAAACGATGCTGTCGCTGTCGTTGACGCGCAGGCTGATAGCGGTGCTTTCGACGGTCAGGCCGAAATCGTTACCGGTAAAGCGTGCTTTCAGATGCTCGGCCAGTTGCTCCAGACGGGCTTTGCTGTTGTCGTTGGTCAAGCTCAGCGTAAAAACAACGCCGTTGCTTTTCTCGGCGTTCAAGCCGCGAATTACAAAATTGTTGTTGCCGACTAAATTCTGACTGCCCAGCAGGCGGTCGAACTCGGCCTTGCTGCCGGCGGCGGTAATATCGACCGGAAAATCCATCACGTCGCGCAATGCCGCCGGACGGTTGGCGCGCTCTGCCGCCAAGTTGCGGGTAAAGCTGCGATAGGCCGGGGTAATGCCGAAAGCGTCGATTTGTTCCGGGGTGCGTTTTTCGTAACCGAAGTCCAGATAAGCCGTGTCGCTGGCTTCCGCGGCTTGTTGCTGGGCGGCGTACAGAATCGGCTCGTCGGTCATGTTGATATATTCGCGTACCGCGGTATTGCCGAAGGTATGGCCCGCGCCTTCCTGACGCTCTTTGAACAAGCCCAGGAACGGGATATCGCTTTCATCTTTGACGGACAAGGCTTTGTGGTGCCATTCGGTGGCGCTGGCGGCGATGTCCGAATAGCGGACGCCGCCCACCGAAGCGTTTATGTTGGGAAAATAAGCTTGCAGTTTGGGTTCGTCGGTATCCAGGTAGTTGGATTCGAAGAATTCGCCGCCGATATAACTTTCCGCTGTACACAGGCCGAATTTGCCCATGGTCTTCATCAGCGATTTTTCCACGCCTTTTTGGAAGTTATACAAGGCTTTTTGCCGCGCGGCCGGGTCCGTGTATTCGGTCATGACCCGGTTATGTACGCTCAGCGGGCAGATTGCCGATGCGCCGAAGCCGAGTATGGTGGCGACGTCGTGCGGGCTGGCGGCTTGGCCGGTTTCCATGATCAGCGAGGAGTTGAAGCGCAAGCCGTGTTTCACCATATGCTGGTTGGCGGCGGCGACCATCAGCAGCGCAGGGATGGCGGCCTTGGTTTTGCCGATATTGGCGTCGCTCAAAATGATGATGCCGGTATTGCCGCGCGCGGCCTGTTCGACCTGCTCGCATACGTTTTGCAGCGCCAATTCGACGGCTTTTTCATTTTGCACGGCATCGTCAAAGTTCGGTGTATACAGCATGTCCAAAGTGACGGTTTTAACCTGGGTTTGCCGGCGTATCTGTTCCAGTTGGGTGCGCTGCAGGATCGGCGACTCGATCATCAGCTGCTTGCTGTGGCTGGGCGCGAAGGTCGGTTTGGCGCCGAGTGCTACCCGCAAGGTCATGCCGTCGCTTTCGCGCAGCGAGTCCAGCGGCGGATTGGTGACTTGCGCGAAGCGTTGGCTGAAGTAACGGGACATGCCGCCTTCCGCCGCGCTCAAGGCATTCGGCGCCAAACCGTAACCCATGGCCGAGACTTTTTCCAGGCCGGTTTGCAGGATCGGGTCCAGCAAGAATTTAAAGCTTTCCTGATTCATCGAATACGCAGTGTGGCGTTGGTCGATATTCAATTCGTGATCGTTGCCGATTTCCGATAGATCGACTTTGGGTAAGTCGTTCAGATGTAGGCAGCGTTCGGCCAGCATGGCTTGGTAGTCTTTCTCCTTGGCCAGGCGTTCCAGGACCTGATGGCTGTTATACGATTGGCCCGTGCCGTGATCGAAATACAGCATGCCGCCGGCTTCGATACGGCCGCGATACAAGACCTCTTCCGGCGGAAAGTCTATCTGGCCGGCTTCCGACATCACGGCCAGATATTCGCTGGTTTCCACCGAACGCAAGGGACGCAGGCCCAGACGGTCCAGGCGGGCGCCGACACGGATGCCGTCGTTGAAAATCAATGCGGCGGGACCGTCGTTTTTTTCTTCGTACAGGCTGAAGAACTCCAGCATCGCCCGCACCTCGTCCGACAAGGTCGGGTCGTTTTCCCAAGCCGGCGGCATCATGGCTAAAATGGCGGTGACGATGTCCAGTTCGTCTTCGTTGATACGGCGGGTCAGGGTTTGGTCCAACCGGCCGGAGTCGGATTGTCCGCACGGGAAAATCACGTGTTTGTTGTTTTGGCGGGCGATAGCGTTTTCGCTGAGGCGGTTTTTCTTGTCCGTGTTCAACTCGCCGTTATGCGCCATATAGCGGAACGGTTGCGCCATCATGGTGGCCGGCGCGGTATTGGTCGAAAAACGGGTATGGAAAAACAGCGTGCAAATTTCATGGTCCGTGTCGTACAGATCAATGAAATAGGGAATCACCTCGAAGGAATTCAGGCGGCCTTTGTAGACCTGCGTGCGGGAACTCATGGACAGCGGATAGAAACCTTGCAACTCAGGGCGGCTAAAGCCGTCCGCTTCAATGGTCAGCAAGGCTTTTTGGATATGGCGCTCGAATGCGTGGTGGCTGGCGTCTTTCAGCGCGGCGGGGCGGCCGAAAATCAGCTGTTTAATCGGTAGTTGCGCTTTGACGGCCGCCGCATTCAGCACCGATTTGTCTACCGGTACCTCGCGCCATTTTATGACGGGCAGGTCGAATTCTTTCAGATGGTTTTCCACCAGCTGCGTTGCGGTGGAGTCGTAATGGGCATGATCTTCCGGGAAAAAGAAATTGGCCACGCCGAATTGACCCAATTTCAGACTTTCGATACCGGTAATTTTGCGAAAAAACGTTAAAGACAGGTCGATATTTACCCCCGCGCCGTCGCCGATGCCCTCGGCGCTCATGCCGCCTCGATGCGGAATGGTACATAAGGCTTCGTGCGATTTGACCAGAAGAGCGTGCGTCTGTTTGCTGTCCTTGCGGGTGATAAAACCTACACCGCAGCTGTCTTGAGATAAATCGGCGTCGTAAAGCATATGTATTGCGTTGTTTTTCTGGGCGTTATTGATCATTGCTATCCAGATCCTGTCTTGCTGGTTAATTGCGTCGCCGGGTAATTACCTTAAAGCTAACGCTGTTTATGGTTTTTCTCTCTGCCGCGTGTTAGAGTCGTCGGAAGCGGCAACAAGCTTGCGAGTTTGTTCTAAATTTCAGTTAGTGAAACTTTCCAATCATAACACGCGGCGGCTGTCCTGTCATTTCATCAGCCATGTAAATGCCGGCTGCGTTGTCAGACTAACGTTTTAATACTCTGTGACAAAATATGAAACAAAAATTTGATGTGTTGATAGTGGGCGGCGGTATGGTCGGCGCCGCGGTTGCCTGCTGCCTGGGCGGCAGCGGCCTTACAGTGGCGATTATAGAAGCCCAATTGCCGAAGGCCTTTTCGCCCGATCAAGCGCATGATTTGCGGGTTTCGGCCTTGAGTATCGCTTCGCGGAATATTCTGGATGCGGTTGGCGCTTGGCGGGGCGTCGCCTCAAGGCGCTTTTGTCCGTTCAAGCGCATGCGGGTGTGGGAAAGCGCCGGCGACACGACATTTAACAGCGACGATATCCAGGCGCCCGAGCTGGGTTATATTGTCGAAAATCGAATTACCCAATTGGCACTGCTGGAGCGTCTGGCGGAGTTTGCCAACGTCACGTTGTTGATGCCGCAGGCTATAGGTAAAATTCATTATGACGGCCACGAAAGCGAAGTGGTACTGGCCGACGGGCGGATATTGGAGGCCCGGTTGCTGGTGGCTGCCGACGGCGGCCAGTCCCGGGTCAGACAGGCGGTCGGATTGGGGGTGACGAGTTGGGATTACAATCAGCATGCGCTGGTTATTTATGTGGAAACCGCTTATCCGCAGCAGGATATTACCTGGCAGCGTTTTGTGCCGAGCGGGCCGCAAGCGTTTTTGCCCTTGACCGGAAATTACGGCTCGATCGTGTGGTACCAGTCTCCCGATGAGGTGCGGCGTTTACAAGCCTTGCCTTTCGATCAGCTTAAAGACGCGTTGGTTGCGGCATTTCCGGATTGTTTGGGTGAGATAAACCAAGTTTTGGGGGTGGCGAGTTTTCCGCTGAAGCGCCAGCATGCGCAACGTTATGTCAAGCAGGGGGTGGCGCTGGTGGGCGATGCGGCGCATATGATCAATCCTTTGGCCGGGCAGGGTGTCAACATCGGTTTGCTGGATGCGGCGGCCCTGGCGGAAGTTGTGGTTGATGCGCATAAGCGGGGTAAGGACATTGCCGATGTTTCGGTTTTAAAGCGCTACGAGTCCATGCGGCGCAATGAGAATTTGAAAATGATGACGGTCATGGATGTGTTTTATCAGTCGTTCAGCAATAACATCCTACCGGTAAAATTCATCCGCAACCTGGGGCTGGGGTTGGCGCAGCGGCTGACGCCGGTCAGAAACAAGGTGATGAAGGCGGCAATGGGCTTGGAAGGACGGCTGCCAAAGTTGGCGCGCGGGCAAAGCCTGGATACTCACTGAGCGTCTTCCGAATAAAATCCCTTCGTGCCGGTCGGCATGACAGCAAATTTTGATCAAGGCCGGAAGCTGCCCTCTTGAGTATATGGCGGCATGAAGGGGTTTTTTGTTTCTTTGGAATAAAACTCGTTACCTGTCCGTGTGGCGCTCTGCGGAAAAGGCTTTAATTTTTGTCTGACAAATAACGTAGGATTGTTGCGCTGATTCTGGCTTTTGCCTGCACATCGACGATAGGTTGGCAATTTTGGTCCGTGACATAAAACATATCTTCCGCCCGGCTGCCGATGGTGGTAATTTTGGCGTCGTGCAGTTGGATGTCCAGCTCGGTGAAGGCTTTGCCTATGGTCGACAGCAAGCCGGCATGGTCGGTGGTAACCAGTTCGATAGTGGTATGTTTGCTGGACGGGTTGTCCAAAAAAGTCACGCTGGTTTCGATTGGAAAATGCCGGGCCTGTCTGGATTGCTTGTGAATGTTTTTCGAAAGGCTGGCTTTTTTGTTAATCAAACCTTGCCGCAAAGTGTCGCAGATATGGATTTCCCGGTATAAATCGTTGATGGCTTCGCCGGACTGCTCCAAAACCTGAAAGCTGTTTAAGACGTATTGATCTTCGGTGGTGATGATGCGGGCATCCAGAATAGTCAGGCCCAAGTGATCGAGTGTCGCGGTGCAAATGGAAAAGATCTGCGCTTCGTTGCGGGTGTAGACAAAAATTTCGGCGCTGCCGCGCTGGGTTTGCGGGCGTAATAAAACCAGGGGTAATTCTTCTTCCGTCGACGCGGCAATAGCAATGGTGTGCCAAGCGATTTCGTCGGCGGAATAGCGTAAAAAGTAATCGTCGCTTAGATGTTGCCAAGACTTTGCAATGGCGTTTTTCGTTATGCCGAGTTTGGTCAGCTCGCGGTTAGCTTCTTTTTGGGTTTCCTTGATGCGTTCTGAGCGGGCGACCGGGTTTTGCAGGCCGCGGTGCAGGGCGCGGTGCGTGGCGATATACAGATCTTTTAACAGGGCGTCCTTCCAGGTGTTCCATAAGCTGGGATTGGTGGCCCTGATGTCGGCGACGGTCAATAAATACAGATAGTTCAAGTATTCGATGCTGCCCACTTGCAGGGCAAAGGTGTGGATGACGTCCGGGTCGCTGATGTCTTTGCGCTGCGCGGTCATCGACATCAATAAATGGTTTCGGACCAGCCAGGTAATCAGCTTGCTGTCCTGTCTGGGGAGATCGTGTTGCTTGCAAAAGTCCAATGCAATTTTTTCGCCCAGTGTCGAGTGGTCGCCGCCGCGGCCTTTGGCGATGTCATGGAATAGCGCGGCGATATACAGCACATCGGGTTTGGGGGTGAGCAGAAAAATGTTGTTGCAAAACGGCAATTCCTTGCTGTGCTTGTCCAAGGCGAAACGGCGCAGGTTTCTAATCACAAACAGCGTGTGTTCGTCCACGGTGTAGATATGAAACAAATCGTACTGCATGCGGGCGACGATGTTGGCGAAATCCGGCAGATAAGCCGCCAGCACGCCGTAACGGTTCATGCGTTTGAGCTGATGGGTGATGCCGCGCGGCTGCCGGAGTATTTCGATAAACAGCCGGTTGGCTTGCTTGTTGTGGCGAAAATTGTCGTCGATCAAGGCGAGGCTTTTGCGAATCAGTCTGATAGTGCTGGCGCGAATGCCTTTTAACGAAGGCGATTGCTGTAGTAATAGAAATATTTCCAGTAACGCCAAGGGGTGATTTTGAAACACCTCTTCGTGGCTAACTTCCAGATAGCCGGCAATGGATGAAAAATTGGCGGTGATGGGGGTAGGGGTTAAGGCTTCATGATTGTTTATCAGGCGTTCATTGAGCAGTTGCAGCAGCATTTCGTTCAGCCGTTCTATATTCACGACCGTTTTAAAGAAAAATTGCATGAACTGTTCGACATCGGGATTGCCGTCTTTGTCGGTATAGCCGAATAATTCGGCCATTTCGCGTTGGTGGTCGAACAATAACCGGTCTTCGCAACGGTTGGTCAGGCAGTGCAAGGCAAAACGCAGCCGCCACAGTATGTCGCGGGCAGCTACCAAGCTGTCGTACTCGGAGCGGGGCAGGAAGCCGTACTTAATCAGCTCGCGCAGGGAGTGGGCGTTGTAATGGTGTTTGAAGACCCAGCTGATGACTTGTATATCTCTTAGTCCGCCCGGACCTTCCTTGATATTGGGCTCCAGATTGTAAGCAGTATCGTGAAATTTGCCGTAGCGCTGTTCCTGTTCGTTCATTTTGGCCAGGAAAAACCGTTCCGAAGACCAAAGCTGAGTGTTGATGATTTGCTTGGAAAGCGTTTCGAATAAATCCGGGTTGCCGCTGATAAGGCGCATTTCCAGCAGGCTGGTGAAAATGGTTTGGTCCTGTAGGGCGAATGCCACGCATTCGTTGGTGAAGCAGGTTCTCAGGCCGGGTTTTAGGCCTATGTCCCACAGGAAATTGCTGAAAGCGGATAGGCCGTCTTGAATCTTATCGGTAAACTCCTGATTTAAAACAATCAGAATGTCGATGTCGGAATAGGGGAATAACTCGCCGCGGCCATAGCCGCCGGTGGCGATCAAGGCCTGCTGGTCGGCTTCGTCGGCCAAAAAATGCGTCCAGCAGGCCGAGAGCAGATTATCGATAAAGCCGGCCTTTTCGCTGAGCAGTTCCGCAGGCGAGTGAGCGGGTTTGAAGCGCAGTTTTAATTGTTCGTTTTCGCGGGTAATGGCGTTTTTAAAGGCCGGGATGGGATGGGAGACGGTAAAGCTTTTGGCGAAATACGCTTCGGTAAATAAAGAGTCTGTCACCGTTCTTCCTGGCGCAAGGTCAATATTTCGTAACCGCTATCGGTTACCAGAATGGTGTGCTCCCATTGCGCCGACAGGCTGCGGTCCTTGGTGACGGCGGTCCAGCCGTCGGGCAGAATTTTCATGTGCCTTTTGCCGATATTGATCATGGGCTCGATCGTAAAAATCATGCCGGGTTCAATTACTGCTCCTTCGCCGCGCTTGCCGAAATGCATGACATGCGGGTCTTCGTGGAAATTTTTACCGATGCCGTGGCCGCAAAATTCCCGCACCACCGAATAGCGGTTGCTTTCGGCATGTTGCTGAATGGCATGGCCGATATCGCCGAAATGGGCGCCGGGCTTGACCTGTTCTATTCCCAGAAACAGGCATTGGCGGGTGATTTCCACCAAGCGCTTCGCATGCGGACTGACGTCGCCCACGCAGAACATTTTGCTGGTGTCGCCGTGGTAACCGTCTTTAATAACCGTGATGTCGACGTTGACGATGTCGCCGTTTTTGAGTTTTTTATCGCTGGGGATGCCGTGGCAAATTTGATGGTTAATCGACGTGCAGATCGATTTGGGAAAGCCGCGGTAATTGAGTGGGGCCGGAATGGCTTGCTGTTCGTTAACGATATAATCGTGACAAATTTGATCGAGTTCATCCGTGGCGACGCCTACAATGACATGCGGAGCAATCATCTCCAAAACATCGGCGGCCAGCTTGCCTGCAATGCGCATTTTTTCGATTTCTTCAGCTGTTTTTATGGCAATGCTCATCAGGGTCTTTGGAGTAAATTATATGGGCTTGATAGTTAACTTAGAGGGTTTTGCAATCGCGGTTGCGGAACAGTCTATCAGACTTGGTATTGTTGTGAAATTGTAATCGTGGTATAAAGTGAAGTTCACTATGTTTAATACTCACGCCTGTCGGCACGATTGATGGGGTGCCGGTTACAGTGACAACACGGTAATGGGTCATCAGTCGGGACAGTGCGGAGGCGTAACCCAACGCCGAATCATTCGGCAAATCTTTAGGAGAAATAAATGGCAGCAGTGTCAATGCGTCAAATGTTAGAAGCGGGTGTTCATTTCGGACACCAAACTCGTTACTGGAACCCTAAAATGGCTTCCTATTTATTCGGTGCCCGTAACAAAATCCATATCATCGATTTGGAACAAACGCTGCCGATGTTTAACGACGCGATGAATTATCTGGGTCAAATGACCGCCAACAAAGGCAGCATTCTGTTTGTCGGCACCAAGAAAGCCGCCCGCAAAGCCGTTGCGGAAGAAGCAAAACGTTGCGGCATGCCGTATGTCAACCATCGTTGGTTGGGCGGTATGTTGACCAACTTTAAAACCATCAAAAAATCCATCAACCGCCTGAAAGAACTGGAAGCGATGAAAGCCGACGGTACTTTATACCAACGTTTCAGCAAAAAAGAAGCCTTGGGCATGGAGCGCGAATTGGAGAAGCTGGAACGCAGTCTGGGCGGTATCAAAGACATGCGCGGCACGCCTGATGCGATTTTTGTGCTGGATGTCGGCTACGAAAAGAACGCCATTATGGAAGCCAAAAAACTGGGCATTCCCGTCATTGGCGTAGTCGATTCCAACAACTCGCCGGACAATGTTGACTATGTAATCCCCGGCAACGACGACTCGATTCGCGCGGTAACCCTGTATTGCCAAAGCGCGGCGGCGGCTGTTTTGGAGGCCAAGGCCTTGCGTATGGATGCCGGTACAAAATCGGATGATTTCGTCGAGGAAGTTGCAGCGGAAGCGTAAGTTTTTGCGGCCCGGGTAATTAAGGCCGGGCGCTTCCGAGCCTGATCGGTATCAGGTTCGGATTTTAGTTTTTTAAACGCCTCCTTTGTGAGGCGTTTTTTTAGTTATTAATCTTGAGGAAAAAAACAATGAATATTAGTGCGGCGATGGTTAAGGAACTGCGTGAACGTACAGGTTCTGGCATGATGGAGTGTAAAAAAGCCTTGGTTGAAGCTAATGGCGATATGGAATTGGCCATCGAGAACATGCGTAAATCCGGCCTGGCTAAAGCCGATAAAAAATCCGGCCGTATCGCGGCCGAAGGCGTTATCGGCGTCAAAGTATCCGCCGACAGCAAAACCGTGGTGATGGCGGATGTGAACTGCGAGACCGATTTCGTGGCGAAAGGCGACGACTTTACCGGCTTTGTCAACGACGTTGTCAATGCCTTGCTGGCGGCGGATGTCGACAGCGAAGAACAATTGCAAGCCTTGGTGTTGGCAAACGGTCAAACCGTTGACGAAACCCGCCGGGCATTGATCGCCAAATTGGGTGAAAATATCACTGTCAGACGTTTTCAAAAATTCGTTACCGTCGATGGCGGCCAAGCCTGTTACCTGCACGGCAGCAAAATAGGCGTTATCGTCGAGTTGGCAAAAGCCGATGCGGAATTGGGCAAGGATGTCGCCATGCACATCGCGGCCAGCAAGCCTATGTGTGTTTCCGCGGACCAAGTTGCGTCCGAATCCATCGAAAAAGAGAAAGAAATTTTCTTGGCGCAGCAAGAGGAAAAAATTAAAGGTAAACCGGCGGATATCGTCGAAAAAATGGTTTCCGGCCGCGTCAACAAATTCTTGGCCGAAGTTACCTTACAAGGGCAAGCCTTTATTAAAGACGATAGTAAGACTGTTGCTCAGCTGTTGAAAGAAAAAGGTAATTCGGTGGTACGCTTCGCCCGTTTTGAAGTAGGCGAAGGTATCGAGAAGAAAGAGGAAGACTTTGCCGCCGAAGTCATGGCGCAGGTAAGAGGTTAAACCTCTCCTGGAAAACCCGGTGAAAACCGGGTTTTTTCTGTGCCGAATTGATTGCTTTAACCCTTCAACCCTTGGATACTTCGATTATGAGTCAGATCATTTGTCAGAGAATTTTACTTAAATTAAGCGGTGAAGCACTAATGAGCGAAACAGGGGGCAGTATCGACCCCAATATCGTTCAGCGTTTGGCGCAAGAAGTGAAGGACTTATGCGACGCCGGTATTCAAGTAGGCTTGGTGATAGGCGGCGGCAATATTTTGCGCGGTTCCGAAAAAGCCTCCGACGGCTTGAACCGGGTCACCAGCGATCAAATGGGTATGCTGGCGACTGTTATCAATGCGCTGGCCATGCAGGATGCCCTGGAGTTTTTGGGGCAACCCGTGCGGGTCATGACGGCGCTGAAAATCAACCAAGTCTGCGAAGACTATATCCGCCGCAGAGCCGTCCGGCATTTGGAAAAAGGCCGGGTGACCATTTTTGCCGCCGGAACCGGCAATCCGTTTTTTACCACCGACACCGCCGCCAGTTTGCGCGCCATCGAAATCGATGCGGAATTGATGATCAAGGCTACCAAAGTCAAGGGGGTTTATTCGGCCGATCCCAACAAGGTGGCCGATGCCGTGTTTTACCCGCGTCTAACCTACGACGAAGCCATAGACCAGCGTCTGAATGTGATGGATACCACGGCCTTGGTGCTGTGCCGCGACAACAACCTGCCGATGCGGGTAATGAATATTTTTGAGCCGGGAGCGATCATGCGCTTGATGCGCGGCGAAGACATCGGCTCTTTAATTGTGAGGAAATAGAAATGATCAGCGATATTCAACAAGATGCCGCGGCGCGCATGGCAAAAAGCATAGAAGCGTTGCAAAAAGCCTTTACCAAGATCAGAACCGGGCGGGCGCACCCTAGCCTGCTGGACCAGATCAGTGTGAGTTATTACGGATCGGAATCGCAATTATCGCAAGTGGCCAATATTTCGGTCGAAGACGCCAGAACCTTGAAGGTGGTGCCTTGGGAAAAAGGCATGGTGCAAGCCATCGAAAAAGCCATCATGTCTTCCGGCTTGGGCTTAAACCCGGCAACTCAGGGAACGGTGATCCGTATTCCGTTACCGGCTTTAACCGAAGAACGCCGCCGCGATTTGGTGAAAGTGGTAAAGAATGAAGCCGAGCAGGGCAGGGTATCGATCCGCAACATCCGCCGCGACGCCAATGCGGCCATCAAGGATGCTTTGAAGGAGAAGCTGATTTCCGAAGACGATGCCCGCCAAGGCGAAGACAAGATCCAAAAATTGACCGATCAATACATCAAAGAAGTGGAAAAGCATCTTGAAGAAAAAGAAGCCGATCTGCTGTCCATGTAGATTGGCCGGGCATTAACATGGCAGATGAACTGGGTGGCAATTTGATAGTCAACGGGAGCAATCCGAGGCATATCGCCATTATCATGGACGGCAACGGCCGCTGGGCGCAAAAGCGGATGATGCCGAGAATCATGGGGCATCATGCCGGCGTGAAAGCCGTTAGAAAAATCGTCGAATACTGCGCCAAGCAAAATATCGAAGTGTTATCGCTGTTCGCTTTTAGCAGCGAAAATTGGCGGCGACCCAAGGAAGAAGTCGGTTTGTTGATGGAGTTATTCATGAACACGCTGCAAACCCAGGTCGATAAACTGGATAAAAACAATATCCGTTTGCGTATTATCGGCGATAAAGCGGCCTTTCCGGATAAGTTGCAGGAAAAAATCCGCGCCGCCGAAGCGCAGACCGCTCAAAACAGCGGTTTGACCCTGCTGATTGCGGCTAACTATGGCGGCCGTTGGGATATTACGCAGGCGGTGCAAAAAATCGTTGCCGGCATCAAAGCCGGTCAAATCCAGGAACAGGCCATTACGGAAGATTTAATTAACAGCTATTTGGTAACGGCTGATTTACCGGAGCCGGATTTGTTCATTCGTTCCGGCGGCGAAGAACGGGTGAGTAATTTTTTACTTTGGCAATTGGCTTATACCGAATTTTTCTTTACCGATGTACTATGGCCGGAATTCGATCAAGCCATGATGCAAAAAGCCATCGACAGCTTTAAGGGCAGGCAGAGGCGTTTTGGACATACCGGCGAGCAAATCATCGATAAGCGTATTCTTTAGGCACTTTCCACAACCATAATAATTAAAAAGTAAACTATGTTAGTACAACGCATTTTAACGGCATCGATATTAGCGGCTGTCGTCGTTTTGGCGGTAATGCAATTGCCCGCCATCTATTTTTCATTGTTTATCGCTTTCGTTACTTTCGGCGGAGCCTGGGAATGGCTGTCTCTGACCGGTGTGGAAAAGCCCGGTAAAAAGATATTGTTTTTCGCGGCCCTCATTTTTCCGATGCTGGGCGTCACCTATTGGACGGTATTCCTGGAGCTGTTGGGCGAAGCCATGGAATGGCCGGAAGTCAAGGACTATTCCGACGCGCTGGAATGGCTGGTGATTGCGCCGGTATTGTTTTGGGTGCTGGCGATGATCGTCATCAGACAATCGGCCGCGCAGTTGTTGACTATTGAATTCAAACCGCGCGTCAAAGCCTTTCTGGGCTGGTTGGTATTGCTGTCCGCCTGGATGTTCCTGAGCAAATTGAGGGCCTATTACGGACCCGGCATGGTGTTGTACTTTCTGGTTTTAATTTGCGCGGCGGATATCAGCGCCTATTTCGTGGGCAAAAAATGGGGCAAGGATAAGCTGGCGCCGGAAATCAGCCCGGGCAAAACCGTGCAAGGCATGTATGGCGCGCTGGCGGCGGCCGTGGTTTGCGCCATTGGCTTGCGCTTGTATTACGGTTTGGAAGCGTTGCAATCCGACGATGCGGCATTGGCGATTCTAATGACTGTCGATTTGCTGATACTGTCGGTATTGACCGTGCTGGTGTCCATCTACGGCGATTTGTTCTTCAGCCTGATCAAACGGCAAAAGGGCGTCAAGGACAGCGGCAGCCTGTTGCCCGGACACGGCGGTATTTTGGATAGAGTCGACAGCATTATCGCGGCCGCACCGTTTTTCTATGCCGGTATTGTGCTGATCGGCCGGAGCGTATTCGCATGAAGGGTATTTGCATTCTTGGGGCCACCGGCTCGATAGGGGTTAGCACGCTGGACGTGGTGGCGCGCCACCCGGACCAATATCGGGTCGTGGCGTTGACCGCCAACGGCAACATCGATGTGTTGTACCAGCAATGCGTCGCCCACCGCCCCGAATATGCGGTCGTGGCAACCGAAAGCAAGGCCGAGGAATTCAAGCAGCGTATTGCGGCATCTCCGGTTGCGGATATTAAAGTTTTAGCGGGCGCGGAAGCGTTGGCCGAGGTGGCGACTTTAGAAAATGTCGATGCGGTCATGGCGGCGATTGTCGGTGCCGCCGGCCTGTTGCCGACGCTGGCGGCCGCCAAAGCCGGTAAAACCGTATTGCTGGCGAACAAGGAAGCCTTGGTGATGTCCGGTCAGATTTTTATGCAGGCGGTCAGCGCTTCCGGTGCGGTGTTGTTGCCGATAGACAGCGAACACAACGCCATCTTTCAATGCATGCCGGCCGGCTATACCCCCGGCCATACCGCCAAGCAGGCGCGGCGGATTTTGTTGACGGCATCCGGCGGCCCTTTTCGGAAAACGCCGCTCGAATTACTGCCGGACATGACCCCGGATCAAGCCGTGGCGCATCCGAAATGGGACATGGGCCGGAAAATTTCGGTGGATTCGGCCACCATGATGAACAAAGGCTTGGAACTGATCGAAGCATGCCTACTGTTCAACATGGATCCCGATCAGATTCAGGTAGTAATTCATCCGCAAAGCATCATCCATTCCATGGTGGATTACGTCGACGGTTCGGTATTGGCGCAAATGGGCAACCCGGATATGCGTACCCCGATTGCCCACGCCATGGCTTGGCCGGAACGCTTCGATTCCGGGGTGGCGCCGTTGGATATATTCGAAGTAGGGCACATGGATTTCGAAAAGCCCGATCTGCAGCGCTTTCCTTGTTTGAGATTGGCTTATGAAGCCATTAAAGCCGGCGGCATTATGCCGACCGTATTGAATGCGGCGAACGAAATTGCCGTCGAAGCCTTTTTAAATGAAGAAGTGAAATTCACCGATATCGCCATTATCATCGAACGCAGCATGGCGCAATTCAAGTCGGATAATGCCGATAGTCTGGAGTTGGTGCTACAAGCAGATAGTCAAGCCCGCCAAGTGGCCCAGTCGGTTATTGAAGGCTTGGCCGCCTGATGGAAACCCTGCATACCCTGTTTTACTTCACCGTAGCGATTGCGGTGCTGGTTGCATTTCATGAGCTGGGCCATTTTTGGGTGGCGCGGCTGACAGGGGTCAAGGTGATTCGGTTTTCGATCGGTTTCGGTAAAAAACTGTGGGCCTACCAAAAAAATCCCGAACAAACCGAGTTTGTGCTGTCTGCCATACCCATGGGCGGTTACGTCAAAATGGTCGACGAAAGGGAAGGCGAAGTTGCGGCAGCGGATTTGCCCTATGCATTTAACCGGCAAACGGTCGGCGTCAGAACGGCCATTGTCGCCGCCGGACCGCTATTTAATTTAATTCTGGCGGTGTGTTTATTTTGGGTTGTCATGGTGGTGGGGGAAACCGGCCTGAAACCCATATTGGGCGACGTCGCGACCGGCACCCTGGCGGCGGAAGCGGGTTTTCAAGCGGGCGATCGAATTGTTAGTGTTAACCAAAAACCCACCCCTACCTGGGCCATGGCTTTGGATGAATTGTTTTCATCGGCTATCGATGGCCAACGCGATATTGTTGTCGATGTAATCAGCCGCGAAGACCGGAAGCAATTTCGGGCGTTGGTGCTGACCGATGACGATGTGCAAAGCCCGGAAGTTTTGAATGAACGGCTGGGTTTAAAGCCGTTCCTGCCGGTCATTAAACCGATTATCGGCAAACTGTTGGAAGACGGTGCGGCCAAACAAGCCGGCTTGCAAACCGGCGATTTGATACTGCGCGCGGACGATCAAACGATTGAGGATTGGCAGCAATGGGTCGATTACATTCAAGCCAAGCCGGATGTTGAGATTGACGTCACGCTGGAACGCAACGAGGTACAAACCCAGATCAAATTAACGCCCCGCAAAGAGGAGCAGCCGGACGGCAAAGCGGTCGGAAAAATCGGCGCCGGGGTGGAGATACCCGAGGCGATGATGCGCGATTTACAGGTTGAGTATTCCCTCTCGCCCCTGGAAGCAATTCCGGCGGCTTTCGAAAAAACCTGGTTTTATTCGCTGAGCACGGTAAAAATGATAGGCAAAATGTTCGTCGGTTCAGCTTCGGTGAAAAATCTAAGCGGTCCGATCAGCATTGCCCAATACGCCGGCCAGTCGGCCGACATGGGGTTTGTCGCCTTCTTGAAGTTTTTGGGTTTAATCAGCGTCAGCCTAGGTGTTTTGAACCTGTTGCCGGTGCCCGTGCTGGACGGCGGTCATTTGCTTTTTTATTTGGTGGAAGTCATCAAGGGCAGTCCGGTTTCGGATCGGGTGCAAATGGTTTTTCAGCAGATGGGCATGCTGGTGTTGATGTCTTTAATGGCGCTGGCGCTGTTCCTGGATCTAGACCGTTTATTTCAATAGCGCTGAACGAAACGTTCAGTTCAAAGTCCACTCCACTTTATCAAACCTCAATATGGGTCATACCATGAAAAAAATCTCTGGAATTGTATTGTTTGCGGCCGCCATGCTGGCGGTCAATAACGTTTCCGCGGACGAAGCCGCCATTAAAAAAGCCTTAAGCGAATTTATGCCGGGCGCGCAAGTCGATTCCGTTAAACCCAGCGAAGTCAACGGCTTGTTCGAAGTGATCGCCGGCGGCAATATTTTCTATGCTTCCGAGGACGGACGCTATTTGTTGCAAGGCCAGTTATTCGATGCGGTCGAAAAGAAAAATATCACCGAAAGCAAGTTGGCTGGCGTGCGCAAAGCGGATTTGGATAAAGTCGGCGAAAAAAACATGATTATTTTCAAGCCGGCAACCAGCAAACATGTGGTTTCGGTGTTTACCGACATCGATTGCGGCTATTGCCGCAAATTGCATTCCGAAATCGATCAGTATATGGCGCAGGGCATTACCGTGCGTTATTTGTTCTTCCCCAGAGCCGGCAAGGGCTCGGAGTCTTATTCCAAAGCCGTTTCGGTCTGGTGCGCCGCCGATAAGCAAAAGGCCTTAACCGCCGCCAAAAAAGGCGATACCTTGGAGTCCAAAACCTGCGACAACCCGGTCGATCAGCACATGGCCTTGGGCGAGGCGTTCGGCATGAGCGGCACGCCGATGATTGTTACCGGCAAGGGCAATGTTCTGCCGGGCTATGTGCCCGCGGCGCAGTTGGCGAAAATTTTAAGCAACGAATAATTTCCAAGTCACCGAGATTTGTCTTCGGTAACTTTGTAGGCATGTGTGGGCGACAAGCTGCCGTCCATACATGCAAGTCGTTAACGGTTCCCTAGAGTTACTTCCATTCTTTCAGCATTTTCTTCAAGCGGTACAATTCGTCCAGCGCCTGCCGAGGACTGAGATTATCGGGGTCGATTTCCTCCAACAGCACTACGGCCGGATGACATTCGCGGCTGGTAAATAAATCCAGCTGATTCACTTCATGATGGCTTTGCTGCTCGATGTAGGCGGTGTTTTCCAGTTGTTGCAATTTGCTTTTGGCATTGGCGATCACGTTTTGCGGCACGCCGGCCAGCGCCGCGACCTGTAGGCCGTAACTCTGGCTGGCGGGGCCGTCTTTGACGGCGTGCAGAAACACGATTTTATCGCCATGTTCCATCGCATCCAGATGAATATTGTGGATGCCGGTTTGCTCTTCGGCTAGCGTGGTCAGTTCGAAATAATGGGTGGCGAACAGCGTGTAGGCCCGAGTTTGCCGGGCCAGATAGTCCGCGCAGGCCCAAGCCAAAGACAGGCCGTCGAAGGTGCTGGTGCCGCGGCCGATTTCGTCCATCAATATCAGGCTGTTGCTGGTGGCGTTATGCAGAATATTGGCGGTTTCCGACATCTCCACCATGAAGGTCGAGCGGCCGCTGGATAAGTCGTCCGAGGCGCCGATGCGGGTGAAAATTTTATCGATAGGCCCGCAGCGCAGGGATAGCGCGGGGACGAAGCAACCGATATGGGCCAGCAATACGATTAAAGCCGCTTGGCGCATATAGGTGGATTTACCGCCCATATTCGGGCCGGTAATGACCAGCATGCGGCGTTCGTCGGAAAAATCCAAATCGTTGGCCACGAAAGGGATGCTGGACAGCTGTTCCACTACCAAGTGGCGGCCGGCGACGATGGCTATGCCGGGTTCCCGATCCAGAACCGGTTGCGTCAAATTCAAGGTTTCGGCGCGTTCGGCGAAATTAACCAGCACATCCAGCTCGGCCAGCGCCTCGGCGCACAACTGCAAATCCGGCAAGCAGGCGGCCAGGGTAGTCAGCAATTCATCGTACAAGGCTTTTTCGAAGGATAGCGATTTTTCCCGGGCGCTGAGCACCTTGTCTTCAAAGTTTTTAAGTTCGGCGGTGATATAACGCTCGGCGCCTTTCAGGGTCTGTTTGCGGGTGTAATGCGCCGGCACCTTGTCGGCCTGGGTATTGGATATTTCGATGTAATAGCCGTGTACCCGGTTGTAATTGACCTTTAAATTGTTGATGCCGGTACTGGCGCGCTCGCGCAACTCCATATCGATCAGAAATTGATCGGCGTTTTGACTGAGATTACGCAGTTCGTCCAGTTCCGGGTGATAGCCAGGCGCGATCACGCCGCCATCGCGGATCAATACCGGCGGGTTGTCGATGATGGCCCGCTGCAGCAGATTCAGCATGTCCGGCTGTTCCCGCAAGGCTTGCCGCAATTGCTCCAAATGCGGGTTTTCGCTGTCGGCCAGTTGGTTTTGCAAGGCCGGCAATACGCCCAAGGTTTGGCGTAAAACCAATAAGTCTCGCGGGCGGGCGGATTTTAAGGCAATGCGCGAGCTGATGCGCTCAATGTCGCCCACCTGACGCAGACTGGTTTGTAAATCGCGGTAGAGCTGCTTATCCAACAAACTGGCCACGCAGGCATAGCGCCCGTTGACGATGGCGTGGTCGCGCAGCGGGCGATGTATCCAGCGCCGCAGGCAACGTCCGCCCATGGCCGTGGCGGTTTTATCCAGCACGCCCAACAAGGTGTATTGCAATTGTCCGCTGGGGTGGCTGTCCAGCTCCAGATTACGGCGGCTGGCGGCATCCAGGCTGATGCCGTCGTCGGCGTCTTCGACTCGAATCCCTTGAATATGGGGTAGGGCGCTTTGTTGGGTGTCGCGCACATATTGCAGCAAGCAACCCGCCGCGCAAATGGCGGCCGGCAGATGTTCGCAGCCGAAGCCTTTCAGGTCGTGGCTGTTGAACTGCTTCAGAATCAGCTGCCGGCAACTGTCCAAATCGAAATGCCAGGGCGGCCGCTTGCACAAGCCCTTGCGTTCCTTGAGGGCGGCGGGTAACGCCGTGTCTTCGCTGTAGAGTAATTCGGCCGGATTCAGACGTTCGATTTCGCTAAGCAATTGGGTTTCAGTGTCCTGCTGTTGCAGCACGAACTTGCCGCTGCCCAGATCCAGCGTTGCCAGTCCGTAATATTTATCGAATACCGCCAGCGCCACCAGTAAATTGTCCTTGCGGTCTTCCAGCAACGCTTCGTCGGTAACCGTGCCGGGCGTGACGATGCGCACCACCTTGCGCTCGACCGGCCCCTTGGATTTTGCCGGATCGCCGATCTGTTCGCAAATAGCAATAGACTCGCCCTGCTTTAACAGGCGGGCAATGTAATTTTCCGCCGCATGGTAGGGAATCCCGGCCATGGGGATGGGTTGGCCGCCGGATTGTCCGCGCGCGGTGAGCGTGATATCCAGCAAACGCGCGGCCTTTTTGGCATCATCGAAGAACAGCTCGTAAAAATCCCCCATGCGGTAAAAAAGCAAGGTGTCCGGATGTTGGGATTTGATGCGCAGATACTGCATCATCATAGGGGTGTGTTGAGTTGTCTCGTCTTTCTGCATATCTTGGTATTCGTGGTATTACGGCTTATATGGCTCGATTCTCTTGCATTCTTGGCAAAAGGTTTAGGCTATCTACGGTCAACTAAAGCTAGGCTAAGTCAGCTTTTTGGCGTGACATTTAGATCAGCGAAAACTGAAAGTTACGCCTGGGAGTTCTGAACTTTAAATGTTACGCCATTTTGATGCTAGGGCAGCTAAATCTCTATCGCCCGGACAACATATCATTATCTCTGATTACTCTGGGTTGCGTCTAACTGCAACTGCTACGACGAGGACTTGGGTATATCGGTATAAAAGTCCTATTGATAATCGTATGAGACAAACGGCTATCGGTTACTGGCCTGCGGTATCATTCCCGGCAGCCATTGTCGAATGGAAAAAGCTTAAAGCTGATCGCGAAAAGGGTATCGATCATGCTTTGAAGACAAAAACTAATCGACAAGAAATGCAAAAGGCTAAAGAAATACAATGCCTTGTCGATTCTGAAAATGCTTACACCGTAAGTGTCGAAAATGGTCCTCTTTGTGCGTGTAGTGGGCCTACAGCTTTACTGATTGGGTTCGTACACTAACCATCATGAGGTTGTACTATTTCTAGTCGAGCACCTGGCGTTACATCAATTTTGCCCATGGCACCATTAATAAACTTCATTTCACGCCTCCCCAGCACTTCAGTATGGTGTGCCAAGTCAATTAACTTTTGGGGAAAACCATGAAAATTTTTAAAACACTGGGTATCGTTATGCTGTTGGCGAGTGGGTACGTCTTTGCGGCCGGCAACTCACACTTTGAGGTATTGGCCGAATTGGATACCGGGCCGGGCAATGTCACGGCAACCGCCAACGGCCGGATCGTGATGAGCCAACATCAGTTTTATCAACCGCAATACGCCGTAGTGGAATACAAGGATCACAAGTTGATCCCTTTCCCCAATCGAGCATGGTCGGCGGCCAATTCGACGGCGGCGCTAAAACTCGATTCGGTATTGGGCATACGTTCGGATGCCAACGGCACGGTGTGGATGCTGGATAACGGCATGCGCAGCGGCGTGACGCCCAAACTGGTCGGCTGGAATACCAAAACCGATAAACTGCACCGGCTGATTTACCTGCCAGCACCGGTTGCGCCCAAGGACGCGTTTGTTAACGATTTTGCGCTGGATGCCGTGCATAATCATGCCTTCATCAGCGATCCAGCCGGCGGCGGCAATGCGGCATTGATTGTGGTCAATCTCTATACCGGCGCCGCACGACGAGTGTTGGAAGGACATGCTAGCGTAGTGCCGGAAAACATCGATCTCATCATAGACAACGTGCCCATTCAAGTTAAAACACCTTCCGGCGAATTGGTCCGGCCGCATATCGGCGTCAATCCGATCACCGAAGATTTGGCGAATGAATGGGTTTATTTCGGGCCGATGCATGGCCTGAGTCTGTATCGGGTTAAAGCCGCCGATTTGGTCGACGAATCGTTAACGGCGCAACAACTTACCAGCCGGGTGGAACGCTATGGCGACAAACCGATCTCGGACGGCATTAGCATCGATAAAAACAACAACATCTATCTGGGCGATCTAGCCAACAATGCCATCGGCGTTATCGGCACCGACCGTAAATACCGGCAACTGGCGCAATGCCCCAGACTGTCCTGGGTCGATTCATTCAGCTTCGGCCCCGACGGACTGTATGCTGTGGTCAATCGCCTGCATCGTTCGGCGACCCTCAACGGCGGCGATGCACAGTCCAAGCCGCCTTATTTTTTGTTGCAAGTTAAAGCCTTGGCGACCGGGTTGCCGGGGCGCTAAAGTTCAATGGCTGTAGCACCGATGTTACGGCCTATTGTCATGATCTGCTCGCGCAGCCAGCCATGGGCCGGATCTTTCTCCCGCAACGGATGCCAGATCATCGCCAAATCGTAGTTCGGTAGTTCGAGCGGCACCGGCAATATATGCAGCGCCACCAGTTTCCGAAATTGCGCCGCCAAGCGATAGGGTAAGGATAAAATCATATCGGTTTCCGCCACGATCAACGGTGCCGATAAAAAATGCGGCACGATCAAATTGACGCGCCGCTCCAGGCCAAGCTCAGCCAGCTTTTCATCGATCACGCCGACCTGACTGCCGGTGCGCGAAATCAGCATGTGGCCAGCCGCCAGATAATCCTCCAATGTAGGCGCATGACGGATTTTCGGATGGTCTGCACGGACCACGCAGGCCATCTGGTCGACAAACAAATGTTCGCAATTCAACTGGGCGGGCGGCTCCAAAACCGAAGCGAAACCCAGCACCACATCCAGACTGCCATTTTCCAGGGGCGTCACCGGAAACACCGATTCTGTCCGTTTGATATGGATGTCGACGCCGGGCGCGGTTTGTTCGATCACGCGGGAAAACTCGGGCAACAGCAAAAATTCCATGTAATCGGTGGCGGCGATGGTAAAGCGGCGTTGGCTGCTTGCGGGGTCAAACGCTTGCGGCGGTTCCAGCAGCCGGTCCATTTCCAGCAGCAGGCGACGCACCGGCTCCACCAATGCCAACGCCCGATCGGTTGGCTGCATGCCGTTTGGCGTCTTAACCAGCAGCGGATCGTCCAATTGCTGGCGCAAGCGATGCAAGGTGTGACTCATCGCCGACTGGGTGACGAACATGCGCTCGGCCGCACGGGTGACATTGCGTTCCTGCATCAACACATCGAAAGCCAACAATAGGTTCAGATCGAAATTGCGGAGATTGGACATATTCAAACCTTACTGAAACCAGCTTTCATGGTAACTGCAAAAGCTAGTCCAAACCAGCCACCGATTCCAACCACAAAACGGCCCCTCATACCGATAGGATTACGCCAGCGGTGATTGGCGGCTTTTGGAAGTGGCGAATTGTCGCAATTGACCCAGGCTGATGACAGGGGCGCCTCATTGTTCCGTCATTTGCAGTTTGACGCATAGGGAGTTACCTCAGCGCTCAATTGAGCAGGGTGCGATTCAAACTGAGGCGGAAAGCCAGCAAACCGCGAAGCGGAAATAAGCCGAAGGCTTGGCGTTTTAAATCCCCTCTGCCGCGCCGAGCACCGAAGGCTTTGAACGGAAGTGCCCGAAGGGGCGCGGCATGGACGCCGCGCGTTTTTCGCGGGGCTGGGAAGCCCTTCGAAAAACCCCGTTCAAAGCCTTCGGAGCGCAGGAAACAAGCGGCAGCGGGGTGTCTTTTCTTTTGGATACTTTTCTTTGGACAAGCAAAGAAAAGTATCTCGGTTGTCGGTCCGAGAACCGACTTTAAAACGGGCTTCGCGGAGCGTAACATTTTTAAAAACGCCTCAGTTTGAATCGCACCCAATTGAGCAGGCAAGCTTGTTACCCACAACAAGCAGCAATACAATGTATGGATGATTAAATTCGAATGGGATCCTGCAAAAGCGGTTTTAAACCATGACAAGCATGGTATACGCTTCGAAGAAGATCAATCGGTGGTTTATGACGAGTTTGCCGTGCAGATTTCTGATGCTGGGTTTTAGCGATAAAGCCCGGCTGTTAATTGTGTGTCATTGTGAGCGCGATCAGGGCAATACCATCGCATCATCTCGGCCAGAAGAGCCACTAAAAACGAGTCAACCTTTTATCAGGGGCCACACCATGAAAGCTGAATACGATTTGTCAAAAATGAAGTCGCGCAAAAATCCGTATGCGGCCAAACTCAAAAAGTCCGTTACCATGCGACTGGGAGAGGATGTTATTGAATATTTCAAACGAATGGCCGATGAATCCGGCGTTCCGTATCAAAGCCTGATTAATCTGTATCTGCGCGACTGCGTCGCCAGCCACCGAAAAATCGATATTTCCTGGCAATCCAAAAATTAGGGTCGTAGGCTGAATACTATGAAATCCGGCATTAGCTATATTTGTCGCTGTGTATCGCTTTCGCGCAATCCAGCCTGCGGTCCTATTAATGGAAACTAGCCTTAAAAAGCATTCGAATCAAAACATGCGTCCGATTACGCTGACGCTAATCGGACCTACGGTCCTGTATATGAAAATCTGTTTGATATTGAGAATGTTAAAAGCATTTTAATTAGGGAAAAATAAATTATGAAAAATACTTTTATGTGTTTTGACAGGTGTTTCTGTGACTATCAAAAGATGTCTCAAAAACTCAGTCGAGTCGGCAAAATAATTAGGGTATGCATCTTTAATTCCACCAACGGCAGTAGTTGAAACAAGAGCTATAACAAGGTTCGATTGTCCAGCTGATTTTTTTTCTGCCTCGATATACATCTTCTCCGCTTCTTTATTGTCGTCTTGTTTAAAAAAGGTGGTTTTAACGATAGATTTCTCTATGTCTACCTCTACTAAGACGTAACCTTCTAAAGAGTTCTCTTCGATTTTTCCATCAACTATATTGAGAGAATGGGTAAAAGCGTTGAATACATTTACTACTTCTAGCTTTTTAGTAATTGTTTGAGTTTCATGGCAGGATTCAATTGTGTCATTATTTTCATGTATTTTATTAATGTATTCATGAAGTTTTCTAGGGTATGGAAGCGTATTAAATAAATGAATACTTTCCATGACGGCAAATTGTTTACTAACAAAAGAAAAAAACTTTTCCCAATCTTGATTTCCTTGATTTGACTTCAATGCTTGGCCAGTAAATAGATCGACTATTTCTACAGCCGTAGCCCAATCGTGCTGTAGGTGGGTTCTCACCTGAAGCTCAATATCTTTAAGTTCGTTATATTCATCTCTAAATTGACCAACTAAATGATAGCTTCTGTAGCCATCTTCTTTAGGCTGAGTTATGTAATCTTTAAATCTTATTTTGCCTTTAGAATTTTTGAACTCAGGCCTTTTTCTTAACGCACGCACTACTTTTTGTAGCTTTTTAGGTGTAGAAACAATGGCTCTGCAGCCGCCAATGTCCTGCATATTCTTAAGCTTCATTTTTCTAAATCGCTTAAGCTTGTTAACAATAGATGGATATCTTTTTAATCTTTTTGCGAAGATAGCGTCACTGTCTATTTCTAACGTTGTTCCACGAAGAATTTCTAATGCTTTTCCAAGAGGAATTTCATGACTAAAACGCCAGTAAGACAAAATATCCATAGCTGCATCGAATTCAGGATCATTAATATTTTCTTCAAGTAATATTTCGCCAGCTTTGATAACTTGTTTCCCTGTGTATTGTTTGTTCACAGATCTTCCTCTAGCTATTATTAATTATTTTTCGTTACTTGTTGCAAGTAAAATTGTTAATTTCATTTTTTAGCTTCAAACCAAAACGTATTTATTAGTTATATGATCCTGAAAGATAGGATGGATAGTATATATCATTAATTAATAGTTTTCTGGCTGGCCGTAGTGACGCAGTCATAAAGTCGGTTTGCTTACCGAATACCTGACATTCGGCTGAGTCACCCGATACCTGAACTATTTTAATTGGATAGTTACCCCGACCGGCAGGTATTGCCCGCCTCCCACCGCTCTAAATCCAGCCGATCTTGTATCCAAATCCGCCGCAAGCACAAATCCTGAAATCCCCATATGAACAGTCTTGATGATGGGATGAAGCTTATACATTTAACAAGCGGACGCTTTCTCCCTACCTTATACCGCGAGCGCGTCGGCTAGCCATTCAGGTTGTAACTCCCCCAAGGGTTGCCAGCGGTTGGCGACGCGCCCAAATGATCATGCGACGACTGTCGCTCACTACGAGACATCATGGGGGAATCTACTATGTCCGCACAAATTCCTATTTCAACATTCAAACCTTATCGGGGCGAAAAAGCCCGCTTGGCCAGAGCTTACGATTATCTGATCCTGGTGCTGGCCCTGTTTTTATTCATCGGTTCGTTTCATCTGCATTTTGCCCTCACCGTCGGCGACTGGGACTTCTGGGTCGACTGGAAGGACCGGCAATGGTGGCCGTTGGTGACGCCATTAATCGGCATCACCTTTCCAGCCGCCGTGCAAGCGGTGCTGTGGGATAAGTTTCGACTGCCTTTGGGCGCCACCTTATGCGTCGCCGCGTTATTGCTCGGCACCTGGGTGACTCGGGTATTTGCCTATCACTACTGGAATTATTTCCCCATCAACATGGTGTTGCCGGCGACGATGATTCCGGGCGCTTTGGTATTGGACACCTTACTGATGCTGACTAATAGTCTGACCGTCACGTCCATCTTCGGCGGCGCGGCGTTTGCGTTGCTGTTTTACCCCACCAACTGGCCGATCTTCGGCATGTTCCACCAAGCGGTCGAAGTGGCCAATAGCCAGCTGACGGTGGCCGATTTGTTCGGTTTTCAATACATCCGTACCGGCATGCCGGAATATCTGCGCATCATCGAGCGCGGCACCTTGCGCACCTACGGCCAGTATGCGACGCCGCTTTCGGCTTTCTGTTCGGCGCTGCTGTGTTCGCTGATGTATCCGTTGTGGTGGCATATCGGCAAGTGGTTTGCCAGCACCCGTTACCTGGCCAAAATTTAAGGAGCAGCCAACATGAAAACGCATTTTAAAACTGGGCTGTTAGCCTTAATCGCACTCACGGTATTGTCCGGTTTGCCCCTTTCGTCCGCCCAGGCCCATGGCGAAAAAGCCCTGGAGCCGTTCATTCGTATGCGCACCATCCAGTGGTACGACGTGCAATGGTCCACGCAAAAATTCAACGTCAACGATGAAGTCAGCGTCAGCGGCAAGTTTCATGTCGCCGAGGATTGGCCGATCAGCGTACCCAAGCCGGAAGCCAGCTTTTTGAATATTTCCACCCCAGGGCCGGTATTGATCCGCACCGAACGCTATCTGAACGGCAAACCCTGGACCAATTCGGTGGCCTTGCAACCGGGCGGCGATTACGAGTTCAAGGTGGTCATGAAAGGCCGCTTGCCGGGGCGCTATCACATCCACCCGTTTTTTAACTTGAAAGATGCGGGTCAAGTGATGGGCCCCGGTGTATGGCTGGAAATAGGCGGGAATCCCAGCGACTTTAGCAACACCATCAAAACCATCAACGGCGAAATGATAGACATGGAAAGCTTCGGCTTTGCCAATGGCGTGTTTTGGCACCTGTTTTGGGGCGCATTGGCGGCTGCCTGGCTGTTATGGTGGGTACGTCGGCCCTTATTCATCAGCCGTTACCGCATGCTGGATGTCGGCTTGGAACATGAACTGATTACCCCGCAGGATAAGTGGATAGCCAAGTTGGTGTTAGTCGGCGTACCGGTATTGGTGTTGGTGCTGAATAGCGTCACCGCCAACCGTTATCCCGATGCCATCCCGCTGCAAGCCGGCTTGGATCAGATTCTGCCGCTACCGGCGCAAGTCAATGCCGGCACCGTAAATGTGGACACCCTTAAAGCGGAATACAACATCGCTCAGCGCGCCATGGTGTTGCAGGTCAAGGTCGATAACCGCAGCCAAGGCGCGGTGCGGATTGGCGAATTTGCCAGTTCCAACGTGCATTTCATGAACGCCGATGTGGCCAATGTCGGTTACATCCCCGGCAAGGATGACGTCAGCAACAACGGCCTGAGCCTGGATAACGCTGCACCCATAGAGCCCGGCGAACAACGCACTGTCAGCATCGAAGTGCGCGATGCAGCCTGGGAGTCGGAGAGGCTGGATGGTCTGATCCGAGATGCGGATTCCCGTTTGGGCGGCTTGCTGTTTCTTTACGACGATGTGATGGGCAAACGTTATATCTCCAGCATTTCCGCCGCCGTCATTCCCAAATTCATTTAATTCAGGAGCAGAACATGGCTACTACTAGCGAAGACATTGTCTCAACTCAAGAAAAAACTACCTCAATGCCTTGGTACTTGATCGACGTACCCAAATATTTAAAGGGCTTTGGCCTATTAACCGTTATCTACGTCAGTTTACGACTGTACCAAGGCGCCTTTGCCATAGAGCACGGTTTGGATTCCAGCGAACCAGCCTTCGAGCAATATTGGATGCGGCTGTTTTATATCGAACTGGCGGTCATCGCCGCCGTTGCCAGCGGTTTTTGGGGTTACTTATGGACCACGCGCGACCGGAATCTGGATCAATTGGCACCCAAGGAAGAAATTCGCCGCTATTTCACGTTGACGATGTGGATCAGCATTTACACCTTTGCGGTGTATTGGGCGGGCAGTTATTTTGCCGAACAGGACAACTCCTGGCATCAGGTGGCAATCCGCGACACGCCGTTTACCGCCAATCACATCATCGAGTTTTACTTCAACTTCCCGCTGTACGTGATCCTGGGCGGATGTGCCTGGCTGTACGCCAGAACCCGCTTGCCTTTATATGCCAAAGGCATCTCGCTGCCATTGACCTTGGCGGTATTCGGGCCGTTCATGATTTTGGTCAGCGTCGGTTTCAACGAGTGGGGACATACCTTCTGGTTTAGAGAAGAATTCTTCGCCGCGCCGATACATTGGGGCTTTGTGATCGGCGTGTGGTTTGCCTTGGGTGTAGGCGGTATCCTGCTGCAAGGAGTTACTAGGCTGATCGAACTGCTGGACAAAATCGAAGACGCCGAATAAGTTCAGCATGAGCATGTCCATGACGCGTAGCGCACCCGGCCGCTTGCATTATGCCTGGATCGTGTTGGCGGTGACCTTCCTATGTTTGTTTGTCGCCGCCGCGCTCCGCGCCTTACCCGGCATCCTGTTGCTGGGGCTCGAACAGGAATTCGGTTGGAGCCGGCCGGCGATCAGCGGTGCGGTATCGGTCAATTTACTGGTATTCGGGTTTTCCGGGCCGTGGCTGGGCCGATGCATGGATATCCACGGCCCGAAACGGGTTTGCGTCATCAGCATTACGCTATTAGCCCTGGCCGCCGGTGCTTGTGCGTTGATGGAGCAACTCTGGCAGTTCTATTGCCTGTGGGGCTTGATCGCCGGGATAGGTTCCGGCGGTACGTCCATTGTGCTCGGTTCGGCATTGATAAACCGCTGGTTTCGGGAAAGACGCGGCTTGGCGCTAGGCATCCTGGGTGCCGCATTTTCTTCCGGGCAATTGATCTTTACGCCTTTGGTGATGCAGATCGACGCGGATTTCGGCTGGCGGCCGGCGCTGCTGATTTTGGCGGGTTTGCTGGGATTGGTTGTGCTGCCGCTGGCTGTATGGTTATTGGCGGACGAACCCGGCCCGAAAGGCCTAAGTGCCTTAGGTGCTGAATCGATAGAGCTTACCAACCCGTCGGATGAAGTGAGTGCCATGCGTGATGTGGTCGTTCGAGGCCAGTTTTGGCTGCTTGCCATAAGCTTTGCGATCTGCGGCTTTACCACGTCCGGTCTATTTCAAACCCATCTGATACCGCATGGTATCGAACACGGCTTCACCGAGATGACCATGGCGATGTCGCTGGGATTGATGGGCGCGACCGACATCGTGGGCACACTGCTGTCCGGCTGGCTATGCGATCGTTTCAATCATCGCAAACTGCTGGCGTTTTATTATGCGCTGCGCGGCTTGTCATTGATCGGCCTGCCTTATGTCGAATCCACCCAGCAGTTGATGCTGTTTTCAGTGATCTACGGTTTGAACTGGCTGTCCACGGTGCCGGTAACGTCGACCTTAACCGCCGATTTGTTTGGCAGGCGTAACGTGGGTGTGGTGTTTGGCTGGATTTGTTGCGCGCATCAAATCGGTGCCGCCGCTGCCGCTTATTTTGCCGGTTATTTGCATAGCGTATTCAGCAATTACAACCTGGCTTTTGTTTGCTCGGGTGCGTTTGCCTTATTAGCCATGTTGATTGTCACCAGAATTCGCGAGTAATGCGCTGGCGAAACAAGCCCATTTTATTATTTATCCAAGGCTCTTACCCAGTGGATACAAAGCAGCGCAGGTATAAAGTCGTCGATGCGTTCACCAGCCAACCACTGTTGGGTAATCCGGTGGCGGTGGCGCTTGATGCCGAAGATTTGGACACTGAAACCTGGCCATTGCCCGCTGGACCAATCTGTCCGAGACGACCTTCTTGCTACCACCTACGACAGCCAAGGCGGATTAGCGGAAGCGGCAATAGCAGTGTGGCCGTGTTTATGCGTGAATCGGAATTGATTCCAGTGGAGGGGGGAAGCTACACCGCGGCACAAGGACAATGCGTCGGGCGAAATGGACGCATTGCAGTTCAGGTGGATTGCGAAGGACGCGTCAGCATAGGCGGAGCCTGCATTACAAGCGTGGATGGGGTGTTATGCCGTTAATCTGCCAATGTCGGTTAAACGAATTACAGCAGACATAGATATTGAAAAATACGACCGTCGCTTTTAGGTCTTTTGCGACAATTCGCCTCCTCCAAAAGACCTCATTCGCTACTGGCGCAAGCATATCGGAATTGGTGGCCGGCAATTCATCGGAACAGGTGGCGGTTTTCAATCGGAATAACCGGCTGTTTTTGAGCGGAATGCGCCTGGGGCGCCGCGGACTTGGTCGCGGCCGTTATTTTTGGCGATATAAAGCGCTTCATCGGCATTTTTTAACAGGGTTTCGATATCGCAAGCCGTATCGGTTAACGTAGCGATGCCTATCGAGATCGTGACATGAAAGCGCGCATCGCCTTCGGCTTGCATTTCGGTATCGGCGATAGCCAGTCTCAAGCGTTCCGCGGCATCCCAGGCCTCGGACGCGTTGGTTTCGGGGAGCATGACGGCAAACTCCTCGCCGCCCAGGCGGCCGACGATATCCACATCGCGTAGGGTTTGCCGCAAGGTGGCCGCCAGCTTTTGCAACACAGTGTCGCCGGTCTTATGGCCGAAAGTATCGTTGACGGCCTTGAAGTGATCGATATCGAACATGATCAGCGATAAGCCTGTTCGGTAGCGTTGGGCGCGCGTCAATTCCGCCGTAGCCAATTCTATGAAGCGCCGGCGGGTGGCGAGTTCGGTGAGGAAATCGGTATGTGCCTGGCGTTCCAGCTCGGCGTCGGCCAGATGGCGTTCGATGGCAATACTGGCGAGGTTGGCGGCATAGCCGATGAGCTCCAGGGCCGCCGCATTCGGTTCGCTGGGCTGGCGGTGGTAAATGGCGAAAGTGCCGAGCAGACGGCCTTTGGATGACAGCATGGGCTCGGACCAACACGACGCCAACTCCGCGCTGACTGCTAAATCCTTGAAATCGGCCCAATAGGGATGGCTCTGGATGTCGGCGACAATCACCCGTTGCAGGGTATGGGCGGCCGTACCGCAGGAACCCACGCCGTCGCCGATCTCTACCCCGTCGATGGCCTGATTGTAGAATTCAGGCAGGCTGGGGGCGGCGCCATTTCTTAAGTGACGGCCATCGCGGTCAAGCAGCAGGATGGAGCAAAGCATGCGTTGGTCTTCGGCTTCCACGCCCAACACGATGGCATGCAGAATTTTCTGTAACGATGCGCCCTTGGCGATGAGCTCCAGGGTGGCATTGCGCGCCCGATTCCGCCGCTCGGCCAGCCAGCGGTCGGTAATATCGCTGAAGTTTACCAGCCGGTAATCGTCAACCCAGGACAGACTGATGATGACATAGCGGATGCTGCCGTCCTTACAGAGGATGGGCGCTTCCAAGATAGGAGGGCGCCTGTCGGTCCCTTTGGCCGCGGCGGCTTCGCGCGCCCAGGCCCGCACAACGGTGTTGCGGAATGTTTCGTCCGGGTAGGCCAGCCGGTACCAATGTTCGACGGTTGGGATGTCTTCCATGCCGTAGCCGAACAGCTCAATGAATTTCTTATTGATGTATTTTACATTGCCGTCGACATCGGACATGCCGATGCCGGTTGGCGAGGAGTCCAGAAGCGTTTGCAATTGTTTCTGGCTGTCGCGCAAGGCCCGTTCGGTTCGCCTGCGTTCGGCAACCTCGAGGACCAGGAGGTCATTTTTAGTCGCGAGCTCTTCCGTGCGTTGTTCGATGCCTTGCTCGAGCCCCTGGTTCAAAGCCGCGAGGCGCTGTTCCGCATCGCGTTGGCGCAGGCGGTCGAGGCCGGCCGCGGCGAGCATTTGCGCCAACTGTACGTAAAACGCCATGATGGGTTCGATGCGTTCCCTGGGAATGACGGGCACCTTGCGGATCGCCGCCAGATAGGCTTTCTCGTCGAAGCCGCAATCGCGTGCCTGATTTTGGAAGAAAGCCATGTCTGGCGGTTCATGCAGGATTTGTCCGAAATACAAGGTTGCCAGCTGTTGTCCTTCGATAACGATGGGCGTGGCATAATCCACTAAGCCGTTCTTGCAGGTCGAGCCGACGAAGGAGGCGTCGCTCAGATGATCGGCCAGATAACAATTGCTTTCCAGGCAGCGGGCGTTGGAAAGGGGAGCCAGACGGTGAAAATCGGTACAGGCTTCCTGCCAGCCGATGGCGCTGATGACCTTATTCTCATGGTCGACAAGCCCGTGCAGAATCCCGGTCGCTTCGTAAAACGACGTCAGCATGCTATGGAATTTTTCGATGTCGACCAAGTCAGCGAAGCGGTAATCCATCTGGGACTCTATTGATAGCTTAGGCACCTATCGACAGTATCATACCTTGGATTATAAAAAAATCGGCTGCGGCGCAATAGCAGGCAAGTATTGGAAAACTGTTTGCACTCAGTAACGGATTCGTTCCAAGCCCGCATCGAAGCCGGTTCGGGCAAGTCAAAAGGGATGGATCGGCCTGAACAGCCAGCCGAACTATCGACTACATCAACGGCAATATTTGCTCGAGAATTTTGCCGTTGGTGGCCAGAATTTGTTTCGGGAAGACGCCGGGGTTGCCTTTGAAATCCGTCAGGGTGCCGCCGGCTTCCATGGCAATCAATGCGCCGGCCGCTACATCGTATAAATTCAGTTCCTGCTCCCAAAAGGCATCCACTTGGCCGTCGGCGACGGTACATAAATCCAGCGCCGCCGAACCCAGGCGGCGTTGGCCGGTGGTGGCCTGGGCGATACGGCCGAAGCGGGCCAGGTTATTGTCTTCCAAATACTGGCGCAGGCAGGCGAAGCCGGTCGAGACCATGCTGGCGGCCAAACTGGTTTCAGCGGATACGCGGATAGGTTTGCCGTTTTTAAAAGCGCCTTTGCCTTTTTCGGCGCAATAATAGTCATCCAAAGCCGGGCCATACACCGCGCCCATCAATAGCTCGCCGTCGATTTCAAGCGCCACGCTGATGCCCCAATAATACTGGCCCTTGGAAAAGGAATGCGTGCCGTCTATCGGGTCGACGATCCAGCGGCTGGTTTGATTGGCGGTTTTGCCGCTTTCTTCGCCCCAAAAACCGTATTCGGGACAATGCTCGTGCAGGGCTTGTTTCAGGTAGTTTTCGACGGCCACGTCGGCGTCGGTGACTAGGTCGCGGGCGCTTTTTTTATTGATCGCCAACTGGTCCAGATCGTTGAAGTACGTCATCGCTACACCGCCGGCGGCGCGAACGATTTTTTCCAGAGTTTCGAGGGTAATAGGCATGTTGTTCTCGGGTGATAAGGAATGTGGGGCGGCGAAACGCCGCCCCCGCTAAACAAGGCCTTATTTTAACCCGACAGCCTCGGGATTACAGATTGTGATAGCCGGTTTCTTCGTGCAGAACGATGTCCAGACCTTGTACCTCTTCGTCTTCGCTGACACGCACGCCCATGGTGGCATCGATAAACTTCAAGATCAGGTAACTGAATACGCCGCTCCAGGCCAGTGTTACCGCCACGGCCAAGGCTTGCACGCCGACTTGATCGGCTATGCTGACGCCGCTCAAGCCCAGGCCGCCGAAACTCTCGGCCGCAAATACGCCGGTCAAAATCGAACCGACGCAACCGCCCACGCCATGCACCGGAAATACGTCCAGCGAATCGTCGATTTTCAAGCCGCGTTTGATATATTGGGTGGCGTAAAAACACACGGCGCCGGCCACGACGCCTATGACCAAGCCGCCGATGGGGCCGACAAATCCCGAAGCCGGGGTAATGGTGCCCAGTCCGGCTACCATGCCGGTCACGATACCCAGTACGCTGGGTTTGCCGAAGCGCAGCCATTCGATGGTCATCCAGGTTAACGATCCGGCCGCGGCGGCGATGTGGGTTACCGCAATCGCCATGCCGGCGCTGCCGTCGGCGTTCAGGGCACTGCCGCCGTTAAAGCCGAACCAACCGAACCAAAGCATGCCGGCGCCCGTGACGACCATGGTCATGTTGTGCGGCGGCATCGCCACGGTGGGAAAGCCGCGTCTGGGGCCCAGCACTAAAGCTGCAACCAAGGCCGCTATGCCGGCATTGATATGAATCACGATGCCGCCGGCAAAGTCTTTCACGCCCATATCCGCCAGCCAGCCGCCGCCCCAAATCCAGTGGCAAATCGGCATATACACCACGATCAACCATAAGGCGCTAAACCAAAGCATGGCGGAAAATTTCATGCGCTCGGCAAAACCGCCCACTATCAAGGCCAGCGTGATGATGGCGAAAGTCATTTGAAACATGAAGTACACGGTTTCCGGAATATCGCCGATTAAATTGCTGGTGCTCATATCGGGCAAGAATATTTTGGCGCCGCCGCCTAAGAACTTTTGCCAATCGCCGCCGTCGGCGAAGATAAAGCTATATACCCCGGCCAGCCACATCAGCGATACCAGGCAGGTGATCGCAAAGCATTGCATTAATACCGACAGCACGTTTTTGCTGCGCACTAGGCCGCCGTAAAACAGCGATAAACCGGGTATGGTCATGAATAATACCAACGCGGTGGAGGTTAAAACCCAGGCGGTGTTGGCTTGGTTGATTTCTTCGGCTGCCGCCAGTTGCGGCAACAAGAATAAGCTGGTAAGTGCGATAAATTTATGAATTGTCATTGTTATAGTCTTATTTTTGATCCGCCTTCTAAATAAGGCCAAGCCAGATATGACAAGATCGCCTCTATCTACGTTTGTGTAGATAGAGGCGATCTTGTGAAAAGCCTTGGCTTATCCGGGCGGACTTATATGGCATCCTCTCCGGTTTCGCCGGTTCTGATGCGAATGATTTGTTCCAGAGAGGTGACGAAGATTTTACCGTCTCCGATTTTGCCCGTGTTGGCCGCTTTGACGATGGCGTCTATCGCTTGATCGACAATAGCGTCGGCAACGGCAATTTCGAGTTTCACTTTCGGTAAAAAATCCACCACATACTCTGCTCCCCTGTACAGCTCGGTATGGCCCTTTTGTCTGCCGAAACCTTTTACTTCCGTAGCCGTCACGCCGGACACACCCATTTCGGACAATGCTTCCCTAACGTCGTCCAATTTAAATGGTTTGATAATTGCGGTAATTAATTTCATGCTTTCCCCAAATGATTAGTTAAGAACGGTTTTATCCTGTGCCAGCATGATAAAGAATTCTACTTAAACCTACAATTTGTCTGATTAACTCGCTGATATTTCAGGTAGCGCCAACACGAGAAAAGGGCGGCCATTCCTGGCCGCCCGTGTCCGTTAAAACTGAAGAGTGGGCTGATCGATCAGAGGTTATAGGCCGATTCGCCGTGTTCCGTGATATCCAGGCCTTGGCGTTCGGATGTTTCGTCGACGCGCAGTCCCACCATGATGTCGGCGATTTTGAAAGCGATGAAAGAGACAACGCCTGACCAGACGATCGCGGTAGCCACGCCCCATGATTGGCTAATGAGTTGGGTGATCATGTCGTATTCGGCAACAGCATTGCCCACATAATCCCAAACTCCCGTGCCACCCAATGCCGGACTTGCTACCACTGCGGTACCCAGAGCGCCGATGATGCCGCCTATGCCGTGTACGCCAAACGCATCCAGCGAATCATCGTAACCCAATATGTGTTTCAGACGAGTGACTGTCCAGAAACATACCGCTCCGGCTACCAAGCCCAGGAAAATCGAGCCCATCGGACCGGCCCATCCGCAAGCGGGGGTAATTGCTACCAATCCTGCTATTGCGCCTGATGTTGCGCCGAGCAGGCTAGGTTTGCCACGTACTAGCCATTCAATCGCCAGCCAGGATAAGGTTGCCGCAGCGGCGGCCAGCAAGGTGTTGAGGAATACCAAGGCCGCCAGACCATTGGCTTCCAGGTTGGACCCGGCATTGAAGCCAAACCAGCCCACCCATAACAAAGATGCGCCAACCATGTTCATGGTGAGGCTGTGCGGTGCGATAAACTCTTTGCCATAACCGATGCGTTTGCCGATCATCAAACAGCCCACTAATCCGGCAACGCCCGCGTTGATGTGAACCACCGTTCCGCCGGCAAAGTCCAAAGCGCCTTTTTGGAACAAAAATCCTGCTGTTGCGCCGGCTGCTTCCGCAGCTGAGGCATCGGTATATGCATCGGGGCCAGCCCAGTACCACACCATGTGCGCCATCGGTAAATAACAAAAGCTGAACCAAAGGACTGTGAACAACAATAATGCCGAGAATTTAATCCTTTCGGCAAAGGCACCGATAATGAGGGCCGGTGTAATGGCCGAAAAGGTTAACTGAAAGGCAACATAGATGAATTCAGGGATGTAGATGCCTTTGCTGAATGTAGCAGCCATCGAATCCGGCGTTACGCCGGCTAGAAACGCTTTGCTAAAGCCGCCGAAGAACGCATTACCTTCCGTAAAGGCTATGCTATAGCCATAGAGCGCCCATAAAATAGCGGTCAGGGAAAAAATAACGAATACCTGCAGTAATATGGACAGCATATTTTTGGCGCGCACCATGCCGCCGTAGAATAATGCCAAACCCGGAATCACCATCAGAGAAACCAGTACCGTAGCGACTATCATCCAAGCCGTATCCCCTTTGTTTACAGTGGGAGCGGCTATTTCCTCGGCGAATGCCAGATCGGTAAAACCGCTTAGCATGAGTAGTGCTGAGCCAAATAAAAGTTTTTTCATAGTTCTTTCCTCTATTGATTTAAAGCGCTTCTTCGCCGGACTCGCCGGTTCTGATTCGAACGACCTGCTCCAGATTGGTCACAAAAATTTTGCCGTCGCCGATTTTGCCGGTATTGGCAACTCTGACAATCGATTCGACAGCCTGCTCGACCAAACTGTCCGCCACCGCCACTTCAATTTTTGCTTTGGGCAGAAAATCAACCACATATTCGGCGCCGCGATACAGTTCGGTGTGGCCTTTCTGGCGGCCGAAGCCCTTTACTTCGGTGACCGTTACACCGGAGACGCCAATATCGGACAGCGCTTCACGCACGTCATCCAATTTGAATGGTTTAACAACAGCAGTTATGAGTTTCATAAATAAGCACCCCTTTTGTTCATGGCTAAATACCTCTACGTATTTGTGATTAACATCACACAGCCAAAAGCAGGTAGCGTGCCAAGTTATAAGCTTTTGATATTAAAGGATGTGATATGAAATTGGTGGGTTTGGTGCAATTTAAGGCACCAAGATGGAGCGTTTTGCTTCATTTTGGATCGCAGCGGCGGCGGGGCGAGCTTTTATCTGAAAAATAGCCGTGTCCGGCAGGTAATTGCGGGCATAACTTGTTGCTTAGCAACAAAAAATGGGTATTTAGCAACAAATATGGTGCAAGTTGTGCACTTAGATGGTGCGTATTTGCGCAATTCGTATGCATTTAATTGCATATGTTATTGAATTTGTTGTATATTTATTGTGGCACGGTACGTGCTTTATGGTTTTTGAATATTTACTGGAGAAAAATATGAAAAAACTATATCCCTTTTCTAAGCTTCCACTTCGAGCATGTGTTGCAAGCATTTTAGCAATAAGCGCAACGACTGCTCTTGCCGACTGGACTCAGGCTGATGGTTTGTTGGGTGCCGTGGGTGCTGATCCGAATGAACTGAAATTTATGAAAGATCATAATTTGAAGCTCGGTGGTTGGTTGAATTCCAGCATAAGCGCCAATATGAATGGCAGCAAGGGTGATGGTTTCAACGGACCAATTACCTTTAACGACCGATCTGGTGAAGTACAACTTAATCAGCTTTATCTATTCTTACAAAAAGAAGTTAACGTTAGCGGCGATAAATTTGATATTGGTGGCCGAATTGATTTGATGTTTGGCAGTGACTCCATTTTTACCCAAGCATACGGTAACGCAGGCGTAAATCGCGGTAATTGGGATTTAAATATTAATGGCCGTGATGACAGGTTTTATGATTTTGCGTTGCCGCAAGCCTATGCGGAATTTAATCTGCCTGTTGGTAGCGGTATCGATGTGAAAGTGGGTCATTTCTACACCATTATTGGCTATGAGGTGGTTACCGCGCCTGATAATTTCTTCATTACCAAGCCATATACGATGCAGTACGGCGAACCGTTTACGCATACCGGTGTCCTGGCCAATTATGCTATTAACGACAATTGGAACGTTACTGCGGGTGCTGTTACGGGAAGTAACACCGGTGGTTGGGACGGCAATTTTGATCGTGGCTTAGGTAACTGGGCATTCTTGGGCGGTGCGACGTGGACCAGCGATGATGCCGGAACTTCGTTGGCTGCTACGGCCACAGCGGGTCACGTTGCGGAAAACAACAACGGCTCGTGGAACATGTATAGCTTGGTCGGTAAACATGACTTCACGGAAAGTTTGCATTACATCATTCAGCATGATCACGGCTATGCAGACAAAGTAACCGCCAACGGTGGTGCCGCCGAGTGGTACGGTATCAATCAATACTTGATTTACGATGTTAACGATAAAGTATCCGCCGGATTGAGAGCGGAGTGGTTTCGCGATCATGATGGTTATCGGATTAACGGACCAGGACGCTGCTTTGCTGCAGCCGGCAACGCCGGAACTAATTTCGCTTGTCCAAACAACCCTGCTTACCCTGCTGGTAGCAACGGGTATTACGCGATTACCGCAGGCATGAGCTATAAGCCGGCAAAATGGTTGAATTTACGACCTAATATTCGTTATGACTTTACCGATAACCTTAAAGCATTTGACAACGGCAATGGCCGTAACCAACTTCTGGTATCAGCGGACGTCGTAATTACATTTTAATTAAGTGTTTAGGCTTAATACATTCTGACTAAAAACACCCTGGCTTCCAGTATACTTTTCCAGTTCTGGAAGCTTTGTTTTTATAGCTCTTTACGGCAAACAATGATATTGTTTGTACTGTTTCAATCTAACTAACTATAACAATTATCCTGTAGGAGACCTTCGCCGATGTCAGTAGATAACGTACTTAAAATGATCCAAGAAAACGACGTGCAATTCGTCGATTTTCGTTTTTGCGATACCCGCGGTAAAGAACAGCACGTTACTTTTCCGGCGCATACTATCGACGAAGACACCTTTGAAGAGGGCAACATGTTCGATGGCTCATCCGTGGCCGGCTGGAAGCATATTAACGAATCCGACATGATTCTGATGCCCGATCCAAGCACTGCTAAAATCGATCCATTTTTCGACGATAAAACCTTGATCCTGCGTTGCGACATCATCGAGCCTAAAGACATGCAAGGCTACGGCCGCGACCCGCGCTCCATCGCCAAACGCGCGGAAGCTTACATGCAATCCACCGGCATCGCCGATACTGCATTCTTCGGCCCCGAAAACGAATTTTTCATTTTCGACGACGTGCGCTGGTCTGCTGAAATGGGCGGTTGCTCCTACAAAATCGACTCCGAAGAAGCCGGCTGGAACTCTGAAAAAGTCTACGAAAACGGCAACATCGGCCATCGTCCCGGTATCAAGGGCGGTTACTTCCCCGTGCCTCCGGTCGATTCATTCCAAGACATGCGCTCAGCCATGTGCTTGGTATTGGAAGAAATGGGCCAAACCATCGAAGTGCACCACCACGAAGTGGCGACTGCCGGCCAATGCGAAATCGGTTCTAAATTCAATACCTTGGTTAAAAAAGCCGACGAAGTGTTGGAACTGAAATACGTAATTGCCAACATTGCGCATGCGTACGGCAAAACGGCTACTTTCATGCCGAAACCACTGGTTGGCGACAACGGCAGCGGTATGCACGTTCACCAATCGTTGGCTAAAGGCGGCGTAAACCTGTTCACCGGCGATTTGTACGGCGGTCTGTCCGAAACCGCGCTGTACTACATCGGCGGTATCATCAAACATGCTAAAGCCCTGAACGCCTTGACCAATGCGTCAACCAACAGCTACAAACGTTTGGTTCCCGGTTTTGAAGCGCCTGTGATGCTGGCGTACTCCGCGCGCAACCGCTCCGCGTCCATCCGCATTCCTTACGTCACCAATCCTAAAGGCCGCCGTATCGAAGTGCGTTTTCCGGACTCAACCGCTAACCCATACTTGGCCTTCTCCGCCATGTTGATGGCCGGTCTGGACGGCATCCAAAACAAAATCCACCCGGGCGAAGCTATGGACAAGGATTTGTACGACTTGCCGCCGGAAGAGGAAAAAATGATTCCGCAAGTTGCATTCTCGCTGGATTCCGCCCTGGAAGCGCTGGACCAAGACCGCGAGTTCCTGACCCGTGGCGGCGTATTCACCGACGATGCCATCGACGGTTACATCGCCCTGAAACAACAGGATGTGACTCGTCTGCGCATGAGCACTCACCCTGTTGAGTTCGATATGTACTACAGCCTTTAACAGTTAAGCCTGTTTCAGACAGGCTCATGCTGACCCAAAACCCCGCAAGTTATCCGGCTTCGCGGGGTTTTTTATGTCCCGAGCATTCCCGGCAAAACCCATTGAGGGCCGATATTTTGTCCCCCAGTTCGTACCGAACAACGAAGTTTCGGCGAGGCGAAAGCCCGCCTTTAATGCGGCCGATGATAGGCTCTTTCGCCGCGCGGCGGGTTAAAAAACGACTTCCTTAAATTGCGCGTTGGGTGTCAACACTTGCAGCTTTTTTAACTGATTAAGCTCGATTTGCTGTCTTTGCCCATTGTCGATAATCAGGTACTCGCGTTTTTCGGCGCTGGTCAGGGTGTCGATAGCTTTTCCTTCCATAGTCTGCTGGTCCTTAAACGTCAGCTTGAGCCGATAATGATACAGGCAGGCGATTTCGATAAAGTCGTGCAGATCGCAGGCAATGGTGCATTTACCCATGTTTGTCTCCATGGCGTTGGTTAACGCTTCTGAGGTGTTGTTGCTCTTAATATAACCCTAATCTCAGGATCGTTTAGTTTTGTCGTAGCCATTGATAGAATTTTCAGGCGCAAAACACTTTAGGATTCCTAAAAAATAACATCCCCGTATTTTCGGGGATTGTTGCCGGTAGGAGGGGCTTTAGCCCCGATCAAGGCGCTCATCGCGGCTAAAACCGCTCCTACGATGGAAATATATTTCGGTAAGTTGTTTCCAACCATATCCTTAATGCGGCGGTTTTCAGGGGTTAACGCGGTAAATCCGGGCGATTGGGCGGGTTGCCTTCATCCGCTGCACAATACGCAAAGCGAGGGTTTGAGTGGCTAGTCAACAAAATTGGGCGAGACACTGTTTCAGCGCAACGACGGTGTCCAGCGCCAATTTCCGTGAATACCCTACCTGAACTATTTCGGGTTTTTCTTTCAGAGGTGCCGGTTATGAAGAAAGCCGCAGCCGTTATTGTTCTTATGGCGTTCGCAATGCTCAATAGTATGGGCGTCGCCGCTGCTCCCGCCATCGCAACAAATTCCATCGATAAGCAAAGCCATGCGGCGATTTTAGTAAAGTACATCCGCGTTGCCATAAACGATGCCATGGATACGGACCGGAATATCGGCAGCTATCGGCTGTTTAAAACCGGAACCGCGTTAAAAAGCATCATGGATACCTGGCAAAACGCTAACCCCGCCATCGGCGATAAAAACTATGGCGTATTGGAGACGGCGCAACAAAGCTTCATCGCCGATGCCTATGCCGCCGCTAAACAGTTGAATCAGGACACCGCCGCGCAGATCGATGCTGCTGCAATGATCGAGCATCTTGCCAAGCAAAGTTTAGCGGATGCCGGGATATTTCAGGGTAACCCCGCTCTGTTCAGTTACGCGCCAAGGATTGTTCATCCGGGTATGAACGGCGTACTGTCTTTTACCATACAGGGTGTGAATTTCCGCAAAGCCAAGCCGCGCATCATATTGCCCAACGGAAAAGCAGCGTTTCGGGTTTCTTTGTCGAATCATGAAGCCGTTTTTTCGGTGCCGTCGGCAATCTTCAAGTTCGATCAACTGAAGCCAGGCTTTGCCACGCTAAGATTGAGCTATCTGAATTCAAAGAAAAAGCGGGCAAGCACGGATATTTCCGTCCTGCAGTTGCCGCAAAAGTTCAGCGACTTTACGCTGCAAATCAAGACGCAAGAAACCGTCCGCGACACCTGGGAAGGTAACCGCCAGTTCTATTGGGCGGGCCAGAAACAATCCAAAACCTTGTCGCAAGGGCCGCACGATAACGGTTGGAAAATCGTGACTGCTTCTCTCCGTCAGGGCAAGGTTTGGGGCGAAGCCGGCAAAGGTTGTAGCGTTGCCGCCAATAGCGAATCCGGTTTTGCAATCGAGATTCGCCACGATGCGGTTAAAACCGATTCGAGTCCCGGCACATCGCCCTATCAATATTGCGAATGGCACTGGAAAGAATATTTCGACAGGCAAGTGATTACCGATCAAGCTCCCGTGATCGGGCAACTCAATTGGTTGGAAAACGTCATGCTGCCGTTACCGCAAAATACCGCCAGCACGTTGTTGGTAATGAAGACCTGGGACGGTATCGAGCGCACCATCATCGGCTCAAGGACGGAGCCTTTTTTCCAGGTGGTCGATAGAAGTGGCCCCAATCGTATGAACAGTAGAATCCAAAATTAAAGTGAAATCCCTGCTGTTGGTTAGGCTGCCTTTTTAACGATTGGCAGCAAGTCGTAATAGGCCTGATGAGGCGTTTGTCGATTCA
>Ga0207952_1000073_pt1 | contig 109792 bp, 87 predicted proteins | sample SubbioR12Aug_8Ca_FD_184831 | JGI IMG/M metagenome (GOLD analysis project Ga0207952, IMG submission 184831) | Serpentinite rock and fluid subsurface biosphere microbial communities from McLaughlin Reserve, California, USA - CR12Aug_8Ca (SPAdes) | ecosystem: Environmental > Terrestrial > Deep...
TGTTCGGCAAACTCAAACAGCAACGCCGCATCGCCACCCGCTACGACAAGACCGTCCTGTCGTTCGAGAGCTTCCTCAACCTCGCCGCTTCACGGCTTTGGTTGAAGACTTTTGTCAACACGACCTAGCACTGCCGCAGCGGCGTCACTTTGCTGAATCCGACAAATGCAGCGGACGGGGAAAGGGCGGCGCTTTGGGAAAAGCGCCGCCCTTTCGGTTTGGCCCGGCGGGGACTGGGGGGAGCCGGGCTGCGGGGAGCCGGGCTGCGGGGTCAGTCCTGTTCGAACCCCAGCAAGTCGCCGGGCTGGCAGTCCAGCTCGCGGCAGATCGCCTCCAGCGTGGAAAAGCGCACTGCCTTGGCCTTGCCGGTCTTGAGGATCGAGAGGTTGGCGAGGGTGATATCGACCCGTTCGGCCAGCTCGGTCAGAGTCATCCGCCGGGCGTGGAGCAGGTCGTCGAGCTTGACGGAAATCGGCATCATACGGTTCCTTCCAGCTCTTCGCGCATTTCGGCGCCGCGTTTGAACACCCGGGCAAGGATGAACAGGATCAGGGTGAGGAGCACGCCGGTCGGATCGACCCCGAAATCGATCTCGGTGTAGTCACCGACATTCTCGAGGAACGGTTTGAACCACTTCGAAAGCCCGGCCAGGACAAATCCCAGGATGTGTGCGGCGACAGAGATCCAGCCCATCCGGGCCAGGCGCTGGGCATTGTCGGCGTGGAACGGTTCACCCGCGCTGACCGAATCGATGATCCGGCCAAGTTGCCCGAAGAACTTGTAGCCGAGCGACAGCAGCACAATGATCAACGCCATGGCCGCGATCAGAAAGCTGAAGGCCACATTCGGCGCACCGGCTTCGGCGATCTTGGCCATAACCTCGGCCCGGCCAACGCTGACCAGCGCGCCGATCCCGATCCCGAGCATGACCATGGCGAAAATCACCATGATCATCAGCAGGACGACGATGACCTTGGCTGTGCCGAGCAGCGGGTCCCTGGTTGAACTGTTCATGGGCTTGGTTTCCTTGAAGAAGTTTGGATCAGGCCAGCTGCTGGATGGCCGTCTGGGCCTGGGTGGTGGCGAGCGTGGGGACCCACAGAGCCATGAACATCACGGCGGCGAGCAGCAGGGCGAAAGGTTGGTTGGTCTTGGTCATTTGTTGAACTCCGATATGGTTGATATCGACAATCAATAAGGCGAGTCGCGCATATTGTCAAACGATAATATCGTTTTTCAATATCTAGCGTATCGAATCTCGGAAACCGGTTGTTTTCCGGCTTGCGCCGGTGCGGTCAGACATCCGTCTGACCTAGCAACACCAGCCCGCTCCCGTCCGAGGCGCAAGAGAATGTCCGGGGGACATTCTCGCCGAAGGGGCCGACCACCCATATCCTAGGGATACCCTAATGGGTGGTCGGGAGGGGGAGCGGGCTGGTGTTGCAAGCCAATCGCGGAGGCGATTGGCGCACCCATCATTACGCTCTGGACACACCGGAACTCCGCCCCTATAGGCCGCCTCTGCTCATCGCTTCGAGCAAGCGCGGCCCATGCGTGGGGGCCGGGCCCGGAAGGAAGCGGAGGGTTTTCCATCTGACGCGAAGGCTGCTGGCCGCCTCCTACTGGAGGTGTTTGCCGTGCGGCCTTTTTGCCGTCCGGTGGGCCCGAGTCCTCGCGTGACAGTTCATTCCCGCCGCATCGTCGGCATGCAAGCAAAGAGGCACATCCCCTCATGGCCAAGAAGGCTCCCACTTCGGCTCCGGCAACGCGCTCCAGCGCGAAGCGGCGCATCCGCAAGATCTTCGGCGACATCCACGAAGTGGTGAAGATGCCGAACCTGATCGAGGTTCAGCGCGAATCGTACGAGCAGTTCCTGCGCTCGAACCCGGCGACCGGCTATGTCTCGGGGCTGGAAAAGACCCTGCGCTCGGTTTTCCCGATCCGCGACTTCGCGGGCACCAGCGAGCTGGACTTCGTCCACTATGAGCTGGAAGACCCCAAGTACGACGTGAACGAATGCCGCCAGCGCGGGATCACCTATGCCGCGCCGATGAAGGTCACGCTGCGCCTGATCGTGTTCGAAGTGGACAGCGAAACCGAAACCCGCTCGGTGCTCGATATCAAGGAGCAGGACGTTTACATGGGCGACATGCCGCTCATGACGCACAACGGCACCTTCTTCATCAACGGCACCGAACGCGTGATCGTCAGCCAGATGCACCGCTCGCCGGGCGTGCTGTTTGACCACGATCGCGGCAAGACCCACTCTTCGGGCAAGTACCTGTTTGCCGCCCGCGTGATCCCCTATCGCGGTTCGTGGCTCGATTTCGAATTCGACGCCAAGGACATCGTCAATGTCCGCATCGACCGCAAGCGCAAGCTGCCGGTCACCGCGCTGCTCCACGCGCTGGGCCTCGATGACGAAACCATCCTGGGCTTCTTCTACCAGACCGTCACCTGGAAGCGCGGCGCCAATGCCTCTGGGGGCGGCTGGCGCCTGCCCTATTCGGCCGAAGCCTGGCGCGGGGCCAAGCCCTCGTTCGACATCGTCGATGCCAAGAGCGGCGAAGTGGTCTTCGCGGCCGGCACCAAGATCAGCCCGCGCGCGGCCAACAAGGCCGAGAAGGACGGACTGGCCGAACTGCTGATCCCGACCGAAGAAGTGTTCGGCCGCTATTCGGCCAAGGACCTGATCGACGAAAGCACTGGCCGGATCTACATCGAGGCCGGCGACGAAGTGTCGCCCGACAACCTCGACATGCTCGACAAGGCCGGGATCGACCAGCTCGAACTGCTCGACATCGATCACATCAATACGGGTCCCTGGATCCGCAACACGCTCAAGGCCGACAAGGCCCCCGATCGCGACCACGCGCTGGCCGATATCTACCGTGTGATGCGTCCGGGCGAACCGCCGACGCGCGAAACCGCTGAAGCGCTGTTCGAAGGCCTGTTCTTTGATGGCGACCGCTATGACCTGTCGGCCGTGGGCCGGGTCAAGCTCAACATGCGTTTGGCGCTCGATGCCGAAGACACCGTCACCACGCTGCGCACCGAGGATATCCTCGCCGTGGTCAAGGAACTGGTGAACCTGAAGGACGGCAAGGGCGAAGTCGATGACATCGACAACCTGGGCAACCGCCGCGTGCGTTCGGTCGGCGAACTGCTGGAAAACCAGTACCGCGTCGGCCTGCTCAGGATGGAACGCGCGGTCAAGGAACGGATGAGCTCGGTCGATGTCTCGACCGTGATGCCCAACGACCTGATCAATGCCAAGCCCGCGGTTGCCGCGGTGCGTGAGTTCTTCGGTTCGTCGCAGCTCTCGCAGTTCATGGATCAGACCAACCCGCTCTCGGAAGTCACCCACAAGCGCCGCGTCTCGGCACTTGGGCCGGGCGGGCTTACGCGTGAGCGCGCCGGTTTCGAAGTCCGCGACGTTCACCCGACCCATTATGGCCGGATCTGCCCGATTGAAACGCCGGAAGGCCCGAACATCGGTCTGATCAACTCGCTGTCGACCTTCGCCCGCGTCAACAAGTACGGTTTCATCGAAACCCCGTACCGCAAGGTGATCGACGGCAAGGTGACCAAGGACGTCATCTATCTTTCGGCGATGGAAGAGCAGAAGCACACCGTTGCGCAGGCTTCGGCCGAAACCAACGAAGACGGCAGCTTCGTTGAAGAGCTGGTCTCGGCCCGCCAGAACGGCGAATTCGTGATGGCTCCGCGCGATCACGTGACCTTGATGGACGTTTCGCCCAAGCAGCTGGTCTCGGTCGCAGCATCGCTGATCCCGTTCCTGGAAAACGATGACGCCAACCGCGCGCTGATGGGCTCGAACATGCAGCGCCAGGCGGTGCCGCTGGTTCGCGCCGAAGCGCCGTTTGTCGGCACCGGGATGGAAGAAACCGTGGCCCGGGATTCGGGTGCAGCCATTGCTGCCCTGCGCGGCGGCGTGGTCGATCAGGTCGATGCGACCCGGATCGTGATCCGCGCCTCGGGCGATATCGAAGCCGGCCAGTCGGGTGTCGATATCTACCGCCTGCAGAAGTTCGAACGTTCGAACCAGTCGACCTGCATCAACCAGCGTCCGCTGGTGAAGGTGGGCGATGTGGTCGAATCCGGTGACATCCTGGCTGATGGTCCTTCGACCGAGCTGGGTGAACTGGCGCTGGGCCGCAACAGCCTGGTCGCGTTCATGCCGTGGAACGGCTACAACTACGAAGACTCGATCCTGATTTCGGAACGCATCGTCAAGGACGACGTGTTCACCTCGATCCACATCGACGAATTCGAAGTGATGGCCCGCGACACCAAGCTGGGGCCGGAAGACATCACCCGCGATATCCCGAACGTCGGCGAGGAAGCCCTGCGCAACCTCGACGAAGCCGGGATCGTCTACATCGGCGCCGAAGTGCACCCGGGCGACATCCTGGTCGGCAAGATCACGCCCAAGGGCGAAAGCCCGATGACGCCGGAAGAAAAGCTGCTGCGCGCGATCTTTGGCGAAAAGGCTTCGGACGTGCGCGATACTTCGCTGCGGCTGCCGCCGGGGGTTGCCGGGACGATCGTCGATGTCCGCGTGTTCAACCGCCACGGGATCGAGATCGATGACCGTGCCCGCCAGATCCAGAACGAAGAAATCGAACGCCTCGCCAAGGACCGCGAGGACGAACGTTCGATCCTCAACCGCGCCACTTACAACCGCCTCAAGGACATGCTGCTCGGCCAGGTGGCCGCAGCTGCGCCCAAGGGCTTCAAGAAGGGCGACAAGATCGACGAGGCCGGTCTGGCCGAGATCGAGCGCCACGAATGGTGGAAGTTCGCGGTTGCCGACGACAAGGTCCAGGGTCAGCTTGAAGCGGTCAAGGCGCAGTACGACGCCACCGTCAAGGCGATCCAGGAGAAGTTCGAAGACCGCAAGGAAAAGCTCGAACGCGGCGACGAATTGGCGCCTGGCGTGCTCAAGATGGTCAAGGTCTTCGTCGCGGTGAAGCGCAAGTTGCAGCCGGGTGACAAGATGGCCGGCCGCCACGGCAACAAGGGTGTGATTTCGCGCATCCTGCCGGCCGAAGACATGCCGTTCCTCGAAGACGGGACCCCGGTCGATATCGTGCTCAACCCGCTGGGCGTGCCCAGCCGCATGAACGTCGGGCAGATCTTCGAAACGCACCTGGGCTGGGCTGCGCGCGGTCTCGGCAAGCAGATCGGTGCCGCGCTGGAAGACTGGCGCGCCGCCAATCCGAACCCCGAAGCTGCCGCGCCGCCCTCGGCGCTGGTGGACCGGCTCAAGGACATCTACGGGCCGCAGTACCACGGCGATATCGACGGGCGTTCGACTGCCGAGATCGTCGATATGGCCGAACTGCTCCAGGGCGGCGTTCCGATGGGCACTCCGGTGTTCGACGGCGCGCGCGAAGCTGACGTTTCGGCGATGCTGGAAAAGGCCGGGCTCGATACCTCGGGCCAGGTTACGCTCTACGACGGGCGCACCGGCGATGCCTTCGACCGCAAGGTGACCGTGGGCTATATCTACATGCTGAAGCTCCACCACCTTGTTGACGACAAGATCCACGCGCGTTCGATCGGGCCTTACAGCCTGGTCACCCAGCAGCCGCTGGGCGGCAAGGCCCAGTTCGGCGGCCAGCGCTTCGGGGAAATGGAAGTCTGGGCGCTCCAGGCCTACGGCGCCGCCTATACGCTGCAGGAAATGCTGACGGTGAAGTCGGACGACGTGGTCGGCCGCACCAAGGTTTACGAAGCAATCGTCAAGGGTGACGATACTTTCGAAGCCGGCATTCCCGAAAGCTTCAACGTGCTCGTCAAGGAAATGCGCTCGCTGGGTCTCAACGTGGAGCTTTCGAGCCTCACCGACGAAGACGAAGGCGACGATTTCGCGGAGGCGGCGGAATAGCGGAACCGGGCGGCCCTCACCGGCCGCCCATCCCCGCCCCGCCCAAAGAATTCACCCCCAGAGGGATTGAAACATGAACGACCTGACCAAATTCACCAACCAGATCGCCAAGCCCGAAGTGTTCGACCAGATCCAGATCGGGATCGCATCCCCGGAACGGATCCGCTCGTGGTCTTTCGGTGAGATCAAGAAGCCCGAAACGATCAACTACCGGACCTTCAAGCCCGAACGCGACGGCCTGTTCTGCGCCCGCATCTTCGGCCCGGTGAAGGACTATGAGTGCCTGTGCGGCAAGTACAAGCGCATGAAGTACAAGGGCGTGGTCTGCGAAAAGTGCGGTGTTGAAGTCACCGTCACCAAGGTTCGCCGCGAACGCATGGGCCACATCGAACTGGCCGCGCCGGTTGCGCACATCTGGTTTCTCAAGAGCCTGCCTTCGCGCATCGGCCTGCTGCTCGACATGCAGCTCAAGCAGCTGGAGCGCGTGCTCTACTTCGAAAGCTACATCGTCACCGAACCCGGCCTGACCCCGCTTGAGAAGTACCAGCTGCTGACCGAAGACGAGCTGTGCGATTACCAGGACGAGTACGGCGAAGACGCCTTCTCGGCCGGGATCGGCGCCGAAGCGGTCAAGCACATGCTGATCAACCTCGACCTCGAGCAGGAAAAGGAAGACCTGCTCAAGGAACTGTCCGAGACCAAATCGGAACTGAAGCCGAAGAAGATCATCAAGCGGCTGAAGGTCGTTGAAAGCTTCATCGATTCGGGCAACCGCCCCGAATGGATGATCCTGGACGTGGTGCCGGTCATTCCGCCCGAACTGCGCCCCTTGGTGCCGCTCGACGGCGGCCGCTTCGCGACTTCGGATCTCAACGATCTCTATCGCCGCGTGATCAACCGTAACAACCGCCTCAAGCGCCTGATCGAGCTGCGTGCGCCGGACATCATCGTCCGCAACGAAAAGCGCATGCTGCAGGAAGCCGTTGACGCGCTGTTCGACAACGGCCGCCGCGGCCGCGTGATCACGGGCGCCAACAAGCGTCCGCTGAAGTCGCTTAGCGACATGCTCAAGGGCAAGCAGGGCCGCTTCCGCCAGAACCTGCTAGGCAAGCGCGTCGACTATTCGGGCCGCAGCGTGATCGTGACCGGTCCCGAACTCAAGCTGCACCAGTGCGGCCTGCCCAAGAAGATGGCGCTCGAGCTGTTCAAGCCGTTCATCTATGCGCGTCTGGATGCCAAGGGTCTGTCGATGACCCTCAAGCAGGCCAAGAAGTGGGTCGAAAAGGAACGCAAGGAAGTCTGGGACATCCTGGACGAAGTGATCCGCGAACACCCGGTGATGCTCAACCGCGCGCCGACGCTGCACCGTCTGGGGATCCAGGCCTTCGAACCCGTGCTGATCGAAGGCAAGGCGATCCAGCTGCACCCGCTGGTCTGCTCGGCCTTCAACGCCGACTTCGATGGTGACCAGATGGCGGTCCACGTACCGCTTTCGTTGGAAGCCCAGCTCGAAGCGCGCGTGCTGATGATGTCGACCAACAACATCCTCAGCCCCGCCAACGGCAAGCCGATCATCGTGCCGTCGCAGGACATGGTGCTGGGGCTCTATTACCTGTCGATCGACCGCGACAACGAGCCCGGCCAGGGCATGATGTTCGCCGATATGGCCGAAGTGCACCAGGCGCTGGAAGTGGGCGCGGTGACGCTCCACTCGAAGATCCTGGCGCGCGTGCCGCAGACCGACGAAGCGGGCCAGCAGTACCTCAAGCGGTTTGAAACCACTCCGGGCCGGATGCTGATCGGCGAATGCCTGCCCAAGTCGCACACCGTGCCCTTCGACGTGGTCAACAAGGTGCTGACCAAGAAGGAAATCGGCGACGTTATCGATCAGGTCTATCGCCACACTGGCCAGAAGGACACCGTCCTGTTTGCCGACGCGATCATGGCGCTGGGCTTCCGTCACGCCTTCAAGGCAGGGATCTCGTTCGGCAAGGACGACATGATCATCCCCGACAGCAAGGTCGAACTGGTTGACGAAACCAAGGCCTTGGTGGCTGACTATGAGCAGCAGTACCAGGACGGCCTGATCACCCAGCAGGAAAAGTACAACAAGGTGATCGACGCCTGGAGCCGCTGCGGCGACCAGGTGGCCAACGCCATGATGGACGAGATCAAGGCCAGCCCGATTGACCCCGAAACCGGTCGTCAGCGGCCGATCAACTCGATCTACATGATGTCGCACTCAGGCGCGCGTGGTTCGCCAACGCAGATGAAGCAGCTGGCCGGGATGCGCGGGCTGATGGCCAAGCCTTCGGGCGAGATCATCGAAACCCCGATCATCTCGAACTTCAAGGAAGGCCTGACCGTTCTTGAATACTTCAACTCGACCCACGGCGCCCGCAAGGGCCTAGCGGACACTGCGCTCAAGACCGCCAACTCGGGTTACCTGACCCGGCGCTTGGTGGACGTGTCGCAGGACTGCGTGGTGGTGATCGACGACTGCGGAACCGAACGCGCGCTGGAAATGCGGGCGATCGTTCAGGGCGGCAGCGTGATCGCTTCGCTGGGCGAACGGATCCTTGGCCGTACCTTGGCCGAAGACGTTGTCGAAAAGGACGGCTCCATTGTCATGCCCAATGGCACGCTGCTCGACGAAGCCGCGACTGCCAAGGTTGAGGCCACCGGGATCCAGGCGATCAAGATCCGCTCGCCGCTGATCTGCGAAGCCGAACAGGGCGTCTGCGCGACCTGCTATGGCCGTGATCTTGCCCGCGGGACTCCGGTCAACATCGGCGAAGCGGTGGGCGTTATTGCCGCCCAGTCGATTGGCGAACCCGGCACCCAGCTGACCATGCGGACCTTCCACATTGGCGGCGCGGCGCAGGTTAACGAGCAGTCGCACCTTGAGGCGATTTCGGACGGTACCGTGGTTTACCGCGATATCCCGACGATCACCGACAAGCGCGGCCGCCGCCTCAGCCTTGCCCGCAACGGCGAAGTGGTGGTGATGGACAACGATGGCCGCGAACGCGCGATCCACCGTGTTCCCTATGGTACCCACCTGCTCCACGAAGACGGCGCGATCATCTCTGAAGGCGATCGCCTCGCCGAATGGGATCCGTTCACTCTGCCGGTGATCACCGAAAAGCCGGGTGTGGTGAAGTACCAGGACCTGATCGACGGCAAGACCCTGACCGAAGTGACCGATGAAGCGACCGGCATGACCAGCCGCGTCATCACCGAGAACCGCTCGGCCAGCCGCTCGAAGAAGGAAGACCTGCGTCCGCGCCTGACCCTGCTCGACGATGCCTCGGGTGAGGCCGCGCGCTACATGATGGCACCGGGCACGACCCTGTCGGTCGAGGACGGTCAGGAAGTCTCGGCCGGTGACGTGCTGGCCCGCGCCAGCCGCGAAGCCGCCAAGACCCGCGACATCACCGGCGGTCTGCCGCGCGTTGCGGAACTGTTCGAAGCCCGGATCCCCAAGGACAACGCGATCATCGCGAAGATCTCGGGCCGGATCGAATTCGTCCGCGACTACAAGGCCAAGCGCAAGATCGCGATTGTCCCCGAGGAAGGCGATGCGGTCGAATACCTGATCCCCAAGTCCAAGGTGATCGACGTTCAGGAAGGCGACTGGGTCAAGAAGGGCGACAACCTGATCTCGGGCTCGCCCAACCCGCACGACATTCTGGAAGTGCTGGGGGTTGAGGCCTTGGCCGAATACCTCGTCGCTGAAATCCAGGAAGTCTACCGCTTGCAGGGCGTGAAGATCAACGACAAGCACATCGAAACGATCGTTCGTCAGATGCTGCAGAAGGTTGAGATCACCGACGGCGGCGATACCGTGCTGCTGGCCGGCGAACAGGTCGACCGTGAGGAAATGGACGAATACAACGCCAAGCTGGCCGCAGGGCAGGCTCCGGCGGTGGGCAAGCCGGTGCTGCTCGGCATCACCAAGGCGAGCCTGCAGACGCGTTCGTTCATCTCGGCCGCCTCGTTCCAGGAAACCACCCGGGTGCTCACCCAGGCGGCCGTGGAAGGCAAGCGCGACAGCCTGATCGGGCTCAAGGAAAACGTCATCGTCGGGCGTCTGATCCCGGCCGGTACCGGTGCCGGCATGAACCGGCTTCGTGTGGCTGCGTCCTCGCGGGACGCGGCCCTGCGCGCTCAATACCGCAAGCTGCAGGAGGCCCTGATCGCCCCCGACAGCGCGGAAGAAGAGCACGCCGCCGAACTGGCCCAGGGCCCGGAAGCCGCAGGCTTCACCGATCCGCTGGCCGAGGTTGAGGGCGAAACCCACGGCCTCGATGCCGATGCCGGTGAATACCTGAACCCGGAGGCCGCGGAAGGCGAAGAATAGGCCAACCGCCAGCCAAAGGCTGACAAACAAAGACCCCGCCGGAGCGATCCGGCGGGGTTTTTGACTTTCAATGCTTGGCTGGAATCAGAGTCGGTCGAGTCGCAACCAGCGCGGATCGCCCAGCCAGGCCTTGGTCAGCGACCGACGCGCCGCTGCCGCCTCCAGCCTGTTCCCCAGACTGGCTTCGGCCTGCGCCAGTCCAAAGAGCGCCCAGCCATTGTGTGGCGCCTGGATCAGAGCTCCCCTGAAAGCATCGCGGGCAGCTTCCTTCTGGCCTGCGGCCAGCAAGGCGGCCCCCAGCGACTGGCGCACCGGGAAATACCAGTATGGTGGTTCCTGGTAGGGGATGGTCGCCTCGATCGTGACTGCCTTGCGATATTCGCTGATGGCTTCGGCGTATTGTCCCCGCAGGTAGTGACGTTTGCCACGGGCGACATGTTCGGCCATTTTCAGCAGATCAGGCGCCGGTACACCCTGGGCCACCATCGCGGCTATGCCGTCATGTCCTTGGAGCTGGTTCATCGCCGCGATCTCGGACTCGAAAGCCCGATCATTGCCTTGCTGGGCACGGGCGAGCGCACGTGCATAGTGCCGGATCGCCCGGGGATAGGGCAGGCGCGCATCGGGCTCCGTCATGGCCAAGACAAGGCTGGGCTCGGCGAATTGTGCGGCAGCCATGAACGGTGCGGCATCGATGACCTGGATCCAGGCGATCCTTTGCGATGTTGCCGGATCGAGCGCGCCGCGAAGCCGCCGCGCTTCGCGTATTGCGGTGGCCATGTCGCCCGAAAGCTGGGCCGACATCACGATGAAATGAATGTTGTGCGGGTAGTAACCGTAGCGGAACAGGCTTTGGTCGTTCGATTCGCGGATAAATGCCTCGTCGGCCCGGGCAGCAGCCAGATTCACCCGCATCGAATCCACCTGGCGTCCGACGTTGATGTAGATATGCGCCGGCATGTGGATCAGGTGACCGGCATTGCGTAGTCCGGTGTTCGCCAGGCGATCGGCAGCGGCCTCGGCGAGGCGCGGGTCGCGGCTGTTCTCCATCATGTGGATGTACAGATGAGCGGCCTGCGGGTTGTCCGGGCTGCGCGCCATGACCTTTTCCAGCAACCGCACCGCTGTCATGCTCCGCCCGACCGGGGTGACCTTGTCCGGCATCCAATAGTTCCAGGGCGTGGTGTCCATGACGGCTTCGGCGGTGAGCACTGCCACTTCGTCGCTGTCGGGAAAGGCCTCGGCCACTCTGGTCATGGCATCGGCATAGTTCCCATCGAGCGCAGCGCGGTCGGCATCAGGGCTGCGCGAATAGCGCTGCGCCAAGGCACCGATCAGCGCCTGTTCAACCGGGCTGGTCCCGCTGGCAAGTGCCTTCGCCCGATCAAGCGCAGCGAGTGCGGTCGCGACATCGCGCTCGTCCATCGCAGCGTTGATATTGGGACCGAGTACCAGTGCCTCTCCCCAGAAGCACATCGCACACCCGGGATCGAGCCGCTGGGCCTCTCGAAACGAACGAACCGCTCCGGCGTGGTTGAAGGAATAGGCCAGAGTCAGGCCCTGGCGGAAATAGCGCAGCGCCATTTCGTTTGACGTGGTGGGCCTGAGCGTGCCCTTGTCGAGATCGGGATAGAGCGGCATTCGCGCGTTCGCCTGACCAAGCGGCGGCGTTGCGGCGGTTGCGGCGCCAAGGCTGGCGGATAGTCCGGTTCGCCCCGATGACCCATTGCATGATCCGGCCGCCAGCCTGGTCGGATCAAACAAGTCGAGAAGGCGGTCGGAATAGGCCGCATGGGAGCTGCTGCCTGCACCCATTAGCAAGGCTAGAACGGCTGCGCGGCGAACGATGCGATTGGGTCGTATCATGACGGCTCCCCCAATGTGCGTTGCTGTACCAGAAGGCTCTCATACAATCCGGTCGCGAGCAATCGCGTTCGCCTGTGCGGCAGGTCCTCACGCGGCACGACCGGCCATAGTTCTTGCAATCGCGACGCTTTTTTCTGTGCTGGCGATTTCCCGCAATCCACAATTCGCGCCGCGTAGGAGATGATGCCATACGGCGCCCGTTGGGCCGATTTGCCAAGGCCGATCCGGCTGTCTAGCCTGTCCATCAGCGGCTACGGGAGGCCAAGCGAATGAAGGCACAGATCGGCTTGGCCCTGGCCTGCCTGCTCGGCATTGCCGGTAGCGCGCAATCGGCGACCGGGCGCAAGGTGCACCGGATCCCGGCGCCTGCGGCAATCGATGCCGAAGTGGCGCGGGTCATGGCCAAGACCAATACCCAAGGGTTCGCGCTGGCGGTGATCGACAACGGCAAGGTCGTGTTCGTCAAAAGCTATGGCTTGCGCAATGCCAAGGGCGATCCGCTGCGCCGCGATACGATCATGTACGGCGCTTCGCTGACCAAGGCGGTGTTTGCCTATACGGTGATGCAGCTGGTCGATGAAGGCCGGATCGACCTCGACACCACGATCGACCGCTATTTGCCCAAACCGCTGCCCGAATATACCGAACCCGATGTCGAGGACCGCTATGCCCGCTATAGCGATCTGGCTGGCGACGAGCGTTGGCGCAAGCTGACCCCGCGGATCCTGCTGACCCATAGCTCGGGCTTTGCCAATTTCGGGTTCCTTGAGCCAGACGGCAAGCTCAAGTTCCATTTCAATCCGGGTGAGCGTTATGCTTATTCGGGCGACGGCCTGATCCTGCTGCAATTCGTGCTGGAACGCGGGATGGGGCTGGACCTTGGCAAGGAAATGCAGACCCGCGTGTTTGACCGGTTCGGCATGCGCAGCACCAGCATGATCTGGCGCGCCGACTTTGCCGCCAATCTGGCCGATGGCTGGGATATCAATGGCAAGACCGAGCCCCACGACGAGCGTAGCGCGGTGCGCGCCGCCGGTTCAATGGACACCACGATCGAAGATTTCTCCAAATTTGCCGCCGCATTTGCGCGGCGTGAAGGCCTGTCGGCCCGCTCGCGCGCCGAGATCACCCGGCCGCAACTGGCGATCACCACCCGCACCGAGTTCCCGACCATGCAGGCTGAACTGCCCAAAGCCCAGCGCCGCGCCGATCTCGCGGCCGGTCTGGGGCTGCTGGTGTTCAACGGACCGCAAGGCCCCGGCTATGAAAAGGGCGGACACAACGATGTCACCGGCAACAGCTGGGTCTGCGTCGAGCGCCGCCGTCGCTGCGTGGTCCTGCTCAGCAACGATGTGCGGGCAGAAGCGTTCTTCCCCGGGTTGGTTCGCTTCATTCTGGGCGATATCAACCCGCCCTATGCCTTCAGCAAGAATATCTCCTGAGCGCTCCGGCGGGGTCTTGTCGTTCCTGCCTGTCGCAGAATTACAAGGATTGCGATGCTTCCCGTGGCAGACAATGGGCCATGGGCCCGTGGCGGGTCTTGGGCAGGGGAATGCGCATGCTCGATCGCCGTACCGCTTTGATCCTGGGGGCCGGTGGTGCCTTGGGAACCATCCTGGGGAGCAGCCAGCCGACGCTGGCGGCCAAGGGCATGACCCCGGTCGCGGCACTTTCGCCAGGCAATTTCCACTACACCGGGATCAAGGCGCTCGCCAAGAGCGCACGAATCGCGATGCCGAGCTACCGGTTCGGCGTGGTGATGAGCAACGGCATCGCCGCCACGGGCGCTTCTGGTTCTACCCGGGTCGATGCGCGGGCCGAATTGGCCGGGGTTGATTTGCCCATGTTGCGACAAATCGCGCATCTGGCCTTTAGCGATTTCGTCGACAAGATCCGAGCGACCGGACGCACCGTCCTGGGCTGGAACGAGATCAGCGGCGCACCGGGCTTTGCCAAGCTGGACCAAACGCAGGTTCCGTTCCTCAAGAAGCCATTCGCCGATGCGCGCACCGTCGCGCTGGTTACTCCGGAATACCTGCCGCTGTTCAACCTGCACAGCGATGCCCCGCTGTCCGACAAGTCGCCTTTCTCGCTGGGCAACTTGAAGGCGCTCAATGCGCTCTCGGCGCAATTGCAGTGCCTGATCCTGATCCCTTCGATCGTGATCGATTTTGCCGCGCTGACCGGCAGCGGGCACAAGGTTTATGGCGGTTCGGCCGATGTCGGGATCAAGCCGGGGCTGTTCATGGTGCCGCTGTTTACCCAGCTCAGCTTCTTTCACGCCAAGATCCCGATGGCCGGGGATGGCGGCAAGCTGATCCTGGAGGATCGCATTTCGATCGGTCAGGCCGGCAAACTGGTCCAGACTTCCAGCTACAACAACCGGGCCGAGATCGATGAGTGGAACGCCTATGCCCGCTCCTCTTACTGGTGGGCGCAGCGCGGCGCGACCCCGCCGTTGCGGCCAACCGGGGCCTATGACTATTCGACTTATCAGTACCGCGTGAACCCCGCCGATTTCACCGCTGCCTGCCTCGATGGCGCGCGGGCGGCGCATTCGGTCTTTGCAGGAGCCGTCAATGCCAATCGCCCGAGTTAGTCTTGGTCTTGCAATAGCAGCCCTGGCCGCTGGATCGGCGCAAGGCCAGGCGGTCAATCCGCTGGCCGGGGACACCAAGGCGGCTCAGGCCCCGGCCCATTCGATCCATCCCGCGCCGCCGCAATCGCGCGGCAAACTGGAAGCCGATCCGGCATCGGGCGGTCAGGTCTTCACCGACGAGAGCGGCTGGTACCGTTTCACGATGGCAAATGGCGGGACTACCCGTCTTGAAGGTTCGATGCGGCTATTCCAGTTCCAAAGCGGCGGCCAGAAAGCGGCCTGCCTGTCCCTGCGGATCGCCAACAACGCACTCGCCAAGTTTTCGATCCAGCAAATCCAGGCCGAACTGGACACGCTTTATCCGACTTTCGACAAGACCATTACCGACAATGGCCTGACCATTGTCGCGCGCCAGTCGATCACGCTTGATGCACCCGGTCAGCGCAGTGTTCCGCCGATGCGGGTGCTCGCCTGGGATACCCGCGACAAGAGCGGCCTGGCCATGACTTACGCGCTGGCTCCGCTTCCGGCCGGTCAGCTGTTGTTCGCCTGCGGCGCAGGCAGCGCCGATCACGCACGCGAGATTATCCAGCGCTATCTGAGGTTGGCCGACGGGGTCGTGGTTCCGGCTCGTTAGCAGGCATTTCACCCATCTTTTTCTCCCCGCTGGCGTTTTCCTACAATCGACTTTCCCGCGCCCGTAGGAGATGATGTCCCAACGCAAATCATCTCTGCCCCGGAGGCACCCTATGCGCGCGGTCTGGAAGCTTGCTCTGCCTGCCCTTCTGCTGCTCCCCCTGGCCGCGCGGGGCGACAATCCGCCCCGCGTGGTGCTGGCAACGCCGGGCACGTCAGCACCGGGCAGCGGGGCGATTGACCGGTTCACGATCCGCTTTTCCGAAATGATGGTGCCGCTGGGCGATCCGCGCGCCAAGCCGGCCGCGACCAGCGACTGTCCGGGGGCCAGCGCCGGGCGGTGGGTCGATCCGCAGACCTTCGTGATCGATTTCCAGCGGCCCTTGCCCGGCGGCACCTCGTGCAAGGTCAAGCTGCGCGACGGGATCACCACGCAGAGCGGGATCCGGATCAGCGGGCAGGCGAGCTATTCGATCGACACCGCCGGGCCCTCGATCCGCGCGGTGCTCGCGCCGGGTGAGGGCGGCAACGAGATCGACGAGGATCAGGTCTTCCTGGTCGCCACCAATACCCCGGCCGATCCGGCCTCGGTCGCGGCCAAGGCCGGCTGCGCGATCGACGGGGTGGGCGAGGTTGCGGCGGTCGATGTGCTGCCCGCAGGGACCGCCGAATCTGTGCTGACCCAGATGGGCAATGATGACTGGCGCACCTCGGACTTCTATTCCGAGGCCGAGATCGCCAGCCCGCTGCCCAGCGCCGCCGCCGAACGCAGTGCTGCTTTGGCCAATGTCGTTGCGCTGCGTTGCCGCCGCCCCTTGCCGCCGGGCAAGGATGTCGCACTGGTCTGGCCCAAGAGCATTGCTGACCGCGCGGGCAAGCTCGCGGGCCGCGACCAGCGGTTTGACTACACCGTGCGCGAGGCGTTCGAGGCGAGCTTTGACTGCACCCGGTCAAACGGCAAGGCCGCCTGCAACCCGATCACCCCGGTCCATGTCGCTTTCACCGCCCCGGTCAAGCGCAGTGAGGCGCTGGCCGTGCGGCTGAGGCTCGCCGACGGGACCGAGCGCAAGCCGCGCTCCGATTCCGAACAGAAGGACGATGCCGAGATTTCGGACATCTACTTCGACGGGCCGTTCCCCGCCGCGATGGGGGCGACGGTGGTCATGCCCGCCGGGATCAAGGACCTGTCGGGACGGACGCTCGCGAATATGGCGCGCTTCCCCCTGGCAGTCGGCTTCTCGCCCACTCCGCCGCTGGTCAAGTTCGCGGCCGAGTTCGGGATCATCGAGGCCCGCGAAGGTGCGACGCTGCCCGTGACGGTCCGCGCGATCGAGCCCGATCTGGTTGGCAAGGCCAGCCATGTGATGGGGCAGATGGTCCGGCTCCAGGCCAGCGATGCCGAAGTGGCCGACTGGCTGCGCAGGCTCGATAAGGCCGAGCGCAGCGACTACCAATGGATCAAGCGCAAGGACGGCACCCAGTTCGCGGTCAACCGCACCCGCGAAAAGCCGCTGTTGCCCGCTACAGGCCCCGGCACCGGCACCGCGATGAAAGTTCCGCTGCCGGGCAAGGGCAAGGATTTCGAAGTGGTCGGGGTGCCGCTGGGGGCAAAGGGCTTTCACGTGGTTGAGTTCGCCAGCCCGGCGCTGGGTGCAGCGCTGCTGGGGCGGCCGGTGCCGCGCTATGTCGCGGCGGGGGCCTTGGTCACCGATATGGCGGTCCATTTCAAATGGGGCCGCGAAAGCTCGCTGGTCTGGGTCACCTCGCTCGGCAATGCCGCTCCGGTGGCGGGTGCCGCGGTGCGCGTCTCGGACAGCTGCTCCGGGCTTTTGCTGGCGAGCGGAACCACCGATGGCTCGGGCCTGCTCAAAGTGGGGCCAGTGCTGGGTGAACCGGCGACCGGGGGCAGCTGCGAATCGGATTCGGTCCACCCGCTGATGATCTCGGCCCGGGCGGGCGATGACATGAGCTTTACGCTCAGCACCTGGAACGACGGGATCTCGCCCTACGATTTCGAAATGGACTTCGGGAATGGCGAGCCTGAGGACCTGATCCACACAGTCTTCGACCGCGAACTGGTGCGCCAGGGCGAAACTGTCCACTTCAAGCACTTGCTGCGCCGCCCGGTCGGCGCGGGCTTTGCCTTTGCCAAAGGGATCACCGGCAAGGCGGTCTTCGCGCACATGGGTTCGGACACCGAATTCAAGCAGGACGTGACGATCGGCGCGGGCGGCAGCGGCGAGGGGCAATGGACGGTGCCGCAAGGCGCGCCGCTGGGCGACTATTCGCTCAAGTTCGAAGTGGGCGACAAGACGATCTATTCGGGCCAGTCGATCCGGGTCGATGAGTACAAGCTGCCCAACATGCGCGCGACGATCACCGGGCCCAAGGAGGCCTTGGTTCAGCCTTCGAGCGTGCCGCTGGCGCTGTTCGTCGGCTATCTATCGGGCGGCGGGGCCGGGGCCTTGCCGGTGACCATGCGGACCGATTTCAACGGCTATGTCCCGTTGCCGCGCGGCTATGAGGCGTTCAATTTCGGCGGGGCCGATGTCAAGGAAGGCACCCGCGCGCTGGGCGGTGACGGGGCCGAGGACATGACCAGCGAGGACCTGCCCTTCGCCCAGACCCTGCCGGTAACGCTGGGCGCCGATGGCACCGCGCGAACTGACATTGCGGTCAGCCAGAAGATCACCGATCCGGTCAGCCTGATGGTCGAGATGGACTATCCCGATGCCAATGGCGAAACGCTGACCGCCAGCCGCCGCCTGACGCTCTACCCGGCTGCGCTGCAAGTGGGGATGAAGACCGACGGCTGGCTGATGCGCGACGATGACTTGCGGCTCCAGACTATCGTTCTGGGGCTCGACGGGCAGCCGCTCGCCGCCAAACAGGTCCAGGTCGATGTCTATTCGCGCCGGGTGATCACCGCGCGGCGGCGGCTGATCGGCGGCTTCTATGCCTATGACAACCAGGAAGAGGTCAAGAAGCTCTCCACCGGGTGCCGCGCCACCACTGACCGGTTGGGCCGCGCAGCCTGCCAGATCGCGCCGGGGATCTCGGGCGAGGTGACCGTGGTTGCCCGCGTGCGCGACGATGCGGGCCGCGAAAGCCGCTCGGTCCAGACCGTCTGGCTGGCCGGCAAGGATGACTGGTGGTTCGGCGGCGACAATGGCGACCGGATGGACGTGATCCCTGAGAAGCCGGAGTACAAGGCCGGGGAGGTTGCCCGCTTCCAGGTCCGCATGCCGTTCCGTGAAGCCAATGCCCTGGTCACGGTCGAGCGCGAAGGCGTGCTCGAAAGCTTCGTGACCAAGCTTGAAGGCACCGACCCGGTGGTCGAAGTCAAGCTGCCCGCCAACTATGCGCCCAATGTCTATGTCTCGGTCATGGCGGTGCGCGGGCGGGTGGCTGGCGACGAGAGCTGGATCATCAAGCTGGCGCAAGGTTTGGGCGTGCCGGTGGGCGACAAGCAGAAGGTCGCCCCCACTGCGACAATTGACCTGGCCAAACCGAGCTACCGGATTGGCATGGCCGAAGTGAAAGTCGGCTGGGAAGGCCACCGGCTGGGCGTCGAGGTCAAGCCCGAACGCAGCCGCTATGCGGTGCGCGAGACCGCCAATGTCGCGATTGCCGTGACCCAGCCCGATGGCCGCCCGGCGAACAGCGCCGAAGTGGCTTTCGTCGCGGTCGATGAGGCGCTGTTGCAGCTCAAGCCCAACCAATCGTGGGATGTGCTCAAAGCCATGATGGGCGAACGCGGGCTGGAGGTTGCAACCTCGACCGCACAGATGCAGGTCGTGGGCAAGCGGCACTATGGCAAGAAAGCGGTCGCGGCGGGCGGCGGCGGGGGTGATGCCTCGGCGGTCAACCGCCAGAACTTCCAGCCGGTGCTGCTGTGGAAGGGCAAGGTTGCGCTGGATAGCGCGGGCCGCGCAACCGTGCCGGTGCCGCTGTCCGATGCGCTGTCGAACTTCAAGCTGGTCGCCGTTGCGACCCAGGGCGCGCAGCTGTTCGGGACCGGCCAGGCTGACCTGCGCACCGCGCAAGACCTCTCGGCCTATCCCGGTTTGCCGCCGCTGGTGCGCACTGGTGACCGGTTCGATGCGGTCTATACTTTGCGCAATGGCACCGACAAGCCGATGAAAGTCGAAGCCGCGCCGCAGACTGTGCCTGCGCTCGGTGGGCTCAAGCCGCAGTCGGTGACGATCCCGGCAGGCGGGGCCTCAACCCTGCGCTGGAACGTGACCGCCCCGGCCGATCCCGGCACGATCAAGTGGTCGCTGTCGGTCCGCTCCAGCGACGGCAAGGCCAGCGATTCGGTTTCGGGTAGCCAGGACGTGATCCCGGCGGTCCCGGTTGAAGTCTGGGCCGCGACCTTGATGCGGGTCGGCGATCCGGCCCCCGCGATTGCGGCGCCGCTGGGGGCGCTGCCCGGCGGCTATGTCTCGGTCGATCTCAGCGATACGCTGGCCGCGCCGCTTGGCGGGGTGCGCGATTATATGACGCGCTACCCCTACGGCTGTTTCGAACAGCAGCTCTCGCGCATGGTCGCAACCGGCGACGCGGCGGCGTGGAAGCCCTTGGCCGATGCCCTGCCGACCTACCTCGATGCCGACGGGCTGGTGCGCTACTGGCCCGACCAGCGGATGCAGGGTTCGCCCGAGCTGACCGCCTATGTTTTGGCCACCACCGCAGCAGCGGGGCTGACAATCCCCGACGAACCGCGCGCAAAGATGGTCGCCGCACTCACCGGGGTGGTCGAAGGCAAGCTTAGCCGCAAGCGCTTCATCCGCGTCGATGAGCGCCCCTTGCGGATCGCCGCGCTGGCCGCTTTGGCCCGCGCCGGGGCCGCCAGCCCGCGACTGATCGCGCGGATCGACATGGTCCCCGCCGACATGCCAACCTCGACGCTGGCCGACTGGATCGTCTCGCTCGACCGGCTGCGCGGGGTCCCGCAGGGCCTGGTCCTGCGCGCCGCCGCCGAGGGCGAACTGCGCAAGCGGCTGGTCTATGAAGGCACCCGGCTCGATTTGTCCGACAGCGCCAATGCGCCGTGGTGGATGATGACCAGCACGGACGAAATGGCGATCAAGGCGCTCGACGCGGTAATCGGCAAGCCCGGCTGGAGCGCCGAGATCCCCAAGATGATGGTCGGCGTCGCCGCGCGGCAGATGCGCGGGCACTGGGATACCACCCCGGCCAATGCCTGGGGCGTGCTTGTCACCAGCCGCTTCGCCAAGGCCTATCCGGCCAGCGCGATTGCCGGGACCACGCAGATCGCGCTCGGCTCGGCGTCGTCCAGCGTAGCCTGGCCGCGCGCCAGCACGGCGCTGGCACCGATCCAGTTGCCCTTGACCGATGCTCCGCTCAAGCTCTCGCAGCTAGGCGGCGCAGGGCCTTGGGCGACGGTTGCGGTTCATGCCGCGGTGCCGCTCAAGGAGCCGCTGATGGCGGGTTACCGGCTGAAGCGCGACATTGCGGTGATCTCGGCCAAGCAGCCCGGCAAGCTCAGCCAGGGCGACGTGCTGCGGGTGCGGCTGACGATCCAGTCTTCGGCTGAGCGCAACTGGGTGGTCCTGGCCGATCCGCTGCCGCCGGGCGCCAGCGTGATGTCGGGGCTGGGCGGGCAATCGCAATTGCTCGATAGTGCCAAGGCCGATTTCGCCAGCGATGCGGCGACATCGGGCAGCCAGGGCTATGGCGGCTGGCCCAGCTACACCGAAAGCCGGCAGGGTTCGTGGCGGGCCTATTTCGAATGGCTGCCGCGCGGGACCACCGTGGTGGAATACACCGTCCGGATCAACACCGCGGGCACCTTTGCAATGCCCCCGGCGCGGGTTGAGGCGATGTATGCGCCCGCGATCCGCGCGCAGCTGCCGATCGCTCCGGTGACGGTGTGGGCAAACTGAAACTGGGCAACACCGCGCCCCGCCTAACCCCCCTCCCCTTGGGGGAGGGGTTGGGGGTGGAGGCTCGACGCCCGCGTGGTACCCCCACCCCAACCCCTCCCCACTGGGGAGGGGCTTCCGGTATTTGAGCGATGTTCGATCCAAAACAAGCTCTCGAAACCATGCGGCGTCACCCGGCCCGGCTGCTGCTGGGGCTGGCGGCGCTGGCCTTTGCCGCGCTGTGGTGGTGGACCGCACCGCCGCCTGTTCCGGCCTACAGCGACCTCAAAGGGCAGTGGAAATCGAGCGAGGCCTGGCTCCACGCCCGCGATGGTAGCTTGCTGAGCGAGGTCCGTGTCGACTTCGCGCAGCGGCGGCTGGCCTGGGTGCCGCTGGCCGAAGTCAGCCCGGCGCTGCGGCAAGATGTCGTCGCGATCGAAGACCACCGCTTCCTGAGCCACGGCGGGGTCGATTGGCTGGCGCTGGGTGGGTCCTTGCGCGATGGCTTTCAGGGCAAGCGGCGGCGCGGGGCTTCGACGCTGACGATGCAGACCGCGGCCTTCTTGTGGCCCGATATCGGCCGCCCCGGCAGCCGCGGCTGGCTCGACAAGCTGCGCCAGATGCGCACCGCCTGGGCGCTGGAGGGGCAGTGGAACAAGGAACAGATCCTCGAAGCCTACCTCAACCTCGCGCCGTTCCGGGGCGAGAACCAGGGGGTCGGCGCTGGCGCGCTGGCGCTGTTCGGCAAGCGCCCCGCCGCGCTCGACCCGCGTGAGGCGGCGGTGATGGCGGCCTTGCTGCGCAACCCGGTGGCCAAGCCCGCCGATGTCGCCGCGCGCGCTTGCCGCCTGATGCAGCCGGCCGATTGCCCCTCGCTGCAAGTGCTGGCTGAAGCCGCAGCAGGGACCGGCAACCTGGGGGCACTGGGTCAGGGCCTTGCCCCGCATCTGGCAGCAAAGCTGCTGACCGAGCCGGGGATGAAGGTCCAGACCACGATCGACCCGGCGTTGCAAACCATGACCGCCTCGGCGCTCCAGCACCAGCTCCAGGGGCTTGGCTCGACCCGCGCGCGCGACGGAGCGGTGGTGGTGCTGGATAACAAGACCGGCGAAGTGCTGGCCTATGTCGGCGGTGTTGGGCTGGGTTCGACCGCGGCCTCGGTCGATGGTGCCTCGGCCCCGCGTCAGGCCGGATCGACGCTGAAACCGCACCTCTTTGCCCAGCTGATCGAGCGCAAGTGGCTGACCGCCGCCTCGATCCTCGAGGATTCGCCGGTCCAGCTCGATACCGCTTCGGGGCTCTATGTCCCGCGCAATTACGACAACACCTTTATGGGCCCGGTCTCGGTCCGCCGGGCGCTCGCCAATTCGCTCAATGTGCCGGCGGTACGCGCGCTGCTGCTCGACGGGGTGCAGGACTTCCGCGACCGGCTGGCCGATCTGGGCTATGACGGGCTGGAGGCGGACGGGTCCTACTATGGCTTCAGCCTGGCCTTGGGCTCGGCCGAAGTGACCTTGCTCGAACAGGCCAATGCCTTTCGCACGCTCGCCAACCTTGGCCGCTGGAGCCCGCTGCGGATCAGGGCTGACGATCCCGCCGGCGAGGCCAGGCAAGTCATCGATCCCGGCGCGGCCTGGATCGTGGGCGACATGCTGTCCGATGCTTCGGCAAGGGCCAGCACGTTCGGCACCGATTCGGCGCTGCGGCTGCCGTTCTGGGCGGCGGCCAAGACCGGCACCTCCAAGGCGATGCGCGACAACTGGTGCATCGGCTATTCGGATCGCTACACGGTGGCGGTCTGGGTCGGCAACCTGGAGGGCGATCCGATGCGCGCCGTATCGGGCACCAGCGGCGCGGCCCCGGTCTGGCGGGACGTGATGATCGCGCTGCACCAGGGCCAGCCCGGCCAGCAGCCACCTCGGCCAGACGGAGTCGTGGCCAGTAAGGTCAGCTTCGCCACCGGACGCGAGCCGCCGCGCAGCGAATGGTTCCTGGCCGGGACCGCGCAAGGCATGATGGCTCAGGCCCCTGAGTTTGCCCGCCGCCCGCGGATCACCAATCCGGTTTCGGGCGCGGTCTATGCCCGCGATCCCGATATTCCGGGCGATCGCCAGTCGATCGGGGTCTCAATCAGCGGCGATCCCGGCGATCTCAGCCTGGCGCTCGACGGGCGGCCGCTGGCCAGGAGTGGCAACGGCTACCAGATCCCGATGCTGCCCGGCAGTCACTTGCTGGCGCTGAGCGATGCAAGCGGACGCAAGCTCGATCAGGTGCGTTTCACAGTGCGGTAAAAATACCACACAGTCAGCCAGCCGCGGATAATTTCTCCAATTCGGGAAAGTTTGTTTGGGTTATCAAGGCTGCGAATCCTTTTCGATCCTCGGATCGGGACGGCCGCTGGCTAATGCGACCCGGCTGGCGGCCATACTCTAAGCCGGAAGTATGCCATTGCATGCTTCCGGCTTTTCCTTTGGCGGGGAAAAGGGCGCGGCTGTTCAGCTTGTGTTGCAGTGCAATGCTTGAAGAATGGCAACGAAATGGGCAATGATGCCAGCAGGCCGGGCAATGGCGGCGCGGCAAGGGATCCGGAGTTTAGGGCGATGACGATCAGGGGCAGGTTCATGGGCAGCCGGGCCATCGGTGCAGCCGGGCTGACGGCTTTGCTCGCCTCGGCGGCGGCCTATGCCGCGCAGCCGCAGGATATCCTGCCCAGCCCCGCACCCACCACAGCTCCCGCACCCACCAAGCCGGCCGCACCGGCACCCACCGCCGCGCCGACGATCCCGCTGCAAGTGCCGATCGACGAACCGGTGGTCAGCTGGACCAAGGCCAATGCCCAGGCGCTGCTCGGCGTGATCGGCGCGATCGACGCCGAGGGCCTGATCCCGGCCGACTATCAGCCTGAAAAGCTGCGCGCCGCGATTGCTGCGGGCGATCAGGTGGCGCTCGATGCCCAGGCCAGCAAGAGCTTCGCCTGGCTGGTCGAAGACCTGCGCGATGGCCGCACGCGGATGGCGGCGCGCGAACAGTGGTTCGTGGTTGATACCGATGTCGATACCAACCCCACCTCGGCAGTGATGGAGCGGGCGCTGGCCTCGGATGATGTGCCCGGCACGGTCGCCGCCCTGATGCCGACCGCGCCTGACTATGCCGCGCTCAAAGCGCTGCTGGCGGTGACCCCGGTGACCGACAAGGCCAAGCGCGCGCTGATCCGGATCAACATGGATCGCTGGCGCTGGTTGCCGCGCGAACTCGGCCAGTATTACCTGCTTACCAACGTGCCCGAATTCCAGCTGCGTCTGACGGTCAAGAACGAGATCATCCGTTCCTACCGCACGATTGTCGGCAAGGTTGGCCGGACCGCCACGCCGCAGCTCGCTACGGTGGTCAAGGGCGTGGTGTTCAATCCGACCTGGACCGTGCCGCAATCGATCGTGGTCGGCGAAGGACTGGGTGCGCAATTGCTCGGCAATCCGGCCCGGGCCGCGCGCGAGGGCTACAAGGTGACCAAGGCCAAGAACGGCGTGATCACTGTGGTCCAGCAGCCGGGGCCGGGCAACTCGCTGGGCTTCATGAAGCTCGACATGCCCAACGACCATGCGATCTTCATCCACGACACGCCCTCGCGCGGGCTGTTCAACCAGCCTTACCGCGCGCTCAGCCACGGCTGCGTGCGGACCGAACGCGCGACCGAACTGGGCATGACCATGGCGATCCTGGGGGCCGGCAAGACAACCGACGAACTCGTCGAGATCGCCGGTTCGGGCCAGTACACGCTGGTCCCGATGACCAAGACTTTCCCGGTCTATATCATGTATTTCACCATGGCCTCAGACATCAACGGCAAGATGGGGACCTTCAAGGATCTTTATAGCCGCGATGCCAAGGTGCTGGCCAGCTTCGCCGCTCCGCGCAAGCCCTGGGACGGGATCCGCAAGACCAGCGAAAAGGTGATCAAGCTGGATAATCCGTTGTAGGTTGGTGTTGCAAGCCAATCGCGGAGGCGGTTGGCGCACCCAGACAAGTCTCTACCCGATACAGCCCTTCAGCTGCTCAAGCTGCGCCGCGTCCAACGCTTTGCCCTCGGGCAGCCAGGCCCGCACTTCACGCACTGCACCCTGGTCCACCACCTTGAGCGCCAGCCCGCTGGCCGGATCGGTGTAGAAATCGTGGCTGGCCACTTCGACATTCAGCGCGCCGGGGCGCTTGATCAGGCACAGCACCAGGTCTTTGTGAAGGCGCTGGCTCTGGCTTTCGAACACCTGGACCTTGCCATCGACCGCGCGCGAATCGACCACGGCGCGGGTCAGCAACGGCGCGGTCAGGCCGATCAGCGTGGCGAGGCCGATCCCAATCAGGATGCGTTGCGAACGGGTCAAGCGTCGTCGATACGGTCGGCAAACAGCAGACGGCCGCCCGACAGGTGCCACAGCGCCTCGTTGAACTGTTCGGGGCCCATCGCGAAACAGCCCTCGCTGCGGCCCAGCTTGCCGAATTTGGCGATGTGGCTGGGCGCGGCATAGCTGGCTGAATGCATCACGATCGCGCGTTCCAGCGCGGTATGATTGTCTTGATCAAGGCCCAGCAGGCGGATCGAAGTGCCGTACTTGCCCTTGTACCATTCAGCGGTCAGGTAAGCCCCGCGCGAGGTCGCTTCGCTGCCCGGAACGTTCGAGAATTGCTGGAGAAAGCCCGAATGCTCGCGGTCCGACCCGCGCCCGTGGGTGACGTAGAACGAACGGATCGTGCCGTTTTCCAGATTGGCGAAATGGAACCGCGGCAAAGTGGACGGCCGCGCGAAATCGGCCACGCCGACAATGTCGCGGCGCCACAGCTTGGCCCCGGCGCGCTGGCTTTCGCGCGCCGCGATTTCCAGCACCTTGCGGTCGTAAGCAGGGTTGGGGACGACTTCGGTGGGCAGCGCGGGGACTGGCGGTGGAACCGGTTCGACCGAGGCCGGGGTCAGCCCGAAGGTCTTGTCGAACTCGGCCCCCAACACCTGCTGCGCGAGCGCACGGCCCGGCACGGCCAGCGCCGCGCCAGCGGTAAGAGAGCCCAGAATCAGGTCCCGTCGGTTCATGACCCCCGTCATAGCGCGCTGTGGATAACCAAGTGCTGAACGAGTCGCCAGAGAAAAGTGGCGGATTAGCGTGCTTCTGCGCCAAGCCGAGCCAGATTTGCGCCGTCTACCCGCATCACAGTCCAGTCATCCATCAGCCGCGCGCCGAGTTTTTGGTAGAATCCGATCGCCGACTCGTTCCAGTCAAGCACCGACCATTCAAGCCGCGCGCAATCGCGCGTGGTCGCCAGCATGGCGAGATGCGCCAGCAGCGCCTTGCCCAGCCCGCTCCCGCGCGCTTCGGGCCGCACGAACAGGTCTTCGAGGTAGATCCCGGGCTTGCCTTCGAAAGTCGAGAAATTGTGGAAGAACAAGGCGAAACCCTGCGCTGCACCGTCCAGCTCGCCGATCACCACTTCGGCATAGGGGCGCGTGCCGAACAGCTTCTCGCCCAGCACCGTTTCATCGAAGCGGACTTCGTGGGCCAGCTTTTCGTATTCGGCCAGATCGCGAATCAACTGCGCGATCAGCGGCAGGTCGGCGGGCGTGGCGGGGCGAATCGACAGTGTCATCTCGTGAACCTTTGTGAAAGGCGCGGCCACAGCACGCCGAGCGCGAGCCCGGCCATGACCAGCGCAAAAGCGGTCAGTTTCCAGGGCTGGAGCGGCTCGCCCAGCACCAGCGCCGAAGTGCCAAGGCCAAACACCGGAACCAGCAGCGAGAGCGGCGCGACGCTGCCCGCTTCGTGCCTGGCCAGCAGCCAGCCCCAGGCGCCATAGCCGAACATCGTATTGCCAACCGACTGCCACAGCACCGAGGCCCAGGTCAGGCTGTCCGCCGCAGCAATCCCGGCCGAGATCCGCGGCCAGCCTTCCAGCACCAAGGCCATGACCAGCAGCGGCGGCAGCGCGAACAGGCTCGACCAGACGACATAGGCCAGCATGTTGACCGGCCCGGCCGCGCGGTTGACCATATTTCCCCCGGCCCAGCTGGCGGCCGCGCCCAGCACCAGAATCAGCCCCAGCGGGGTTGCGCTGCCATCGGTGTGGAGCGCGATGGTAACGATCCCGGCGCTCGCCAGCAGCAGCGCGCCAAGCTGGTAGGCCGCGGGCCGCTCGCCGTTCAGCCAGACCGCGAGGCCAATGGTGAAAAAGGCCTGGGCCTGAACCACCAGACTGGCGAGGCCGGGCGTGATATCGGCGCGCATCGCGGTGAACAGCAGCCCGAACTGTCCGGCGCCGATCAGCACGCCATAGGCCGCCAAGTTGCGCCACGGCACCTTGGGGCGCGGCAGGAACAGCGCCAGCGGGAAGAAGGCCAGGGCAAAGCGCAGGAAGGCCAGGGTCAGCGGCGGCAGATGCTCGACCCCGAACTTGATTACCACAAAGTTCGAACCCCAGACCGCCATGACGGCCAGCGCGAGCAGCAGGTGGAGCGGGGGCAGGCCGGGGCGGGCAGAGGTCATTGCCCCAGGCCCTAGGTATTTGGTTGCTGATTGGCAACACCGGCCCGCTCCCCCTCCCGGCCACCCTAACATAGGTAGCCTATGGGTGGCCGGGAGGGGGAGCGGGCCGGTGTTGCCAGCCATCGACGGAGGTCGATGGCGTAACGACAAAAACGTCAAATTCAGCGCGGGCGGATCACCATCTGGTCGCCTTGCAGGTTCACTGATCCCAGCTTGCCCAGCACGCTCTGGCCCAAGAGGTTGGTGGACAGGCCCTGGGCCACCACTGCATCGATGTTGGTCATGGTCACTCCGGCGACGACCATTTCGTCGATCACCACCGGTGCGGCATAGCCTACGCCTGAGGCGGTCTGCATGATCGGCTGCATTTCGCCGACCGTCAGCCCCAGTTCCTCAGCAGTATCCTCGGTCAGCGCGACCATATCGGCTCCGGTATCGACCAGGAACCGGACATCGCCGCCGTTGACGCTGGCGGTAAGGTGGAACTGTCCGGAATCATCGCGCTTGAGCAGCAACGCATCGCCTTCATCGTGGCGGGCCATCGGCCTGGCGTCCTGGACCTCGGCGCTTTCGGCGGCCATTGCCACGTGATCTTCTGGGGGCTGGAACAGCACCGCAACAAAGCTCATCAGCCCGACGGACAGGAGCAGGATGGCGTAGAGCCGGTTCATTGTGGAACCGAAGATACCGGCGTGGGGTTACCGAAGGGTTAGGCGGACTTTGATCCGCGATAGCCGTGATGCAGCGCGGTGCCCGCCCAGCAGGCCATCAGGCCCACCACCAGCGAATCGAACGCCATCAGCGCCCATACCGCCCAGCTGTCTTGCCCCATCGCCCAAAAGTGATTGCGTTCGTGCAGCCATTGCAGCGGCAGCCAGGCCAATGGGAGCAGCAGCGCCATCCGCAGCATGATCAGCCAGCCGCGCCGATAGGCCGCGCCCAGGGTCATGGCCTTATCACCCAGCAGCGCGCCGACCAGCAGGACCAGAAAGGGCAGCGTGACGATCATCAGGACTGGGTTGAGTACTGCCCAGACACCAGCCGGGATGACCCGCCCAAGCCCGAACACCAGCGCGGTCAACAGCAGGTTCAAACCGAACGCGATTCCAACCGCGCGCCATGCGGGACGGGCATGGTCGCGCCTGGTCCAGACCACGACCGCGGCAAGCATTGCGGCAAACAGGCCAGCAATCTTCACAGCGCCAAACAGCATGCGCTGGGGATCGCTGGACAGCGCCCGGGCGGCCTCACGGCTTTCGAACATGCCCAGGTTGATCTCGGCAATGTGCTGGATGAATTCGGGGATCACCACCAGCAGCGGCACCCACACCGCGATCCGCCACAGCCGCAGACTGTCCAAGGCAGAGTCTCGGACCAGCGCCCAGGCTGCCAACACCCAGCCGCTCAAGCTGCTTTCCCGTGCGTCACATCCATGCTCACGGCTCTCCCCGCCTCGATCTCGGCCGCCTTGGCCTCGACCAGACTGACGATATGGGCAATCATGTCAGCATTTTCAACATGATGGTCGGTCACGCCCGACAGGTAAACCATGTGCTTGCCATTCCCGCCGCCGGTGATGCCGATATCGGTCTCGCGGGCCTCGCCGGGGCCGTTGACCACGCAGCCCAGCACCGAGACCGACATCGGGGTCTTGATATGGCCCAGCGCCACTTCCAGCTTCTCGACCGTGCGGATCACGTCAAAGCCTTGCCGCGCGCAAGAGGGGCAGGACACGATCCGCACCCCGCGGGTGCGCAGGCCGAGCGATTTCAGGATCTCGTAGCCGACCCGCACTTCCTCCTCGGGTTCGGCTGACAGCGAGACGCGGATCGTGTCGCCGATCCCGGCCCACAGCAGGCTGCCCATTCCGATGCTCGATTTGACCGTGCCGCCGATCAGCCCGCCCGCCTCGGTGATCCCCAGGTGCAGCGGGCAATCGACCGCTTCGGCGAGCTGCATGTAAGCCGCCACCGCCAGGAACACGTCGCTGGCCTTCACCGCGACCTTGTATTCGTGGAAATCGTGGTCCTGCAGCAGCTTGATATGATCTAGCGCACTCTCCACCAGCGCCTCGGGGCAGGGCTCGCCGTATTTTTCGAGCAGGTCCTTCTCAAGGCTGCCGGCATTGACCCCGATCCGGATCGCGCAGCCGTTGGCCTTGGCCGCGCGGACCACTTCGGCGACGCGCTCGCTGCTGCCGATATTGCCGGGATTGATCCTGAGGCAGGCCGCGCCCGCGTCGGCTGCTTCAAGCGCGCGCTTGTAGTGGAAATGGATGTCGGCGACGATCGGCACCTCAGCCGCGCGGACGATTGCGGGCATCGCCGCGGTGCTCGCCTCGTCCGGGCAGGAGACGCGCACGATATCGGCACCGGCCTCCTCGCAGCGGCGGATCTGGTCGATTGTTGCCGCAGCATCGCTGGTCAGCGTGTTGGTCATGGTCTGGACGGTGATCGGCGCATTGCCTCCCACCGGCACCTTGCCGACCATGATCTGACGCGATTGACGACGCGCAATATCGCGCCACGGACGAATGGACATGCGGCGCATATAGGCGCGCGCTGCGCGCTGGGCAAATGGAGAGGCGGTGCAGGCCGGTGACTTGTTTTCGGACCGGACAAATTCCTCTTGACCTAGTTCCCACTATGTTCTTTGACTTGGTTGGAGGCCCGTATGCTAGACAATATTCAGGTACGTTCACCGGCCAGTGAGACATCACGAGATGTGCCCAACGAAAGGCCTATGCGTAGCCTGTGGATCGGCCAGCACCGCATTATCGAAGGGGATTGTGAATCGGCCTTGGATTTGCTCGAAGCCGGTTCGGTTGATGTGGTCGTCACCTCGCCCCCGTACAATTTGGGTATCAAATACTCTCAATATGAAGATTCATTGGAGATAGATAAATATCTCGAATGGATGGAGCGAATTGCAACAAAGTTAGAAAATTGCCTGTCTGCAGATGGGTCAATATTTTTAAACGTATCGGGATCTTCTGCGAACCCGTGGATTGCAATGGACGTAGCCAATGTCTTCCGTAAGTCGTTCTGCCTTCAGAACAATATAACTTGGGTAAAATCGATTTCTATTGGCGACAGCACCCGTGGGCATTTTAAACCAATTAGAAGTGAGCGGTTTCTCAACCACAACCATGAATCGATCTTTCATTTCACAAAATCTGGCTGGGTGCCTATTGACCGGCTTGCTGTTGGCGTTCCCTTTCAAGACAAGTCAAACATTGCCCGGCGCGGTCACGCAGTCGATCGCCGTTGTGCGGGTGACACATGGTTTATTCCCTATCAGACAATCCAGGATCGTGCTCAGCGCTACTTCCACCCTGCCGCTTACCCGGTAGAATTGGTACAACGATGCTTGAAGCTGCATGGTGGCCGTGAACTCACAGTGCTCGACCCCTTCGTGGGAACCGGTACGACTTTGGTTGCGGCACACGGCCTCGGTCATAGTGGAATTGGGATCGACCTTGACGCAGCTTATGTGGAATCATCGGCGCAAAGGCTTGGTGAACTATTGTGAGCGGCAAGCCAAAGCTGATCATCAGCGTTATTCATTTCGATCTCGGCGCGCTCGCAGCAGCCCTGAAACTGACTGAAGAGCAGGTGCAAGCTGCTTTGCGCGACGGCCGGGGGGCCTGGCCATTTTCCGAACTGTGGGGCGAAAAACTGTTTGAATTTGTTAAACATGCGAACTCGAACCAACCCACGTCTGATGGTGCCGTGGCATTGGAGCAGTTGCGAAACGTCAACGTCAGCATCAAGGCACTGACTTCGGCAGGCGTCAAATTCCAGCAGTCGAAGTTCGTTGGGTCTAATCGCAAGGGTACAAAGGCCGATTTGGTGGCGTCGGTCGAAGCTTGCGACCGGGCAATCGTGGTCGATATTACGGAATTTCCCAGCGTTCGGTTCATCCCGATTGATGGAACCAGGCTGGTCAGCGCGGTCCACACAGGATCGTTGGGTTTGAATGGTTGGAAGAAGACAAAAGTCTACAATTGGCTGAACGAGACCTATGTCGTGTCCGAAGCTGAATTGGCGATTTGACTATATCAACATCTTCGCGAACAGAAACTCCGGGTCGTACTGCTCGCCGACCTTGAAGGTGATGTCGGCGACCTTTTCAAAGCCATAGCGGCGATAAAAGCGATGCCCGTCGTGATTGCCGGCATAGACCGAGATCTGCACTTCGTCCGCGCCGCGCGCGGCGAACTGGTCCATCGCCCAGTCCATCAGCTGGCCGCCAATCCCCATGCCGGTGGCATCCGAGGCGGTGTAGAGCTGCTTGAGCTCCATCACTGTGTTGCCCCGGGCATAATCGGGAAAACCGCAAGTCAGGCCGATCTTGCAAAAACCGACCAGCCGCCCACCGGCTTCGGCCAGCCGGTAGATCCGGTCATTCTTGGCCAGTTCGGCAGCGACCGGGCCTTCGGTCAGCGATTCCTCGAGAAAGCTGGCCAGGTCCTCCGCGCTGTAGAGCGGCCCGAACTTGGCGACGAAGCTTTCGATTGCCAGTGCCGACAGCGCGGGGACATCGGCGGGCACGGCGGGGCGAAGGGTAAGGTTGGTCATAGTTCCAGGGTCATGCAGATCGAGAACGGGTCTTCGCGGTACTGGGCGAACGGCGGGCATTCCGCAAAGCCGCGGCTTTCATAGAGCCTGCGCGCGGGAAGGAAAGGCTCTGGCCGCCCGGTTTCGAGGCTGACGCGCGAATAGCCGCGCGCCCGGGCGACCTCCAGCAAATGCAGCAGCACAGCCTTGCCCGCGCCGCGCCCGCGAAATTCCGGATCGGCGCGCATCGATTTGAGCTCGCCCTCGCCGTCTCCCAGGTCCTTGATCGCCCCGCAGGCCGCAAGGCGATTCCCGTGCCAGGCCGAATAAAAGGTCACGTCCGGGGCGCGCAGGCGTTCGACTGGCATGGCGTGGACGCTTTCGGGCGGGGACCAGCTGTGCATCTCGGCCAGGTGCAGGGTTAGCAGCGCGGCGATCTCGGGTCCGGTCAAGTCGTCTTCGACAATGCGAAAATTGGTCATTGCCACGCTATGCCCCGGCGCGGCGGGATCTGGCAACCGGAACGCGATTTGACTCCTGCTCAAACGAGGCATAGCCTCCCCGGACTTGGAGACGTCCCTGCTGGGGAGGGGTCGTCCGTCCCCGGGTGTATGGTTCGCCGGGCAAATGGTTGCTCTGGCCTGCCAAACAGGAGGACTAAGACCATGAAACCGATACGTCGTGCGGCCATTTTGGCCGCTTCGCTTACGCTTGTGTTTGCCTCGCCCGTTGCCGCGCAGAACGATCCATTGGTGCCTGGTGAGTATGTCGAAGTTGGTTCGATCACGATCGATGACGGGCACTACATGGACTATGCCAACTTCCTTGCCGGAACCTGGAAGAGCCGGATGGAATATGCCAAGTCGCAGGGGTGGATCACCGGCTATGAAGTGCTCGCCAATGTCAACAAGCGGCCGGGTGAGCCCGACCTGATCCTGGTGACCCGCTTCAAATCAATGCCGGATTCGGCCGAGCAACAGAAGCGTGACAGCACGATGCGGGCGTACCTGAAGCAGACCGATAGCCAGCTTGAAGCCGCTTCGGGCGAACGTGCCAAGTACCGCAAGCAACTAGGTTCGCAGCTATGGCAGGTGCTCGGCTTCAGGTAGCCGGACCGTCCAGGCTCGGGGCCGGCTGAATTGCCGGCTCCGGGCACTGCCTGGCCTCAGGCATGCTTGTCGGCCTTGCGCTTGCCCATCCGCATGCCCGATTCCAGCCGCGCGCGCAGCTGGGTGTAATAGGCTTCGAGGAAAGCGCGCTCGTCGCCCGCGCCGGGGTTCCAGCCGATCTTGCGGCAGATCGCCTCGTGCACCGCGACCATGGCTTCGTGCCGGTCCTCGCGCAGCACGCGTTCAAGCGTTTGCAGCTCATACTCGCCATAGATCGCCAGCTCTTCCTCGCCGAACTTGTACGAGGCACCGGTTGCCGTGCTGGTCCCGCTGGCTGCGCTCTCGGTAGTGCTCAGCGCCACTTCCAGCTTGCTCTTGGGGGCCTCGACCACCCAGGTCCCGGCAACCAGGTCGCCCGCGCGCAGGCGATCGCGGTTGAAAAACGGGAACAGCGCGAAGACGCCGAACCACAGCAGCGAGACGAACGAGTAGATCCCGCCCTCGCTGGCGGCGGTGATCAGCGCGACCAGTGGCAGCACGATTTCGACATCGCGCAGCAGGTTGCGGGCCAGCACCATCTCGGTCGTCAGCCGTCCCCCGTGGCGCGCCGCAACCCGGATCCCGGTGGCGCGCTTGCCCGGGGTCGATCCGCGCGGGCCAAGCTCAAAGAACAGGAAATAGGCGTGACGGAACAGGAACATGACCGCGATGTAGAGGATCACCAGAAACTCAAGGCTGTACTTGAGCGAGCCTTCGGCCTTGTCGAATTCCTTGCCGACCAGCTCCAGCAAGCCGATCCCCGAATAGAGCGCGGCTAGCGTCACCACGGTCATCAGCACCAGGATGATCACCAGGTCGATCAGCAGCGCGCCAAAGCGGGTGCCGCGGCTGGCCAGCACCAGCGGCAGCGCAATCCCCTCGGGCGTGACCAGCGTGCGCCGCCGGTCAGATCGCTTGGGCCGGACCTGACTCATTCGGCGTCGCTCGCGATCGGCACACGGCGGAACAGGAAGAAATAGGCCAGCCAGAAGGCCAGGATCGAATAGCCGACCACCAGCCGCTGGGTGGTATCGTTGATCAGCTGGCGGCCGAGCCCTTCGAGCATCCCGGCGCAGACCAGCATCAGCACCACCCCGGCCATGACCACTGCAGCGCGTTGACCCGCTGCTGCCGCAGCTTCCAGCACCCCGCGCTCGCCCGGAAAGGCCATCGATCGCCCGACATGCAGCCCCGCCGCGCCCGACAGCAGGATCGCCAGCAGTTCGGTAGTACCGTGGATCGAAAGCCAGCCGATGATGTCGATCAGCAGGCCCTTGTCATCGTGCAGCCACAGCAGCGCCCCCAGCATCGCGGTGTTGTGGATCAGCAGCAGCAAGGGCGGGATTCCGAACGCAAATCCCAGGGCGAAACACAGGATCGCGACCCCGGCGTTGTGGCTGAACAGGTAGGCGGCAAACATGCTCAGCCCGTCCTGGCCCTGATTGCCGTACATCACACCTTTCAGCGCCTCGGCGCTGGCGCCGGGCACGCGCGGATCGGCGGGGTCGGTCGGGACCAGGGCATAGTACCAATCGGGGTCGATCAGGACGAGCTGCCAGCCGATCACCGTCCCGGCAATCATCAGCAGCAGCGCAACGCCCATTTCCTTCCAGATCGAACGCACCGCACGGCTCCATTCGCCGCCGAAGAAGCGCCCCAGCCACGACCACAAGGTCGTGCGCGGGCCATAGACCAGGAACCAGGCACGCTGGACCAGGCTTTCAAGGTAGGCCAGCGTCGCGGCATCGAGCGAGGTTTCGCGCGCCACCGACAGGCTGGAGGCGACCGTGCGGTAAAGCACAGGCAAGGCCAGCACGTCCTCGTCGGCGATCCGGCGCAGGCGGCCTTTCTCCATCCGCGTGACGATCGCTTCCAGCCGTATCCAGTCGGCCTCGCGGTCTTGCCGGAACCGGTCACTGCGCAGCGCCGCCGCCTCGATCGCGGCTTCGGCTGTGGCTTCCTTGGAGAGGGAAAACATTGCCATTATTTTTGTTCCATCTCGGTCCCCCTCCCGCTTGCGGGAGGGGATAGGGGTGGGTGAGTCGAGCCGAAACAGCATCGGCTAGTGCCGCACTGACCCACCCCCAACCCCTCCCGCAAGCGGGAGGGGGGAATGATGCCGCAGACTGTATGATCAGCCTTCACCCGATCGCACCCTTGCGCTTGATCGCGAGGTAGGCGTCGATCAGCCGCGTGCCGATCCGGTCGTGCTTGGCCTCGATCACATCGACACCCATCGCCCGAAGCTGCGAGAGCACCAGTGCGCGCTGGCGCAGCAGGGCATCGGCGGAAACGGCCATGGCGAGGCGTTGCAGATCGTGCGGATCGTCCTGCGCCATGGCATCCAGTTCCTCGTCCTGCATGGTGACGAACAGCACCAGATGGCGTTTGGTCAGGCGGCCGATGCTTTCGATCATCAGCTGCGCGCTGGTCGGATCGGTGAAGTCGGAGAAGACCACCACCAGGCTGCGGCGTTGGAGCCGGCCCGCCAAGGTCGCCAGCGCGAGCGTGAAATTGGGTTCCTGCGCGTGATAGTCGAGCCCCGCCGCGGCCTGCTGCAAGCGGCGGAAATCGCGCGCGTCGGTAACGAACGGCGTGAACACTTCGGGCCGCGCGGCAAAGCCGAACAGCGCGACCTTGTCGCCGCCTTTGAGCGCGACATAGGCGGTGGTCAGTGCGGCAGTGACCGCACGGTCGATCCGGGGGAAGCCGGCGTCTTTGTCGCCCACTCGCCCACCCACAGGTTCGCACATCGCCTGCCCGCAATCGAAGGCGAAAACGATCTGGTTGTTGCGCTCGGCCTCGTACTCCTTGACGTAGAGGTGCGAATGGCGCGCGCTGGCTTTCCAGTCGATCCGGCGGCGGTCCATGCCCGGCTCGTATTCGGCGAGCGCCTCGAACATCGTCCCCTCGCCGCGGATCCGCCGCGCGATCAGGCCAAACTCGGCATTGCGCAGGAAGGCCTGCAAGCTGGGCGAACGCACCGGGGCCAAGTTGGGCCAGACCCGCACGTCCTGCTCGACCGGCTTGCGCAGTTGCCGCGCGCCAAGCCCCAGCGGCCCGGCCCAGCGCAGCCACAGCTCCTCAATCTCGCCGGTCCCGCGCCGCGTCGGGTGATAGGCGATCGCCACTTGCCAGGCGCCGTCCGCAAGCGGGAACAGCGCATGTTCGGCGCGCCCACCAGGCAGCAGCCGCTCGTCGCTGGCAATGGCGCAATCGACTTTGCTGCGCAGGCCCCGGCTGAACTTCGCGAACAGTTGCAGCCAGCCTTCTTCGCCCACTTCGACATCGGGATAGATCGTCAGCCGCACGTCCTCGGCCCGGCCCGCCAGCAGCGCGTCGATCACAACCAGCGCCAGCACCGCAGTCCCCAGCGCAGGCGCAGCCAGCCAGCTGCCGGGGACGAAGGCCGCCAGCAACAAGGCCACTGGCGCTGCGGCGGCAACCAGCAGCGCCGCGCGCGGCGTGGGGATCAAGGTGGCGCGTTCGCTCACAGATCCTCCCCGGAACGGGGAGGGGGACCACCGAAGGTGGTGGAGGGGTACGGGCAGGTGATCCGGACGCAGCCGGCCTGCACCCTTGGGACCACTCGCGCGTGCCCCTCCACCATGCTTCGCATGGTCCCCCTCCCCTGAAGGGGAGGAATCACCGCGGCGCCTCGGTGCTTTCGACCAGGTCGGCGACCAAGGCCTCGACCGCCTTGCCTTCGATCTCCGCCGCCGGGCTCAGCAGCAAGCGGTGGCGCAGCACCGGGGCGGCGAGCGCCTTGACGTCGTCGGGCAGGACATAGTCGCGCCCGTCGATCGCGGCGCGGGCGCGGGCGGCATTGGCCAGCAGCACGGCGGCGCGGGGGCTGGCGCCGGCGGACAAGTCGGCGCTTTCGCGGGTCGCGCGGATCAGGCGAACGACATAGTCGATCACGCTTTCGGCCAAGGTAATCCCCTTCACCGCGCGCGCGGCAGAGGCCAGCACTTTGGCATCGGCGACGGCCTCAACCCCCATATCGGCGGGGCGCGAGGGACCGGCGCGTTCTCCAAAGGTGCTGACGATCTTGGCTTCCTCGGCGGCGCTGGGATAGGGCACCAAGAGCTTGAACAGGAACCGGTCAAGCTGGGCCTCGGGCAGCGGATAGACCCCCTGGCTTTCGATCGGGTTTTGCGTCGCCACCACCAGGAAGCTGGGCGGCAGGGCATGGGCCTTGCCATCGAGCGTCACCCGGCGTTCCTGCATTGCTTCCAAGAGCGCGGCCTGGGTTTTGGGCGGAGTGCGGTTGATTTCGTCGGCCAGCAGCAGTTCGCAGAAGATCGGGCCGCGGGTCAGGGTGAACTGGCTGGTCTGGAAATTGAACAGGTTCGATCCCAGGATGTCACCCGGCATCAGGTCCGGCGTGAACTGGATCCGCCCGAAATCGAGTCCCAGGCTGGCCGCGAAGCATTGCGCCAGGAAGGTCTTTGCGGTGCCCGGCGGGCCTTCCAGCAGGACGTGGCCTTGCGCCAGCAGCGCGGTCAGCAGCGCATCGACCGTCGCGGTCTGGCCGACCACGCCTTTGGCCACCTCGCCCCTGATCCGCGCGGCGAGGTGGCTCACCTCGGCCAGGGTCATCGTTGCTTCAGTCATCGCGTCAGGATCCTTTCAAGCGAATGGAGCGTCTGGGCGGCGCGCAGCATGTCGCGCGGACCCTTGGCGCTGCGCAAGGCAGCAGCGGCCTGTGAAAAGGGAGTGGCTTCGGGATCGCGCGCCGCGAGCGCGCGGTCGATCGCCTGCTCGGCGGCCTCGGCATCGAGCCGCTGGGGCAAGGCCAGCGCCTTGACCAGCCGCTCGCGCGCGGCATCGGCATAGGGCGCGCGGGCCAGATGCAGGCGTTTGGCGCGGCGCAGCAGCCCAGCCGAATTGCCGACCAGCGCGCGTTTGCCAAAGGCCAGGCTACGCGCGGCAATCAGCGGCGGGCCAAAGCGGAAATAGGCCCGCCACCCCGCCACCAAGGCGGCCAGCAGCAGGCACAGCGTCGCGGCCAGGAACGGCGGGGTAAAGGCCAGCTCGAGCAGGTTCTGCGAGCGGCCATAACCCGCAAGCGTCAGGTCGAACGCGACCTTGCGTTCCTCGCCGTCGAGCGCGGCCAGCATCAGCCGTTCGGCCATCAGGGCATTGGGCTGGCGGGCCATGCCGTAATTGTTGAACAGGTCAGCCTCGAAGACCAGCACCAGCGGATAGGCTTCGGTGTAGTCGGCGGCGGTGGGCAGGTTGACGCTGACCGGCGGGGCCGGGCGCGCGGCATCGAATGCCTCCACGCCTTCGACCGCTTCTTGATCGATGGCCGCTGGTGCCTCGTCCGCCGGATAGTCTTCAAGCCCGGTTTCCACCGGTTCGGGCTCGGCGGTCAGGGCCTCATCGCGCAGCCCCGGATAGTCGCCGCCATCGGCAAGGTAGCCGGCCAGGGTCCGCGCGCTGGTCCCGGTTTCGATCAGCGGCACCAGTCGCCCGCCGCTGGCCGAGATCACAGCCTTGGGGTCGGGCAGTGGGGCATTGCCGCCAAAGCCGAACCAGCGCTTGGCCGTATCGTTTTCGCCCTGTGCATCGAGGTTGACCGTGATCTCGTCGTGGAAGCCCCTCCAGTCGGGGATATCAGGCTCGATCAGCATGACAAAGCCGTCCTTGGCCTTGGGGCTGAGCCGCCGGGGGATCTGCATCGCGCGCCATTTGGGCATGATCACCACGGTCGGGCCGATAAAGCGGCGCGCCTCGATGGTGTCGGCGATCTCCTTGATCTTGGCTTCATGGGTCGGGGTCAGCACCAGCAGGCCGGGCTGTTTGAGCGCGGGACGTGACTGGACCTTGCTGACCGCAAAGCCGCGCGCGTCGAGGTACTGGTAGAGCGCCGAATAGCCGTTGAGGCCTTTGCCCCCCGCATGCCCGCCAAAAGCGCGCGGCTCGCTGTCGGCCATGCCAGCGCCGATCGACCAGAGCAGCGCGACGAAAGCCAGCGCGCCGACTGCGACCAGCCCGAGCACGGTGCGCGGCGCAAAGGGACTGGCGCGGCGCGTGCTCATTGGGCCAGCCGCTCCAGCGCGAATTCGGCATAGGCACTGCGCGCCGCCTGCCAGTCGCCCGCGTCCAGCTGGCGCAGCGCGAACAGGCTGCGCTCAACCCGCGCGGCGATGGTGCCAAACGCACCGCGGGCCTTGTCAGGCAAGGCGGCGATCCCGGCGATTTCGCGCGCGGTGCTGGCGCGGCGGACCCAATCGGGCCGGGCGGCCTGGATCTGCTGGACCGAGCGCCGCAGCAGCAAATGCGTCGCCTCGTCGAACTTGCCCTCAGCGGCAAGCCGGTCGGCATCCTCGAGCAGGGCTAGCGCCTCGGCCTGATCGGGCCGCCATTCGGCTTCGGGTGCCTCTGCGTCCTTGCGTTTCCAGCCCAGCCGCATCGTTTCGGTGAAGCGCCACAGGGCATAGAGCACGAACAGCGCCACCAGCGCCAGCAGCACCCATTGCAGCACCGGCCACGATACGCCCAGCGCCTGCCCGATCGGCTCGAATATCGCGCGCAGGAATTTCTCCAGGGCTTGCAACCAGCCGGGCGGCTCGGGCGGTTTGGTGGTGAGATCGATCGGCGCGTACTGGATCGTGGGATCGGCGTGGACCTTCTGCCACGCGCTGGCAGCGTCCTGTGCGGCTTCTGCGCCTTCGATAGCCGGTTGCGGTGCGCTCACAGTGCGACTGGTGGCATGGCCAAGGGCAGTCGGCAAGAAGTTGTCTTGCAGAAAAGAGAGTTAACCGCGCTGCCGTTCCATTGGATAGGTTCCCAGCATCCTCAGTTCCTTGCAATGGAACGCCAGTTCTTCGAGCGCGCGGTCCACCGCCGGATCGCCAGGCGCGCCGACAATATCGGCATAGAACGTGGTCGCCGAAAAGCTTGCGCCTTTCTGATAGCTTTCCAGCTTGGTCATATTGACCCCGTTGGTGGCAAAACCGCCCATCGCCTTGTAGAGCGCGGCGGGGACGTTCTTCACTTCGAAGACGAACGTCGTCATCGCGCTGCGTCCTGCCAGGCTGGCGGGGTCGAGCGGCTGGCGCGATAGCACCACGAAGCGGGTGGTATTATCGGCCGCGTCCTCGACATTCTCGGCGACGATCTTGAGGCCATAGAGCTCGGCGGCGATCCTGGGCGCAATCGCGCAGGCCCGCGGATCGCCCATTTCGGCGACATAGGCCGCCGCGCCTGCGGTATCGGCATAGGCCATCGGCACGATGCCCCGCGCGCGCAGGAAATGGCGCGACTGGCCCAGCGCCTGGGGGTGTGAATAGGCGGCCGCAAAGGGACCGTCCGATAGCGCCATCAGGTCATGATGGATCGCCAGGAAATGCTCGCCGACGATCGACAGCCCGCTTTCGGGCAGCAGGAAATGGATATCGGCGACGCGGCCGTGCTGCGAATTTTCGATCGGGATGATCGCGCGGGCGGCGCGGCCTTCTTTCACCGCATCGAGCGCGTCTTCAAAGCTGAAGCAGGGCAGCGGCAGGCAATTGGGATCGCATTCCAGCGCGGCGCGGTGGCCGTTGCAGCCCGGCGCCCCTTGGAACGACACCGCGCGCGCCGGATCCTGGGCCGCGGCGGCGACCATTTCCTCGACACGGGCGAGCGCGGGGGCGGGGTAGGAATGCATCGGGGCGGCCTATAGCGCCTTTTCCATCCGCAGCAATGGCACCTGCACCCCGTCAATCGGGGCGGAGAGAACCTCTTCCACCCCCAGGTATCCGCAAGCCGTGTAAAGCGGCACGCCCGACATGGTGCCCATCAGCTCGACTCGCTTGAAACCGGCTTGCCGCGCGGCGCCTTCGCACAGGCCCAGCACCATCCGGCCGATCCCGCGCCGGGCAAAGGCGGGGTCGGTGTACATCGCCCGGACCTTGGCCGCATCGCAGGCCGGATCGAGCCGGGCGGGTTCGCGCGCGACCACGCTGTCATCCCCGCCATAAAGCGTTGCGCGGAACGACCAGCCGCCGCAGCCGGCCAGCGCGCCGTCTTCCTCGACCATGAAATAGGTCCGGTCCTTCACCAGCTGGCTGTCGAGCCCCATCACCTTGTGGCTGGCGCGGACTTGCTCAGGGGTCAGGAAGTCATCCTGCAATTGCTCGATCGAGCGGGTCATCAGCGCATGCAGGCGCGGCAGGTCTTCCTCGGTGGCAAGGCGGTGAGTCAAGGCCATGTCAGTAGCCCGCAGCGTTGCCCACTGGCAGGCGTGGGTCGATTGCACCGTAGAAGCGGCTCTTGTCGCCGGTAGCCTGGTTGGGCCTCACCTTGAGCGAGGGCCCGCCGACCAGGATCGCGGCGATCTGGTTCCAGTAGCCCATTGGCTTCAGCTTGTGACCCTTGGCGGCGAGCACCGCCATGGTGTCTGCGCTGAGCGAGTTCTTCTCGTAATAGATCACGTCGGGCAGCCACTGGGCGTGGATCCGCGGGGCATCGACCGCTTCGGTCAGGGTCATGTCATAGTCGATCACATTGACCATCACTTGCAGCACCCCGGTGGGGATATGGCTGCCGCCGGGTGTGCCCAGCACCATCGAGAGCTGGCCGTTATGCGTGACGATGGTGGGGGTCATCGAGGACAGCGGCCGCTTGCCTGGCGCAATCGCGTTGTTGGTCCCTTCGACCAGCCCGTACATGTTGGGATGGCCGGGCTTGGCGGAGAAATCGTCCATCTCGTTGTTGAGCAGGATCCCGGTGCCTTCGGCGGTGACCCGTGCGCCGAACCAGTCGTTGATCGTATAGGTCAGCGAAACCGCGTTGCCGGCCTTGTCGACCACCGAGAAATGCGTGGTGCTCTTGCCTTCCTGGCCTGCGCCGGGGCCGGGCAGGCTGGAGGACGGCGTAGCCTTGTCAGGCGAAATCGTGGCGCGCTGCCGGTCGGCATAGGCCTGGCTGGTCAGGCGGGCGATGTCGGCTTTCACGAAATCGGGATCGCCCAGCTCCATGTTCCGGTCGCGGTAGGACCGGCGCAGCGCCTCAACGGTGTAGTGGACGCCTTGGGCCGATTGAAAGCCCAGGCTGCCCATCGGCCAGCCCTCGATGATGTTGAGCGTCTGGCACAGCACCACCCCGCCCGAGCTGGGCGGCGGGGCCGAGATCACGCGGAAGCCGCGATAGTCGCATTCAATGGGCCTCCGCTCGACCGCCTTGTAGGCGGCGAAATCGGCCACGGTCATGATCCCGCCGTGGCGCTGGTTGGAGGCCGCGATCCGGGCCGCGATCGGGCCGTTGTAGAAGGCCTGGTTCCCCCCAACTGCGATCGCCGCCAGCGTCCTGCCAAGGTCGGCCTGGACCCAGCGTTGGCCTTTCTTCCACGGTTTGCCCGCATTGAGGAAGATCGCCGCGCTGGCCGGGTCCTTGGCAAAGTCGGCAGCCCCATCGGCCAGCATGTCGGCATCGGCCTGATCGAGCACGAAGCCTCTGCTGGCGAGCGCGATGGCCGAAGCCATCAGCGAGGCGCGGGCCCTGGTCCCGTATTTGGTGCGGGCCAATTCGAGCCCGGCGACCGTGCCGGGGATCCCGGCGGCGAGGTGACCGCGGGTCGAAAGGCCGGGGATCACGTTGCCGGCCTTGTCCTGAAACATGGTCGGTGTGGCCTTGCCGGGGGCAGTTTCGCGAAAATCGATGAAAGTGGTGCGCCCGTCAGCCATGCGGATCGTCATGAACCCGCCGCCGCCGATGTTTCCGGCCTCGGGGAAAGTCACCGCCAGGGCATAGGCCACCGCGATCGAGGCATCGACAGCATTGCCGCCGCTCTTCAGCACGTCGATCCCGGCCTTGGTGGCCAGGTGATGCGCTGAGACCACCATGCCGTTTTCGGCCGAGACCGGGGCCGGGGAAGCCGCAACGGCTATCTGCGATCCGGCGAGTGCCAGCGATATGGCCAGAGATACGCCTGCTCTGAAAATCTGCATAGATACCCTCCCGGTCCACCACGGTGTTGGCACAAAAGAAAAGGGCGGGGAAGCCGCAGCTGCCCCGCCCTTTCTATGCGATCCCTTTGCAGGGAGCGTCAGATCAATACTTGATCTTGATACGAGCGTAGTAGAACCCGCCGTTGATCCCGAACGGACCACCGCTGCGCGGGTAGATCTGGCCGTCGGCCGTGCTGCCCGTCATCAGATAGATCGGGTTCGAAGGCGAAGCCGCGATCTTGTCCGGATAGGTGTTGAACAGGTTGTTCGCACCCAGGGTCAGCGTGAAGTGTTCCATGAAGGTATAGCTGACGTCGATATCCGTGGTGACCTTGGCTCCGAAGGTCTGGCCCGGATAGTCGTTTTCAGTACCCCACGAACCATAGAACCGCTCAGCCACGTTGAACGCCCAGTTGTCCTTCTGCCACGCGAACGACAGGTTCGCGCGGTGGTTCGGTGCCAGGTGGCGGATATCCGCGATCTGGGCCGCACTGATCAGAGCAGGATTGAACTTGGTCACCCGGCTCATGTTGTAGTTGTAAGCCAGGGTCACGTTGGTCCGCCCACCGAGGAACTCGGTCTTGTAGGTGGCAACCACGTCAACACCGTCGGTGGTGGTGTTGAACGAGTTGGTGAAGTAGTTCACCACCCCGCCTGCGCCCACCGCGATCAGGTCCGGCAGCGCGACGATGTCGGCCGGGGTCACGTTGAAGTTCGACGAAATGCCGATCCGGTCACGCACGCGGATCGAATAGCCGTCGATTGCCAGGTTGAACCCGCCACCCGGAGTGATCACCAGGCCCAGGCCAAAGTTGGTGGCCTTGGCCGGCTTGAGCGGCGCCCCGCCAAAGTACTGCGCGATCGAGCTGGTCACCGGATAGGTACCGGTCTGGACCTGATTGCCCGCGACAAAGTTGGTGGTCAGGATCGAGACGTTGTTCTGCCCCGGCGAGGGAGCGTGGAAGCCGGTCCCGACGGTGCCGCGCACGGCCACAACATCGGTCAGGTGAGCAATGAAGTTGGCCTTGCCGACCAGCGTGTTGCCGGACAAGCTATAGTTCTCCCAGCGGCCAGCGAGGCCGAAAGAGAACGTGTCGCTGAGATCGCCTTCGAGGCCAACATAAGCGCCATAGCTCCTCTGGCTGAACTTGCCGGCAAAGGTGGTGCTGGTGCCGCCGTAACCGCTCGCGCCGGTCGGCATGCCAACGGTCGAATCGAAGACGTAAACGCCAGGTGCGGTTTCACGGTAGAGGTTCTGCGAAGCGTAAGGACCGGCACCGTAAGACTGCGGATCGCCTGCGGTCTGTTCGTAGCTTTCCTTACGGTATTCCGCGCCCCACGACAGGGTCAGCGGGCTGGCCATGCCAGCGTCGATTTCGTAGGCCATGTCCAGATAGGCGTCGAATTCGCTCTGGATCAGCTTGCCGAACTTGAACGAAGTCTGCGTCGAAGGACCGTAAGACGGGCTCAGCGAATCGTACATCGACAGGTCGAGCGAGGCCCGGCTGGCTGAAACCGCAAGATCCCAGGTCAGCGCACCGCCGGTGTTCTTGACCCCGACCACGCCAAAGGCCTGATCGACCACACCCACGAAGCGCGGGGTGAACCCGGCCGGATAGAGCGAGGTGAAATTGTAGGTCTGCTGGGTGTTGGCCAGATTCGACATGACAAACCCGCCGGTCGGACAAGTCGGCGTCGCGGCCGGGCACGCGGTCAGGTAGATCGGGTGCGAGAAAGCCGAGTTGCGGCCCGGCGAACGGGTGGTGATGCCCGATCCGTCGTTGACCTGCAGATTGGTTGCGCTGATCGGCGAGCGATAGTTGAAGCTCTGGTCACCCTTCGAGTGGGCCACATTGCCGATCATGTAGAGCTGGGTCTGGTCAACGATTTCAAACCCGGCGTTGAGCATGGTCTTGTAGCCATTGACCGGCGAGGAGCCCCAAATCTGCACCGGCCCGGGGAAGTTGGGCAGCTGCGAAACCAGCGCCGGATTAGCGGCATTGAGCGACTGGAACACCAGCGCCACCGGGCGGGTCGCGCCGCGGCTGGTCTGGCCATCGTCGAAGAATTCGGCCGACAGGTTGATGAACCCGCGGTCACCCACTTTCACGCCGGCATTGGCCGCGATCTGATAGCTCTTGCCGTCGCCTTCGTAAGTCTGGCCATAACGGCCCTGGATTTCGAGGCCAGCATCGTCGCGCAGGCCGTAGTTGAGCACGCCGCCGATCGCGTCCGACCCGTACTGGGCGGTCGCGCCGTCGCGCAGGATCTGCAGGTTCTTGATCGCGATCGAGGGGATCACCGAGATGTCCGACCCGTGCGAGCCGAACGACAGCGCGGTATCGCCGCCGGTGTAAACCTGGACCAGCGCCGAGCGATTGAAACGCTTGCCGTTGAGCATCACCAGCACTTGGTCGCCCGGCAGGCCGCGCAGCGAAGGCGCGCGCACAAAGGTCGAAGCATCGGAAATGGTGTTCTGGCCGACGAAGAACGAGGGGACCACGTTCTTGACGGTGTCGAGCAGGTTCGATGCCGACTGGGTGGCCAGGTCTTCGCTGCCGATCACGTCAACCGGCGAGGCGCTGTCGGTAACCGTGCGGTCAGCGCGGCGGGTGCCGATGACGACGATGCCTTCAGACGGTGCTTCGGCTTCTTCACCCGAACCCTGGGCTTCTTGCGCCATGGCCGGAGTAGCAAAAAGGATCGCCAGGCTGGCGGCAGAGGCGGCAAGAGCGGCCTTCCTGATGCTACGGCTTGCGTTAATTCGCATAGAATTCTCCGTATTGTGTTTATCCGCCAGCCCCCCGAACGGTTTTGTGGCGGTGGAGTGTCGCTATTGAGCGCAAAGCTGTTGTCAATCTGGCGTTCAGGTTCGCTTGCCGATTCTTGCGCAAGTGTGGCTTTGGCGCACTATGCTTGCGCTGCATTCCTATTCACAGCTCACTGGATTTCATCGCGAAGATCGGGGTGTGCGGTTCGTGCGCGGCCATCCGTTCAAGCAGCAGGTCGAGCTCGGCCTCGGCGATGATGATCCCCTGATGCGCAGGCCGGATAAAGCCGACTGCGGCCATATGGTGGTTGAAGGCGATCAGGTGGTCGAAGAACCCGAAGGCGTTGAGCAGGCCCACTGGCTTGGCGTGATAGCCCAGCTGCGCCCAGCTGACTGCTTCCCACAGCTCGTCCATGGTGCCGACCCCGCCGGGGATCGTCAGGAACCCGTCGGACAGGCGAGTGAAGGCGGCCTTGCGCTCGTGCATGTCCGCAACCACGATCAATTCGGTGCAATCGTGGTTGGCGACTTCGCTGGAAACCAGCGCCTCGGGGATCACTCCGATCACTTCACCGCCCTTATCCAGCGCGCCATAGGCAACCGCGCCCATCAGCCCCAGCCGTCCGCCGCCATAGACCACGCCGATACCCCGCCCGGCGAGGTCGGCGCCGATTGCGCGGGCAAGCTCGATATAGCGCGGGTCTTCGGGGGTGGCTGATCCGCAATAGACAGCAAGGCGTTTCACGTCAGTTCCTTCAGCATCTGGGCAGCGGCTGCCTTAGCACCGGCCAACACTGCGGCAACCCCTGCGCCGGGATGGGTCGCGGCCCCGACCAGGTAGAGGTTCGCCAACCTCGGATCGCGGTGGGCCATGCGCAGCGGGCCCGATTGCAGCGCGCTCGCCTCCAGGCTCCAGGCGCTGCCCTGGTGGTAATTGAGCTCAAGCGCCAGATCGCGCGGGGACGTGGTGAAGCTGGTCACCACCCGGTCGTGGATGTCGGGGATCAGCCGCCGTCCGACTTCGGCCAGCACCCGCTGCTCGATCAGCGGGGCGACGGTTACCCAGTCAATCGGCAGCTTGCCCAGATGTGCCACCGGGATCGTCGCGCGGAATACCGACTTGCCCGGCGGAGCCATGGAAGGGTCACTCACGCTGGGGTGGTGCAGGCTCAGCATGAAATCCTGCGGCAGCACCCCGTGATCGAACAGGTCGGCGATCAGCTCGCCATAGCGCGGCCCCAGCAGCACCGACTGGTGCGGGATCCCCGGCCAGGTTCCTTCCAGCGCGAAGTGGACCGAAAAGGCCGAGGGCGAGTAGCGCTGCCGGGACAGCTTGCCTGCCACTTGCGGCCCGCGCGGCAGGTCTTTCAGCAGGTCGCGGTAAGTATGCATGGCATCGGCGGCGGAAACCACCGCATCGAAGTGCCCGCGCCAGCCGCTCTGGCATTCGGCTTCGCTGATCCGGTTGCCGACCGCGTGCAGCCGCACCACCGGATCGCCCAGCCGGACCGTGCCGCCCAGCTGCTCAAACCGCGCGGTCAGCGCCTCGGCCAAGGCGGCCATGCCGCCGATCGGCCACCAGCCACAGCTGGCGCCGGGCAATGCCTGACCCAGCAAGTGCAGCGCGCTGGCGGCGAAGGGGCTCGCTCCGGCCTGCAGCACCGGGAACGCCAGCGCCTCGCGCAAGTGGCGATCCTTGACCATGCTGCCGACCAGCGACCAGGCGCTACGCCAGCCCTGGCTGCGGACCAATGCGGGCAAGGCGCGCAGCGCGGCGGCGGGGCTACCCAGCGAAGCCTCACCTAGTCGCTGCCAGCCGTCGATCCGCGCGGACTGGCACCAGCGGCGCAATTCTTCGAAACCGGCCAGATCGTCGGGGGCCAGCCGGGCGATCTGGCGGGCAAGCTCGGCCTCACTCACCCCCAGGTCGAGCTGTGCGCCGTCGCTCCAGCTATAGCGGCAGGCCGGCGTCACTTCGGCCAGCGCGACGGCCGAACTCAGGTCTTCGCCGGTCACGCTCCACAGTTCGCGCAAGGGGGCCGGGTCGGCCAGCAGTGAGGGGCCTTCCTCGAAAGTGAAGCCTTGCCTCTGCCAGCGCCGCAGGCACCCGCCCGGTGCGTCGCGGGCCTCGATCAGCGTGGTGGCAAGACCCGCAGCCTGAAGCCGGATCGCCAGGGCCAGCCCAGCCAGCCCGGCGCCCACCACGCAGGCGCTGCGGCGGCTGGGGTCCCGGCCCGGTGTTGTGCTCAGCGCATCCATCGCCGCGCGGTTTTAGACCTGCCGCGCGATCATGCAACGGCCCTTGGCGCGGGGCGCGCAATGCGGCAGGGTGGGGCATGGTTTCGATCTCCCCGGCCAGCCCCGCCGATGCCGCCGAAATGGCGGAAATCTATGCGCACCACGTGCTGCACGGCACCGCCAGCTTTGAAGTGGTGCCGCCCGGTGCCGCCGAAATGGCCTTGCGCATGGCCAAAGTGCTGGATCCGGGCTGGCCCTGGCTGGTGGCGCGCGGGCCGGACGGGGCAATGCTGGGCTATGCCTATGCCAGCCAGTTCCGCGACCGCGCGGCCTATCGCTTCACTTGCGAGGATTCGATTTACATCCGCCACGATTGCAGCGGGCAAGGCCTGGGCAAGGCATTGCTGGCGGCGCTGATCGAGGCGTGTGAGAGCTGCGGCTTTCGGCAGATGATCGCGGTGATCGGCGGGGCCGGCCCCGCCTCGATCGCGCTCCATGCCGCGCTGGGTTTCACCCACGCCGGAACCATGCGCAGCATCGGGCGCAAGCACGGGCGCTGGCTCGATACCGTATACATGCAACGCGCATTAGGTGCTGGCGACACTGTGCCGCCTCAGGAGGAACCGCAATGACCAGCCTGCTTCCCGATCGCCGGGGCCTGATCCTCTCCGCAGTCATGGCTGCCGCGATCGCTGCAACGTTGCTCTGGATGGGCCGTACGCCGATCTGCGAATGCGGCTCGGTGAAGCTGTGGTGGGGCGTGGTCCAGTCCTCGGAGAACAGCCAGCACATTGCCGACTGGTACAGCTTCAGCCACGTGATCCACGGCCTGCTGTTCTATTTCTTCGCGCATCTGCTGTGGCGCAAATGGCAGCTTTTCGGCGGAAAGCCGGCGATCTGGGCGCTGCCGATCGCGGTGGCTTTCGAAGGCTTTTGGGAACTGCTCGAAAACTCGCCGCTGATCATCGATCGCTACCGCGCGGTCACTGCCAGCTTTGGCTACAGCGGCGATGCCGTGATCAATTCGCTTTCCGACCTGGGCTTCATGGTGCTGGGGTTCTGGATTGCGAGCCGCCTGCCGTGGAAGGCCAGTCTGGCCCTGGCGATCATGTTCGAGCTGTTCACCCTGTTCATGATCCGCGACAACCTGACGCTCAACGTGCTGATGCTGGTCTGGCCGATCGACGCGGTGCGGGTGTGGCAGACCGGGGTCTAGCGCCGACCTCAATTGACCGGTGTCAATTACCCGCTTGGCAATCGGCGCGATAGCAGGTTTAATCGCGCAGTTAAGATAGTGGACAGAGGAGAGTCGCCATGAGCGCCGCAGCCGCAGCCATCGCCCCGCCAAGCGAAACCACCCATGTTGACGTGCTGATCGTCGGCGCGGGGATTTCGGGGATCGGCTCGGCCTATCACTTGCAGGAACAGTGCCCGGGCAAGAGCTATGCGATCCTTGAGATGAAGGACACCTTCGGCGGCACCTGGGAAACCCACAAGTATCCCGGCGTGCGTTCGGACAGCGATCTCTATACCTTCGGCTACCGCTTCAAGCCGTGGGTCGGCACCCCGATCGCCAGCGGCGATGAAATCCTCAAATATATGGGCGAAGTGATCGCGGAGAACGGGATCGCTCCGCACATCCGCTATGGCCACCGCATCACCAAGGCAACGTGGGACAGCAAGACCAACCTGTGGACTGTCGAAGCCAGCACCAGGGACGGCGCCTCGCACATTCTCACCTGCAACTTCCTGTGGATGTGCCAGGGCTATTACGATCACGAAAAGCCCTACATGCCCGACTGGGCGGGGATGGATAAATACAAGGGCCTGCTGATCCACGCCCAGCTGTGGGACCCGAAGATCGACTACACCGGCAAGAAGATTCTGGTGATCGGATCGGGCGCTACCGCCGCCACGGTGATCCCGGCCTTTGCCGAAAAGGCCGCGCACGTCACCATGCTGCAACGCTCGCCAACCTATTTCTTTTGCGCCGAGAACAAGAACGATCTGGCCGACAAGCTGCGCGCCGGCGGGATCGACGAGCCGACCATCCACCGCGTGGTCCGCGCCCAGATCATGTTCGATCAGGACGCGTTTACGCAGCGCTGTATCGATGAACCCGACGTGGTGGTCGAAGAGCTGAGAACGCTGGTCCGCGCCTTTACCGGCAAAGAGGATTTCGAGTTCGAACCCCACTTCACGCCCAAGTACCGCCCCTGGCAGCAGCGGCTGGCCTTCTGCCCCGAAGGCGACATCTTCCGCGCGGTGGTCGAAGGCAAGGTATCGGCCGTCACCGACGAGCTGGAGACTTTCACCGAAAAGGGTGTGCGCACCAAGGGCGGGGTGGAGATCGAGGCCGACATCATCGTCGCCGCAACCGGGTTCAACCTGCTCATGATGGGCGGGATCCCGTTCGAGGTCGATGGTCGGCCGGTCGATTGGCACGAAACCGTCAATTACCGCGGCATGATGTTCACCGGAGTTCCCAACATGGTCTGGGTGATGGGCTATTTCCGCGCCAGCTGGACCTTGCGGGTCGATATGCTGGGTGACTTCGTCTGCAACCTCCTCAACCACATGGACGAGAAGGGTGCCAAACGGGTCGAGGTGGCCTTGCGCGATGAAGACGCGGGCATGCCGCTGGGCGACTGGATCGAGAACGACAACTTCAACCCCAGCTACCTGATGCGCGGGCTCAAACACCTGCCCAAGCGCGGCGACAAACCCGAATGGCGCCACAACCAGGACTACTGGGCCGAACGCGGCGAAATCCCCATGACCGACCTCGAAGGCAGCGAATTCCTCTACGACGGGGTCCGCGCGGGCAAGAAGGTGACTGAGGCGGCCTGATCGCAGAGCCAGCTCTGTTGGGGCCAGGACTCCCCTCCCCGGCGGGGAGGGGTTGGGGGTGGGGGTCCGCGCCGGAGAGGGAAGAACCCCCATCCCAACCCTTCCCCAATGGGGAAGGGCTTTCAGGCTCAACCTGTCTTTGAATGGCTCTAACGCGCGTGATCGCTGATTGCTCCGGCGATTTCGTCGACCAGTTCCAGCGGCAGGTCGTGGCCCATGCCGGGGATCTCGTGGAGCTTCGCGCCGGGAATGTGCGCAGCGGTATCGCGGCCGCCTTCGACCGGGACCAGCGGATCGTCCACCCCGTGGATCACCAGCGTCGGCGCGGTGACGCTTTTGAGGCGCGCCCGGCGATCACCATCATCGATGATCGCGCAAAGCTGGCGCGCGGCGCCTTCGGGGAAGAAGCTGCGGCGGAAATCGCGGGTGATGTTGGCGCGCAGCCGCTCTTCGGCCGAGGGATAGGCCGGGCTGCCGATCGCGCGGGCGACATTCATGCCGAACGGAATGACCTGTTCCAGCGTTGCACCCGCCGGGGCCCGGGTGAGCAGCGCGTTCACCGCTTCCTTGCGGGGCGGGGGCAGGCGGCGGTTGCCGGTGGTCGAGAAGATCGAGGTCAGGGTCTCGACCTTGTGAGCGTGGTCGATCGCCAGCAATTGCGCGATCATCCCGCCCATCGAAGCGCCGACAATGTGGGCTCTTTCAATCCCCAGCTCATCCAGCAGCGACGCAGCATCCTGGGCCATGTCGGACAGGCGATAGGGCAGCTTGGGCCGCAGCCCGAACATCCGCATCAAGGCGACCCGCTTGAAATTGGGCGTGCCGGCTTGCGAGAACTTCTGGCTGAGCCCGATATCGCGGTTGTCATGCCGGATCACATAATAGCCGCGCCCGGCCAGCGCCTCGACCAGCTCGATCGGCCACAGCGACAGCTGCGCCCCCAGCCCCATGATCAGCAGCAGCGGCGGATTGGCGGGATCGCCATGGGTTTCGTATTCGAGTCTGATTCCGTTGGCAGTGACTTGCGGCATGGTGGCTCCCTGGGTTTTTGATTTAGCGGGAGGATTAACGCGGCTTGAGCAAAGCGCAACCTTGCCACCCCATCAACCCCGTCACCCTGAACTTGTTTCAGGGTCCATCGTGCGAACAAGCCGGAGCGCTGAATCCAAAGCCAACCGCTCAGTCAGCTCAATTCACGCGACCATCGGGCAAGACGAGCAATGGACCCTGAAACGAGTTCAGGGTGACGAGTGAGGGGAGGGGTTGTGCTGCCTTCGCTCAATCGTCCCTACCACCGCTCCAGCCGTATTCGCCGCGTTCGTGGATCACGTTGGCGCGGCCGACGATCAGGTCATCGACCAGCCCGATCCGCCCCGCGTCCTTGTCCTTGTAGGGCAGCGAGTGGAGGACATAGCGCATGGCATTGAGCCGGGCGCGCTTCTTGTCGTCGCTCTTGACCACGGTCCAGGGGCTGTCGGCGGTGTCGGTGGCGAAGAACATCGCTTCCTTGGCCTTGGTGTAGTCGTCCCACTTGTCGAGGCTGGCGAGGTCGACCGGGGAGAGCTTCCACTGCTTGAGCGGGTGGACCTTGCGCTCCTTGAAACGGCGGCGCTGTTCGGCCTGGCTGACCGAGAACCAGAACTTGATCAGGTGGATGCCGCTGCGCACCAGGTTGCGCTCAAACTCGGGGGCCTGGCGCAGGAACTCCTTGTACTCGTCTTCGCTGCAGAACCCCATCACCCGTTCAACGCCCGCGCGGTTGTACCACGAACGATCGAACAGCACGATTTCGCCGCGGGTCGGCAGGTGCTCGACATAGCGCTGGAAGTACCATTGCCCGCGCTCGACCTCGCTGGGTTTCTCGAGCGCGACCACGCGCGCGCCGCGCGGGTTGAGGTGTTCCATCATCCGCTTGATCGTGCCGCCCTTGCCGGCCGCATCGCGCCCTTCGAACAGGATCACCACGCGCTGGCCGCTATCCTTGGCCCATTGCTGGAGCTTGAGCAGTTCGGTCTGAAGGATGAACTTCTCGCGCTCGTAATCCTTGCGCAGCATCTTGAACTTGTAGGGATAGCCGCCCTTGCGCCAGTCGTCGGCCAGCTCGTCGCTGGTCTTGCGGGGTTTGCCGGCCGGCTTGGGCAGGCCCAGGTAATCGCGCAGCCGCGCCGCATCGTCGGGCGCGGCCCCGGTGATGATCGCCTCGACCCCTTCGGCACCGCTGGTTCGGGCCACTTCCTTGATCGCAGCCTCCCCGGCCTCGATCGCGGCTTCGGCGCGTTCGGCGGCCAGGCCTTCCTCGACCACTTTGGGCAAGGCGCGCTTGCGCGGGCGGGCAGGACGGGGGGCGGTCATTGCGTCAGGCTCCTTGGACTCTGCGGTGTCGGCCAGTGTTAGCAGGCGAAAGTTCCTGTTTGGTTGACCCCAGTCAATCGCCAAGGCGGCGGCGAGTCAAACGGAATGGGTGCAAGATTTGTTGCGTTTCGCGCAACGGTAGCAATCAGGCCGCGGGGCCGGGTTCGTCGCGTTCGCGCATCATATTGGCGCGGCCGACCAGCAGCTGATCGACCTTGCCGATCACCGCCGCATCCTTGCCGGTATAGTCGAACCGCTGCAGCACAAAGCGCATCGCGTTAAGCCGGGCGCGCTTCTTGTCGTCGCTCTTGATCACGATCCAGGGGCATTCTTCGGTATCGGTGGCGGCGAACATCGCTTCCTTGGCGCGGGTGTAGTCGTCCCACTTTTCCATGCTGGCGAGATCGATCGGCGACAGTTTCCACTGCTTGAGCGGGTGAACCTTGCGCTCGGTAAAGCGCCGCAATTGCTCCTCGCGGCTGACCGAGAACCAGAACTTGATCAGGTGGATCCCGCCGCGTTTCAGGTTGCGCTCGAACTCGGGGGCTTCGCGCAGGAAGACGCGGTATTCTTCGGGCTCGCAAAAGCCCATCACCTGTTCGACCCCGGCGCGGTTGTACCAGCTGCGGTCGAACAGCACGATCTCGCCCTTGGTCGGCAAGTGCGCGGCATAGCGCTGGAAATACCATTGCCCGCGTTCGACTTCGTTGGGCTTTTCGAGCGCCACCACCCGCGCGCCGCGCGGGTTGAGGTGTTCCATGAAGCGCTTGATCGTGCCGCCCTTGCCGGCCGCATCGCGCCCTTCGAACAGGATCACCACGCGTGCGCCGGTATCCTTGATCCAGGTCTGGAACTTGAGCAGCTCGGCCTGGAGCAGGAACTTGTCGGTTTCATAGTCCCGGCGCAGCATCTTGTACTTGTAGGGATAGCCGCCGCGTTTCCAGCCGGGGGCCAGCTCGTCGCTGGTCTGGCGCTGCGGAACGGTCTGGGCCGGCATGGTCATCAGCTCGCGCAGCCGCGCTGCATCGTCGGGAGAAGCGATCGCGATCAGCGCCTCGATATCCTGCAAGGACCCGCGCCGGGCCAGCACATGCGCGGCGGCAAGCGAGGCCTGCTGCGCGGCCAGTACGCGTTCCTCGGCCACACTCTGGCCGATTGCCTCGAACGGAATGCCCCCCGTCTCGCCTTGAGAATCGTCGTTTTTCACTGCGCCATCAGGCTGGGCGCTGAATGTTGCGGATTTGTTGCAGTTTAAGAGCCTGATGACATAAGATTGACCCACCCTGACGGAGCCGATTTTGTTCCGTGGGGAGGCGCGAGGAGAGAGCGATGCCGTAGCATCGTGATCGACGAGCAACGCTGTCCACGGAGCAAAATCGGCCCGCCCCGGAGGGGTTGGGCAGCAAGGACCCGTGGACAGCGTTGCGGCTCTTGCAGGGGCAACCAGCCCCTGCCGCGCGCCGCGCCTTGCCACGGGTCCTTGCTGTCCAATCAGGGTGGATCAATCTTATGTCATCAGGCTCTATGGCACCAGCACCGTGTCTTTCGCCTCGGCCAGGGTCTTGGGATAGTCGAGCGTGTAGTGCAGACCGCGACTTTCATGCCGGGCCAGCGCTGAGCGGACGATCAGTTCGGCGCATTGGAGGAGGTTGCGCAGTTCGATCAGGTCGGTCGAGACGCGGAAGTGCGCATAGTATTCCTCGGTCTCATCGGTCAGCATCTGGATCCGGTGCTTGGCGCGTTCGAGCCGCTTGGTGGTGCGCACGATCCCGACATAGTTCCACATGAAGCGGCGGATCTCGGTCCAGTTCTGCTTGATGACCACTTCCTCGTCGCTGTCGGTAACGCGGCTTTCGTCCCAGGCGCGGACCGGGGGCGGGGCGTCGAACTCCTGCCAGCGGGCCAGGATGTCGCTGGCCGCAGCCTCGCCGAAGACGAAGCATTCGAGCAGCGAATTGGAGGCTAGGCGATTGGCGCCGTGCAGCCCGCTTTCGGTGCATTCGCCCGCGGCATAGAGCCCGGGCAGGTCGGTGCGGCCGGCCAGGTCGATCACGATCCCGCCGCAGGTATAGTGCTGCGCCGGGACCACCGGGATCGGCCCCTTGGTCATGTCGATCCCCAGGCCCAGCAGCTTCTCACAGATGTTGGGGAAGTGCTCGCGCACGAACTCTGCCGGCTGGTGGCTGATGTCGAGGTGCACGAAGTCGAGCCCGTCGCGCTTGATCTCGGCGTCGTTGGCGCGGGCCACCACGTCGCGCGGGGCCAGCTCGGCGCGCTCGTCATAATCGGGCATGTAACGGTGCCCGGTGCGCGGGTTGTAAAGCCGCCCGCCTTCGCCGCGCACGGCCTCGGTGATCAGGAAGTTCTTGACGTCGAGGTTGTAGAGGCAGGTCGGGTGGAACTGCATCATTTCCATGTTGCCGACCCGCGCGCCCGCACGCCAGGCCATCGCGATCCCGTCGCCGGTCGCGCCGCGCGGGGCGGTGCTGAACTGGTAAACGCGGCCCGCCCCGCCGCTGGCCAGAACGGTCGCTCGCGCGGTGTGCGCTTCGACCTTGCCGGTCTTCTCATTGAGGGCATAGACCCCCCAGACCCGGCCCGAGCCCGAGTACCGCTCTTCGTGTCTGCCGGTGATCAGGTCGATGCACGACTGGTGCGGCAGCAGCGTGATGTTGGGATGGTCCTGCGCGGCCTTGAGCAAGGCCGACTGCACCGCCCAGCCGGTCGCATCGGCAACGTGGACGATCCGCCGGTGCGAGTGCCCGCCCTCGCGGGTGAGGTGCAGATGCTCGCCTTCAGAGTTGAACGGCACCCCCAGCTGGACTAGCCGGTCGATCGCGTGCGGGGCCTGCTCGATCACGAATTCGACCGTCTCCAGCCGGTTGAGCCCCGCGCCCGCGACCATCGTGTCGCGAATATGGTTCTCAAACGTATCGCCAGCATCGAGCACCGCGGCGATCCCGCCCTGCGCCCAGGCAGTCGATCCGCCGGTCAGCTCACCCTTGGCCAGCACCAGCACCTTGATCTTGTCGGCGAGCGCCAGCGCGGCAGTCAGCCCCGCAGCGCCCGAGCCGACAATGATGACGTCGGAATTCACGCCGCCGCCTGGCTGGTCAGGTGGACGAAGACGTCCTCAAGGTCGGCTTCGCGGGTGGTGACATCGACAATGTTCATGCCCATGCCCTGGACCAGCGAAAGCACTTCGCCGGCATTGGTCTTGTCCTTGTCGTAAGTGATCTCGAGCACATGCTCGCCAACCTTTTCGCACTTGAGGAACGCGGGGTGAACCGGGCATTCGGCGAGCGCGTTAGCGACAGTTACCACAACCACTTTTTCTCGCGCCATTTCAACCAGTTCGCGGGTTGGCTTGTTGGCGATCAATTGTCCGTGGTTGATGATCGCGATCTGGTCGCACAGCTGTTCGGCTTCTTCGAGGTAGTGGGTGGTCAGGACCACGGTGACCCCGCCCGCGTTCAGCTCACCCACCAGTTCCCACAGCTGGCGGCGCAGTTCGACATCGACCCCGGCGGTGGGTTCATCCAGCACGATCACCGGCGGAGTGTGGACCAGCGCCTTGGCGATCAGCAGGCGGCGCTTCATGCCCCCCGACAGCGTGCGGGCATAGGCCTGGGCCTTGTCGGCCAGATGGACCTGGCCGAGCAGCTCAAGGCTCTTTCGCGCGGCCTTGGGCACGCCGTAGAGCCCGGCCTGGTTCTCCAGCACTTCAAACGGCGTGAAGAACGGGTCGAACACGATCTCCTGCGGAACAATCCCGATCGCGCGCTTGGCGTTGCGGACATCGTGATCGATATCGAAACCCCAGATTTCCGCCGATCCGCTGCTCTTCATCACCAGCCCCGCCAGGATATTGATCAGCGTCGATTTGCCCGCGCCGTTGGGGCCCAGCAGGCCGAAGATCTGCCCCTGCGGCACGTCGAAACTGACGTCGTTCAGGGCCAGTTTGGCAGGCGCGTTGCCGGCCGGGGCGTAACGCTTGACGAGGTTCTTGATCGAGATTGCAGCGGGGGTGTCCATCGGAACCGCTTAGCGGCTCGAATGGTTGTGCGAAAGCCCGCCATTTGTTGTGGTGCAGGACAAAAGTAACCGGGCTGTTAACCATATGCGTGCAAGGTGCCTTCAGAGCGTTGTCCTAGGGTGATCGGGATGAATTGGGGGGTTTCCATGCCACGCGGCCAGATCGGGCACGCGATTCGCGCCTTGTGCGCGATGCTGGCGCTTACCCTTTCTGCGCTCCTCGTCCCCGCAGCCCATGCCCAGGTTGCCACGGCCCAGGGCAGCTCGACCGCAGTGGTCGTGGCTCCGCTCAGCCTGATCAAGGTTCAGGACCTCGACTTCGGCCGGATCGCGGCGCGGCCGACGGCCGGCACCGTTACGGTCGATGTCAATTCGGGCGGTTGCACTACTACCGGGACAATTATCCACCAGGGCAATTGCCAGTTTGCCGAATTTGCCGGGATGGGCACGCGGCGGATGCGCGTACGCATCCAGATCCCGACCAGCGTCACGCTGACCGGCCCGGGCGGGGCAACCATGCTGGTCAATACGATGACCTTGGGAACCCAGCCAGAGCTGACCTTCTTGGGCGGCAACGGCAACGGGCTGGGCAACGGCAACCGGCGATACGAAATCAACTCGTCCACCGGGATCTTCACCTTTCGGGTCGCCGGGCGGCTCAATGTCGGGGCCAACCAGGCGCCGGGCGTCTACAATGGCACTTTCAACGTAACCGTGCAGTACCAGTAGGCTGGAAATGGCCGCGCGCCGCTGCTAAGGCGCGGGGCATGAGCACCCAGCCCGAAACCCAGATCGTCACATCTACTCGCGTTTCCTGCGATGGTTCCACCGGTATTCCTGGCGGCGCGGCGCTGGGGCATCCCTTGGTCTGGCTGGAAATCGACGAGCGCGGCTTTGCCGAATGCGGCTACTGCGACAAGCGCTTCGTGCTGAAGGGCGGACCTGCGGATCAAGTCGCAGCCTAGCCAAGCGCGCGTCAGTCCCTATATCGGGACCATGACCACGCCCGATCCCCGCTCGCTGCTCTACGCCCAGATTGATCCCGCCCGCGCCCAGGCGCTGACTGCCGAGGCGCTGGGGCGCTGCGACGATGGCGAGCTATACCTGCAATTCATCGCCAGCGAGGCCTTCCTGTTCGACGACGGTCGGCTCAAGACTGCCGACTATTCGCGCGATGCCGGGTTCGGCCTGCGCGGGGTTTCGGGCGAGATGACCGGCTTTGCCCATGCCAACGAAATCACCGAGGCATCGATCCGCCGCGCTGGGGAAACGCTGCAATTGCTCGATCCGGCCAAGGGCAAGCCTGCCGCGCCGCCGCGCGCCAACAACCACCACCTCTATACCGATCAGTCGCCGCTCGACACTTTGGGCTTTGCCGAAAAGGTCGCGCTGCTCGAAACCATTGATGCTGCCGCGCGCGCCCGCGATCCGCGCGTGGTGCAAGTCTCGGCCAGCCTGGCCGCCAACTGGTCGGCGATCGAGATTATCCGCGGCGATGGTTTCACCGCCAGCGACGTGCGCCCGATGGTGCGGCTCAATGTGTCGATCGTGGTGGAGCAGAATGGCCGGCGCGAGACTGGCAGCTTCGGGATCGGCGGACGGCGGCTCTATGACGATCTGTTCCTGCCCGAAACCTGGAACCGTGCGATCGACCATGCCTTGGCCCAGGCGCTGGTCAATCTGGAGAGTGTCGCCGCACCCGCTGGCGAAATGACCGTGCTGGTCGGCCCCGGCTGGCCCGGTGTTCTGCTGCACGAAGCGGTCGGTCACGGGCTGGAAGGCGATTTCAACCGCAAGGGGGCGAGTGCTTTTTCGGGCCGGATCGGCGAGCGGGTCGGCGCACCCGGCGTCACCGTGGTCGATGATGGCACCTTGCTGGGCGCGCTTGGCCAGGGGCGCCGCGGTTCGCTCTCGATCGATGACGAGGGCACGCCGACCAGCGAGACCGTGCTGATCGAAGACGGGATCCTCAAGGGCTATATGCAGGACCGGCTCAACGCCCGGCTGATGGGCGTGGCCCCCACCGGCAACGGTCGCCGCGAATCTTATGCTCACGCGCCCATGCCGCGGATGACCAACACTTTCATGAAGGCCGGAAACGACGATCCGGCCGAGCTGCTCAGCCGCGTCAAGACCGGGATCTTCGCCAAAAGCTTTGGCGGCGGGCAAGTCGATATCGTTTCGGGCAAATTCGTCTTCTCCTGCACCGAGGCCTACAAGATCGAGAATGGCAAGCTGGGCGCGCCGATCAAGGGCGCGACGCTGATCGGCGACGGGCCGACCGTGCTGACCCGGGTCAAGGGGATCGGCAACGACATGGAGCTCGACGAGGGTATCGGGATCTGCGGCAAGGGCGGGCAGTCGGTTCCGGCGGGCGTCGGCCAGCCCACTTTGCTGGTCGAAGGGCTGACAGTGGGCGGGACCGGATAGGTTTTCAGGCTCGGTTCAGAATAGCTGGCTAGTCTGGCCAAGACGGATCAAAGGAGTCGAACCATGCGCAAGCTCGCCACCGCAGTTACCGCAGCCGCCGCGCTGCTGGCAGGCCCCGCATTGGAAGCCAAGCCCAGGCTGACCCCGCAGCAGGAGCTGGCCAAGCTGCTCGAAGGACGCGAGCCGGGCAAGCCGACCAATTGCGTCTCCAATTCCGACACCCGCGAGATGCGCGTGCTCGACAAGACCGCGATTGTCTTTGGCTGGGGCAACACGATCTGGGTCAACGTGCCCAAGAACGCCGAGGACCTCGACGATGACGATGTCCTGGTGACCAAGACCTTCGGCAGCCAGCTGTGCAGCCTGGATATCGTTTATACGATGGACCGCTCCAGCCGCATCACCACCGGCTTTATCAACCTGGGCGACTTCGTTCCTTACCGGCGTGTGCCCAAGCCTGCCAAGGCCAACTGACCCTTCCCCGCTGAGACCTCGGAGCCTGAAGACGTTACATTGACCCGCCCTGACGGAGCCGATTTTGGTCCGTGGCGAGGCGTGAGGAGAGAGCGATGCCGTAGCATCGTGATCGACGAGCAACGCTGTCCACAGAGAAAAATCGGCCCGCCCCTGCGGCGTTGGACAGGGAAAACCCGTGGACAGCGTTGCGGCCTTTGCGGGGGCAATCGCCCCTGCTGCACGCAGCGCCTTGCCACGGGCTTTCCCTGTCCAATCAGGGTGGATCAATGTAACGTCTTCAGGCTCCAAACAGCGAGTGGCTGCCCGGAGCAATCCGGGCGGTTTGCTTTTGCGGGCTTGACTCTCGGCGGGCAGGAATTAGGGCAAACACCCTAAAACCAATTCCTGCGCCTACCGGGAGAGAACACATGGCCAGCACCGCCACGCAGACACGCACCGCATCGCCGATCGAACCGATCGACGTTTCGCGCCCCGAACTCTATGCCGAAGACCGCTGGCAAGACCTTTTCGCCCGGCTGCGCAAGGAAGCGCCGATTCAGTACGTGCCCGAAAGCGATTTCGGGGCCTATTGGTCGGTCACCACTTACAAGCCGATCATTCACATCGAGGCACTGCCCAAGATCTTCTCGTCCAGCTGGGACAAGGGCGGGATCGCCATTTCGGGCGATCCGGCGCTGATGGACGAATACAACATGCGCGAGCCGATGTTCATCGCGATGGACCCGCCGCAGCATACCGCCCAGCGCCGCACGGTCGCGCCCAGCTTTGGCCCCAGTGAGGTCGCGGCGATGAAGGCCGAATGCGTGGCTCGCACTGGCGAAGTGCTGGACAGCCTGCCGATTGGCGAGCCGTTTGACTGGGTCCAGCGAGTCTCGATCGAGCTGACCACTGGCATGCTTGCCAAGCTGTTCGGTTTCCCCTGGGAACAGCGCCACCATCTGACCGAATGGTCCGACTACGGCGGCGACGTTGAGCTGATCAAGACTCCGGAAGGGGTCCAGCTGCGGCTGGCCAAGATGCAGGAAATGGGCATGGCCTTTGCCGCGCTGTGGCAGGAACGCATGACCAATCCCGGCAAGGACCTGATCTCGGTCATGCTGCAATCGGACGCCATGCGCGAAATGGAGCCCGAGGAATTCATCGGCAACCTGATCCTGCTGATCGTCGGCGGCAACGACACCACCCGCAATTCGATGTCGGCCTATGCCTACGGGCTGTCGAAGTATCCCGAAGAACGCGCCAAGCTCGAAGCCGATCCCTCGCTGATCCCCAATGCGGTGCAGGAACTGATCCGCTGGCAGACCCCCTTGTCGCACATGCGCCGCACCGTGACCGAGGATACCGAGGTTGAAGGCGTCCACATGAAAGCCGGCGACAAGGTGGTGATGTGGTATCTCTCCGCCAACCGCGACGAGTCCGTGTTCACCGATGGCGAGGCGATCCGGGTGGACCGCGAGAATGCCCGCCGCCACCTCTCGTTCGGCTACGGGATCCACCGCTGCGTCGGTGCGCGCGTGGCCGAATTGCAGCTGGTCACCCTGCTGGAGGAAATGGCCAAGCGGCGCCTCCGCGTCAATGTGCTGGCCGAACCGGTGCGGGTCCCGGCCTGCTTCGTCCACGGCTACAAGTCCTTGCAGGTCGAGCTGTCGAAGTACTGATGCGAGCCCCATCATGAGAACGAGGGACCGGATCGTCGAGACTGCGCTCGGCCTGTTCAACCAGCAAGGCTATGGCGCGGTGACCACCTCCGCGTTGGCCCAGGCCTGCGGGATTGCCGAGGGTAACCTGTGGTATCACTTCAAGACCCGCGCCGCGCTGCTCGATGCCATTGGCGAGCGGTTCGCGGCTGCGGTCGAGGCGCGGCTGGCTATGCGGCCCAGCGGCGATCCGCTTGATGACTATGCCGCGCTGATGGCTACGGTCATGGCCGAGTTCCGTACCTTTCGTTTCCTCTACCGCGACCAGCAGGCTTACGGCGAAGAGGCCGCAATCATCCGGGCCAATGCCCCGCGCTGGCTGGAGGCGACTTTTGACCAGATCGAAGGCCATCTGGCGGCACTGGTCGATGCCGACTTGCTCGATTGGCCGCGCGAACGGCTGCGCGATCTGGCGATCAACGCCACGATTATCCTGCGCTATGGGCTTGAGCATTACCGCGAACTGGGCGAGCCGATTGGCGAAGGCTCGGGCGGAGTGCGCCGCACGCTCAAGCGGCATCTGACCCTGTTCGAACATCGCCTCGATCCCGCCGCGGCCGCACAGCTGCATGCGGCAATCGAGGCGATTGAGGGCGAAGCGCTGGCGGCCTGAACGCTAGTCCACAACCTGCCGGATTTCCGGAACGGCCCAGGCCCACCACAGCGCGCCCAGCGCGGCCAGGGCGGCAGCCAAGGCAAATGCCCAGCCGAACCCACCCAGGTAGTCGATGATCAGCCCGGTCACGACCGGCCCGACGATCCCCGAAATGTTGCCCAGCGCGTTCTGCATCCCGACCCAGCCGCCCGCCGCGCGGCCCGGCGAAGATCTGGCCGATCGCGAACAGGTTGGTGGAAATCTGGCTGGTCCCGAGGCCTGCCAGAACCAGCCAGGCCCCAAGGTCCCAAGGACCCCGGGCGAAATAGATCCCGACAATCGCGGCTGCTGTTGCCAGGTGCCCGAAGATCATCAGCTGGCGTCGCAGCCGGCCCTCGTCGGCGCCCGCCACCACTCGCCGGTCGGACCAGTGGCCCACCGCCAATGCCGCGATCCCCTGGGCGACAAAGCCCAGCGTGGTCAGCGCGGTCATCGTTTCGATCGAATAGCCCCTGGTCTTGGTCAGCCACAGCGGCAACCAGGTGATCAGGAAGTAGAAGCCATAGTTGGACAGGAAATGCGCTCCACCCATCAGCCACAGCGTCGGGATCGCCATCAGCTTCCCCAGATCGAGCCGCCCGGCGGTCGGCTGGCTGAAGCCCCCGGCCTGAAGCGGGCGGGTCACCAGGTGCCAGGGCAGCAGCCAGACCAGCGTCAGCAGGCCGAAGATCCAGAAGATCGGCCGCCATCCGCCCAGCACCAGGATCGTACCGCCAGCCAGCGAGCCTACCGCCGGGCCAAAGGCAATCGCTGCGGCGACAGCGGCATTGGCGATCCCGCGGCGCTCGGCGGGAACTTGCGCGGCGAAGATCTTGGAACTGCCTGGAAACGACACCGCCTCGCCGATCCCCAGCCCGACCCGGAACAGCACCAGCGCGGCCAGCCCGCTGACAAAGCCGGTCAGCACGGTCGAGACCGCCCACAGCGCGACGCCCAGCGCAAAGACCCGGTAAACGCAGAACCGGTCGCACAGCCAGCCCATCACCAGGCACAGCGGGGCATAGGCCCAGAAGAACGCCGAAACCCCGAGGCCAAACTCGGTCGCGGAAAAGCCCAGATCTTCCTTCATCTTCGGCGCGGCGATGCCGATTGCGCCGCGATCGACGTAGTTGAGCAGCACCGACAACGCCAGCAATGCGACCAGCCAGCCCAGCCGGCTCCCGGTTGCATGGCGCGGCTTTTCGACAGCCACCATCGGTATTCTCCCCACCCGTTTCGGCAAGGCTAGCACGAATGGGACGCGTTAGGCTATGGGCGCGAGGATGACCCAGAACGCGATCCTGGTGCTGACCACCGGCGGCACTATCGACAAGAACTATTTCGACGCGCTGAGCGAGTATCAGATCGTCGAGAGCGGCATCCCCGCGCTGCTCAAAGAGGCCCGCGTGGCCTTGCCGCACCGGGTGGTCGAAGTGTGCCGCAAGGACAGTCTTGAACTGACCGACGCGGACCGCGATGCGATCGCCACGGCTGCCAGAGAGGCACCTGAGGCGCACATCGTTATCACTCACGGCACCGACACTATGACCGAAACGGCCAAAGTGCTCGCTGCAGAAGTGCCCGGCAAGGTGATCTGCCTGACCGGCGCGCTTTCGCCCGCGCGTTTTGCCGAGACCGACGCGCACTTCAACCTGGGCATGGCCTTCGCCTGCGTTCAGACCGCCCCGGCCGGAGTCTATATCGCGATGAGCGGCGAAGTGTTCGATGGCCTCAAGGTCCGCAAGGACCGCGCGGCAGGGAAGTTCGTCGCGATCTAGGCGATCATGCGCCTTCGACGATCACCAGCGTCCCGGTTGAGGCGGCGAGGCGGATCTTGAGTGCTTCCTGGTATTCGGGCGATTGGTACCAGCGCTGGGCGGCTTCGACACTGGGGAATTCGACTACCACATTGCGCCCGGCCGGGCCCTCACCTTCAAACCGCTCGGCCGCGCCGCCGCGAACGATGAACCGGCCGCCGTGCGCCGCCACTGCCGCTGCAGCCAACGGGCGATAGATGTCGTAAGCAGCGGGATCGTGGATCTCGCTGACATGGACGATGACATAGCCCTTGGCGCTCATGCTGCGGCTATGCCTGATCGATCGCGACGGTGCAGATGAAGCTCATTTTGTTGCCATCAAGATCGCGCACATAGGCCCCGTAGAAATCCGGCCCATACATCGGCCGCGGTCCGGGTGCGCCCTCATCGCTACCGCCGCCCGCCAGCGCAGCCGCATAAGCGGCATCGACTTCGCCCGGATCGGCACAGCGAAAGCCCGGCATCGAGCCATTGGCGGGTGTGGCAGGTTGCTGGTTGTTCGCCCCGCCTACCCAGGCGCGGGTATCATTGCGAAAGCGGTAGCAGACTGCATGGGGGGAATAATCGACCTCCATCACTCCGCCAAAAGCCGGGAACACGGTGTCGTAAAAGGCCTTGGCCCGGGCGAGATCGTTGGTTCCGATCATGATGTAATCGATGGACATGGCAGGTTCCTCGTGACTCGTTCAAGAGGAGAACATGAAGCGAACAGGACTAGCTGTCAACGCGGGCTTGGGTCATGACCCGCCAGAACTGAGTGACCGCGCCTTCGGTGCCGTAATCGCTGTCGTTGCTGAGCAGCAGGCTGCCGTCGTCGAGCACGATCAAGCCTTCAAGGTCGCCGCCGATCTCTAGGTGGTCGTCGCTTGAGAAGACCCTTGTCTTCGCCAGCAGTGGTGCGTCCCCTTGCCCCAATTGCTCGAGCGTCGGGCGGTGCGCGGGGTCGAGGAACTGCGTGGGCAGCGGCTCGCCCAGCTCCACCCGGTAGAGATGCGTCGAAAGCGTCACCCGTTCGAGCACCAGCAGGCTGCCATCGCCCATCAGAGCAATCTCGCTGACCTTGACGTCGCTCTTGATCACCGGCCCCTCGGCGCAGTCGCGCCGGAAGCTTTCGGGGGGATCGAGCGGATAGGCATATTCCGCCCGGAATGCGCCGCTTGTCGCATCGAGCGCCCAGATCCGCAGCACATCGGCAGCATCATGCGCGGCCCGGTCGGGGTGGGCCAGCGGGCTTTGGAACGCCAGGTAGAGCGTGGCGAGATCCGGGGTCATCGCCAGCGCCTCGAACCCGCGGTTGAGCTTGCGCGCGGCGGCGAGCGCGGGCAGCGCCTCAACCACCGGCACCCGCGATCCGGCATAGCGGCTGGCGCTACCTTCGGGGATCAGGCGGCGGTGGACCAGGCCTTGCTCGTCAACCAGCAAGAGCGAAGGCCCATACTCCTCGGCGATCCAGAACATGCCGTCGCTGCGCGCCGCGATCCCTTCGCTGTCGGCGCCATCGGGGCTGGTGGGCAAGGGCGTTCCATCGAGTGCAAAGGCGGGCTCGGTCTCGGCACCCTCCAGCTCAGGCGGCGGCAGGCCATCCAGCGGCGTGCCATCGGCGGCGTGCAGTGGCATCACCGCCTCAAGCTCAACCCGCTCCCCCGCCAACCGGAACCGCGCCAGCGCCGGGCCGACCTGTGGCGCAGGCATCACCTTGGCCCCCTCCAGCGCGGCCAGCGGGGCCAGATGATCCAGCCCATAGCGACGGGCCGCATCCTTCGGTTTGATATTGGGCCCGCGGTCCCCGACGCCCCAGAAAGTCCCCGCCGGATCGCCCGCGCGGCGGCACAGGCCGGAGGTCAAGCTGCGGTGCAGTGCCATCTCGCCTTTGGGCGTGGGGACGCTTTGCAGCGCCACATCGGTCCAGGCGAGGCGGCGGATCACGCGGGAGTTATTCCCACTCAATCGTCCCCGGCGGCTTCGAGGTATAGTCGTAAACCACCCGGTTGATGCCCTTGACCTCGTTGATGATCCGGGTCGCGACGCGGCTCAGGAACGCGGCGTCGAAGGGGTAGATGTCGGCGGTCATGCCGTCGGTGCTGGTTACCGCGCGCAGCGCGCAGACGTTGTCGTAAGTGCGGCCATCGCCCATCACGCCGACGGTCTTGACCGGCAGCAGCACCGCGAAGGCTTGCCAGATCGCATCGTACAAACCGGCGTTGCGGATTTCTTCGAGATAGACCGCGTCGGCCTTGCGCAAGATGTCGCAGCGTTCGCGGGTAACCTCGCCGGGGATGCGGATCGCGAGGCCTGGGCCGGGGAAGGGGTGGCGGCCAACGAAGATGTCGGGCAGGCCGAGCTCACGGCCAAGCTCGCGCACTTCGTCCTTGAACAGTTCGCGCAAGGGCTCGACCAGCTGCATGTTCATCCGGTCGGGCAGGCCGCCGACATTGTGGTGGCTCTTGATCGTGACCGAAGGCCCGCCGGTGAACGAGACCGATTCAATCACATCCGGGTAAAGCGTGCCTTGGGCCAGGAAGTCCGCCCCGCCGACCTGTTTGGCCTCTTCCTCGAACACGTCGATGAAGGTCTTGCCGATGAATTTGCGCTTGGCTTCGGGGTCGGTCACCCCGGCCAGGCCATTCAGGAACAGCGCGGAGACATCCTTGTGGACCAGCGGGATGTTGTAATGGTTGCGGAACAGGCTGACGACCTGCTCGGCCTCACCCAGCCGCATCAGCCCGTGATCGACGAAGACGCAAGTCAGCTGCTCGCCGATCGCTTCGTGGATCAGCACCGCAGCGACTGCGCTGTCAACGCCGCCCGAAAGCCCGCAGATCACCCGGCCCTTGCCGACTGCCCCTCGGATTTCCTCGATCTTGGTCTTGCGGAACTCGGCCATGGTCCAGTCACCGGCCAGGCCGCAGACGTGGCGGACGAAATTCTTGTAGAGCTTGCCGCCATCGGGGGTGTGGACCACTTCGGGGTGGAACTGCATTGCGTAGATGCGCTTTTCCTCGTTGGCGATCACCGCGAACGGCGCGCCGGAGGAGCTCGCGACCGGGCGGAACCCGGGGGCGAGCGCGGTCACCTTGTCGCCGTGGCTCATCCACACCTGGTGCTTTTCGCCTTCGGCCCAGAGCCCGTCGAACAGCGCGCAGCCATCCGAAATCTCGATAAAGGCGCGGCCGAACTCGCCGCTGTCACCCTGGACAACTTCGCCGCCGAGCTGGTGCATCAAGGCCTGCTGGCCATAGCAGATCGCCATGATCGGCAGCCCGCTCTCCAGGATCTCCTGCGGGATCCGCGGGCCATCTTCGTCGAGCACCGAGGCGGGGCCGCCCGAAAGGATGATCCCCTTGGGCTGCATCCGCTGGAATGCCGCGGCGGCGCTGTTGAACGGGGCGATTTCGCTATAGACCCCGGCCTCGCGCACGCGCCGGGCGATCAGCTGGGTGACCTGGCTGCCGAAATCGACAATGAGGATGGAATCGGAAGGCTGGATGCTCATGGTGGGCCGATAAGGGGGCTAGCGGCGAGTGGCAAGATGAAGGAATAGGTTTCACCCGAAGAACCGAAGAGCTCAGCTCGCGCCGCAGGCTTCATTCCTCAACGGAGAGGCTGGACCGAAAAGCGGCTTCGCCGGACCGCGCGGCAGCTTTGGTGCTTCGGGTGAACCGTCCTATCTAGTCACCAGCTCCCTCAATTCGGTCTTGAGCAACTTGCCGATGTGGCTGCGCGGCATTTCGGCAATCGCATGGAGCGCCGAGACGCGCTGGGTCTTGCCGAGGCGGCTGTTGGCTATGGTGCGGATGTCGTCGAGATCGCCCTCGCTGGTGCCGCCCTTCAGCACGACAAAGCCGACCGGGGTTTCGCCCCATTGGTCGCTGGGCATGCCGACCACTGCGGCTTCGGCCACTCGCGCGTCCTTGAGCAGTTCGGTCTCCAGGTCGATCGGGAAAATGTTGAAGCCGCCGCTGATGATCACGTCCTTGGTCCGGCCGACCAGTTCGACGAAGCCGTCGGCATCCAGCCGGCCAATGTCGCCCATTCGCTGCCAGGTGCTGCCATCGGCCGGATCAATCCAGTAGCCCTCGCGGGTCTTTTCGGGCTGGTTCTTGTAGCCCAGCATCATCGTCGGGCTCTTGCCGACCAGTTCGCCAGGCTGGCCCGGCGGGACTTCCCGCAGGTTCTCGTCGATCACCTTGAGGAAATGCCCCGGCGCGGGAAAGCCGACGGTGTGGAGCTTGTCCGGGTGCTCGTGGACCGGGAAAATGCAGGCGACCCCGCCTTCGGTCATCCCGTAGATCTCGATCAGCCCGCCGGGCATCCGCGCCAGCACTTCGGCCTTGAGGTCGGCCGGGAAGGGGGCGCTGGTGCAGTATTTCATCCGCATGGACGACAGGTCGTAGGCATCAAACTGCGCGAACTGCATCAGCCGGCGGTATTGCACCGGGACCAGCATGGTGTGGGTGATCCGCTCGGCAGCTGCGCGTTCCAGCCATTTCTGGACATCGAACTTGCCCATCAGACTGGCGCAGCCGCCCGAATAGAGCGTCGGCAGGAATACCGCCATGGTGGTGTTCGAATAGAGCGGGGTGGAGCAAAGGGTGCGGCTGTCGGTGCCGTAATTGAGCGCGGCGCGGAAAGTCATCTGCCGCCAGCGCATGCCGTGGCTGTGGACGATGCCTTTGGGGATGCCGGTGGTGCCGCTCGAATAGATGATGTTGAGCGGGTCCCTGTCGGCCGGTTCGAACGGCGCGGCCCTGGTGCCCTCGGGAGCCATGAACGTGTCGAGCTCGCTCAGCAGGATCTGGTTGGCGACCGGCAGTTTGAAGTCGCCTAGCTCGTCCAGCTTGGCCTGGTCGATGAACAAGTGGATCGCGCCCGAATCGAGTGCCATGCCCTTCAGCTGATCCGGGCTGGCGCTGGTAGTCAGCGGCGCGGCGCAGCCCCCGGCGCGGATCGCGGCGAGATAGACCAGCGCATAGGCGTTGCAGGTGGTGCCCAGGATCGCGACCGCCTGCCCGCGTTCCAGCCCGTCCGCCTGGAGCCGCGCGGCGATCCGCTCGACTTTGCCCGCCACTTCGCCCCAGGACAGCGCCTCGGTGCCATCGTACAGCGCCGGGGCGTCGGCCTGATAGGCACCCCAGGCGGCAATCAGGCCTGGGAAGGAACCGAATTCTGCGTCGAGCCTTTCGGCGGGACTGCTCGCCATTTTGTGGGTCTCTCCTGGTGAATCGCTTCGGGCCTAGCTTTGCGGGAGCTGTATCGTGCTGTCCAGCGATCAGGTGGCATAGTGCAATCCTTGCCGGGGGGTCATTACCATTGTTGCAAAATACGCAACGCCCGTTCCGCCCTTTGCACTGGTAATCTCTACTGAAACACTTATGTTGCAAATGCGAACTGAGTTCGCGAACGCAAACAGGAGATACCCATGCGCAGCCTCGTTCAAATCGTGCTGCCGGCCATCATCGCGGCTTCGGTCAGCGGTCTGATGTTCACCGCCACGCTTGCCTAAGCGCGGCGGTTCGGCACACCTCCACAAACAAAAGGGCCGTCACGCCTAGGCGTGGCGGTCTTTTTGTTTGTCCGGCTCACGCCCTCTCAAATTCAGATCCGTCACCCTGAACTTGTTTCAGGGTCCATCGTGCCGCCTTTCCTGCACCCTCGTGCTGACGCATGCCGCTGGGTCTGTTTGCCACACAGCAGTTCGGTCGAACGGCGAAATGGACCCTGAAACAAGTTCAGGGTGACGGTTTTGGTGGGTTTGAGTGAGTCCTAACTGCCCAGGCCCTACTTCCCGCTCAGCGCCTTCACCAGATCAAATATATAGTCCCGCCCGTCATAAAGCGACCGCACGCCGATCCGCTCGTTGAGGCCGTGGGTGCCGTTGCCATCGGGATCGCGCCACAGCCCCGGAATGCCATAGACCGGAATGCCGACCGCGCTGAGGTACAGCCCGTCGGTTGCCCCGGTCGACATGGTCGGGATCACCGGAACGCCGGGGAAATGCTTGGCCGCCAATTGTTCCATCGGGCCGATGATTCTGGGATCGAGCGGCGGCTGCTTGGCGATTGGCTTGCCGCGTACGGTCTGCTCGATCTGGATCGCCGGATTGCCGATCGCCTTGGCCAGCGCGGCCTGGGTTTCGTCGGCCGTGCGGCCCGGGAACATCCGGCAATTGACGTTGGCAGTGACTTTCTGCGGCAAGGCGTTCTGCGCGTGGCCGCCCTTGATCAGCGTCGCGACGCAGCTTGTGCGCAGCATCGAATTCATCGACTTGTCGCGGCTGACAATCGCTTCGGCCGCCTTGTCATCCGGGTTGGCGGCCAGCGCGGCCATCGCCTGGCCCTGCTCGCCCGGAAACAGCGCGGCGGCCTTGGTGAAATAGGCCCGGGTGGTGGCGTTGAATTCCAGCGGGAAGGTGTAGTCGCGCACTCTGCCCAGCGCATCGCCCATCGCATAGATCGCATTGTCACGCACCGGGGCCGAGCTGTGTCCGCCGGGGTTGGTGACGGTCAGGGTGAAGTCCTGATAGGCCTTTTCGCCGACCTGCACCGTCTGGACCAAGAGCTTGCCTTTTCCGTCGCTGCGCCCGCCGCCGCCTTCGTTGACGGCGAATTCGGCGTCGATCAGCTCGCGCTTGTTCTTGGCCAGCCAATCGGCCCCGTTGAAGGCCCCGCTGGTTTCCTCGCCGCAAGTCAGCGCCAGCTTGACCGTGCGCTTGGGCTTGTACCCGCTCTTGGCAAAGCGGACCAAGGTATCGGTATAGATCGCCGCCTGGGCCTTGTCGTCAAACGAGCCGCGGGCATAGAAATAGCCATCCTCTTCGATCAGGGTGAAGGGATCGCGGTCCCAGTCTTCACGGTTGGCCTCAACCACGTCGATATGGGCCAGCATCAGGATCGGTTTCAGCGTCTTCGAGGTGCCGGGATAGACCACCACCAGCCCGCCGTCCCTGGGGTGTTCGGGCACCGCAAACAGCGTGATCTGGCTGTCCTGAATCCCCGCAGCCTTGAGCCGCGCCGCCATCCGCTCAGCCGCCAGCGTGCAGCTGCCGGCGGAAAGCGTGGTGTTGGTTTCAACTAGCTCTTTGTAAAGCCCGCGGAACTCGGCCTGATCGGGGCGTAGCTGCGTCTGCTGGGCCTGCGCGGTGATTGCGGTGCCTGCCAGCAAGGCGGCCAGTGCGAGCTTTTTCATCGTGGATTCTCCCTGTCTTTGCCAGACACTTGAGCAGGGATTGCAGCAGGAAGGAAGGGGGCAACCACCAACCGGCCCGCGCCCTTTGTTGACATCGCTCCGCACTAGCCCTTTACTCGCCACCTTGCTTCACGAAAGGCCTTGATATGGCGAAGGTTCATGCGTTTTCGGCCGGCCTGGCGCTGTTGGCGATGGGCACCTCGCTTTCGGCCCAGTCAACGCTTGCTCCGGGTCCGTTCCAGCAGCGCGACAATCGCGTCAATGTCGGAATCGTGGTTCCGCTGGGAAATGCTGGCAGCGCGGCCGAGCAGGCCCCCAGGCTTGAGGCATGGAGCGAAGCCGGCTGGCAGCGCGATCGCGCTCAGGTACGGCTCAGGACCGACCTCGACCAGGGCCAAGTCCAGTCGCCGCGGCTGGGCATTGCGCTGGCAAGGCAGCCCCGCCTGATGCTCAACGGCCGTGAGCTGTCGGCGCAAGATGATCGCAAGGGTGTCTCCACGCTCGGCTGGGTCGGGATCGGGGTCGCTGTGGTGGTGGTCGTAGGCGGCGTCGCGCTCTACTCCTACGCCAATCGCGAATTCGACTAGACTGTCTGGTACGCGACTACTGCGGCTGCCAAAAACCCTCTGGAAAAACCGCCAATCGGCTTGGGTTTCTGGCGCCAAGCGCCTATGCCGCGAGCATGAGCGAAACACCCGATACCCAGCCTGAAATTGTCCCCAACGCCAACGCCTATGGCGCCGATCAGATCAAGGTCCTCAAGGGCCTCGACGCGGTGCGCAAGCGGCCCGGCATGTACATTGGCGATACCGACGACGGATCGGGCCTGCACCACATGGTGTTCGAGGTTTCGGACAATGCGATCGACGAGGCGCTGGCCGGTCACTGCGACCTGGTGCTGATCGAACTCAACCCCGATGGCTCGGTTTCGGTCGAGGACAATGGCCGCGGGATCCCGACCGGGATCCACGCCGAAGAAGGCGTTTCCGCCGCTGAGGTGATCATGACCCAGCTCCACGCGGGCGGGAAGTTTGAGAACACGTCGGACGACAATGCCTACAAGGTTTCGGGCGGCCTCCACGGGGTCGGCGTCTCGGTGGTCAACGCGCTGTCGGAATGGCTGGAACTGACGATCTGGCGCGACGGCGAAGAGCACTGGATGAAGTTCGCCCACGGCGACGCGGTAGAGAGCCTGCGCGTGGTCGGCCCGGCGCCAGAAGGGAAGAAAGGCACCCGGGTGACCTTCCTCGCCAGCGATGAAACCTTCAAGAACGTCACGGTCTATGACTTCGAGAAGCTTGAGCATCGCTACCGCGAGCTGGCCTTCCTCAATTCTGGCGTGCGGATCTTGCTGCGTGACAAGCGCGGCGAGGAAGTGAAGGAGCACGACCTGTTTTACGAAGGCGGGATTGGCGCTTTCGTCAGCTACCTCGATCGCAACAAGCAGCCCTTGCTGCCCAATCCGATCGCGATTTCATCCGAACGCGACGGGATCGGGATCGAAGTGGCGCTCGAATGGAACGATTCGTATTACGAAAATGTCCTGTGCTTCACCAACAACATCCCCCAGCGCGATGGCGGCACGCACCTCGCCGCATTCCGCGCGGCCTTGACCCGCACGCTCAACAACTATGCCGAAAAGTCGGGCCTGCTGAAGAAGGAAAAGGTCAACCTGACCGGCGATGACATGCGCGAAGGGCTGACCGCGATCGTTTCGGTCAAGTTGCCCGACCCCAAGTTTTCGTCGCAGACCAAGGACAAGCTGGTTTCTAGCGAAGTGCGTCAGCCGCTGGAAAGCCTGATGGCCGACAAGATGAGCGACTGGCTGGAGGAAAACCCGGCCCATGCCAAATCGGTGGTCGCCAAGATTATCGACGCCGCCGCTGCGCGCGAAGCGGCCCGCAAGGCGCGCGAGCTGACCCGCCGCAAGGGCGCGATGGATATCGCCTCATTGCCCGGCAAACTGGCCGACTGCCAGGAATGCGATCCCGCCAAGTGCGAGCTGTTCCTGGTCGAAGGAGACTCCGCCGGCGGCTCGGCCAAGCAGGGCCGCGACCGCGCGATCCAGGCGATCCTGCCGCTCAAGGGCAAGATCCTCAACGTCGAACGCGCCCGGTTTGACCGGATCATTTCCAGCAAGGAAGTCGGCACGCTGATCCAGGCGATGGGCACCGGGATCCGCGACGAATTCAACCTTGAAAAGCTGCGCTACCACAAGATCGTGATCATGACCGACGCCGACGTCGACGGCGCGCATATCCGCACCTTGCTGCTCACTTTCTTTCACCGCCAGATGCCCGAGATCATTCGGAACGGGCACTTGTTCATTGCCCAGCCACCGCTCTACAAAGTCAACAAGGGCCGCAGCGAAGTCTATCTCAAGGACGCGCGCGAGCTGGACGAATATCTGGTCGAAGCGGGTCTTGCGGGCCGCGTGCTCGAAGGGCCGGGGGGGGCGCGTTCGGGCGCCGACCTCAAGGCGCTGGTCGATCACGCGCTGCGGATGCGCAGCCTGATGGGCTTTGTCACAAGGCGCTATGATCCCGCCGTGATCGAGGCCTTGGCAATTGGCGGAGTCTTCGCGCCCGATATCGACAAGGCCGGGCGTCTCGCCGCGCTGGAGCGGGCCGCAAACCTGATGGGCCTGACCGACCGCGAGGCGGTGTGGAGCGCAGGCCTTCGCGACGACGGCTCGGTCCTGGTCGAGCGGATCTGGCGCGGGGTAACCGATGCCTTCCCGATCGAGGCCTCATTCCTGACCAGCGCCGAAGCGCGCAAGCTCGCCCGGCTCGCCGCCGAACAGGCCGATGCCTATACCGGCGCCGCCCGGCTGGTCCGCGCCAGTGCCGCGGTGGAGGAAGTGCCGGTCGAAGTGGCCGAAGTCACCAGCGAAGCGAACGATGATCAGACCCCGATCGCGGTGCGCGGCGACGGCAAGAACGAAGGCATCGCGCGCCCCTCGCAGCTGCTCGAAGCCGTCCTTGCTGGCGGACGCAAGGGCCTGGCGATCGCGCGCTACAAGGGGCTGGGCGAAATGAACGCCGAGCAATTGTGGGAAACCACGCTCGATCCCACCGCGCGGGTGCTGCTGCAGGTCAAGGTCGAGGACGCTGATGTGACCGACGAGATCTTCACCCGGCTGATGGGCGACGTGGTCGAACCGCGCCGCGACTTCATCCAGGAGAATGCGCTGAACGTGGCGAATCTGGACGTTTGAGTTAGGCCGCCCGCAGCCCGCTCACTGCTTTCGCCCCGCGATCTGCGGCACTCAGGCCATCGAACACCGCGTCGACAATCATCGCCAGTTTGTCGGTGTTGAGCCGGGGCATGATCTGCTCCATCGAGCCGATATTGGTATAAACGTTGGTCATCTGGTTCACCAGGCTGATCGCCTCATCGACTGAAAGCCCGGCGAAGTGGCCGTCGGCCATGGCCTCGCCGATGATCGTCGCGAGGTAGTGGTCGCCCAGGTCGATGTAGGAGCGGATCAGGTCGAAGTTTTCTTTGCCCAGCTCGACATAGTTGGCGAAAGCAATCGGATCGCGCGCCCACTCATCTTTCAGCCGCGTAAAGCGGCGGGCGTAGAATTCATACATCTTGCGGCGCGGGGGCAAGTCGCTGTTGACGACTTCTTCCATGATCGCGACCTTGGGCTGGAACCAATGTTCGGCGACTGCCTCGATCAGGGCCTCTTTGCTATCGAAATAGCGGTAGAGGTTGGCCGATGACATGCCTGCGCGCGATGCGATGTCGCCCACGGTCATCGCGCTGTTGCCGCGCTCCTCGATCAGCTCGATGACATGGCCGATCAGCGCTTCGCGCCCGGCTTCGATGTCGGTTTGCGGTCGTGCCATGCCGTGTTTCTCCCCAGCGGCGTGCTTATGTGTGCCATAGATAGAATATCCGGGTGACATTTTCAAGAAACTGTCTTGCTTACATAATACGCAGCACTTGTTGCGATGTCTGCACTTGCGTAGGAAGCGATATGCCGAATCCCGCCCGCTTTTCGTTGTTGCTGCCGCTTGCCCTGCTGGGCGCTTGCAGCACCCAGCCCGTCCGCTCGGTCTCCTCCGCGCCGCCTGCGACAGTCACGGTCGGGATCGCTGCGATCAACGACTTCCATGGCGCGCTGGAGCCGCCGCGCCAGTCAGTGCTGGCCCCCGATGGCAAGGGCGGCACGGTCCAGGTGCCTGCCGGCGGGGCCGCCTATCTCGCCAGCGCGCTCGATTCGGTGCGCGGCAAGTATCCCTATCACCTGACCGTTTCGGCGGGCGATCTGATCAGCGCCTCGCAGCTGGCCTCCTCGATCCACCTCGATGAGCCGGCGATCGGGGTGGCCAACCGGTTCGGGCTCGATTTCAACGCGGTCGGGAACCATGAGTTCGATCGCGGGCGCAGCGAACTGCTGCGGATGCAGCGCGGCGGCTGCGCCCAGCTGACCGCGCGCAAGCCCTGCCAGGTGGAAAAGTTCGCAGGCGCGAAGTTTCAGTTCCTCTCAGCCAGCACCGTGACCGAGAACGGCTCAACCCTGTTCCCCAGCCACGCGCTGCGCAGCTTCGGAAGCGGCAAGCGCAAGGTCCGCGTGGGGATCATCGGGCTGACGCTGAAAGGCACCCCCGACCTGGTCTCGCCCGGCGCGAGCAAGGGGCTGACCTTTGGCGGTGAGGCCGATGCAATCAACGCCGTGGTTCCGAAACTCAAGGCCCAGGGTGCCGATGCGATCGTGGTGCTGATCCACCAGGGCGGAGCGCAGGACAGCCCCACCAATCCCAATGCCTGTTCGGGCTTTACCGGAGAGATCCGCCCGATCCTCGACCGGCTCGATCCGCGGGTCGATGTGGTGGTTTCGGGCCACACCCACCGCGCCTATGTCTGCAACTATGGCGATCTCAATCCGGCCAAGCCGATCCTGCTGACCAGCGCCGGGTCCAATGGCATGGGGGTGACCGATATCACGCTGGAGATCGATCCGGCGCAGGACAAAGTCGTGGCCAAGCGCGCCAGCAATGTGATCGTGCAAAGCGCCGCCTATACCGGTGCGCGCGGGCCGGTTGTGCAGACTGCGCTCTATCCGCAGTTCACTCCGCGCGCCGATGTCGCGGCCTATGTCGGCTTGTACGTCGATGCGGCCAAGGCTTTTGCGCAGAAACCCGCCGGGCACCTCGCGAAGCCCGCCAGCGGCGCGCCGCTGGCCCAGCTGATCGCCGATGCCCAGCTTGCCGCGACCAAGAGCGCGGGCGCGCAGATCGCCTTCATGAACCCGTTCGGGGTGCGCGCGGCGTTGGTTCCGGGGGCAGGCAATATGGTCAAATTTGGCGATATCTATGCGGTTCAGCCGTTTGGCAACACGCTGATCACGCAAAGCCTGACCGGCGCGCAGTTGAAGGCGGTGCTGGAGCAGAGCTTCGATGCCCAGGGCCCGCAGCAGCCGCTGATCCCCAGCGAGGGCTTTGCCTATAGCTATGACCTGTCAAAACCGGTCGGCAGCCGGATCGTGGCGATGAGCCTGAACGGCGTCGCGATTGACCCGGCGGCCACTTACCGCGTCACCACCAACAGCTTTCTCGCCCAGGGGGGAGACAGCTTTACTGCCCTTGCGGGGCAGCGCGAGGCGGTGATCGGGATCAGCGACCTTGATGCCTTGCAGGCCTGGCTGGAGGCAGTGCCTTTGCGGGCAGTGCCGGACGCGCTCAGGGTAAGTGAGTTCAGGAGCTAAAACCGAGTTCCGTTCGCGTCGAGCGAAGTCGAGACACGGCGCGCGGCGGGGGTTGGTTCACCCAAAGCACCTAAGAGGTTCGGCTTTGCGGCAAAGCCGCCTTTTGATTGGACCAGCTCTGCTTGATCAATGAGCCTTCGGCTCAGCCTGACCTCCTCGGTGCTTCGGTTCTTGGGGTGAACCAAAGACCCCAAGCCGCCTTCCGGCAGCGCGGGGCCAGCCCCGGGCTCAGCCCTTCTTCGGCGGCCAGGGGATGAAGCCCGAAGTCCGCGCCACATAGTCGGCATAGCCCGGGCGGTTCTTGACCAGGCCCTTTTCCAGCAGCGGTTTGCCCGACCATTTGGTCAGCGTGTAGGTCAGGAACAGCGGCCCGACTACACTCACCGCCGCGATCCAGCCGCCGGTCTCGGCCGCGACCAGCCAGATCCCCCACCAGACGCAAGTGTCGCCGAAATAGTTGGGATGGCGGGTATAGCGCCACAGGCCCGTGTCGAGCACTTTGCCCTTGCTGGCCGGATCGGCGCGGAACTTGGTGAGCTGCATATCGCCAACTGTCTCAAACACCATGCCGGTCAGCCACAAGGCCAGCCCGGCCCAGCCCAGCAGGCCGATCGGCGCAGGCTCACCCGATGCCATGATCCCCAATTGCGCGGGCAGGCAGGTGATGAACAGCAGCAAGGCTTGCGGGCCGAAAACCACGCGGAAGGCCGCGCTGCCATAGCGCCCCTCGGCGCGCGCCTTGCCCAGCATCCGGGCATAGCGCGGGTCCTCACCGTGCGCGCGCCAGCGGGTGTAGAGGTGCCATGCCAGCCGCAGGCCCCAGATCGCGGTCATCGCCAGCAGCAGGGTGGCGCGCGTGCCGGGATCGCCCAGTTGCAGCCAGCTCGACACGGCCAGGACCACCATGCCGAAGCCCCAGACCGCGTCGATAAACGAAACATCGCCAATCCGCGCCGCGACCCAGCACAGGGCCAGCATCATGGCGAGATCGACCGCGAGGTTGATCAGCAGCGCGTCAATCATGTTTGGCATCTCCAGTAATTCCGGCCTGGGCATAGAGCACGGCCAGCTTGGGATGACCGGGCATGGCAGAGTAGTAGAACTCGGCTATCTTGCGCAAATCGGCAGCAAAGTCGCCAGTAGGCATTACCCCTTTGCCGATCCCGCCTTGCCCGGTGGCCTTGTCGAACCAGGCCGGGAAGATCGGCACGCCCGCCCCGTGGGCGATATGGTAAAAGCCCGAGCGCCAGCCCTTGATGTCACCGCGGGTCCCTTCGGGCGCGATCACCAGCGATAACTCGTCCCCCTTGGCGAACTCTGCGACGACTTGATCGACGTAATTCTTGTCCTTGGCCTTCCGGTCGACCGGGATACCGCCCATGTCGTGCATGAACCGGGTCATCGGCCACTTGAACAGGCTGTCCTTGCCCATGAAGCTGGGACTGAGCCCCATTTCGGTCACTGCGCCCAGGAAGAACACGAAGTCCCAGTTCGAGGTATGCGGCGCACCCAGGATCACGCAGCGCCGCGGCACCGGCGCGACCGAGACCAGCGTCCAGCCCTTCCAGCGATAGAGCGCCAGCAGCGCCCATTTAACCAGGCGCGACAACAGTGTCGGCGCGCGAACAACCTTCTCCATTTCGGCTCCTTCTGTCCTCCTCCAGCTTGCTGGGGGAGGGGGACCATGCAAAGCATGGTGGAGGGGTTTTGAATGTTTCGCAATATCGCTCCGCAAGCTGGCACCGGAACAGTCAAGCGCGCCCGCAAGCTGCGCAAGGCGATGAGCATGCCCGAGGCGATGCTGTGGCGTGAATTGCGGCGGCGGCCATTCGGGTTGAAGTTCCGAAGGCAGCATGGGTCTGGGCGTTATGTGCTCGATTTCTATTGCAGCGATGCGCGGCTGGCGGTGGAGATCGACGGGATCGCGCACGATATGGGCGATCGGGCGCTTCAGGATGAAGAGCGCGATGCCTGGTTTCGCGCGCATGGGATCGAGACGCTGCGTGTTCCGGCTAGCGATGTGCTGAAGAATGCGGTGGGTGCGGCCGAGGCCATCGCGAACTACGCCAGGTCGCGCCTACCCCTCCACCACCCAGCTGCGCTGGGCGGTCCCCCTCCCCGAGACAAGCTCGGGGAGGATTGAGCAAACCGAACCATCACCCCACAAAATCCTCCTCGAGCTTGCTCGGGGAGGGGGACCGCCGCGAAGCGGTGGTGGAGGGGTAGAAGCTCTCGTTCAGGCTGTTACGCCTGAACGACTTGCGAGCAGCCTCATCAATCCGCAGCGGATACAGCTAGCGCCAATCATTCGATTCCAATCCAAATCACTTCAATCTTCACTGAAGGGTCTTTATCCTGCGAATTTGGCATCTCTTCATCCAGCACGAATGGATGCGGGATCGGATAATGGACTACAGAAGCGACCCTATAATAGACAAGGTCAATTTCGTCAGCGATTAGAATTTCTTCACCGATCCTTGGCAACTCGCAGAACTGAAAAGCGCCAAGACGGTCGGGCCGACGATCTGGCTCATCTTTGAATATCTGCATTACGACAGCATGTGTCACCGTCTTGTTCCCCTCACATCCGGAACACCCCAAACGCCGGACGATCCGGGATCGGAGCCTCCAGCGCGGCGGCCAGGGCCAGCCCCAGCACATCCCGCGTCTGTGCCGGGTCGATCACGCCGTCGTCCCACAGCCGCGCGGTGGCGTGGTAGGGGTTGCCTTCGTCTTCGTACTTCTGGCGGATCGGGGCCTTGAACGCCTCGGCCTGTTCGGGGGTCCAAGTCTCGGCATCGCGGTGGACGGTGGCAAGCACGCTGGCGGCCTGTTCCCCGCCCATCACTGATATGCGGGCATTGGGCCAGGTGAACAGGAAGCGGGGAGAGTAAGCCCGGCCGCACATGCCGTAGTTGCCCGCACCGAACGAGCCGCCGATCAGCACGGTCAGCTTGGGCACCGTGGCGGTGGCGACTGCGGTGACCAGCTTGGCACCGTGCTTGGCGATCCCCTCGGCCTCATACTTGCCGCCGACCATGAAGCCCGAGATGTTCTGCAGGAACAGCAGCGGGATCTTGCGCTGGCAGGCGAGCTCAATGAAGTGCGCGCCCTTGACCGCAGACTCGCTGAACAGCACGCCGTTGTTGGCCAGCACCGCCACCGGCATGCCCCAGATATGCGCGAACCCGCAGACCAGCGTCGAGCCAAAGTGTGCCTTGAATTCATGGAACTCGCTGCCATCTACAAGGCGCGCGATCACTTCGTGGACATCGTAGGGCGCGCGGACATCGTCGGGGACGACGAAATAGAGCTCTTCCGCATCATACTTCGGCGCGCGCGGCTCGAGAAAAGTAGGGACTGTCCCTACTTTTTGTCCTAGGTGCGACACGATATCGCGGACGATGGTCAGCGCATGCTCGTCGTTCTCGGCCAGGTGATCGACCACGCCAGACTTGCGCGCGTGCAGATCGCCTCCACCCAGATCCTCGGCGCTGATTTCCTCACCGGTCGCGGCCTTGACCAAGGGCGGCCCGGCCAGGAAGATCGTGCCCTGGTTCCGCACGATCACCGTCTCGTCGCTCATTGCGGGAACGTAAGCCCCGCCGGCAGTGCAGCTGCCCATCACGCAGGCGATCTGGGCGATGCTCTTGGCGCTCATGTTCGCCTGGTTGAAGAAGATCCGGCCGAAGTGGTCGCGATCGGGGAAGACCTCGCTCTGGTGCGGCAGGTTGGCCCCGCCGCTGTCGACCAGATAGATGCACGGCAAGTGATTGGCCTCGGCAATCTCCTGCGCGCGCAAGTGCTTCTTGACCGTCATCGGGTAATAGGTGCCGCCCTTCACCGTCGCGTCGTTGGCGACGATCATGCACTGGCGGCCGGAGACGCGGCCAATCGCGGTGATGATCCCGGCGCCCGGGACCTCGCCTTCGTACATGTCGCAGGCCGCCAGCTGGCCGATTTCGAGCAAAGGCGAGCCGGGATCGAGCAGGCGTTCAACGCGTTCCCTCGGCAGGAGTTTGCCGCGCGCAGTATGCCGCTCGCGCGACTTCTCATTCCCGCCCAGCGCCGCCTCGGCCACTTTGGCGCGCAGTTCCTGCGCCAGCGCGCGGTTGTACGCGGCGCGGGCCTGCGCCTGCGGGTCTTCGGGGTTGAGTTGAGTGGTGAGGACAGGGGCGCTCATGCAAAATCTTCCTTGCGATCCATAACCGTCGGCAATGGCACTTCGCGCGCGACGCGCTTACCGCGCTTGCGGTATTTGCTTTGGTATTCGCGGCGCTGCTTGGTCACTTCGTAGAGGACAATACCGGACGATGTTCCCAGATTAAGGCTTTCAATCATTCCGAACATCGGGATCGATACGCAAGCATCGCTTCTTTCAACCGCACGCTCGCTGATCCCACGCCTTTCGTTGCCAAACCACACAGCCAGCTTTGCGGGCTCGGTGTAGTCGCCTTCGTGCAGGATCAGATTCACCTGACCTTTGACGTGCGGTGAGGTCACAATTGAACGAAAATTGTTCTTTTCGAGGTGGTCGAAACAGTCGTCAGTGCTGTCAAATCGTTTCACGAAGCTCCACTTTACAGCGGAGACCGAGGTTTTAGAAAAAGACGGCTTTTCGCGCATTTCCTGCCAATCGTCCGGCAAGTTATTGTGCGGATCGACGACGTAGACTTTTTCCGCGCCGAGAGCATTGACGTTCCGGATCACGGTGCCGATGTTCTTGATATCGGCGGGATCTTCGATCACTGCGATCAGATTTTTGCAGACGAATTGTTTGATCGCGTCGGCCCGAACTCGGACTGAGCGCTTCGAGCGTCTAGGCTCTTCTTCGCCTTCGACAATTGGCATGATGCTAAGTCCCCGCCCCAATCAGTTCCCGCCCGATCAGCATGCGGCGGATCTCATTCGTCCCCGCGCCGATATCGAGCAGCTTGGCGTCGCGCAGATAGCGTTCGACCGGCCAGTCCTTGGTATAGCCTGCGCCGCCCAGCGCCTGCACGGCCTCGCCCGAAACGCGGAAGGCGTTTTCGCTGGCCAGCAGGATTGCGCCGGCCGCGTCGAAGCGGGTGGTCTGTCCGGCGTCGCAGCTTTTGGCGACGGCATAGGTATAGGCCCGCGCCGATTGCAGCGCGACGTACATGTCGGCCACTTTGGCCTGCATCAGCTGGAACGCGCCGATCGGTTTGCCGAACTGCTTGCGTTCGCGCAGGTACGGGATGACTGTGTCGAGGCAGGCCTGCATGATGCCGAGTTGCAGCCCCGCGAGCACCACGCGTTCGTAGTCGAGGCCTGACATCAGCACGCCCACCCCGCCATGCAAAGGCCCCATGATCCGCTCTTCGGGCACGAAGCAATCGTTGAACACCAGCTCGGCAGTGGGGCTGCCGCGCATGCCCATCTTGTCGATCTTCTGGCCGATCGAGAAGCCCTCGTCGTCCTTCTCGATCAGGAAGGCGGTGATCCCGCGGCTGCCGGATTCGGGTGCGGTCTTGGCATAGACCACCAAGGTATCCGCGCAGGTCGCATTGGTGATCCAGAACTTGGTGCCGTTGAGCAGGTAGCCGCCCTGGGCTGCCTCGGCGCGCAGTTTCATCGAGACCACGTCCGATCCGGCCCCTGCCTCCGACATGGCGAGGCTGCCGACATGCTCGCCGCTGACCAGCTTTGGCAGGTACCTGGCCTTCTGCTCCTCATTGCCCCAGCGGCGGATCTGGTTGACGCACAGGTTGCTGTGCGCGCCGTAGCTGAGCCCGATCGAGGCGCTGGCGCGGCTGACTTCTTCGACCGCAATCACATGATCGAGGTAGCCCAGGCCCAGCCCGCCCCATTCCTCTTCAACCGTGATCCCGTGCAGGCCAAGTTCGCCCATCGCCGCCCACAGCTCCTCGCGCGGGAACCAGTCTTCGGCATCGGCGCGCGCGGCCAAAGGCGCGATCTTTTCATCGGCAAAGCGGCCCGCCGCCTCGCGGATCATCATCGCGCTTTCGGGCAGGGCGAAATCGAAATCAGGCGTGGCGCGCATCGGAAGTCCTCTCGCTATCCGGCATAGCAACTGTGCAGAGCGGCGCAAACTGGTTGCAGCGGAAATTATTGGCCTTTGGGGAATCCGGTTCCACAACGACCCGTTCGTCCCGAGCGAAGTCGAGGGATCGCGGCGTGGCGGTCCCTCGACTTCGCTCGGGACGAACGGGGAGGGGATGCTTGAAGCTCTCTAAAACCCCGCCCCACCCGGCCAGCCGGGGCAGGCGAGCCCCATCACCTTGAACAGCAGGCCCATTTGCCCCTCGCCCACCAGCCGCTCCTTGGCCGCCTCGATCGCTGCTGCGTGCTCAGGCGCGGTCTGGGCCAGGGCCTGGGCGCGGGCGTCGATGCCAAGGTTCCGCAGGAACCGGCCTTGCGGCACGGTGCCGAGCCACTTGCACCCGCGCGACTGGACGATCGGGACCAGCGTGGCGAAATCGACGTGGGCCGTCAGGTCCGCCTCGCCGGGGTTGATGAAAGGATCGACCTTGAGGTGGCTGCGCACCGCCTGCAAGCTCGATCCATCGCGCAGCTGGTCGTGGCCATAGTCAATGAACAGCGCCGCGCCGCCCTGTTCGACCAGCCGCCCGGCCACTTCGTAGACCGTGGCTGCGGCAGCAGGGCAGGTTTCGATGATCGTGCCCACTTCCGCCTGTCGGCGTGCCTCGGGCACGGCGGCGTCCATCGGCTGGCTGCCGGCAATGCAGACGAATCTCTCGCCTTCAGGCACCACCATCCGCTCGCGCCAGCCATCGGGGGTCATGACCAGCTGCCGCACCGGCAGGGCATCGAGGAACTCGTTGGCGACCAGCAGGATCGGGCCATAGGGCGGAATGGTCGAAAGATCGTGGTGCCACTGTGCGCCCGGTACGGTCTCCAGCTGGATGTCTTTCAGCGCAGTCGAACCCTCGACAAAATGGATCGAGGGTTCGAGGCCGTAGCGCTTCATCGCCCTGAGCGCATCGGCGGCGAGCGTGCCGCGACCCGGCCCCAGCTCGACATAGTGGATCGGTTCTTCGCGCCCGGCATTGATCCACATGTCGGCCAGCCACAGCCCGATCAGCTCGCCGAACATCTGGCTGATTTCAGGCGCGGTGACGAAATCGCCGGCCGTGCCCAAGGGATCTTTGGCGGAATAGTACCGCGCGTTCGATTCGCCCATGTAGTGCGCCAGGCTGATCGGTCCGGTATTGGCGATCAGCCGCCGGAAAATCGCCCCCAGCGGCTCTGTGTCTGGCGTATCGCTCATTCAGGCGTGGGGGCCTGGCTGTTCAGCTCCGGGCGGCGCAAGGCGCGGATCAGGAAGAACAGCCCGACTACCATCAGCGGCACGGTCAGCCACTGGCCCATCGACAGCCCGGTGCGCGCGGCGAATTCGGCCAGCTGGGCGTCGGGCTCGCGGTAAAATTCGGCCGTGAAGCGCGCGATCCCCATCCCCAGCGTGAAGACCCCGACCAAGAGGCCCGGTTTCCAGCGCGCGCGGGTTTTCCAGAACAGCCACAGCATGACCATTGCCAGCAGCAGCCCTTCCAGCCCGGCCTGATAGAGCTGGCTGGGGTGGCGGCCGATCTGCAGCGGATCATCGGGAAAGACCATCGCCCAGGCCACGCCGGGAGCCTCGCGGCCCCACAGCTCGCCGTTGACGAAATTGGCCAGGCGGCCAAACAGCATGCCGAACGGAACCGTCACGGCGATATAGTCGCAGACCCGCAGGAAACTCAGCTTGTTGCGCCAGCCAACCCAGGCGATCGCGATCACCACCCCGACCAGCCCGCCGTGGAAGCTCATGCCGCCATTCCACAGCTTGATCAGCTCGCTCGGCTCACCCCACAGGCTGGGAATGCCGGTGTCACCGCCGGTGTAGAACGTGGCATAGCCCAGCCGTCCGCCCAGGATCACCCCCAGCGTGCAATAGAAGAACAGGTCATCGACATGGCGCTGGGCCAAAGGCGCGCCCGGCTCTTTCAGCGTCTTCGAGACATGCCAGTAGGACAGCAGGATCCCGGCGAGGTAGGCCAGGCTGTACCAGCGCAGTTCGAACGAGCCGATCTGGAACAGATAGCGCTTCAGCCCCAGGTCGGTGAACTGGATCGGCGCATCGGCGGCAGCGGCAGCAAGCGTGGCCAGTGCCAGATGATCCTGTAATAGTGACAGCAAGCGGCTTACCCCTTAAGCAAGTTTCGGACAGAGAACGCGAATGCACTGTGCATCGCGCGCTATCTGGCACAGAGCGCGGCGGGAAACAAACCCGCCGGTGAACATTGGGAACAACAGCCGCAGCCGCGAGAGGGGCGTGCCTGCTGCTCAAGTCAAAGAAGGATGCCGCATGGCCACCGAACTCGATACTGCCCTCAGCGACGTAGTGGGACGCCTGACCGCCCCCGGCGCGATGCTCGAATTGGTCCCCTTTGAACGGTTCGGGCGCGAGCTGCCGATGCTGGGGAATGCGCCGCCCACGCTGCCCGCCCTGTTCGCGCACTTCTGCGCCCAGCACGGCGAGGCTGAGTTCCTGGTCGATGGCCCGGTCCGCACCACTTTTGCCGGGGCCTATGCCGCCGCGCGCGAAGTGGCGGGCGGTCTGGTCCAGGGGCACGGGGTGCAGAAGGGCGACCGGATCGGGATCGCCGCGCGCAATTCGACCAACTGGATCGTTGCCTACATGGGCGTGCTGATGGCCGGCGGCTGCGCGGCCCTGCTCAACGGCTGGTGGAGCGGCGAGGAAATGGCCGCCGGGATCGAGCTGACCGGCTGCACCATCGTGCTGGCTGACGCCCAGCGCGCCGCGCGGATCGCCGAACTCGATGTCACAACCAAAGTGGTGGTGTTCGAGCATGACAAGCCGTGGCGCGAAGGCCTCGCCTCGTTGCTGGCGCATGGCGGCGGCGCGGATACGCCATTGCCCGAGCTGACCGGCGATGACCTGGCGACGATCCTCTACACCTCGGGCTCGACCGGCCAGTCGAAAGGTGCCTGGTCCGATCACCGCGCGGTGACGCAGGGGGTGTTTTCCTTTGTCGCCCAGACGCTGATGGTCCTTACCCATATGATCGACAAAGGCGAGGCGCCGACTGTGCAGCCTTGCACGCTGGTCAACGTGCCGCTGTTCCACGTCACCGGCGAAGTGCCGGTGTTCCTGCAAAGCTTCGTGATCGGCCGCAAGCTGGTCTTGATGCCCAAGTGGAACGCCGAAGAGGCGATGCGGCTGATCGAGGCCGAAAAGGTCACCTATTTCGTCGGTGTGCCCTTGATGAGCTTCGAGATCGCGACGCACCCCAACCGCGACAAGTACGATATGTCGAGCTGCACCGCTTTTGCCGCCGGCGGCGCGCCGCGCCCGGTCGATCACGTCCACAAGATCAAGGCGGCGCTGCCCCATGCCTTCCCGCTGCTGGGCTATGGCCTGACCGAAACCAACGCGGTCGGCTGCGGCAACCTCAACGAGAATTACCTGGCCAAACCCGGATCGACCGGCACCGCGAGCAAACCGCTGGTTGAAGTGGGAATCCTGGACGATGACGGCCAGGCACTCCCCACCGGCCAGACCGGCGAGGTTTCGATCCGCTCGATCTGTAACTTCAACGGCTATTGGAATAACAGCGAAGCGACCCGCCAGGCGATCATGCCCGACGGCTTCTTCCGCACCGGCGACCTGGGTTACCTCGACGAAGACGGCTACCTGTTCATTGTCGATCGCAAGAAGGACATCATCATTCGCGGCGGCGAAAATATCAGCTGCATCGAAGTGGAAGAGGCGATCTATGCCCACCCCGATGTGGCCGAAGCCAGCGTCTTTGGCATGGCGGACGAGAAGTTCGGCGAGCTGCCCACCGGGGTCTACCTTACCAAGGACGGCGCATCGCTCAGCGAAGAAGCCCTGCGCGCCTACCTGCTCGAACGCATCGCCCCCTTCAAGGTCCCCGTCCGGCTGTGGCAGGAACACGAAACCCTGCCGCGGCTGGGCACTGAAAAGGTTGACAAGCTCACGCTGAAAGCCCGCTATCTGACCGTGTGGGAAAGCGAGCAGAAGGCCGGGGTGTGACTATGGCAACCCTGTAATCGTCTTACAGTAAGGCGCTAGGTCTTACACCGGGGGGGGGGCAATTCGGTTAGCTTCGTTGGGCTTCTCAAGAGGAGAGGCTTATCGAAGGAGTGGATGTATGAAGACGATCAAAAGAGCAGCAATAGTGATTGCCACAATTGCGGCCATTGCGTCGGCCCCTGCAACCGCAGATTCGGCATCAGACCCTAATGGGTATATTCGTATTGGGGATGAGTGCTATCTGAATATGGGCTATCCGCTGCCGGTTTTTATCAAGATACCTTGCCCTCGAGAGATACTCGGAGACAATTGAAGACATGCGATGGCCCTCGAACATCACATTTCTTGCGCTGACTGTCGCGGCCTGGGCGGGGGCAACCTCCGCCCAGGCAACGGCAAACGAGCAAGATGCCATTGTCGTGACCGGCAATCGGCAGCAACAAGCGGAGGTTGCAGCAGAACAGGCTGCGGCAATTACGCTGAGAACGCTGGCTGACAATCCGCTACCGCGCCACTACGCCCCAATTTGCGTCAGAGTGTTCGGGATCGATCGAGCCTTTGCCGAGGTTCTTGGCGAACGAGTGATGGAGAATGCCAGACGCCTCGGTTTACAAACGGCCAAAACAGGCTGCCAACCCAATGTCTGGATTGGATTTGCTTTCAACAGCAAGGCCGAAGTCGAAAAGCTGCGCAGGCAGCTGCCGGAAATGTTTGGTACGCTTAGCAAGGTCGAAGTTGAACGGATCTTCCGCGGCAGCGGCGCGGCGCAGGCTTGGCATTCAACCGAAGTGAGGAACGCCGACGGTCGGCCAATGCGCTACAGGACGATTGAAGTTTTTGGCCGCTCGGCAACGGTGAAATCTACCGATCAGTACCGTAGCGGCCGCCTGACTTCGCCAATCAGAGTCGATATAAACGGGACCATTGTAGTGTTCGATGCTGCACGTGCCCAAGGGCGAACGATTCTGCAGCTGGCCGACTATGCCACGATGCGAATTCTGGCCCCGGTGCAGGATTTCGACAAAATGCCTGATGGAGGTGCGCCGTCGATCCTGCAGCTGTTTGCAGAAGAGGCCGCATCGGTCGATGGCCTGACTGAGTTCGATTGGGCCTACCTTTCCGCCTTTTACAAGCTGGACCGCGGTGCCACTGCGAGTGCTGTCCACGACGCGACCAGGAAGGCGATGCTCGACGGGACCGGGCAGCGGCTGCGTGAGAAATCGGGCGAACCTTAGAAAAGGTTGACAAGGTGCCGCCGAAAGCCCGTTAGCTGGGCCCGTGACCAAGCGAGCGGAAGCCGGGCGTGCAGGCGCCAACACCATTCCCAACCAGCGCGCGGTGATTGATCGGCGCGCGCTGGCGGGGGCAATTGCCGACACGGTGGAGGCCAAGGGCGCGGCCAGGGCGCGGCCCAAGGTGGTCGAGCTGCTGCGCGGCGCGCTGGCCGCTGGGCGCGAGGAGATCGCCCGGCGGCTGGGCGAAAAGCCGACCATGGGCCACGACAGTGCCGAAGCGCAGGCGTTCCTGGTCGATCAGCTGATCCGGGTGATCCACGATCATGTGACGCAAGAGGTTTACCCCGCGCCCAACCGCACCTCGGGCGAGCGGCTGACGATCATGGCGGTCGGCGGCTATGGCCGCGGCGAAATGGCCCCGCATTCGGATGTCGATGTGGCCTTCATCACCCCGGGCAGGCAGACCCCGTGGTGCGAGCAGGTGATCGAGGCCACGCTCTATTTCCTGTGGGATCTGGGGCTCAAGGTCGGGCAATCGAGCCGCAGCCTCGACGACGTCGTGCGGATGGCCAAAAGCGACCTGACGATCCGCACCGCGCTTTTGGAAGGGCGCTATGTCTGGGGCGATCAGGCCCTGTTCGACGAAGCGCAGAGCCGGTTCTGGGCCGAAGTGGTGGCCGGGACCGAACGCCAGTTCGTCGCCGAGAAACTGGGCGAGCGCAACGAACGCCACAAGCGGCTGGGCGACAGCCGCTATGTGGTCGAACCCAATGTGAAAGAGGGCAAGGGCGGTCTGCGCGATCTGCACACGCTCTACTGGATCGGCAAGTACCTCCACCATGTCCGCGGCGTATCCGACCTGATCGAGGTCGGGCTGCTGACCGGGGCCGAATACCGCGCCTTCCGCCGCGCCGAGAACTTCTTCTGGGCGGTGCGCTGTCACTTGCACACCATTACCCGGCGCTGCGAGGACCGGCTGACTTTCGACATGCAGCGCGAGGTTGCCGCGCGGATGCAGTTCGCCGACCGGCCAGGCAAGAGCGGCGTCGAACGCTTCATGCAGTACTTCTTCCTGCAGGCGAAGCGGGTCGGCCACCTGACCGGGCTGTTCCTGGCCCAGCTCGACGAGCAATCGGGCAAGAAGGCCCCGCGCGGGCTGCTGGCGGGGTTCCGGGCGCGCAAGCGCAACCTCAAGGGCTATGTCGTCTATGGCGGCAAGATCACCGTGCCTTCGGAGACATGGTTCAGCGAGGACCCGGTCCGCCTGATCGAGATTTTCGTGCTGGCCGACACCAACCAGCTTGAGGTCCATCCCGATGCCTTGCGCCTGGCCTTGCGCGATGCACGGCAAGTCGATGCGGTGCGCGAGGACCCGCGCGCCAATGCGCTGTTCATGGACCTTTTGACCAGCCGCAACGATCCCGAAACCGTGCTGCGCTGGTTCAACGAGGTCGGCGTGTTCGGCCGCTTCGTGCCCGATTTCGGCCGGGTCAACGCGCAGATGCAGTTCGACATGTACCACCACTACACGGTCGATGAGCACACCATCCGCGCGGTCGGGCTGATGGCCAGGATCGAGAAAGGCGAGATGAAGAGCGAGCATCCGCTGGCCAGCGGGATCATCCACAAGATCCAGCACCGCCGCGCGCTCTATGTCTCGATCCTGCTCCACGATATCGCCAAGGGGCGGCGCGGCGACCATTCGGTGCTGGGAGCCGAAGTCGCGCTCAAGCTGTGCCCACGGCTGGGGATGAGCGAGGAGGAGGTGCACCTCGTCTCGTGGCTGGTCGCCCAGCACCTGCTGATGAGCGCGGTCGCCTTCAAGCGCGATCTGGCCGACTGGAAGACGATCACCGATTTCGTCGCGCAAGTGCAGTCGGTCGAGCGGCTGCGGCTGCTCGCCATGCTGACCATCGTCGATATCCGCGCGGTCGGCCCCGGCGTGTGGAACGGCTGGAAGCGCCAGCTGATCCACGAGCTTTACGATGCCGCCGAGGAACGCCTGCGGCTGGGCCACGTCCAGCACGGGCGCGAGCACCGGGTGGCGGCCAAGCAGGCGGCAGTGACCGAACGGCTGGGCAAGGCCAAGGCCCTGGTCGGCAAATATGCCAAGCAGTTCGGCGATGCCTACTGGATCGCCGAGCCCGACGATATCGTCGCGATGAACCTGACCCAGCTGGACCGGGCCAAAGGCGCGGCGCTTGACGTTCACTGCGAATACTACGCCGCGCGCGGGGCGACGCTGGTGACAGTGATCGCCGCCGACCACCCGGGGCTGTTCTACCGGATTGCCGGCGGCATCCACCTGGCCGGCGGAAACATCATCGACGCGCGGATCCACACCACGCGCGGCGGCATGGCGGTCGATAACTTCCTGGTCCAGGACCCGCTCGGCAGGCCGTTTTCCGAAGACGCCCAGCTCGCCCGGATCAGGACCATGATCGCCGATGCACTCGCCAACCGGGTCAAGCTGGTCGCGCAGCTCACCGCGCGCCCCAACGCCCGCCCGCGCGCCGATGCTTTCGACGTGCGGCCCTCGGTCGAATTCGACAACCAGGCCTCGAACCGCTTCACCGTAGTCGAAATCAACGCCCGCGACCGCCCCGCGCTGCTCAGCCGCCTGGCGCGCGCGCTGTTCGAAGCCAAGCTGATGGTCCACTCCGCCCACATCGCGACTTACGGCGAGCGCGCGGTGGATACGTTCTATGTCACCGACCTGCTGGGTGAGAAGGTCGATGCGGGCGCGCGGCTGAAAGCGGTCGAGAAGCGGCTGCTTGAGGCGGCGGATGAGGAGTCGGTGGAAGTAGCGGCCTAGCTAAAGCCCCTCCCCGGCGGGGAGGGGTTGGGGTGGGGGCTCGAAGCCAGCGTGGAACCCCCATCCCAACCCTTCCCCACCGGGGAAGGGCTCCGAGATGTCAAGGCTCCCCGGTCTACCCGATCAGTGCCTCGGCAATCTGCACCGCGTTGAGCGCGGCGCCCTTGCGCAAGTTGTCGCCGACCACGAACAGCGCGAGGCCGTGCTCTACCGTGCGGTCCACCCGGACGCGGCCGACGAAGACCGGGTCCTTGCCGGTCGCCTCAAGCGGGTTGGGGCACGCGCTCAGCACCACGCCGGGTGCCGCGCCCAGCAGCTCAAGCGCGCGTTCGGGCGAGATCGGGCGTTCGAATTCGACATTGAGCGCCACCGAATGCCCGGTGAACACCGGCACCCGCACACAGGTGCCCGAAACCGGCAGGTCGGGAATCTCGAGGATCTTGCGGCTTTCGTCGCGCAGCTTGAGCTCTTCTTCGGTATAGTCGTCCTCGCCCAGCACGTAGTTGAGCGGCACCACGTTGTGCGCGATCGGCACGGCCCACTTCTCGGCCGCAGGGAGCAGATCGTCGTGCCCGCCTTCGGCCAGCGCTGCCGCCTTGTCGCCAACATGGGCGAGCTGGCGGGCCAGAATGTCGATCCCTTCCTGCCCGGCCCCGGAAACCGCCTGATAGGTGCTGGCAACGATCCGCTTGAGTCCGGCCTCGTCGTGCAGCGGCTTCAGCGCAGGCATCACCGCCATGGTGGTGCAATTGGGGTTGGCAATGATCCCCTTGGGCAGATCGGCCATCGCATGGGCGTTCACTTCGGCGACGACCAGCGGCACCTCCGGGTCCGAACGGAAGGCCGAGCTGTTGTCGATCACGATAGCGCCCGCAGCCGCCACCTTGGGGGCCAGTGCCTTCGAGGTCGCGCCGCCAGCCGAGAACAGCACAATGTCGAGCCCGGCAAAGTCTGCCGTGGCGGCGTCCTCGATCGTCACCCCGTCGATCACCTTGCCCGCCGAGCGCGCCGAGGCGAACAGCCGCAGCGTGGCAATCGGAAAGGCGCGCTCCTTCAGGATTGCGCGCATGGTCGAACCGACCACGCCGGTCGCGCCAACGATGCCGACATTCAATTGCTGTCCGGGTGCGAAACGATGAACCATGTTGCTACTCCTGAATTGGGGAGAGCAGTGCGGGGGTTCGTTTGTCTCGTCAAGAAGCCCCGCCTGCTCGTTGGCGGGGCGGGTTGTCGGGCGGCTTAGTTACGCTTGCCCACAACCGTTCCCGCCGTGGCGGTCGGTTTGGTGGTAATGCGTGTGGCCGGCATGTTCGACATGACCCGCGCCCCTAACGCCCACTTTGCGCAATGGCAACGCCTTTGTTGCAGTGCAGCGTGAAAGATTGATGCGTCAGCCGCTCCGAAACGCATTCGTAATCGGATAGCGCCGGTCCCGCCCGAAGTTGCGGGTGCCGAGCTTGACCCCCGGCGGGGCCTGGCGGCGTTTGTATTCGGCGACGTAGAGCAGTCGTTCGATCCGCACCACGGTGTCGCGATCGAGGCCTTCGCTGACCAGCTGATCGACGCTCTTTTCGTGTTCGACCAGGCCGAGCAGGATCTTGTCGAGCACCGGGTAGGGCGGCAGCGAATCCTCGTCCTTCTGGTCGGGGCGCAGTTCGGCCGAGGGCGGGCGGGTGATGATCCCGGCGGGCATCACCGGGCCGTCCGGACCCAGGCCGATCTTGGGCTTGTGCCGATTGCGCCATTCGCTGATCGCAAAGACAGTCATCTTGTAGGCGTCTTTCAGCGGGTTGTAGCCGCCCGCCATGTCACCATAGATCGTGGCGTAGCCGACGCTCATCTCGCTCTTGTTGCCGGTGGTCAGCAGCATCGGGCCGAACTTGTTGGAGAGCGCCATCAGCGTGACGCCGCGGATGCGGCTCTGCACGTTCTCCTCGGTGATATCGTATTCGGCATCGGCGAAGCTGCCGGCCAGCATTGCGTCGAAGGCCGTGACCGCCGGATTGATCGGGATCGTATCGTACCGGCAGCCGATCATTGTTGCGCATTCGGTGGCCAAATCGAGGCTCAATTGACTGGTGAATCTGCTGGGCAGCATCACAGACCAGACCCGGTCCGGCCCCAAGGCATCGGCGGCGATCGCGGCGCAGATCGCAGAATCGATCCCGCCTGAGAGGCCAAGCACCACGCCGGGGAAGCGGTTGCGATCGACGTAGTCGCGCAAGGCCAAGACCATCGCGCAGTAGATGTCCTCCGGGTGCTCGGCCAATTGCGCCACTTCACCCGGCTCGCAAATCCAGCCTTTTGCGGTGCGGGTCCAGCGGGTGGTGACTTCCTGTTCCTCCCAGTCGGCCATCTGTACCGGTACCGAGCCGTCTGCGCCCACCACGAAGCTGGCCCCGTCGAACACCAGCTCGTCCTGCCCGCCGACGCGGTTGAGGTAGGCCAAGGGAAGCCCGGTATCGGCAGCGCGGCGGCGAGCGACGCCTTCGATCCGCAGCGTATCCTTGTCGATCTCATAGGGGCTGCCGTTGATGCAGATCAGCAGCTCTGCGCCAAAGTCCGCGAGGTGGCGGCAGACATCGGGGTGCCAGACATCCTCGCAAATCGGCAGGCCGATCATCACGCCCTTGAACCCGATCGGTTCGGGCAAGGGGCCGGGCTGGAACAGGCGGACCTCGTCGAAAGTGCCGTAATTGGGCAGCTCGTGCTTGAGCCGGATCGCCGCGACCTTGCCATGATCAAGCAGCGCGATCCCGTTGTGCAGCGCGCCGTCGGCCACGAAGATCGAGCCGACCAGCATTGCCGGTCCGCCGTCTGCAGTGACCTTGGCCATGGCCTCCAGCTCGTCAGCCGCGCGGGCGACGAAAGCTGGCTTGAGCACCAGATCCTCGGCCGGGTAGCCGACCAGCTGCATTTCCGGGAAGACCACCAGATCGGCCCCGGCGGCCTTGGCCCGCTCGCGCGCGGCGAGCATCGCTTTGGCATTGCCGGGAATGTCCCCGACCGACTGGTTCATCTGGGCGAGCGTGATGGAGAGTGTATCGACCATTTGGCTTTCCTAGGGCCAAGGAACGCGTTAGCCAATGGCCAGACGTAACCCGCCCCCTCCCGTTCGTGTCGAGCGAAGTCGAGACACTGCCGCGCGGTGTCTCGACTTCGCTCGACACGAACGGAGGGGGGTGAAGGGTTCAAGAGAAGAGGAAGATCAATGTTCGAAGCGGCCTTTGCAAATGCCAATCTACCCGGCGCGGTGGGGATGATCGTGGACCGCGACGGCGTATGCTTTGCCGAGGCGCTGGGTCAGGCCGATGCGGTGGGCGGAACTGCGATGCGGCGCGACAGCCTGTTCCAGATCGCTTCGATGACCAAGGCGCTCACTTCGGTCGCGGCGATGCAGCTGGTGGAACAGGGGCGGCTTGGCTTGGATGACGATGTGGGCGCGGTCTTGCCCGATCTGGCGGGCCCTCAGGTGCTGACCGGATTTGATGCCAGCGGCGCGCCCATGTTGCGTCCCGCGGCCGGGCCGGTGACCTTGCGGCACTTGCTGACCCACACCGCGGGCCTCGGCTATTTCTTCATTCACGCTGAGGTCCTGACCTATTTCAAGGCCGTTGGGATGCCCGAGCCGGGCTCGCTGGCTTCGATCAAGATGCCGCTGATGTTCGATCCGGGGACCCGCTGGGAGTATTCGGTCGGCACTGACTGGACCGGGCTGGCGGTAGAGGCGGTCACGGGGATGAAGCTGGGGGACTATCTGGCCCAGCATGTGCTTGGCCCGCTCGGCATGAGCGCGACGGCCTTCCGCCCCAAGTGGCCCGCCGATGCGGCGCAGGTCCATGTCCGCAATCCCGATGGCAGCTTCAAGCTCAACCAGGCGGTGCTGGGCGGCGGCGAGTTCCAGATGGGCGGGGGCGGGCTTTCAAGCACTGCCGATGACTATGGCCGGTTCGTGCGGATGATGCTGCGCGGCGGCGAGCTTGATGGGCAGCGCGTGCTTAGGCAAGAAACCGTCGCCGAAATGGCCCGCAACCAGGTGGGTGAGCTTCGCGCCGGCTACATGGGCAGCGTCATGCCCGATTTCGCCGCGCCTTATGACACATTCCCCGACCAGCACACCGGCTGGGGGCTGGGCTTCCTGATCAACCCCGAACAAGGCCCGAACGGCCGCTCACCCGGCAGCCTGGCCTGGGCGGGGATCTTCAACAGCTACTACTGGATCGACCCGGCTGCAGGGGTAGGCGGGGTATTCATGAGCCAGCTTGCGCCGTTCGGCGATCCCGGCGCACTGGCCTGTTTCGGCGCGCTGGAGCGGATGGCTTATGGGCTTGGGGAGTGACAAGGCTGCCAGCCTTGCGTTGGGGCGAGAGGGCTGAATGGTTCACGCAGAGGCGCAGAGAAGAAAAGTGAGGCGCAGAGGGGTTGCGCATGCGGCGCAGCCGCTTGTCATTCCTTGGTTGTGCCAAACGCGAAGCTGCGTTGGTGAGAGCGGCTTCGCCGCGAGGCCCAAGATCCTCTGCGCCTCTGCGTGAACTATTCCAAGCCCTCCGCAAGCACCTAGGCCAAAAGCCCCCGCCACGCCGCGTCCAGAACCCTATTCACCGCCCCACGCCGCACCGAAGAGTTTGTACATTCCAAAACCTTCCCTTGTATGCAGGCCCGCCACTGCCTATGTGCCGCTGCGGAGGGGGCAGTCCGGAGTGCTGCCTGCAATGTCTGTCCGCCATACACTTTCCGCTATCCTCGCCCTTGCCTGTGCCAGTCCGGCATTTGCCCAGCAGGGACGCCCGGCTGGTCCGGGTGGTCCGCCGCCCGGTGTGATGAGCGACGGGGATCGGGTCACCGTGGGCTTTGGCCTGGGGGCTTCGGCCGATTACGAAGGCTCTGACGATTACCGCCTCCAACCCGGCGGGATCTTCCAGGGCAAGGTCGCGGGCGTCGATTTCCAGATGCGCGGGCTCAACCTCTACACCGATTTCGTGCCCGATCCCAAGGACAGCAAGCTGCGGCTGGTGCTGGGCCCGGTGGTGCAGGTCCGGTTTGACCGCACTGGCGAGATCAAGGACCCGCGCGTCGCTGCGCTGGGCGACCGCAAGACCGCGATCGAACTGGGCGCGACTGCCGGGATTGGCCTGCGCGGGTTCCTGATCCCGCCCGCCAGCCTCAATTTCGACGTGACTTACCTCAAGGACGTGAACGGCGCGCATCGCAGCTATGTGCTGAGCCCCGGGGTCTCGCTCAACTCGCCGGTCACCCGCTCCAGCTTTGCCCGGCTTGGGGTGAGCGCCGATTTCGTCGGTGAGGGCTATGCCAAGACCTATTTCGACGTGGCCCCCGGCAATCTGCTGGCGCCCTATGCCACCAGCGGCGGCGGGCTGAAAAGCATCACCACCTCGCTGCTCTATACCTACGACCTGGGCGGCAAGCCGCGCGAGGGCTGGGGGCTGTTCGGTCTCGCCAACTACAAGGCGCTGCAAGGCCAGTTCGCCCGCAGCCCGATCGTCCGCGATGCCGGCAGCGCCAGCCAGTTCTTCGCGGTGGCGGGGATTTCCTACAGCTTCTGACCGGGCAAGCCGGGCAAGTCCCGGCTGACCGGCAGCGGGAACCGGGGCGCGCGCTTTTCGAGGAAAGCCGCGACCCCTTCGCGCACGTCGGCTATTCGCCGCGCTACCCGTTTCAACTCAATGCGATTCGATCCGCACCGGCATCGCCGTGAAGCCATGCAGGAACGGGCTGGCCAGGCGGGTGGGCTGGCCTTGCGGTGCCAGTTTCCAGCCGCGCCGGGCGATCTCTCCGATCAGGGTGGCGAGCTGGTCCTCGGCCAGTTTTGCGCCAACGCAGCGATGGATGCCGTGACCGAAGCCCAGATGGCGGCGGGCATTGGCGCGGCCCACGTCGAAGCGTTCGGCGTCGGCAAAGACCGCCTCGTCGCGGTTGGCGCTGATGTACCACATCACCACTTTCTCACCCGCCTTGATCACTTGCCCGCCCAGTTCGGTATCTTCCAGCGCGGTGCGGCGCATGTGGGTGACCGGGCTTTGCCAGCGGATGATTTCCTGCGCGGCATTGGGGGTCAGCGAAGGGTCAGCGCGCAGCCGCTCCAGCTCCTCGGGGTAGGTGTCAAAGGCCTCGACCAGCGCCGACATCGAATTGCGCGTGGTGTCATTCCCGCCGACGATCAGCAGCGCGATATTGGCGATCCGCTCCATCGGCTCCATATTGCCCATCGCCTCGGAGTGGACCATCCGGCTTAGCAGGTCGTCGCTGGGTTCCTTGCCGCGGCGGTCCTCCAGTTCGCGGTCAAAGCGGGCCAGCATCTCGCCCATCTGAGCCATGAACTGGGCGAAGTATTCCTCGTTGAGGTTGTCGGCCGAAACCCCGCTGGCCCAGTCCGACCAGCGTTTGATGTCGCGCCATTCCTCGAACGGCATGCCGAACAGGATGCACAGCATGCCGAGTGTTTGCGGAATCGAAACCCGCTCAACCCAGTCAAAGGTCTCACCCACCGGCAGGCCATCGAGCAGCTCCTTGGTCCGCGCCTTGACCGCCTTGTCGAGCTTGATCATCTGGCTGGGCGAAAAGGCCGGAGCGATCACCCGGCGCTGGGCGGTATGGATCGGCTGGTCCTGGGCGATGAAATTGGGAAAGCCCTGGCCGTTGATCGAATCTGCGATGGTGATGTTGCCCTTGTCCCAGCGGCTGGAGAAGACATCGTGGCGCAGCTCGATTTCGGACACCAGGTCATGTGTGACCGCCGACCAATAGGCCCCGAACGGGCTGTCCTCGCGCCAGGATAGCGGCGCCTCGGCGCGCAAATGGGCAAAGGGCTCGCGCCAGGTGTCCTCGACATAGAGCACATCCTGGCTGACATCGACGGGGGTTAGCGGGCGAGTCATGCGATCTCCATCTGTCGGGGTGCAAGCGGCGGTGCGTTGCCTGCCGCCTTGGCCCGCTTGGCACCTTGCGCCAGCTCTTTCCGCATTGCGCGGACGTAGTGGTCGAAGTCGAGTTGGATCGTGTGGCGCCGCGCGGCGTAGTACTGGCCGGTGTAGTACTCCTCATCGGCCTTGATCACCCGCTCCATTTCGGCCTCCGCCGGGGGCAGGTATTGCCCGCTGAGGTAAGCCGCGACCAGCTTCGACTGCTGCTCCGCGAAGTTCACCAGCGTTGGCAGCGGCTGGGCCAGGCCCATGTAGAACAGGTCCGACACGCCCGGCTTCATGATCCGCTTGTAGAGCGGCGGCGGACGGTTGTCGGCGTCGGCAGTGAAGGCCGGGTCCTTGAAGAACGGGAACTTGATGTCATAGCCGGTGGCCCAGACGATCACGTCGATCGCCTCGCGGCTGCCGTCGCTGAACACGACCTCTTTGCCGTCCAGCCGCTCGACCCCGCCCTTCATGGTGATGTCGCCTGAGCCAGCGCGGACCAGGAATTCGCCCGAGACGGTGCCGTGGCTTTCGAACGGACCGATCTCGGGCTCGGGCAGGCCATAGTCGCTCATCTTGCCGACCAGCCCCTTGATCAGCCGCGCGCCCAGCCACTGCCGCAGTGCCTTGGGCATCCACGCCGGAGCGGGATTCTTGTCGAGCGGCTGGCCCTTGTAATACTTCGGGAAAATCCACACCCCGCGGCGCGCGGAAACGAACAGCTTTTCGGCCATAGGCCGCTGCGACAGCTCGCTCGCCACGTCCATCGCCGAATTGCCCAGCCCCACCACCAGCACGCGTTTGCCGATGCAGTTCACCGGCTCGAACGGCGTACGGTACTGGTGCGAATGGATCTGCGCGCCGTCGAACTTGCCCGGGTACTCCGGAATCCGCGCCGCCCAGTGGTGGCCGTTGGCGACGCACAAAGCGTCGTAATGCTTGACCTCACCGGTCGAGAGCGTGATCCGCCAGCCGCCCTCGGGAAGGCGGGTGGCATCCTCGACCCGGGTGTTGAAAGTGATGTGCTGGCGCAGACCAAAGTGATCGACGTAATCGCGAAAGTACCCAAGCAGCAGCGAATGGTGCGGATAGTCGGGCCAGTCGGCCGGGACCGGATAGTCCTCAAACGCCAGTCGCCATTTCGACGTGTCGATGTGCAGACTCTGGTAGCAGGCGCTCATCCCGTTGGGGTTGTTGTAGTACCAGGTGCCGCCAATATCGTCCGAAGCCTCATAGACATCGAAGGGAATGCCGTGGTCCTTCAGCCGCTTGGCGGTGGTAAACCCGCTGCAACCCGCGCCGATGATACAGACCTTGGGCATCACCATCAGAATCAAGCCTCCCGTGTTTGGCAGACTATGTTTAACCGCGCGATTAATGTCCAGCGCGGCTTGATGTGCAGCGCGTTTTGTCCAATGTTGGGCAAAACCGGCAGGAGGGATGCAAATGGGCAAGCGGTTGGTGGCTTTGGTGGCAATGATCGGGCTGGGGCTTGCCCTGCCGGTAGGGGCGGCGCAGGCGGCAGGCAAGGCTGCCACAAAGGCCGGAGCCTCGACCATGCCGGGACCGCGCACCTGCTTCTGGTACCGCGGCCCGCACAACAAGGACCCCTATATCAACGTCGCCTATCCCGATGCCGGGGCATTCTACTGGTCGGCAGTGGCGAGCATTCCCAAGGGCGCGACCTTGCGGCTGAAGGGTCAGTACCCGCATGCCCGCTATATGAGCTTCGTTTCTTACCGCGCGACCGGGCAGGCGGTCGAATCGCTGCCCGACTATCAGATCGCGCCCGATCCCGGGTCGAGCAATCCGTTCATGCCAGGCGCGGATCGCAGCGCCGCCAAGCGCAGCTACACCGTCACCGTCGCACTGCGCGCCGACAGCAAGGAAGCCGGCGAGGGCAAGCTGGTGGCGGGCGACGGATCGAACACGCTGCGCGCGCCGCTGGTCGATAATGGCAACAGCGCGGTTTCGATCCTCTACCGGATCTACGCCAACGACAAGGCTCACCCGGTGACCGGCGGCATGCCGCTGCCCGAGGCCGAGCTGACCCTGGCGGACGGTCAGGTGCTGCGCGGCGAGGCGGCCTGCCAGGCGATGAACACCCGCCAGACCTGGACTTCTGATGTCACCGCGCTGGGTGTGCCGGTGACGCAGTACCTTGCGCTGCGCAGTCAGCCGGGCAAACCCGCGACCTGGCCCGCGCAGCCGCAGATGGACTGGCACGTCCAGCACCCGCGCGCCGCCGTGGCCTCGATCTTCACCGGCGGCCACGAGAAAGATACCGCGCGCGGCGGGGGCGAATTCTACCCCAACCCCGACAACCGTTATGCCCGGGCGATGATCAGCACCAAGTTCGGCCCTGTGGTGGTGCTGCGCGGCAAGATGCCGCTGACCCCCACCACGCAAAACGGCGACAAGGTGATGGGCCAGGGCCAGCTGCGCTATTGGTCGCTGTGTTCGAACACTTCAATGGTCGATGGCCGGGTGATCGATTGCCTCTACGACGAACAGATCCCGCTTGATGCCGATCGCAACTACGTGATCGTGCTGTCGAAGCCCAAGGACCGCCCGCGCAACGCCCGTCCAGAATGCGGCCTCGCCTGGCTGCCGCTGCCCGAAGACGGCGACAAGGTCGGCGATCCTGATTTCTCGCTGCTGGTGATCCGCAACATGCTGGCCGATCCGGCTTTCGCCCAATCGCTCCAGGCCGCGCTCGACGACAAGGACCTGCCCAAGATGGGCGAGTACTTGCCCAAGGGTCAGCACCTGTTTCCCAACACGGTGGAATCGCTGTTCCCCTGTCCATTGTAGCCACTGGACAAGTGGAGCGGCCCCGCGCATCCTGCCGCCGATAACACAACACCTCCGGGGAGAACCAACGGTTCTGGAGGGATGCAATGGAAGCTATCGACGTTACTGGCTGGTCGGCCCTGCTGCTGGGCCTGACCGCGCTGTTCGCCGGGATCGGCGCGCTGAGAAAGCCGGGCGCCTGGCGCACGATGCTCGAAGAGGTTGAACGCAGCCCGGCGCTGCAATTCCTGTGCGGGATGCTCGAACTGCTGATCGGTGCGGTGATCTATCTCGCCAACCCCTGGTTGGCTGCCGATCTGCTATCCTGCCTGCTCAAGGCGATGGGCGGCTTGATGATGGTGGAGGCGCTGATGATCCTGGGTTTCGTCGATATCTACACCCAGTTCTGGCTCCGCAGCCTGACCCACATGCATCGCGGCTGGGCGCTTAGCACGGTGGCGCTGGGGCTGGGGCTGAGCGTGCTGGGCGCCCTGCACCTGGCTTAGGCTTCGCGCATCATGCCCGACGGATAGGGCTGCACCAGCGTGCCCGCGCGGTCCCAGCCGCCGTTGAGCCACAGCTTCCACGCCGCCGGATCGGGCGGCAGCAGTGCGGGCATCCGTTCCGCGCCCAGATCGCGCAGCAGGGCGTTGGGTTCGGTGGCCAGCAGCGCGAAGCTGGGCACCTCGCTGTCCTTCCAGACCCCGGCAATAGCGAACAAGGGCTGGTCGGCGCAGGTCAGCCAGTGGCGCACGCGCTTGCCTTCGCGGTCGAGGCCCTTGCCCCAGATCATGAAACTGTTCGCCGGGACAAGGCAGCGAAACTCGCTGTTGCGCAGGTTGCCGATCCAGAACGGGCTTTCGAGGTTGCGCACGGCGAGAACCGAACGCCCGCGCTCCCCGGCGGCGGGCGGCGGCGGGACGCCCCACAGGCGGGGTATCAGCCGCCGCGGCTGGCGCTCGCCGCGCGGGCCAGCAATTGCCTCGCGTCCGGCGGTGATGACGGGGGCGAACTGGCCCGGCGCGATCGTGCCCCCGGCCCAGGGGTCTTCGCCTTGCGCCGCGCCGAAATGGGCGGCGATTGCGGTTGCGGTGCTGTCGAGACGGTAGAAGACGGTCATCGCCGCGGGACTAGCGCGCCCGCCAGCCCGGCCCTTTGACCAACCGCCCGGGCTTGGCCCCGGTGTGCTCGCCGTCGCGCAGCACCGGCACGCCGTTGACCAGCACATCGGACATGCCGGTGGCGTACTGGTGGGGCTTGGCAAAGGTCGCGTGGTCTTCGATGTCTTCGGGCTTGAACACCACGACATCGGCGGCATAGCCCGGCGCCAGACGCCCGCGGCCGCGCAGGCCCAGCTGCTTGGCGGGCAGCGCGGTCAGGCGGCGGATCGCTTCGGGGAAGCCCATCACCTGCTTTTCGCGCACGTACCGCCCCAGGAACCGCGCGAAATTGCCATAGGCGCGCGGGTGGGTGTTCTTGAGCAGGAAGTGGCCTTCGGTGGCCATGCTGGCGGCATCGCTGCCCAGCATGGTCCAGGGTGAGCGCAGGTTCTTGATCAGGTTCTCCTCGCTCATCGTGTAATAGGCGGTATCGACCCGGGTGCCGTCCTCGATCACCAGATCGATCATGGTGTCTTCGGGACTGGTCCCGCGCAGGCCTGCCACTTCGGCCAGGGTCTTGCCGGTCAGCGGCTTGAGCGCGGGGTTCTGGAAGCCCAGCAGGATCACGTTCTCGGCCCCGCCGGCATTGCGATAGGTGTTGCTCCAGCCGACCGGGGGCGCGCGCATTTCGGCGATCACCCGCGCGCGGATCGCGGGGTCTTTCAGCCGCGCGATCCATTCGTCGCGCCCGCCCTGCTGGACCCACAGCGGCATCGAGGCATCGAGCCCGGTGGCCGAGGCGGTGTAGGTGTAAACGTTGGCGGAGATATCGATCCCGGCCTTGCGCGCGGCGTCCATCCGGGCGTGACCAGCGTCGGCCTTGGCCCAGTTGTCACGGCCGGCCGGCTTCATATGGTACATCTGCACTTTGGCACCGCTGCGCCGCCCGATCTCGATCAACTCGTCCAGCGCTTCGAGATAGAGTTCGCCCTCGTTGCGGATGTGGCTGATATAGCTGCCGCCGTGGGCCGCAGCAGCCTTGGTCAGCGCGACCAGTTCTTCGGTATTGGCGAAATTGTCGGGCGCATAGATCAGCGAGGAACCGATGCCGAGTGCCCCGGCCTTCATCTCGGCATGGACTAGCGCCTGCATCCGGGCGAGCTGGGCCGGGCTGGCCCGAACATCGTCATAGCCAACTTCGTGCACGCGCAGCGTCCCCGCGCCGATAAATGAGGCGACGTTGCAGCTGATACCTTTGCGCTCCAGGTAGGACAGGTATTCGGCCAGCGAGGTCCATTCGACCGGGTACTTGAAGCTGCCCTGCTCGCGCACTGCGCGCCCCTTCATCTCCGCGTTCAAAGGCCCCATCGAGGAGCCTTCGCCCATCACCTCTAGCGTCACCCCCTGGCGAATGTCGCCTTGCGAGCGGCCATCGGCGATCAGGCTTTCGGTGGACCATGACAGCACGTTGATGAACCCCGGCGCGACCGCCTGCCCGCGCGCATCGATCTCCAACGCGCCGCGCGCCTGGCCCAGCTTGCCGACCGCCGCGATCCGCCCGCCGACGATGCCCAGATCGCCCTCGAACCCTTCGGCCCCGGTGCCATCGAAAATGAACCCCCCGCGAAGGATCGTGTCGTAACGCCCGGTCTTGCGCGCCAGCGCGATCTCGGGGGTCAGGGCCAGGGCGGATAGGCCGCCCAGCACGGCGCGGCGAGTCGGGGTGTGGGTCATGGGCAGCAGGCTAGGCGGCTCACCGGGGATGACAAGCCCCGGAGCCTCGGCTAGCTGGTCCCATGCCCCAGCAGATCCCGGTCTATGTCCTCTCGCTCCCCGCTGCAGCCGACCGGCGCGCGCGGCTGGAACGGCACCATGCGCCGCTGGGGATTGCGCTCACCATGATCGAAGGCGTCGATGGCCGCCTGCTGAGCGAGGCCGAGCGGGCGGCGGTGACCGGGCCGGACCGGTCGCTGACGCCCAGCGAGATCGGCTGCAACCTCAGCCACGCCAAGGCCTGGCGGGCGCTGGTTGAAAGCGGCGCGCCCTGCGCGGTGGTGCTCGAAGACGACGGGCTGATTGACCGCAAGTTCGCCCCGCTGCTCCACGGTGGCCTGCCGACCGGCGCGTTTGACTATCTGTTCCTCGATGTCGATGCCCACAACGAACGGGGCCCGATTGCCTGGGACCGCCATGACGGCTTGGACCTCGGCCGCGGCTTCACCGCCTATACCCTGTCCGATGGCGGCGAGGGCGCGCATGCCTATGTCATCACCCGCGCCGAAGCCCAGCGGCGGCTGGAACGCGGCGTGCCGTTCCTGGGCCCGGCCGACATCTACCACGTGCTGCCCTACCGCCCAAAGCTGCGCGCGCTGATCCGGCCCAAGGGCGCCTGGGTCGCGCCCACCAGCCTGGTCTCCTCGATCAACGACCGCGCGGATTCGGTCGAGCAGGTCCCGCTGCGCGCCTTGCGCAAGGGGGCGCTGTTCTATGATGTGCTCGACTGGCTGCGCGGGGACCTGCGGGGGAAACAGGCCCGGATCGACGCACTGGTCAAGGAAGGCAAGCTCCCCGCCGGGCACGACTGGCGGGCGATGCCGACCGGGCGGCGGATGCTGTTCGAATAGTCAGGTTCCTGCCAGGCCCCTTCTCCGTTCGCCCCGAGCGAAGTCGAGGGGTGGCCTTTGCGCGCGACCCCTCGACTTCGCTCGGGGCGAACGGGATTTTGTATGGTCGGGTTGTTGTTCAGCGCTGGACGCCGCCAGCCGGCTCACCTAAAGTCCATCCATCCCCGGGGAGCGCGCCTGCGCTGAGAGGGGCGGATGGCACCGCCCGACCCGTCGAACCTGAACCCGTTAGCACGGGCGGAGGGAGGGCCGGCACAACGCGCTCCTCCTCCGTCCTTTGAAGGACTTTGCGCATCATGGCCGACATTCCCAGCAAGCTCGAGATTGGCGTCACCACCGGGCCGATCCGGGGCAGCAAGAAGATCCACGTCGGCCCGCTGGGCGTCAAGATGCGCGAGATCCATCTGGAGCCGTCGAGCGGTGAGGCGCCGGTGCGGGTCTATGACACCTCCGGCCCCTACACCGATCCCACGGTGCAGATCGACATCGCCGCGGGCCTGCCCGAACTGCGCCGCGACTGGATCCGCGGCCGCGGCGATGTTGAGGAAGTGACCCAGCGCGAGGTCAAGCCTGAGGACAACGGCCAGCTCGGCCCGGACCGTTCGGGCGGGGTCCCCCCGTTCCCCAACGTCCGCCGCACCGTGCTGCGCGCGCGTGCCGGCGCGAACGTCAGCCAGATGCATTACGCCCGCCGCGGGATCGTCACCCCGGAAATGGAATATGTCGCCACCCGCGAGAACCTGGGGCGCGAACAGATCCGCGATCTCATCCGCGACGGGCAGGACTGGGGCGCCAGCATCCCCGACTATGTCACGCCCGAATGGGTCCGCGACGAGGTTGCGCGCGGCCGGGCGATCATCCCCAGCAACATCAACCACCCTGAGTCTGAGCCGATGGCGATCGGTCGCAACTTCCTGGTCAAGATCAACGCCAATATCGGCAATTCGGCGGTCGCCTCTGACGTCGCCAGCGAAGTCGACAAGATGGTCTGGTCGATCCGCTGGGGCGCGGACACCGTGATGGACCTTTCCACGGGGCGCAACATCCACGACACCCGCGAATGGATCATCCGCAACAGCCCCGTGCCGATCGGCACCGTGCCGATCTATCAGGCGCTCGAAAAGGTCGGCGGCGTGGCCGAGGACCTGACCTGGGAGGTGTTCCGCGATACCCTGATCGAACAGGCCGAGCAGGGCGTCGATTACTTCACGATCCACGCCGGGGTGCGGCTGCCTTACGTGCCGCTGGCGGCCAAGCGCGTCACCGGGATCGTCAGCCGCGGCGGCTCGATCATGGCCAAATGGTGCCTGGCGCATCACAAGGAAAGCTTCCTCTACGAACGCTTCGACGAGATCACCGAGATCATGAAGGCCTATGACATCGCCTACAGCCTGGGTGACGGCCTGCGCCCTGGATCGATCGCCGACGCCAACGACGAGGCGCAATTTGCGGAGCTCTACACCCTGGGCGAACTGACCAAGCGCGCCTGGCAGCAGGACGTCCAGGTGATGATCGAAGGCCCCGGCCACGTGCCGATGCACAAGATCAAGGAGAACATGGACAAGCAGCTGCAGGTCTGCGGCGAGGCCCCGTTCTACACGCTCGGGCCGCTCGTCACCGATATCGCGCCGGGCTATGACCACATCACCAGCGGCATCGGCGCGGCGATGATCGGCTGGTTCGGCACGGCGATGCTCTGCTACGTGACGCCGAAGGAGCACCTCGGCCTGCCCGACCGCGATGACGTGAAAGTCGGCGTCGTCACCTACAAACTCGCCGCCCACGCGGCGGACCTGGCCAAGGGCCACCCAGCGGCCAAAGTCCGCGACGACGCGCTCAGCAAAGCCCGCTTCGAATTCCGCTGGCGCGACCAGTTCAACCTGTCTTTGGACCCGGACACGGCGGAGCAATACCACGACCAGACGCTTCCGGCTGAGGGCGCGAAGACCGCCCACTTCTGCTCAATGTGCGGGCCCAAATTCTGCTCGATGAAGATCAGCCAGGAAGTGCGCGAGTTCGCCCGGCTGCAGAACCAGAACGCCGATACCTTTGTTGCGGCTGAAGAGGCCGAGGCGGGGATGGCGGAGATGAGCAAGGTCTATGACGAGACCGGGCGGGAGTTGTATATGGGGGCTGGGGATCGGGAGCATGACTAAAAAGTCACCGACAGTTGGAATGAAGGTTGAGTTTCCATTCCAAATTTCGGTTTGCTGCTGGGTCGATTTGCTCGGATATGGTTCTGCAATCAGAGAGGCAAACTACAACCCTTTAGATCCGCTTGCACGCAAAGCTGTTGCGAGGATTCGGGCCTTCCACCAGATTGTTGCCGATCATAGTGCGAGAACATTCCCGACCTTGGTCATGAATGACGGGGCATGTGCTTATTTCGACTTATCCTATCGCACTAGGTGGCCAACCTTCGATTTCATTCAACGATCGAAGGCGCTTTTCGATGCTATCCAAAGACAAGAAATCCAAGATGGCAATCCTGGGGCAAGAATGGTTATTTCGGTTGGATTTCGGCTACGGGGCAGAGCGTCGCAACGAAGCGCGAGGCGAGGTGAGTTTGTCAAAAGCCTGATGCAGAGATTGCAGGATGGGAATATTTCGCCAAAGGAGGCGATTACTACTGCCTCGAAATTCCGAACGCCATTTGACATAGTTCCGCAGCTGCAAGCCAATTTTGCCTTTACAAAGGCCTACATTGCCGAGCAGTCAGGAACTGCAGGTGGCTTGCCCGGTCCTGCTTGCTATGTAGATGAGCTGTTGTTCAATCTACACCAAACAAGCAACTCGGATATCGCGCTGGGCGCCCAGACTGATTGGGAGTCCAAGGCGTACGGCCTTGCCGCGACTTTCCATAATTTGACCTTTATCAGACGTGCAAAACAGGTCGAAATAGTTGATGGGCAGGTGAGAAATCACGGCCCGGAGGGGTTTCGAGATGCCCTCGAAATCGCAGAACTCCTCTCTGGAAACCCACAGGTTTTGGAAGCGTTGCGAAAGGCGAGAAAGGAAAAAGCCAGTATTTGAATTAGAGGGGTTAGGATGCGGGGGCCACTGGGACAGTGCATCCAATGGCAAGCTGCCCCATCCTCAAAACGTGTTAAAAAAATCCGCTTTCTTTAACACGTTTTCTCGATATGTTAGCAGAATTGCCAATTCCGGTCAGGTCACGCCCGCATGCTTAAATCGACCTATCGCATCCCGGACCTGCCGCCGCCAGGGGAACTTGAGAGCAAGCCGGTGCTCAAGCTCGCTGCTGCGGCGCACCGGTTCCTCGCCGAGCTCAAGGGCCGGGCGGCAACCATTCCCAATCAAGGCATTCTGATCGATACGCTTTCGCTGCAAGAGGCCAAGGCCAGTTCAGAAATCGAGAATATCGTCACCACGCAGGACGAACTGTTTCAGGCTGCGCTGTTCCCCGAAAACCCGTCATCGGCGGCAGCGAAGGAAGTGGCGCTTTACCGGGATGCACTGCATCGCGGCCTGGCAGATGCGCGCGAACGGCAAGGTATCATCTCGAACAATTCGATCATCGCGATGTTCCAAATCCTGAAGCGCAGCACCGGCGGTTTTCGCAACACGCCCGGAACGGCGCTCAAGAACGATCAGACCGGCGAGATCGTCTATGTTCCGCCGCAAAGCGGCGACGAAGTTATCTTGCACATGACGGCGCTGGAAAAGTTCATCAACGATGACGCTTATCAGCATATCGACCCACTGGTGCGAATGGCAATCATCCACCATCAGTTCGAGAGCATTCACCCCTTCCCGGACGGAAATGGCCGTCTCGGGCGTATCCTGAATGTGCTTTACCTGACCCAGCAGCGCCTGCTCGACATCCCGATCCTCTATCTCAGCCGCTACATCACCCGCAACAAGGGCGAATATTATCGACTGTTGCAGTCGGTCAGGGAGACTGGAGAGTGGGAGCCCTGGCTGGTCTATATGTTGACCGCCGTTGGCGAAACATCGGCGGAAACCATCGATGTGATCAGCGGAATCCGCAACCTGATGGCCGAGTACAAGCAGAAAATCCGCTCGGAACATGGCAAAATCTATTCGCAAGATTTGCTCAACAACCTGTTCCGCCACCCCTATACGCGGATCGACTACATCGTGGATGAGATTGGAGTGTCCAGACAAACGGCAGCGAAATATCTCGACCAGCTGGCTGAGGCTGGCCTGTTGGTAAAGCACCAGTCGGGGCGCAACGTCTATTTCATCAACGCTCCGCTGGTCGGGCTGTTTCAGAAGGGCGATGAAGGCAAGGGGTCATGACCGAACAGATCGGGGTTCCAGTGACAGCTACAGCTCTCCCCTGATTGGAGCCTGTTCGCGCCGCCTGACCCCGAAACCATTTTCCTACACCCCAGCCTGCACCTATCCTCGCGGGCCATGACCATGCGCCCGGCCCTTGCTGTCACACCGCCAAACGGCGCGGGACGGGACGGCGGGTTTTTTGGTCCTAGTGTCTTTCTGACCTAGGATGAATCGCGAGGGATTCCCAGAGAGGTAAATTTGTGATTCAAGCTGTCCACTGGTGAGGAGGCCAGCATGGATGGGACCCTATTCGAAGGATTTGCGTGTTCTT